>Ga0136642_1000446_pt1 | contig 22176 bp, 23 predicted proteins | sample LowCatLa1302831Y_FD_115313 | JGI IMG/M metagenome (GOLD analysis project Ga0136642, IMG submission 115313) | Freshwater microbial communities from Lower Cathedral Lake, Yosemite National Park, California, USA - 13028-31Y | ecosystem: Environmental > Aquatic > Freshwater > Lake ... | reverse complement strand
GACTTTGACGTCATGGAGGCCGCGGCCGAGACGCTCACTCGCTTCAACGTTGCCTACGAAATTCGGGTCGTGTCGGCCCATCGCACCCCCGAAGTCATGGTCGAGTACGCCCGAGGCGCCCGCGAACGCGGTCTCCAGGTCATCATCGCCGGCGCCGGAGGTGCCGCGCATCTGCCGGGCATGGTGGCCGCTCTCACCACATTGCCGGTCATTGGTGTGCCCGTGGCCCAGGCCCGACTCGACGGGATGGATTCCCTCTTGTCAATCGTGCAGATGCCTCGCGGCGTGCCCGTGGCGACGGTTGCCATCAATAACGCCACCAACGCCGGTCTGTTGGCGCTGCGCATGCTGGCCTTGGCGGACCCTTCTTTGGCCAATGATCTCGAGGTGTATCGGCACGAAATCGCTGGTCACGCGATTGAACAGGACCAGACCCTCCCCCGCGCCTAACGGTCGCACATCGTGCTTCGTACCCGCAATGAGCCGGAAAAATGGCGTCGAGGCAATAGGCTGAACCGAGAAGAAGGAGGCCCGCCGTGGGTATTGCCAAAAGAATCGCCAACCTGTTTCAGGCCAAGTCGAATGCTGCACTAAACAAGCTCGAAGATCCTCGTCAGACGCTCGACCTCTCGTACGAGCAGCAGTTAGAAAACCTGACCAAGGTCAAGCGTGCCGTTGCCGACGTGGCCACCGCCCGTAAGCGGCTCGAGATTCAAGCCGAAACGCTAAAGACCCAAGGCGACAAGCTCGCCGAGCAGGCCAAGCAGGCCCTCGCCATTGGTGACGAGGGACTCGCCCGTGAGGCTCTCACTCGTCGCGAAGCCATCGCCACGCAGTTGAAGGATCTCGACGTCCAGCACGCCACCGTCGTTGAACAAGAAGACAAGCTCCAGGCCACCGCCACCAAGTTGGCCACCGAGGTCGAGGCCTTCCGCACAAAGAAGGAGACCATCAAGGCCACCTATACCGCCGCCGAAGCCTCGGCTCACATCGCCGAATCGGTGTCGGGTATTTCAACCTCCATGGCCGATTCCGGCGCCGCGATGCAGCGCGCGCAGGACAAGGTCGCCGAAATGCAGGCACGCTCTGGCGCGCTCGACGAACTCCTGGCCTCGGGGGCGTTGACCGATCTGACCGCGAGCCCCACCGACGACATTCAGGCCCGTCTCGACGCGGCCGGCGGTTCGAACGTTGATGCCCAGCTCGCGGCCCTGAAGGCCCAGCTCGCCACTGGTGAAACCCCCGCCCTGCCCGCTACCGAGGAGAAGTAACGATGTCGAAGTCCAACATTGAAACCGACGCTGGCCTGAACGTCCGGATGGTCATTACCGGCTTGCTGCTCATGGTGCTCTACATGATTATCGTGGGCGTGTTACTGGCCCTCAAGCTCTCGTTCAGCTTCGTCATCGTGATCGCCGGAGCGATGCTGTTTAGTCAGTATTTCTTTAGCGACAAGATCGCCATGTTCTCTATGCAGGCCCACGAGGTCACCGCCGCGGAGGAACCGCAGCTGCACGCCATGGTGGACCGCCTCTGCCTGATGGCCAATATGCCCAAGCCCCGCATCGGTGTGGCCGAGCTTGACATGCCCAACGCCTTCGCCACCGGTCGAAGCCCGAAGGCGGCCGTAGTCTGTGCGACCCGGGGCATCATGAACCGCCTCAGTGACGAAGAGCTCGAGGCCGTCTTGGCGCACGAACTCAGCCACGTCGCCCACCGCGACGTTGCCGTTATGACCATTGCCTCGGGCGTGGGCATGCTGGCCGGCCTCATTGGCCGCATGGCCATGTGGGGCGCCATGCTCGGTGGCGGCGGCGACAGTCGCAATAACAACGACAACAACGGCGCCATTGAACTTGTCGTCTGGCTCTTGTCGATCGTCATTTCGATCGTGGCGTACCTGCTCACCATGGCCCTCTCTCGCTACCGCGAACTAGCCGCGGACCGCTCCGGCGCCATTTTGATTGGTAAGCCCAGCGTGTTGGCCTCTGCACTCGTGCGCATCACCGGTGACATTGGTCGCATTCCCCGGACCGACCTGCGTAAGGCCGAGGGTATGAACGCCTTCTTCTTTGCTCCCGCGCTGGCGGGTGGCACGGCGGCGAGCCTGTTCTCAACTCACCCGTCGCTCGAGAAGCGTCTCGACGCGTTGAGCAAGCTCGAGCGCGAGCTCAACGGCCACGCCTAAGTGGGCCTGTTCGACACCGTCTTCGGGCGCACCAAGCAGGTGCAGCCAAAGCTGGACAATCTCTTCGCCCTGCCCACGGCGGCGCTCACGCTTCGCACCAACCTAGACCTCGTGCCATCCGGTCACGCCGGGCTGTGCTTCAAGGCCGGCAGCGGCGAGAGTGAAGTCAACTCGGACGCCGACATCATGTCCTTGTTGAACTTTGAAGCCGGTGCCGACGCGGCAACAATCGCTACCGATGATCTCGGCTTCAAGTGGCTCCTGCTTACGAACGACGATCTCGACGAACTCGTTACGCGCCTCCACAGCGCCAATGAGACGCTCGTGGAACACGGCCTCGGGGCCCGATTACTCTGCGCCGTCTTTGGCTTCTCCCCCGTTCGCCTTCCGGGCGAAGGTGCGGTGAAGATGGTCTACCTGTTCAAGCAGGGATCGTGGTATCCGTTTGCGCCGGTCAATGCGCAGGACCGCAACAACGAACTCGAACTCCGCGTCCGCACGTTCCTGGGTAGTGACCTGCCAATCGAAAAAGATCTCAGCCGCTGGATGGCGCTGTGGGGACTTCCAGTCAACTAACCTTCACAGTCAATTCAAAAACAAGGTCGCGATGGTAGGTCAAGTATTCAATTTGGTTCGGCGAAAAGGTCCCAACATTGCCAGCTCGGTCCAGTGACCAACGAGTCAGTACTTCTTGACTGAGATTCTTGGCCACCAATATTCTTCCGGAATCCGAGAAGGAGATGAATCCACGGTCGAAGAGGTGATCGACGTGAGGCGAGAGCAATAGGCCATTTTGGCCATCGAGCTTTTCGAATACGCTTGCATCGCGCCATGGCTTGATGTGCGATGCGCGAAGGTGAATCACCTTGTCCAAATTTGTTATCCGACAACGCTTCTCAAAGAATTTAACATTGTTGCGGAATACGCCCTGTCCACGGCGGGCCTTCACCAGCTGAATAGCCTCAACGTCTCCCTCGAGCTGCCTCAGTTCAATCTCGTCCTTCATCTGTTCTTCGAGATCGATGTCCAATTCTGGCGAGAAGTCGCTCAATAGTTCGGTCTCGTTTACTCCGGACAGATGGAATAGCAACTGGGCCATCCCCGGACTGATATCGGTGAGATAGACACCTTGATTGCCGTTTCCATTTTGCTGCAATGGCGCGTACTTATCAGCGAGGTGAGGGGCGAGAAGGTCAATAAAATTCTTCGGCCGAAAGGGCTTGCTCAACTCTTCGAATTCAACTTCAACTCGCCATCCTTGGCTGTTCCAATTAGGAATGTCATCGAATGGCTTTGGCGAAGTTTCCGCGGTCGACTGGGCGACACCGATCGCGCAGATCTTCGTATTGTTAAAGGAAAAGACGACGTCACCTGGTTGGATGCTGGTCATCGTGTCGTAAAAATAGTTGCGATGCCCAGGAGCCGTGGTCTTGGGTGACCAGAGAAATCCTCCAAGCACCTCATGCTTGTACGTCGAATTTTGGTTGACCCACCAATATCTCACGCCGGCAGCTTACATTTCTCTATGAATACTGTGCGTTGAAATGCGGAGAACATTCTCAACTACCAACGCCAAATTGACAGCAGCTTCAGAGTCAATCCCTGACTCCACACCTTGAAAAAAGGGGCAGCGAGAATTAACTCGCTGCCCCTTTTCGAAAATGCAACTAGTTAGAAATCACAATCACGTCGACCAAGTCAGTTGCCTGATTGACGAGAGCGCTAGCGGGATCACCAGTAACGGTGTCGTTGCCGACCTTGAGCAGCATGCGAGTCCATGAGTAGCCACTGCCGGCTTCAATGGTCTCAGCAGCGACTGCCGCTACCGTCGTGCCAGCGGCGACGCCTGGAGCCACGGAGATGGCCTTGGAGTTCCACGTATCGGGAGCCGTAGGGGCCGAGCCGTTGGTGTTGGTGAGCGAGAAGGTCACCATGCCAGAGGCATCAGTCATGCCGGTCACATTGCCATTGCTAATACCCGCTGCGTTGAAAGTCGCCGTGGTGTCGCCCTTGCCGTTATTGGCACCAGGGGCGAACAACGTCGCCAAGGTAACCGCAGTGTTCGCGAGGGGCTGACCGTTCGATCCAGTGACCTTCCAGGTCAGTGTGACTGCCGCACCAGGGTGGACGTAGGTGTAGAGCCACTTGTCACTAGGTGAGTAGTACTGGTTGATGAACCAGTTACGGCCATTCACCGAGTCGTCCACGGGACCGGTACTGAGCAGACCGGTAGTCGACCACGATGAGGTCACGAGAGACGCCTTGTCGGGGTTCGCGTAGGTCGGGAATTCTGGACCGGGTGCGGGTGCGGCGGTAAAGGTGACCGAAACTGAACCGGAAGTGGCCTTCTTGTAGTGCGTGGTCGCGGCCTTCGTGGCCTTGACGACACAAGTAGTGGCGGCCGACGCACTGACGACACCAGAGAGTGCCCCAACGGAGCACATGGCGCCGGTCACGGCGTAGCGAACGACACCGGTGCCCGATCCGCCCTTGGCGTTAACGGTAACCGTCGAGGGTAGCTGCACGGTCGTGGCGGGTGTCGTCACGGTCAACTTGGCCTGAGTCTTGGCGGGGGCCATGCTGGCTGCGCCCGCGGTGAGGACACTCCCCGCACTCAGTGCGAGGGTGGTGAGGCCCGTCATCACGGCGTGACGACGGGTGAAAGGATGCAGCGCCGCTGCATTTCGAACGGATGCAGCGGTCATTGATTTTCCTTTTGTTGGGTACTTCCATTCCCTGTTTACTACAAATGGCCTCGACACGCAGGTGCCACCTAGTTCTCGTCGTGGCGCGCCGCAGTCTGCCGGGAATGGCGCACCACACAGCACGCACCTACGAGGCACGGTGATAGCCCACAGAAAGTCGGCGGTACTCAAGTTGCGTATTCAACCAGCCACAATTCCGAAGGTAAGCGTAGTGGGGGGCATTGCCCCACGAAAAGACACGAATGGACCCGCTGCCCACTTCTGGGAGAAAGTGACTCTCGGATTACGAGCAAAACTGCCCCACGCGCCTTTAGAGGTCTTCGGGCATGCCCCTGCGGATAACCAGGGCTTGGCATGATTGGCAATGTCCTGAGGTGCTGATTTCTTTACCACCGCAATTTGGACATCCAAATCCGGCCATCGCGTTAACCGTTACTGGGGCTTCGCAGACCGGACACCAGGAATTTCCTAGGTCATCTTTGAATGCCTCCTCGCCATGGCAAGGCGTTTCTAGGCTGGGGTAGCCATCCAAAATGTCGTCGTCATCATCGACGGCATCCTCCAGTAAGTCTTCCAACTTCAGTTCCAAATCAGAAGGCTCGAGTTCTTCTAATGGAATGACTCCCTCGAGTTGACTGTCTGGCATTTCTTGATCAGAGTCGGGCGCCACGTCAGGCTGTTGAGAGGCGACGTGAAAAACCAGAACGTCAGTCAAACTTGGTGATGTCCAATTCACTAGTTGCGTTTCTCCATCAAAGTTCCAAATGGCGAAGAAGCACCGCGCCAGCCAGTCTGCGCGATCTGAAATTAGCGAAGCGTTCCATTCGACGCTCTCCCGAACGTCAGCAGCGACACGAAGAATGGTGTCGGAATAGCTTTTGTCCTGCTTTCCCGGAATGCCGAATCGCTTGAGTGACCACTCGGCGTTCTTGATACTGGAATTGAGCTTGTATTCGAGCAAGGTCAAGTTGCCAAGACGAGAGACGATTTCTTTGTACTGCACCAGCGCCGTCTCTGATGCTTCAGAAATGCCCAAAGCGGAGTACCAAAAGGTTGATGCGGTGAGTGGCGCAATGTGCTCCACGTTCACCTTCTGAGCGGCATAGTCAACGATGCCCATGTAATGGGTGAGCGACTCGTTGATACGAATAAGCAACGTCCGCGCAATTGGGATACTAAAACCAGACTCCGACAAACGATTACGCAGCGTGTCATCGGTGGGCGAATCTTGCAAAGCCGCCGTGCGCACGGCCTCAATTCGCTCCGCTGGGGGTAGATCCCGATTGAGGATCATTCTGGCCATCACCTGGAAAAGATTCTCGAGTACCTGGGCATTCATGCCGGCGACAAGCCAGCGCACCGCAGTTACATCGGCCAGCGTGACCATGGCATCAAAGTCAATTGCTGGTTCCTTCACACTGGCCTCAAGAGCCGCGAGAAGGAAGACGCGGTGCGAATCCAACAAGTCGTTTAGACAGCGCACTTTAAAATTTGCGGCCATAGTGAACCTGGTTGGTTCGGGGTCAAGTAATTGCCCGTAGAGTTTCGCGGCCCGTTGAATGTCCTGGAATACCGTCTCGGTGTTTGCGCGAATTTGAACATCGGACAACTGGCTCTCGCCTTCGATCATTTGCTCAAAGAGTCGGAAGATGTCTTTCTCGCGAACACTTTCACGAGTTGAGAAATGAACCAGAAGGTAGTGGCGGAGAAATTGATTGAGTTTCTGGTCACCAACATCATCAATCATTTGGTTCCACGATTCAACGGTGGCCGTATTGATGGCTTTCAATGCGTCATTGCTTACATGAGACCCTAGATGTTTCATGATCATGCTCTTGAGCAAGTCAGCCGGTGTCAGGTCAAGTCCACGATTGTTCAGAGTCATGTACACGGCAATTGCCTCGTGCTGTTCCTCGCAGTCAATGCGCAGCATTACCATTCGCTGCGTGAGGGCGCGGACGACTTCGTAGATAGTCCTCAGACGACTCTCCGGGTCGACACCACCATGCTTATCAACATGGGACACAAGTTGTGATTCGAGTCGCCAATACGCCTTCCTCAACTTCAAGGATTCGCTCTGTTCATTTTTCTTAAATTGATCCCTCGCCGGATCTGATTCCAAATCCCGAATGACACAATCCAGAAACCTCTGCTTCAGCACGGGGTTTGCCTCAAATCGAGGTAGCCCGTCGGCAAAAAGTAATGACTGGACCTGAAATAAGACATTTACTGGCATGGCCCCTTGCGTATTTGGCACCAATACCTGCTGGCCATTGCGAACAATGAGGTCTCGGAGGATGCCGAGGGTCATGACGATCGTAGTCATGCGCTGCTGGCCATCGATGATGTGGGCCCGTTCCTCGCGAGCAACATTCAAAAGGATGACGGACCCGATGAAGTGGCTGGCGTTTGGGCGATTGATGGTGCACTCGAGATCGCTCCAGAATTCATCGATCTGCTCGACCTCCCACGCGTAATTCCGCTGAAAATCAGGAATCTCGAACTTCAAGGTTGAAAAAAGTGATTGGAGTGGCTGGATATCACCTGTGGCACGGAGTATTGTGACCCTTTCGTCTCTACGATTAGATCACAAAGCAACTACATCCGTAGCATCATCACGGGTGCGTCATGTCGGCGGGCACGATGGCCGCGTCGAACTGCTCCTCCGTCAAGAACCCGAGGGCGAGGACTGACTGCTTGAGTGTCAGGCGCTCCTTGTGGGCCTTCTTGGCCACCTGGGCGGCCTTGTCGTAGCCAATGAGTGGGTTGAGCGCCGTCACCAACATCAATGAGTTCTGGACGTGGTGCTCAATCTGCTCGTAGTCGGGCTCGAGACCCTCGACGCAGAACTCGCGGAAACGGTCACACGCGTCGGTCAACAGGTCAATTGAGTGGCAGAAGTTGTGAATGATGACGGGCTTGCACACGTTGAGCTCGAGGTTGCCACGCGACCCGGCAATCGAAATAGCCGTGTCATTGCCGAAGACCTGAATTGAGACCATGATCATCGCCTCGGACTGGGTTGGGTTGACCTTGCCGGGCATAATTGACGAGCCCGGTTCGTTCTCCGGGAGCATGAGTTCACCCAGACCCGAGCGAGGACCGGAGCCGAGCCAGCGAAGGTCGTCGGCAATCTTCACCAAACTGGTGGCCAGCGTTTTGATAGCGCCGTGGGCGAAAACGAGTGCATCGTGAGCGGCCAGGGCGGCAAACTTATTCGGCGCCGTTACAAATGGCTTACCCGTCAGGTCCGCGATGTGCCGGGCGACACGTTCGGCGTACTCGGGGTGGGTGTTGAGTCCCGTACCGACGGCCGAGCCGCCTACGGCCATTTCGGAGATGCCCGGAAGTACGAGGTGCAGGCGATCGAGGTCGGCGTCGAGCTGGGCGACATAGCCCGAGAACTCCTGACCGAGGGTGAGCGGCACGGCGTCCATTAGGTGGGTTCGACCAATCTTCACCACATCGGCGTAAGCAACGGCCTTGGCGTGTAGCGCGTCTCGCAGTCGCTGCACCGCTGGGATGAGACGGTCGGTAATTTCCATCACCGCGGCGATGTGCATCGCAGTGGGGAACGTGTCGTTGGACGACTGACTCATATTGACGTCGTCGTTGGGGTGGACCGGCTTCTTCGAGCCCATCTCGCCGCCGGACATTTCAATGGCGCGGTTCGAGATGACCTCATTGACGTTCATATTGGTCTGTGTACCCGACCCGGTCTGCCAGATGCGCAGTGGGAACTCGGCCCCCAATGTGCCATCAATGACTTCCTTGGCGGCGCGCTCGATCAGCGCGGCCTTGTCGGCGCTCAGTTTGCCGAGGTCGTGATTCGTTAGGGCCGAGGCGAGCTTCAAAATGCCAAAGGCCTTGATCAGAGCCACCGGCATCGTGTCGTGACCGATTTCGAAGTGGTGGAGACTGCGCTGCGTCTGGGCGCCCCAGTAGCGGTCGGACGGTACTTCGATAGTGCCCATGGTGTCGGACTCAATACGGAAGGACATGGTGAACCTTTCAACAAGGAAGAGATGTCTCAAATGTACCGGAGAGCGCCGTAACAACGTCCGTCGTCGTGGTGATTCGTCTCATCAATGGACCCCGCCGCCCTTGTCTTTATCGAGCGGATCACCTGACTGTCGCAGGGCGGCGATAAGTTTGGCATATGACCTCCATTCATCGCACCCTTGTCCCATTGCTCCTCCTCAGTCTCGCGTCAGCACTGCCCGCGAGCGCGGCACCGGCCAATCCAGCGCTCCCCCGCCACGCCCAAACACCGGGGGCAATTGACCCGCGGGTGACCCAGGCCACCATCATGTCGACCATCTGCGTGTCGGGCTACACACGAACCGTGCGCCCCCCTGAGTCCTACACCTACGACCTCAAGGTTTCCCAGCTGACCTCGGGGTACAGCTACCGGGGCGACACCAGCACCCGTGACTACGAAGAGGACCACCTCGTCCCCCTCGAGGTGGGCGGCAGTCCCTCCTCCGTGAAAAATCTGTGGCCCGAACCGCGGCACATCGCCTTCGGGGCGTCGAGGAAGGACGCTTTAGAAAACGCCGTGCACCGCTTGGTCTGTGATGGCTCCTTGAGCCTCGCCGCGGGCCAAGCCCTGTTCGAAGGCAACTGGATCACCGCTTACCATAAGTACGTTGGCTAGCACCTAGGCCGGGCGATACGGGTAGTACTCATTCCAGTGCCGTAGCAGAGCCGTGCAAAATGTCCGCGTCGACGTCGACACCGCACAACTCTCTTGCTCGGCGGAAGCCGTGGCGAGGTTGTAATTAATCGCCACGTACGGCTGGGGGCCCATCATGGCTTCGGTCGCCTGCTGGTACAACACCGTACCGGACCTCGAAGTGGCACTCCGCGACAGAAATTCCACGTGAGATACGCCCATTCCTGGCATGAGCCGGGGGGCGAATGAGGCGTACCGTTTGTGCTGGGCGGCGTTGAGGAATGGCCAGAGATCGCTGACGAGACAGTCCTTACACGGACCCAGCAGCGCACTCGAAAAACCGTGGGCCCCACCAACCCTGCTAGTTCCCAGCACTTGAATTACCGAGCGCCCGTCGGCGAAGTCAATGGCCTGGCAGCGCAGTCGCGCGGGGGCGAGCTGTCCCACTTGACGACCCAGTGCGTCACGGTAGAGCACGACGCGACCGTTCCACCCCGTGGGAACCCACACCCGGGCCGTGGTCGCCATCGTGGGGAGGGTCAGATTCACCCCGAGCGACGTGGGACACACGACCACCGGTACCAGCGTACGACTACCGGACTGACTGGCACCGACCGGCGCCACGGTCAACGCGAGAATCCCAAGCGCCGTTACACACACTCGGAGAAGTCGTGGTGGGTTGTTCATTTAATCCACTCTGACACGTCTGGCGAGACTGGTGGCACACCTCCGTTTGACAATGCCGTCCTACTGGGTACACAATGACTGAACCCGTTGTTGTCGTTGCTTCACGGGCAGAAAGTATGCCCTATGTCGTCCGTCGCCACCGGACCAGTCACCACGCCGCCTGAGGACGCCCACCAGCGTCGCGGTGACATCCAGGGTCTTCGGGCAATTGCTGTGCTCGTGGTCGTCCTCGATCACGCCGGAGTGCCCCTCTTCGCCGGCGGCTTCGCGGGGGTTGATATCTTCTTCGTCCTCTCGGGCTTCGTCATCACCCAGAGTCTCTTGCAGTACCGCGAGGCCTCCCTCTACCGCCAGCTCCTGACTTTTTATACGCGCCGCATTCGCCGCATCACACCCGCGGCTTCACTCTCCCTGATTATGACTGTCGTCGTCGCCTACCTCTGGTTGCGCATGACCTATCCCCCAAACCTGCTGAGTGACGTTCGCTGGGCCAACTTGTTCGGCGAGAACATTCGCCTCACCGCCACCAGTACGAATTACTTCATTCCCGGATTAGCCCCCTCACTGGTGACGCCCTTCTGGTCACTCGCCGTCGAGGAGCAGTTCTACGCACTCTTCCCCCTGCTCTTCTTCGTTGTGCACCGCCTCGCCTTCGGACGACACCGGCACGCGACGCTTCGCACCGTACTCGGCGTCTTACTCGTTGCCTCGGCTCTCTGGAGTTGGCACTTCAGTACCACCTCTCCGGGACCGGCGTACTATTCACTCTTCACCCGTTGGTGGGAACTCGCCCTCGGGGCCCTCGTGGCACTCCTCCCAGTTGGGTGGCGATGGCGGCGGACCCTTACGGCTAATCGGGCGAGTTGGCTGGCTCTTGGGGCCATTTTTCTGAGCGTCCAAGTGCTCCCCCACGTCAGTCCCTACCCCGGCGTGGCGGCCTGGCTCCCCTGCGGTGCGACCGCACTCCTCCTCTTCACGGGTCGTGAGAGCCACGGGGTCGTGCAACGCCTACTGGCGTGGCGACCCGCCCAGTTCATCGGCAATATCTCGTACTCGTGGTATCTCTACCACTTCCTCTTTCTCGCCCTGCCCCTGTATCTGGGGACGGGATCCAACTCGCGGACTGATCGGGTCTACGAGGTCGTTGGAGGCTTCGCCTGTGCCGTGGTCTCGTACTACGCCGTGGAGGGGCCAATTCGACGGTCGTCGTGGCTGAAGGACCCCTACCTCACCGTCCTACTCGGCATTATCTGCCTCGCCGCGGTGTACGACACCACGGTCATTGTGGGCAGCCTCCTCCCCCGCTAGGGGTGGAGCACTTCGCTCAGCGCCGGCCTCAGGCCGACGTGCAAGAGGAGCGCTAACTGTTGGTCGACGTAGGTCGCCACGACGTTCTCCCCGACCGCACTCATGTGAATGCCATCACCGCTACGCAGCGTCTGCACGACACCGTTGACCGGGCCACTCGATTGAAAGGTCCCCGCGGGCGTGGCCAGTACTGGTTCCGTGTCGATAAAGGCTGCGCCGGGTTGGCCGCGCAGGGCGGAGGCGACAGTGGCGTTGATGGCGTGAATACCCTGTCCGTAAGGGGTGGCCTGCATGATCGGCAGACCGACCCACACCAAGGTCGCGTGGGCTGCGCGGGTCTCGCGCACGAGTTGCAAGACCAGTTTGCCGTAGGCGCGGTGCCACGCGGCGGAGCCAAAGAGGGCCAATTGATTATTGGCGTAGATGTTACGTACGTCATTGGCTCCGAGAAAGGCCACCACCACGTTCGGGTGGTACTGCCCGAGGAAGTGCTGGAGTTCGTTCGGCCAGTTGTAGAACCAACTGTTCGAAAGGCCCGTCGAAACCTTGCTCACTTGCTCAAGCGTGATCCACGGAGCGTTGGCGAACTCACTCTGCAACCCCCAGCCGAGTTCAATGCCGAGGGAGTCACCCATTGACAGCACCGTGCAGTGACGAGACGTGATGTGGTGCGCGGGGACCGGACGCAGTGTCATCGGGCACCGGCCCAGAGCGGTGACTGCCGCCGGCGTCGCGAACACCCCGGTGCCGAGACGGGGCCGAACGGGAGTGGTGCCGTGGTGAGTTTTCGCAATCGTCGAGGTCGTGGTGGGCGTCGCGCTCACTGAAGTAATGCTGACGCGATGGAGGGACACTACGGCCCCTAGGGCGACGAGCACGAATGCCACCACGCTCGCGGCGAACCGGCGGCGGCGCTGAGAAGTAGCTGCTTCAATCACGTCCTTATCGTAGAGTGCGAACTGGCACCGAGGTGCCAGTTCGTCGCTTACTTTTTCTTCGCCGTCGTCGTGTCGTAGAGCGAGACGCCCAGGGCCCACGTGGCTTCGGCGTCCAGGACGTCACTGGCGCGCGGACCGTCACCATCACCGGGTACTTCGAGGATCATTGGCAAGTCGCGCATCGCTGGATGACCCATCAACGCGGCCAGACCTCGTTGACCAATCTCACCCTCGTCAATGTTGGCGTGGCGGTCCTTGTTGCCACCCAGTGGCGTCTTGGAGTCATTGAGGTGAAAGCAGCGCAAACGGTCGAGACCAATACGGTCATCAATCTCGGCCACCAGGGCGTTGGCACCTTCGATGGTGGAGAAGTCAACACCACTCGCCCACAGGTGCTGCGTGTCAATACACAAGCCGAGGCGCTCGTCACCACCGCACGCGTCAATCATCGCGGCGATGTCCTCTAATGATCGCCCGACGGTGCCACCGGCCCCCGCGGTGTTCTCAATCAGTATGGGACACTCGGCCACGCCGTCGGGTGCAGGATCGGCCTCGTCGAGCGCGCGCACGAAGGCCTGGGCGATCTGGGGCAACTGCGTCTCGAAGCCGGCTCCCATGTGCGATCCCGTGTGCACGACGACACCGGCACTCCCCATTGCCCGACCCACACTGAGCGTGTGGGTGAGCGCCACGAGCGACTTTTCGTAGAGTTCGGGGTTCGGTGACGCGAGGTTGATGAGATAGGTGGCGTGGCAGAAGGTCTGGCGCACCGTGGGGTGGGCCACCTGGGCCTCGCGGAACGTCGCGAGCACCTCAGGACTGTAGACCGAGGGCCTCCACATGCGCGGGCTCTGGGTAAAGATTTGCACCGAGGTGACACCGATGTCGGCGCCGGCTTTGAGTGACGGGACCAGCGTGCCGCCGCCCTTGACGTGAGCTCCAATATTCATAGCTAAAACCTACTTGCCCTCACTAGTTCCCCCGTCACGTGGGCACTAGCGTAGAAGCCATGACCACCACCCGATCAGGCCTTGCGGCCGTCCTCGCCCTCGTCCTGACCTCCGCCGCGCTGGCACTACCCGCGTCGGCGGCCTCCAAGCCCTCGTTCACCAGCATTGCGCAGTACGCCGAACGTCATCACGTGTGCGTCGGCAAAGTGACCAAACTCACGGGCAATAAGGTGACCAAGGGCGCCAAGAAGTACAACATCATCGGATCGCTGTCGTGCGCGACGAAGTCAGTACTCACCATCGTTGACTACTTCAGCTCGACGAGCGCTCGCGCCAAGGTGACCTCATCCAAGGGCTTCCCCACCCAGGCCGTCTGCACCTCGAACAGTTTCCAGTGCGCCGTGACCTTCGATAAGAACTGGCTCTTCATCGCCCTGGTGGGCACCAAGGATAAGAAGGTACTGGCCGCCGACGAGGTAACGGTACGCAAGGACTACGGCCTGATGAGCCCGTCACTCATCAACGCGCTGCGCTGAGCGTGACCGCCACCTTCTCTGCCAGCGCCCGCGCCATCTTCGCTAAGCAAGTACTGCTGCACGTCGCCACGCTCGGTACCGAGGGTGAGCCCCACGTGACGCCCGTCTGGTGCGAACTCGACGGCGACGACATTGTCATCAACACCGCCCTCGGACGCAAGAAGGCGCGCAATTTGGCCACCGACGCGCGGGTGGCTTTTTCACTCACCGACCCCGACGATCCCTACGTCTGCATCGCTGGTCGCGGCACCGTGGTGACCTTCACCACCGAAGGTGCGGACGAGGTCATCGACGCTCTCGCCAAGAAGTACCTGAAGGTCGACACCTACCCCTACGGTCACGAAGGAGAAGTGCGCGTCACCGTGCGCATTCGCCCCGACCACGTATCGGTTCAGCCGCACTAACTTAAGCGGCGGCTGGTGCTCATCTGCGAGTTTCACAATCGGTGGGGTGGCGGACACGAGTGATGGCCCTGCCTTGGACGGACCCGTCACTGCGTCGGTGAACCTACTGGACGTCAGAGCGGCGTCGCATCGGGGCCTCGACAAATGGCCCAGCGCCACGCGACTTTCAGGCGATGTGCTGCGTACCCGTGCAGTAACGAGCGGTCATGACCCGGGCAACCGGTAACGGTTCGAAGCGGTGTAAGAGGGCGACGCCACAGGGTGGAAAGCCACCGAAGGGTTGCTCGAGGGCGCGCCAGTGTCCATTGTGCTTCACATACAGGGCGTTTGAACCACCGTCCTGCGAGACCACTTCAGCCCGGTAGGACGCCCCTTTCAACAAGTAGAACTGGACGTAGGCGTAGAGCTGGTGTTCGTAGGTGAGCGAGAGCACTGCCGCGAGATTACGATTTTTAGGACCCTGCGCAGCGAGTATGCTCCGGGCCTCAAAGACAGTGACCCCGTCGTGGGCACTAAAGCCGTGACCCGCGCGCATAAAGGCCGTGTACATCGCGGTCAGCGTGGCCACATCGCGGGCGCTCACGGGTGCAGGGGTGACCACGGGCGTAGTGGCGAATGAGTTCGAGAAGGTTGGCTGCACGAGAGCGACGATGACGCCGAGCGCGAGAACCACCGTGAGACTTCCCATTCGTCGCCGTAGAGCGTTTCGGATCATGCGCGAATCGTAGCCCGCCGTAGCGGCCAACGACGTGCTCAGTGGCCGTCTTCGTAGAGGGTGTGGCCCGGCCCGCGCATGGTCATCCCAAGGGCCTGCTCACCATTGAAGAGGGAGGTGCCGTCGCGGTACCAGACGGTAATTGGCTGTGGCGGGGCGGGGCGATTGACCGCCCCCTCCAGAGTGACAACCCGATTGCTCATGGTGACCTTGTCGTCACTCAGGAGCGCGCGCACGACCGCGGCGTGGTGTTCGGCGTCCGAGGGCGCCTCGATAACCACGTGGGAGAGGTGCATTAGGTGCGCGAGGGTCTTTATGTCGCGCGCGATCAACGTGGCAGGGTAGGTGTGGTCGGCGTAGAACCAGACACCATGAGGGCCGGGCCATTCGGGGCCGTAGGCGGCGAGCAGCGTACTGGGGTCACCGTCAACGACGAGAATGCCCGCACCAGGTTGGTATCCCGAAGAAGTGCCGTACGTCGGCAAATCGGCCGCCAGGAGTTCGACGCAGGAAATCTCCATTAGGGCTGGAGGTCTTCCTTGGGCAACTTCTCCACGTTGACGTCACGAAAAGTCAAGACTCGTACGCTCGGCACGAAGCGAGCGGAACGGTACATGTCCCAGACCCACGCGTCGGTCAAGGTGAGTTCAATCATCACGGGAGTCGTGGACTTGACATCAGTCGCAACGTGGTTCGCTAAGTAGAAGCGACGATCTGTTTCGACGGCGTAGTCGAACATGCCAACGACGGCCTTGTACTCCTGCACGAGCGCGAGCTCGAGGGTTGACTCGTAGTCGTCAAGCTCTTCTTCGCCCATGGGCGCCTAGGCGCGGTCGGTGACGCGCAGTTCCTTGATCTTGGCGGCCTTACCACGCAGATCACGGAGGTAGTACAACTTGGCGCGGCGGACGTCACCGTACGAGTCAACTTCAATCTTCTGGATGGTCGGCGCGTGCAGCGGGAACGTACGCTCCACGCCCACACCGAAGCTGAGCTTGCGGACAGTGAAAGTCTCCTGCAGGCCCGAGCCCTGACGACGAATAACGGCGCCCTGGAAGACCTGGACGCGCTCGCGGGTACCTTCGACCACGCGTACGTGGACCTTTACGGTGTCGCCGGGACGGAATGCCGGGATGTCGTCGCGCAGCGAGTCTCGGTCAATGAGATCGGTCGGATTCATGGGTGTCCCTTTCGGATCACGAGTGGAAGTAGAAGTTTAGCCGTTTTCCGGAGCCTCGTCCACCACCGCGAATTCGGCCAGTAATTTCCGGTCTTTTGCGGTGAGGTCGGCTTCGGTGAGCAGATCGGGGCGGCGGGCCATTGTTTTAGCCAGCGCCTGGGCTCGGCGCCAGCGGGCAATGCGGGCGTGATCGCCCGAGCGAAGGATGGCGGGCACCTCACGGTCGCGAAAAGTAGCCGGTTTCGTGTACTGCGGGTACTCCAGTAGCCCCTCGGCAAAGGACTCCTCGACGCTGGACTCATCGTTGCCAAGCCCGCCCGGCCGCAGGCGCACCACCGCCTCGAGAATGCACAGGGCCGCGAGTTCCCCGCCGGCGAGGACAAAGTCACCGAGGGAAATCTCGTCATCGACCACGGTGTCGAGGATGCGCTGGTCGAATCCCTCGTAGCGACCACAGAGCAGGGTGAAGCCGTCGAGGGCGCTGAGTTCGCGAGCCACGGCCTGGGTGAAAGGTCGACCCGAGGGCGTCATGGCGATCACCGGTCGCGCCATGGTGGGGTGTGATTCAATAGTCGAAATAATCGGCTCGGGCCGGAGCACCATACCCGCACCCCCACCGTAGGGGGTGTCGTCGACACTGCGGTGGACGTCGGTGGTGGCTTCACGAAAATCGTGCACGTGCAACTCCCACACGCCGCGCTCAGCGGCTCGCCCGAGAATCGACGTCGCGCCGTAGTGGGACACCACTTCGGGAAAGAGGGTCAGGACGTCGACGCGCAGCGTCATGGTTACTCGAGGAGGCCGTCGGGAATATCGACGGCAATGTGCTCATTCGGCGTGACCTCGGTCACGAACGTGAGGGGAATGAGGGCCCCGTTATCGAGGACGAGGAGGTCTGACGCGGGATTCGCTTCAACGTCCACCACTGTGCCCAGCGCCGTCCCGCGCTGATCAACGACGACCGCGGAAAAAAGTTCATGGATCCAGATGGCGTCATCGTCTTCGAGGGGGGCGGCGCTCAGCACCACACCACGCAAGGCGTCGGCTTCCTCGCGCGTGCTCACCCCGACAAACTGGACGAGCCACCGTTCCTGGTGACGAGCGGCCGTCTTGACGGTCATTGGTCCCCGGGGCGTGTCGAGCACCGTGTTGGGATCCAGGCGTTCGTCACGGTCGGTCCACAGGTCCACAATGACCTGACCCCGTAGGCCGTGCGACTTGACGATGCGCCCGACTTCGAGCGTGATGCGCTCGTCGGTCACGGGCGTTAGTCCAGAATGTCGACGGAGGTCGTCACACCGTCGCGGGCGCCAGCGGCAGCCACCAGCGAGCGAATCGCCTGAGCGGTGCGGCCACGACGGCCAATAACCCGACCCACGTCGTCACTGTCGAGACCCAGCGACAACACGACCTTGCCGGACTTCTCCGACAGCGAGACCGACACGGCCTCGGGTGCATCGGCGAGAGCCTGCGCGATGTAGGTGAGGGCGGCAACCGCAGTGGGCGCCTCTACCTCGACGTTGTCACCGTCGTAGACGTCGTCCGACGTCACGTCGTCGACCTGGTTCACGTCACCGGCGACGTAGTCGTCGTTCATGCTCACTTGGCGGCCTTGGCGGCTTCGAAGTCAGCCATGGCGCCCGAAAGGGTCAGCAACTTGGCCACGCGCTCGGTGGGCTGGGCGCCGTGGCGCAACCAGTGGACGGCCTTGGCGTTGTCAATCATGATGACGGTGTCAGGCTCGGCGGCCGAGAGGCCACGGGGCTGGTAGGTGCCAACAACTTCCAAGAATGCACCAGAACGGGGACGGCGTGCGTCAATCGCCACCACACGGTAGGTGGGTTGACGCTTCTTACCAATACGCACCAAACGAAGTTTTACAGCCACGTCGACATTCTCCTCAAAACCAATGTTCCGCCTCTGCGGAACTGGGCGATATACCCGAGCGCTCTAGTTTAGCGAGTTTTCGGCGGGGTTACCCGCCCACCCTTCTTCTTCTTGCCTTTTTGGCCGCCGCTGGCGCCACCAGCGGGTCGTGAGGTGAAGGCGCCAGCCCCGCCAGCGTTCATCCCCGCACCCAGTGCTTCGAAGCCTTCGGGCAGTTCCATGCCACGGGCGGCCCCCAGTTTTGCCGCCATTTGGGCCATTTTGCCACCACCGGGCAATTGGGGCATTCCGCCCCGTCCCATGGTCTTCATCATCTTCTTCATCTGGTCAAACTGCTTCAGCAGGGTATTGACCTCGTTCACCGTTTGGCCGCATCCCTTGGCGATACGGGTCCGCCTCGAGCCGTCAATGATGCTCGGATCGCGCCGTTCCTTCGGCGTCATCGAACGGATAATGGCCTCGACACGATTGAGATGACTGTCGTCAATGTTGCTCGCCGCGTCACGCATTTCTTTGTTCATGCCCGGCACCAACTTCATGAGACCACCGAGTGAGCCCATCTTGCGGACTTGGTTCATCTGGGTCATAAAGTCGTCAAGCGTGAACTGGCCGGCCATCATGCGCTGGGCCGAATCGGCCATGACGTCGGCGTCCATGGTGCGCTCGGCCTGCTCGATCAGCGACATGATGTCGCCCATGCCTAGGATGCGTGAGGCCATACGGTCCGGGTGGAAGAGGTCGAAGTCCCCCATCTTCTCGCCGGTCGACGCAAAGACGACGGGACGCCCCACGACACCACGGGCCGATAGCACGGCACCGCCACGGGCGTCGTAGTCGAGCTTGGTGACGATGATGCCCGAGAGCTCGAGGCTCTCGTGGAAGGCACGTGCCGTGTGGACGGCGTCTTGACCGGTGACAGCGTCGATAACGAGGAAGGTGTAGTGCGGATTCACCGCTCCGGCGATGAAGCGGACTTCGGCCATCAAGGCTGCGTCGATACTGAGTCGGCCGGCGGTGTCGATGATGACGACATCACGGCCGAGGCGAATAGCCTCGGCCACACCCTTACGGGCGACCTCCACTGGGTTGGAAGGCTCAGAGTAGACCTCGATGCCGATCTGAGCGCCGAGGACGCGAAGCTGCTCCACGGCGGCGGGGCGCTGGAGGTCAGTGCCAACGAGGTAGGGCTGGCGGCCTTGAGATTTGAACCAGTTGGCGAGCTTGCCCGCGGTGGTCGTCTTACCGGCACCCTGGAGACCGGCCAGCAAGATGACAGTCGGGGGTTTGGCGGCGTAGGTGACCTTAAGGGCGGCGCCACCGAGGACCTCAACGAGCTGGTCGTGGACGGCCTTAATGACGTGCTGGCCCGGCGTGAGGCTCGAGGCAACGTCCTCACCGGCGACTCGGACTCGGACGGCGTCGAGGAAGGCCCGGACAACGGAGAGTTCGACGTCTGCTTCGAGCAGGGCGGTGCGCACCTCGGCGAGGGCGCTGTCGAGGTCGGCCTCGGTTAAGCGTCCGCGGGAGCGCAGTGACTGGCTGACCTTTTCTAACCGAGCACTGAGGGCGTCAAACATCCCTCCAGCCTACTTTCCAGGTCTGGGCGGCAGCGTCGGCCAACTTAGACGAAGTAGAAGCGCACGGGCGTGGACGTCGCCACCGCGTAGAAACCGCTGCCGGCTTTGGTCACGACGACGTAGCACGAGCCCGTACGGCGAGCCTTCAACAGGTTGCCCGTGATGGAGCATCCCGCGAAGTTTCGATAGGACCCACTGACCGCGAACGAGACGCGTCCGTACCCAGTACCCCCAACGTACGACAGGGCTAGCTTCGTCCCGAGGCGCGCAGTGCGGTGGACCGTGGCGATCGAGATGGCGTGCTGGGCGCCGAGTAGAAAAGTAAATACCAGTGGTGCACTCGTAACGGCCGCGTAGATCCCATTGATCGGATTGACCGCGGTCACCGTACACGTCGCGGCCGTGGTCGCGGTCAGCGTGGCGCCGGAGATAAAACAGTTCGTGCCCTGCACGGTGAACGTCGGCGAGAAGGTTCCCGACCCCCCGCTTGCCGTCACGGTGATCTGGGTACCTGCGAGACCGTTCGTGATGACGTTGGTGATGTAAATACTCTGCTGGGCCACCAGGCTGAAGGTGAAGGTCACGGGCGACGACGTCGAGGGAGCGTAGATGCCGTTGGCGGGATTCGAGGCCGTCACGATGCAGGTGTCGGCGCCACTCGCCGAGAGGGCACCTTCGGCGATAACGCAGCCGGTGCCCGTCACGCTAAAGGTGTAGTTCGTGAGCCCAGAACCACCGGACGCACCCAACGTGATTGGCGTGCCGGCGGGGCCCGACGTGATGGTATTCGTCACCAGTACTGGGGCTTGGGGTTTGAGCGTGAACGAGAAGTTGACCGGAGCCGAGTTGACGGCAGCGAAGATACCGTTGGCGGGGTTGGTCGCCGTAACGGTGCACAGATTGGCTCCGATTCCGCTCAGGACTCCCCTCGAAATCGAACAGCCTGGACCAATCACGGTGAAAATGACGTTTATGGTGCCCGAGCCGCCACTGGCGTTCAAGGTCACTGGAGTGCCGGCCGGGGCCGTCAACACGGTGTTGGTGATAGACAGCGCATCTTGATTGGTCAGGGCGAAGGTGAAGGGCACCGTCGGTGAGGTGATCGCCGAGTAGTTGAGACTGGCCGGATTGCTCGCGGTCACGTAGCACTGATCACCCGTGGCCCCGTAGAGAACATTGCCCGAGATGGAGCACCCCTTGCCCTGAACACTGTAGGTAACAGCACTGACCCCAGACCCTCCCGACGAGGTCAGCGTTACCGACGTCCCCTGCAAATTGGTCGTAATGGGGTTGGTGATGAGGAGCGGATTCTGAGACGCCAGGGAGAACGTAAAACTCACCGGCGTCGAGGTCGTGGCGCCGTAAATACCGTGCGCCGGCGCCGTGGCGGTGACCAGACACACGCCAGCGGTGGCCGAAGTAAGAGTGCTACCAATGATGGAGCAGCCCGCGCCACTCGTCGCGAAGCTAAAGGTCGGACTGCCCGACCCGCCCGTCGCCAGGAGCGTGATCGAGCCACCCACCAGAGCAGAGGTCGAGGTGTTCGCAATAGCAATCGCCGCTTGGGCCGAGAGGGAAAAACTAAACGACACGGGAGAAGAGCTCACTGCGCTGTAGTTTCCGTTGGCCGGGTTGGTGGCAGTAACCAGGCAGGAATACTGGCCCGAGGCAGTGAGGAGATTGCCCGAAATCGAACAGCCCCGGCTGTTCGTCGTATAGACCACGGCAATTGTCCCCGAACCGCCAGACGAGAGCAGGCGAATCGCCGTGCCGGCCGTTCCAGTAGTCGCGGAATTCGTGATCACCAGGGCACCCTGTGTTTGGGGGGTCCCGTAGAAGTAGACCGCGCCAGCACTCACGGCGGTGCCACTCGCCCCGACCAGTGCGGCGTTACCGTCGACCGCAACCGCGTTGCCCACGAGGTCGCCAATCGCCGAGGGTGGATTCGTGGCGCCAGACGCGGACCACGCGTTACCCGACAGTGCATAAAAGAACGTGGTACCGGCCGTGCTACCGACACCACTGGCGCCGACCACGGCGCTCAGGCCCGACAAGGCCACCGAGGTGCCAAAGGAGTCGCCACTCGTGGCGTTGGGGTCGAGAACAATGGTGCCCGGGGTCCACACGCCGGCGTTGAGTGCGTAGAAGTAGGCGGCGCCGTAGCCGACGGCCGTAGAGAGTGCACCGATAATCACGTTGGTGCCCGACATGGCCACGGCGGTGGCGAAATAGTCGTAGGCCACACCACTCGGATCCACGACGGGCTGACCAAGCTGGGCCCAGAGTCCAGCACTACCGGCGTAGAAGTAGGCGGTCCCGGAGTAGTTTGCGGCACCGCTCGCCCCGATAACGGCGTTCGAACCCGACACACTGACCGCCGAGCCGAAGACGTCACCGCCGGTGGCGCCCGGGTCGCTTACCGAGGT
>Ga0136642_1000445_pt1 | contig 22182 bp, 9 predicted proteins | sample LowCatLa1302831Y_FD_115313 | JGI IMG/M metagenome (GOLD analysis project Ga0136642, IMG submission 115313) | Freshwater microbial communities from Lower Cathedral Lake, Yosemite National Park, California, USA - 13028-31Y | ecosystem: Environmental > Aquatic > Freshwater > Lake ... | reverse complement strand
CCATTACGATAAGCAGCCGGAGTTTACGGGTTGGGAGCTTGGTTTAGGCCCATGGACACCGGTGGTGCGCGATGGGCGCCTGTATGGTCGGGGCGGCGCCGACGATGGCTATGCGATCTTTTCGAGTCTGACCGCGATCCGTGTGCTCCAAGCACAAGGCATTGCCCACGCACGCTGTGTGCTACTCATAGAAGGGTCTGAGGAAAGTGGCAGCACCGATTTACCAGCCTATGTGACGCATTTGGCAGACCGACTTGGACAACCGGAACTCGTGATTTGTTTGGATGCGGAGTGTGGTAACTACGATCAGTTTTGGCTCACGACGTCACTGCGCGGCAACGTCGTCGGCACGTTATCGGTTGCAATGCTCACTGAAGGCGTGCACTCCGGCATGGGAACCGGCATTGCGGCAGGCCCGATGCGCATTGCCAGAGGCCTACTCGATCGCGTCGAGAACGTGCATAACGGCGATATCGTCATCGAAGAACTGCAGGTCAAAACGCCAGCGCTACGCATTGCTGAGGCACGAGTTGCAGCCCGCATCTTGGCTGATAGCGTTGCGGGTAAACTGCCCTTCGTGAACGGCGCTCAAGCGCAAAGCTCAGATCCCGTGGAGTTGCTACTAAACTCCACATGGAAGCCGACGCTCGCCATCACCGGGGCTGATGGACTACCCGCCCTCCAGTCGGCGGGGAATGTGCTGTTGCCACGCGTGGCTTTGAAGCTGTCGCTGCGCTTGCCGCCGACGCTGGATGGCGCGGCTGCTGCCGCGCGTGTGCAAGCAGTGCTTGAGGCCGATCCTCCGTATGGCGCGCAGGTACGCTTTGACATTGGATCAGCGCTGGGTGGCTGGCATGCGCCCCCGCTTGCGACGTGGTTAAGCGAGGCGGTACAAGCCGCCTCGCTCGCCTTTTACGGGGCTGAGGCGGTCTCGATGGGCACTGGCGGGAGTATTCCATTTATTGGCATGTTGGCAGAGCGTTATCCAGCTACGCAGTTCTTAGTGACCGGCGTGCTTGGGCCACACGCCAACGCACATGGGCCAAACGAATTTTTAGACTTAAACACCGTGCGTAAGGTGACCGGCGCAGTGGCAAGCGTGTTGGCAGCACACGCGCGCGCAACGAAAAATGCGCACAACGACGCACAAAGCACGATGCATCAATAGCGACGCAGGATGGGGCTTTTGGTCGCCACGGTTTGTATCAAGGCCCAAGCGGCGTCCAGCTGTGCTTTGCTTTCTGTGATGGCTGTTATGCCAGACAGAGCCGTTTGTAGTGACGACAGGCGCGTGACTAACGGAGGGTAGCCTTTTGGAAAGCTGCCGCGATCTGTAAACACCACCAAACCCTCAACGGTGACCTGTTCACCGACCAAGCCACGCACGACGCTTAAACGCTCCTGCAGGGGCCCTAAGGGGTTGGCGAAGGTATAACGCCAATTTTTTTGCATGACAGCCCACTCGGCCATCTGCTCGCTACCAAAAATAAGCCCCGCAATATCACGCAAATCAACAACAACAATGGCAACACTTGTTTTTAGGAGCGCATCCATATGCACGCTGCTGCCCATATCATCCGGCACCAGCACGTCAGTTAACCGCTCGATCGAGGCAGACTGAAATGCCTGATCCACGGTGTGCCTGGCACGGCGCTCATTCCAAAACCGAACCCCAAAATACGCAGCAACGCCGAGACTTGTGATCCCTGCCCCCACGCCGATCAGCCAGCCCAGAGGCACGTCGGATAGCGTCACGCCAAACTGGCCTTGAGTGCCAATAAAGTCGCCTCGATCTCAGTGACCTGACGCGGTAAGGCTAAGAGGCGCGCGAGCGCATCGGGCACTGGCACTGTCGCATGAATGAGCGGCTCCACGGTTTCCGGGAACTTCGCCGGATGCGCTGTCGCCACCAAAAGCCAGGGCCCTGCGGCACGTTCCGCATCCGACAGGCGCTGGTAGGCTTCAGCAGCAATGGCAGTGTGCGGGCACCACGTCTGCTTTAACACGCAATGATCCTCCTGAATCCGCGCCCGAATCTGCGCATCCGTCACGCTCACTGATGACACCGCATCGCGCACCGCGTGCAAATCAGGAAATAAATGCATGAGCCGCTCCATATTGCTGGGATTACCCACATCCATTGCAGACGCGAGCGTCGCTTTGCTCGGCCGCGGTTGCCACGGTTTGCCGTCGAGATAGTCCGGTACGGTGCGGTTTTCGTTAAAAGCCATGTGTAAGCGACCGATCGGCAAGCCGACTCGTCGCGCCCATACCGCCGCCAGCACGTTACCTAAGTTGCCGCTAGGCACGATAAAGTTCGCGCGCCTGCCGGTACGGCGCCATGTTTGCAGGCTGGCATAGGCGTAGTAGGAAGCCTGCGGTAGCAGCCGTCCAATGTTAATGCTGTTTGCGGAGGATAATTCGCGGCTACCACGCAGCGGCGCGTCAGCAAAGGCGGCTTTGACTAATGCCTGACAGTCATCAAATGTGCCGCGTACCGCGAACGTGAACACATTCCCGCCCCAGCAAGTCAGCTGCTGCTCTTGGCGCGCAGAAACCAAGCCCTTCGGGTACAACACGATCACTTCCATTCCCGGGCGACCATGAAAGGCGGCAGCCACCGCCCCACCGGTATCGCCCGAGGTCGCCACTAAAATTGACAAGGGACGCTTCGGATCGTGCGGTAGCTGGGCGAAGGTCCCGGCTAAAAATCGTGCGCCAAAATCTTTGAAAGCCGCCGTCGGCCCATGAAAGAGTTCCAAGACTGCGACATCGTCCTTGAGGCTCAGCGGCACGATCGGCACCGCAAAATTAAATGCCTCGTGCGCGATGCCCGGCACCGCGCCTGCAAGCGGATCACCGGCAAAAAAAGGCGCAAGCAGCACGCGCGCGCACTCGGCCACCGTGTCGCACCCTGCAAATGCTTCCACGCTCAGTGTCGGGAACACCTCGGGCACATACAGGCCACCGTCGGGTGCGATGCCGCGCGCTAAAGCAGCCGATAATCCCACGTGGTGGGAAGGATCGCGTGTACTTAGAAACTGCATCAGTCAATCACCCGTGCGCCCATGGGCTCTATTGAGGAAATCCATTGATCACAGCCGAGCTTAGAAGCGGCGAAAGCGTCTACCATCCCATCGCGGATCCTCGGAGCATCAGCACTCAAGCACCATGCAAACACCGTCGGTCCCGCACCCGAGATCGAGCAACCGAGCGCTCCTCCCGCGACGGCGGCGGCTTTCACATCCCGAAAGCCGGGAATGAGCGCTTGGCGCTGCGGCTCGACCACAACATCTTCAAACGCATCCCGAATCATGTCCAAGTCATTCGTGTAGCAGGCTGAGATAAAGCCTGCGAGATTGGCGCACTGCCAAACGAGGTCCGACAGCTGCACTGTCTTTGACAAGATGCGTCGCGCTTCCTTGGTGGATAAAAACATGTGTGGGTGTACCAGCACGCATTTGATACCCGCTGGCACCGGGATCTGTTTCGTCCGCGGATGGTCGATGCCGACGGTAAGCACCATGCCGCCGAACAAGCTCGGCGCGATGTTATCGACATGGACGGAACCGCTGGCGACTTGCTCACCCTTCATGGCGTACTGCAGCAACTGCAACTGACTTAAGGGTTTGGCGAATAGCGCATTGGCGGCGACTACCGCGGCTACCGCTGATGCTGCCGACCCGCCAAGGCCTGAGCCGAGCGGGATGCCCTTTTCAATGCTGACATCCAAACCAAACTCCGCATTCTCATCGGCGAGCATGCTGAGCAGGGCCTGACCTGCAGTATTTTTAGCACTCTCAAGCGGTAACTCGGCGTCCGACCCGGTAATCGCGGTGATTCGTACCCCCTGGGCGGCGGAACGCTCGACGCGGACTTTATCGCCGATGGCCTCCACAGTGTGGCCTAAGATGTCAAAGCCGATACCGACGTTACCGACGGTTGCAGGCGCAAAGGCAGTGGCCGACTGACGCAAACTACACCTCTTTCGTTTAAATTTTGGCACCCAAATAGGCGCATAGTCGCAACAAATCCCCGAACACGCCGCCTGCCGTCACTTCCGGGCCCGCTCCCGGCCCTTGCACAATCAACGGATTGTCACAATACCGCCGTGTCTCAAAGCGCACCACGTTATCAGTCAGCGCGCTGGTGGCAAATGCGTGCGTGCGCGGCAGCTCGACCAGCCCGACATGGGCGTTGCCGCTTGCCTCTAAGCGGCCGACGTAGCGCAGGACCTTGCCCTGCGCGCGTGCCGCTTCAAGGCGACTTGCCATCTGCTCGTCAAACTCCGCTAAGCGCTCCAAATACTCACCAACCGACGCGGATTGTAAAGCAGCAGGCACCAAACTTTCGACCCTCACGTCGCTTAACTCAATCTTAAGACCAATCTCGCGCGCCAAAATCACGATTTTTCGCGCCACATCGGTGCCTGACAAATCATCGCGTGGATCAGGCTCGGTATAGCCCTTGGCTTTCGCACTTTTGACAATCTCCGAAAACGGCGTGCTGCCATCGTAGGAGTTAAACAAATAGGCCAGCGTACCGGAGAACATCCCCTCAACGCTGCGAATCTCATCGCCGGTGTTCAACAGTTCGCGCAAGGTTTGTATGACCGGCAACCCCGCCCCCACGGTTGTTTCGTACAAATAATGGGTGCCGCCTGCTTTGGCGGCATCGTTAATCGCTTGGCGATAGTCAAGCGGTCCGCTGTTGGCCTTTTTATTCGGCGTGACCACGTGAATTCCAGCGCGCAACCACTCGGCATACAGCGTCGCGACCGACTCGCTTGCTGAGCAATCAACGATCACCGCATGCGGCAGGTGTTCTGTATGGATATGCTTGACAAAGTCAGCGAGGACCGCGCTCGTCGCAGGCCCATGCGTCGCGGTTTGCCAGTCGGCTGGGCTGATACTGTGCTCAGACAAGAGCATCCTTTTTGATGTCAGCACGCCGCGGACGCGCAAATCTAAATTGGCGGTTTTGGCGAGGCGTGGTAACTGTGAGCTTAATTGGTTCAGTAACGCACCACCCACGACGCCAGGACCGATCAGACCGATCGACACGGCGTGCGGGGACAAATAAAACGCAGCGTGTACCGCGCGCAGCGCTCGCGTTGATTGCTTCGCTTGAATCACAAAAGAGATGTTGCGTTCAGACGCTCCTTGCGCAATGGCACGAATGTTAATGCCTGCATCAGCAAGTGCCGTACAGACCTTTGCGGCAACGCCGTGGGAGCCGGCCATGCCATCACCCACGACTGCAACAATCGCAAGCCCGTCATTGAGTTCGACCCGTTGGATTTGGCCTTCTTGCAGTTCAAGTGCAAAGGCGCGCTCTACCACCGTGCGCGCGCTTGCCATCTGTCGCTGTGGGATAGCACAACAGATCGAGTGCTCGCTGCTGCCTTGCGAAATTAAAATGACCGAAATGCCCGCGTTACGCAGCGCACCAAACAGACGCTCGGCAGTGCCAGGCACGCCAATCATGCCTGCTCCCTCGAGGTTCAACAGCGCGACATCATCAATCGTGGTGATGCCTTTCACTGTGAGTTGCGATTGCGGCCGCGCTGAGATGCGAGTTCCCGCTCGCTCCGGCGCAAAGGTGTTTTTAATGACGATAGGAATCTCGCGTTCCACCGCAGGCGCCATCGTCTGTGGGTGGATGACTTTGGCACCAAAGTACGCTAACTCCATCGCCTCGTTGTAGCTGAGCGCATCAATGACCTTGGCGTCCGGGACCCGCCGCGGGTCGGCCGACAACACGCCATCCACATCGGTCCAGATGACGATCTCCTTTGCTGCGAGTAATGCCCCAACGATTGATGCGGAAAAGTCGCTGCCATTACGGCCAAGAGTCGTTTGTATCCCTAAGCGATCACTGGCAATAAATCCTGGGATGACGAGCGTAACGGGCGCAGGCGTGAGACCCAGAGCCGTCAGCTTCGCGCGCGAATCGGCCCAACGCACCGAGGGGCCTAAGGACGCCTTATCGACCACGATGAGCTCGCGTGCATCAACCCAACGGACAGCACCTACTCGCTGCGCACGCGCTTGGAGTAGCGCTGCAAATATGCGCGTTGACCAGAGCTCGCCAAAACCAGCGAGCAACTCACGCATGTTGTCCCCGGCTTGGCGCAGTAAGCGCACGGACTGCAAAATGCCTGTGACGTCGCGACAGTCCTGATTAAGTAGCGCAATAAACGTATCCGCGGCCTGTGCAGATAACAACTCACGCGCCAGGGCCTCGTGGCGCGCTTGTAGTAAAGTCAGCGCCTCGAGGTAGGCCGCGCCTGACTCAGCCCGAGTAACCAGGCCGAGCAGCGTGTCGGTAACCCCCTTGCAGGCTGAAAGCACCACGGCGACTCGGGTATGCGGGTCCGCTTCCACCCGTTGTGCCACTTGCAACATGCAGGCCGCATCAGCGACGGAAGACCCGCCAAATTTATGCACCACAAAGGAGCCATCCGGGTTCTCGGCGGCACTTGACAGGGTTTGGTTCATCGTGATGGGCCTAGTGACTATGAACCCTCCAATCTACGGGTCAGCGGTGGTCTGCCGCAACCCTAAAACCCAGTTTAATGGGTTTTTTGGGCCCCTCGGCGTCGGTGCCACGCGCGCAGCAACCCGCTCGCCCCCGGAATGGCGAGTAAGCCCACCAGCAGACGGCCCACCAGCCGCTCACGGCGTGTCAGGGCATACGGCGCCAGCAGCCCATCAAAGAGACCCGGGAGTGCTTGGTGCTGAGGTTTTGGCGTCATGCGTGACCGTGTGTGGGCGACAGCGTCATGGGCGACGCGCGCCGCCTGGGGCGCGTGGACTGCGCGGGTTGCGCGGCAGACCTGTGTGCTGGGTGCGTATACGCCCCGCCGCGCCAGCGGTCGGACGTGGGGGGGCATTCCCAGTACCCGCAGGCTGCCATGCGGGTACCAAATGGTGCTTACCGCCGCCGATGAGTTCCGATCGACCCATACGCTTTAGGGCCTCGCGGATCACAGGCCAGTTGTTGGCATCGTGATAGCGCAAAAATGCTTTGTGCAGACGGCGCATGGGCATGCCCTTAGGCACGACCACGTCCTCACTGTGGCGCGTCACGCGCTTGAGTGGATTTTTGCCTGAATGCCACATCGCGGTGGCGGTTGCCATCGGCGAGGGCAAAAACGCTTGCACTTGATCCGCACGAAAGCCGTTTTGCTTGAGCCACAGCGCAAGCTCAAGCATGTCCTCGTCCGTGGTCCCCGGGTGAGCCGCTATGAAATAGGGAATCAGATACTGCTCTTTACCCGCCTCCGTTGAGTAGCGATCAAAAAGCTCTTTAAAGCGATGATAGGTACCAACGCCTGGCTTCATCATCTTGGATAACGGCCCCTCGGCAATGGCCTCGGGCGCGATTTTTAAATAGCCACCCACGTGGTGCTGCGCTAACTCTTTGACATACTCCGGTGATTCCACGGCCAAATCGTAGCGCACACCAGAGGCGATCAGCACCTTCTTGATCCCGCGCAAGGCCCGTGCGCGTTGATACAGGCGAATGAGGGGCGTGTGGTTCGTATTTAAGTTCGGGCACACGCCCGGAAAGACGCAGCTTGGGCGTCGACACGCCGCTTCCACTGTGGGGCTTTTACACGCCAAGCGGTACATATTGGCTGTGGGTCCACCTAAATCGGATATGACTCCCGTAAAGCCCGGCACTGTATCGCGCACGACCTCCACTTCACGGATGATCGAGTCTTCCGAGCGGCTTTGAATGATACGACCTTCGTGTTCCGTTATTGAACAAAACGTGCAGCCACCAAAACAGCCGCGCTGAATCGTGACCGAAAAACGAATCATTTTGTAAGCAGGGATCTTCGCATCTCCATAGCGCGGATGCGGCACGCGCTGGTACGGTAGTTCATAGACCCCGTCCATCTCAGCCGTCGATAAGGGAATTGGTGGTGGATTCAGCCACACATCCCGATCACCATGGCGCTGCACCAAGGCACGCGCGTTACCTGGATTCGCCTCTTGGTGCAGGATGCGCGATGCATGCGCATAAAGCACAGGATCCTGAACCACTTGCTCAAATGCCGGTAAGCGAATCACGCTACGCGTGCGATCGGCAGAGGCCACCCGGCGCGTGAACTTCACCACCGAAACGCCCCGCTCACTGACAACTGTATTGCTCGCCCGCATCGTTTCTTCAGTGGCGTACGGATCCACCGGTGGCGCGAGCGGCCCTGGTGTATCGATATCTGTAGAGTCGATTTCGATCCATCCCGACGGAGTGCTGATCCTTTGAAATGCCGTGCCGCGTATATCTTGCAACTGATCAATGGCCTGGCCACTGCTCAAGCGATGCGCAATCTCGACAATCGCACGCTCACCGTTGCCATAGACCAGCAAGTCAGCATTGGCGTCGACCAGGACTGAGCGGCGCACTTTTTCAGACCAATAATCAAAATGCGCGATGCGCCGCAGCGACGCCTCGATACCACCGATAATAATCGGTGTCTTCGCATAAGCCTCGCGTACGCGCTGCGTGTACACGAGCACGGCGCGATCCGGGCGCTTGCCCGCCACGCCGTCGGGTGTGTACGCATCGTCACTGCGCACGCGCCGATCGGAGGTGTAGTGATTGACCAAAGAATCCATATTGCCAGCTGCGACACCAAAAAAGAGCGTGGGCTCGCCGAGCTCCATGAAGTCATCCAGAGTCTTCCAGTTCGGCTGCGCGATGATCCCAACCCGAAAGCCCTGCGCCTCAAGTAAGCGCCCCACAATGGCCATGCCAAAGCTCGGGTGATCCACATAGGCATCACCCGTCACCACGATGACATCGCAGGCATCCCAGCCGAGCGCATCCATTTCGGCGCGCGTCGTCGGTAAGAACGGCGCCACCCCGTAGCGGTGCGCCCAATATTTACGATAGCTAAATAGCGCCTTAGGCGTTTCGGTTGAGATTGACATGGCGCTATTGTCGCTGATCCTGCGCCTAACCGCGACTTTCTACTCTAAACCCTTGTCCTGAGCACGTTTGATAGGTGTTTTCCGATCTGTGGCGGTCCACCAGTCTGCTGTAGGTTTCACCCATTGCACGCCATCTTGCTGCGTGATGAGGGGACCCAAATGACAGCCACACGCTTACTGCCCACGTTGCATGCACCGCGTCTGATCGCGCGAGCGATGTCAATATTCACTGCGCTGGTTGGCCTGCTGCACACTGGGGTCGCAGGCGCAGTGCCGAGCTTTGCGCGCCAAACGCGGATGGCGTGCGCTTCCTGCCATACGGTGTTTCCGGAACTCACGCATTTCGGACGCATGTTCAAGGCAGGCGGCTATGTCATCGATAATTTGAAACAAGTGAAGGACGTGTCGCTCGAGCGCAAAGAGAATTTGAGCCTCAGCGACCTGCCACCACTGTCCTTAATGATTCAGGTGAGCGATACCCAACTTGCCAAACCGCTCCCGGACACCGCAAAGGCTGCTGGAAGCGCTCAAAACGGGACCGTCGCTTTCCCGCAGCAGGTGAGTATTTTTTATGCGGGCAAAATCGCGCCACACGTGGGTGCTTTCCTGCAGCTGACCTATGCGAACGACTCAGGCACGATCGGTATCGACAATGTGGATCTGCGTTACGCCGATATGCGGGTGCTCCCCAATGATCAGAGCCTGGTGTATGGCGTGTCATTGAACAATAACCCCACCGTACAGGATCTGTGGAACTCCACGCCGGCATTTGGTTTTCCCTTTGTTAGCTCAAACAGCGCACTCGGTCTCCCGTACGCGACGCAAATTGACGGCAGCCGCGGCCAGGATGTGGCCGGAATCAGTGCATACGTCTTCTGGAAGGAGTCTGTGTACGCAGAACTTGGCGTGTACCGCTCGGCTAAGCAAGGCACTGCGGGGCCCTTGGACAGCACCAGTGCAGGTGGCGTGCTTGCAACCGCGGCGCCCTACTGGCGCGTGGCCTACGAGACCAACCAGGGCCCCCACTCGCTAATGCTCGGCACGTACGGCATGAGCTTTCAATTGTATCCCGACCTCGCCGGCTGCCCCTCCTGTAACCCGCCCACCACGACCGGGTATGGCAACCTGTTGGGTGGACCCTCTGATCGCTTCCGGGACGTGGCTTTCGATCTGCAGTACCAGTTTTTGTCAGAGCCGCACACCGCCAGTGTCATGGCCACACACATCCATGAGGCCCAAACCCTGAATGCGAGCGTGCTCGCAGGCGCGGCGCAGCGCCTCGATAACACACTGACAACATCCCGCGTGACTGCCACCTACTATTATAAACGTCAAATGGGTGGCTCCTTGAATGCCTTCAGTACCACTGGCACTCAGGATGATTTGTATATCGCGACGACAACGCATGCGCCTGACACGCGCGGAGTGACCGCTGAACTCAGTTACCTACCGTGGCTTAATACAAAATTTTCGCTGCAATACACTGCCTATACTAAGTACGCGGGTCTGAAACAGAACTATGACGGCCTTGGACGCAACGCAAGCGACAACAACAGTCTGTACGTCGTTGCCTGGCTTGCGTACTAGCTCACCGGAGGAAAGCGTAATGACCTCGGACTTAAAGTTGCCGCTAAACGCGCGCTCTCGCGCATCCATCCCACGGTGGCGCGTGAGCGCACTGTTACTCGCAACTGTGTTACTGCTGCCCGCTACTCATGCGTGGAGCGACGGCGCTCCCAACGCGGTTCAACACTTGGCGGTGGGAGTTTGCGCCACGTGTCATGGCGCCCGCGGTATCAGCAACCTATCCAAGATCCCAGTGCTCGCGGGTCAAAGCGAGGCCTATCTCACAGCGCAGTTGCACGCCTTTAAAACGCAAACACGCGGCGACGCCGATGCAATCGGCTACATGTGGGGAATGGCTGCTGATTTAACCGATGAGCAAATACTCAATTTGAGCCACTACTACGCCACTGCTGCAGCACCCGCCGAGACTCACGCGTCAAGCCGACAGACGGTGATGGCGCAAATAAGTGTGGGCCATGATATCTACACGCAAGGGATTGTAGAGCGTGGCGTACCTGCGTGTAGCGCCTGCCATGGTCAGGAGGCGCATGGCCTTGGCGATTTTCCGCGCTTGGCTGGCCAACACGCGGCTTACATTACCAAGCAATTATTGGCGTTCCAAAACACCACGCGCGACGTGGCCGTGATGCATGCCGTGACGACTACTTTGCAGCACGCCGAGATGACTGCGGTCGCTACGTATTTGCAATCGCTACCCTAGGCCTTAACCTCGCGTCCATGAGCCGTATGTGCACCTTAGATTAACGGCTCTGAGTCGCCCCATCGCATCGGCACCTGCAGACGGTTCCCCTCCGCTGCCGGTGTCGGGGCGACGTTTTAGAAGTTCGATACCCCAAGCCCGATGCCGCCGTCCACCTCAAGCGCCACGCCAGTGACCCACTCTGCGCGGCTTAAAAACTCGATAGCCTCCGCGAGTTCACGCGCTGTGCCGATGCGCCCGAGCGCATGCAGTCCAGCCACCGCTTTATAGCGTGCCGCGGCTTCCTCTGAGTTAAAAAGCCCAGCCCTTAAATTGAGTTCGGTGGACACGGCCCCCGGTAGCACGCAATTTACACGCACCTGTTGTGGCCCAAGCTCAGCCGCCATCACGCGCGTTAAACCCTCAACTGCGGCTTTGGTAGTCGCATACGGTGAGGCACCCGGAAAAGCGCGACGCGTGTGGGTAGATCCGACAAAAATGATCGCGCCTTGGCTCGTCACCAAATGCGGCAGCGCGCGACTCGCGAGCATCATTCCGGAGATCACGTTGGTATTAAACGCGTCCTTTAAGAACTCCTCCGTGTATGCTCCCACCGCTTGTCGATACATGCTACCGGCGTTATTGATGAGCACATCGAGTTTACCGCCGTGTGCGACTGCCGCAGCAACCATGCGTTCGCGATCGGCTTCCACGGTCACATCGCCCGCCACTGCATGGCACGCAGGACCTATGCGGTTCGCGACTTCGGTGACCTTGTCTAATCGCCGCCCAGTAATCGTGACCTTCGCGCCGCCCTCAACAAATAGCTCCGCACAGCCAGCACCAATGCCGGAGCCGCCCCCAGTGATTAGTACTGACATGTCTTTAATCGCGCGCATACGGCTCATCCCCTTGTTGAGTCTTGATGTATTAGTTACGCAGTCCTGCTTGGCGCATGAGCGGCAAGAGTTTGTCTTCGAAGGTCTTCAAGCCCTCATCGTAATTGACCCAACTCAGGGTAAGCCCATCAATGCCGGCTTTGGAAAAAGCGCACAGTCCATCCACAATCTTTTCGGCTGTACCGACAAGCGGTATGGCGCCGTAGCCCGCAATGAGATTGGACGCTAAGGCCTCCCACCCGTCGCCGAGTGCACTTTTTGAGTTCGGTACCAGTACGTCAAGGAGATTGCGCACGCCCTCCCAATCGCCTTTTTTGTTGACGTACTCGTCGACAAACTCGCGCGCCTCCTTCTCAGTTTCACGGCACACCACATAGGCCTGGCCGAAGACTTGCATCTTGCGACCGAACTGCTCATGCGCAATGCGCCGACCTGCGGCGGCAATCGCACCTGCGGCCGCAATATTCTTGGCAACCACAAAGTTCACGTCCGCATGCTGAGCCGCAAACAACTGACCGCGCGCGCTATTACCCGCGCTCATGAGTGCGGGGTGCGGTTGCTGAATGGGTTTTGGTTCTGAGTACACCCCGGGTGATTGAAAGTAAGGCCCGGTGTAATCAAATTCGCCCTCGCGGGTCCACAGTTCCTTACAAAGGCTTATCCAGTCGTCCGCCACGTCGTAACGCACGTCATGTTCTTTTTGCGGTATGCCGAACATTGCGATTTCTCGCTCGTTCCAACCCGCCACGATGTTAAGACCAAAGCGACCATTTGAAATGTGATCAATGGTAGCGACTTCCTTCGCCGCGCGGACTGGATGCACCGTAGGCACATGGAAGGTCGCAAATATCGAGATCCGCTCCGTGACAGCGGATAAGCCCGCAGCCCAGGTGAAGGTTTCAAAGTTGCGGTGATTAAAATTCACCTTGCCGCCCATCCCCTTCCAGCGAGCCACAGGAATGATGGCCTCAAATCCCAAGCGATCGGCTGTCTTCGCAATACGCACCGATTCAGCCCATTCGACTTTTAGCGTGTCAGGCCGATCCGTCATGGAGCAGCCACTGCTGACGTTGAGCCCAAAAAGGCCCAGTTTGAGTTTATTGGTACTGCACAGCAGTGGGTTGGTGGTGTTCTTAGTCTGATCGGTCATGCCGCCCCCTTGACTTGTAGGCGCATGACCGAAGATCGGCTCACTACCTCAAGCGTGTAATCAGCTGAGGATAGCAAACGCACACCGGATATGGTGACAGCACGGATCCGTATACATCGGGCGCAGGCGAGACGTGGCTCGCACTTTGCGGTTTGGCATCCCCGAGAACCAAAATTGTGCTGCATAGAAGTGTAAATACGGCTCAGCAAGACTGCTGAGACTCCTTAAACAATGCGAGCTGCTGCTTTTCTAAGTCTCAGATGTGGACTTATTGGTCTGATTCTGCCGGCAGCGTGTCTAGGCGCGACGTGTTCCAATCTGCACGGAAGTGCTGCCAGCACTCAAACTCGTCTTCACAGAGCGCGCCAGCTATCTTTTGCCAGCTGTGTGTTATCCACGAGCGCGATTGCGCTGATCAACGCTGAGGCGCTGGGCTTTTCATAAGCGCCCCCGTGCAAAAAACACCCCGGCACCTCGCCGGGGTGTTTTTTGCGCCCAGCGACACTGCCGTGTTATCTGTCAGCGCCTCCGGGTGAGCGCAAGCCAGCAGGTGTCATCGCAAGGTGTTCCGACAGACGGATACCTCCCATCGCCACGACGGTGGACTGCACATTGAGCCCGGCCAACGAGTAACCCACGGCCTGTGCCGCCACCAGCGCGTGCCGTTGTGGCGCCATGAGGCTCAATGGCAGCGCAAACCCTTGCAAGAAACCCGCGGCTTCCTTCGCGTGTTGGCTGAGCGCGTAGTGGGCCACCGCACCACCCTTTTTCAGGGGTGTGGACACTGCCGGTTGCCTAACATTACTCATCGGAGCTGATACCCATGCTGCCAACAGGATACTCGTCGCGCCCGTGGGGCGCACATCCGTGCCTTTCAGGTGCGCCGAGACCGTGGTTGTCACTGCGCCTTGCGTAATCACAACTCCGCCCGCCGCGGAAGTCACTTGCAAGGCACCCGAGGTCACCTCCGTAAAGCCACTGATGTAGGTGCTAGACCCGTTGTTCGTGATCTTGAGCGTGGTCCCCGACAGGATCGCCGTGGCACCACTGACAAAGGACACCCCTTCCAGCTCAAGCGCCGCTCCCGACGTAAAGGTCACACCCGACACGCTGCCACCCGAGATCAACAGCAGTCCACCCACCGTGAGTGTTGTGCTGGTCGCCGTGGCTCCACTGAGGACTTCAGCCACACCGCCATTGAGCACCGTTGTCCCGGACATCATCCCGCCCGCGTAAACCGTTTGAGTGCCGCCGCTGTTGACGGTATCGGTGAGCGCAGAGCCATACACACGCTCACTACCGGCAATCTTCGCATTGCTCGTCGTGGCACCTGACGTGACAATCTCCAAGCCGCCGGCAAGTACGGTGGTCCACGACGCGTATCCGCCGTTGGTCAGCACGCCGCCTGACTGTACGGTGGTCGCTCTCGAGCGGCCACTATTGGTCGCGCTACCCCACACGGTGGTAAACGCCATGATTGCCGTTGCATCAACGGTAAGCCTGCCACCTGCGCTCACCACAGTCCCGCTCACGAATGAGCCTGACTGCACCTGCTGACTGCCGCCACTAGCGACCGTGGCATTCACTGCGGAGGCGTAATTAACCGTTTGTGTTCCACTCACGAGGGCTCCGAAGGAAGCCCCAGACACCACTACCGTTTCCGCACCGCCAACCTGAATCACGGTACCGCTCGCGACCCCTCCGCTCTCGACCCGTTGCCTGCCACCGCTGCCAATCGTGTTGCTCAACGCAGTGCCGTACACCACCTCAGATCCGCTCACAGTGGCCCCTGATGTGGTGCCGCTTTGTTGCACGGTTTCCACGCCACCGGTCAGCACCACTGTGCCGCTCGCGACGCCACCTGCCTGAATCGTCTCGCTACCGCCATTACGCACCGTGGCACTGATGATCGTGCCGCCCGAGTAGACAGTTTGCGCGCCGCCGGCATACACGGTCTCGACCGTCGCTGTACCGTACACCTGCTCGGAACCATAAATGTCGACACTACTCGTCGTACCACCTGAGGTCACGATTTCCAAGCCACCGGCAAGCACGGTCGTCCAGGACGCGAGCCCACCGTTCGTCAATACACCACCGGACTGGACGGTTGTCGCCCTCGAGCGCCCGCTATTGGTCGCGCTGCCCCAAATGGTGGCGAACGCCGTCACGCCACTTTGAACAACCGTTAAGGTGCCACCCGCGCTGACCACAGTCCCGCTCGCAAAGGCGCGTGCCTGCACCAACAGACTGCCGCCGCTGGCGATGATTGTATTGACGGCTGACCCGTAAAGAATTTCGGTTCCACTGAGCAGCGTCCCTGAGGTGCCCCCAGACTCAACCACAGTTTCGGTTCCACCGTATTGGACCACCGTGCCACGGCCCACTCCACCGATCAAAATCGTTTGGCTACCACCGCTGCACACCGTATTGCCCACGGCAGTACCGGCAACAATCTCAGTTCCACTGACTGTTGCTCCAGACGTGGAGGCGTTTCGCGCTACGGTTTCCTGTGCCCCGGCCTGCACCACTGTCCCGATCGCGACACCATTCGTGCCGATGACCTGTGTAGCGCCATTGCCAACCGTGGCACTCACCGTCGTTCCACAGATAGTTGCCGCACCGTTCACCGTCGCGTTGAGAGTAATAGCGCCTGAGTCGACTGACTCGTAGCCTCCCTTTTGCACAGTCGTACCGCTGGCTGTGGCACCGGAGAGGACAAACTGCGTGCCGCCGCTCAAAAGAGTAGTGCCCAGCGCCGATCCAAAGATGATCTCAGTGCCACCATTGCTTGCCGTTGCGCCGACAGTGACACCGCCCAGAGAGACGTTTTCAAAGCCGCCCCTCAGGACCGTGCCCGACGCCATACCACCAGACTGAACCATCTGGTTGCCACTAAAGATGATTGTGTTGCCGATTGCAAAGCCGTAGACGGTCTCGTTGCCACTGATCAAGCCAGCCGACGTGAGTCCACCGACTGACACGACTTCGGTACCACCGTATTGCACGCGCGTGCCGATGGCAATGCCACCCGATTGAATCGTCTGTATGCCACGACTGCCAATCGTATTGCTGACCGCAGAACCGGCGACTTGCGTGACGCCACTGACCGTGGCAAAGCGCGTGACACCATAGGCCGCAACGGTCTGTGTCGCGTTCGCCGCAACTAGTGTGACTGTCGCTAAGCCGCCTGAATAAATGCAGTCGTTGCCACCACTGGCCACTGTCACATTTTTAGCAACGCCGTACACAGACTCGGTCCCACTCACGATTGCGTATTGCGTGACACCACCCTTCAGGACCGTAGCGCTGCCAGCCGACTGCACGGTCGTGCCACTCGTGCTACCACCCGCCCACACCACCTGGAGGCCACTTGCGGCGACGATCGCACTCACGGAACTGCCATAGACCCACTCTTCTCCACCGACCGTGCCGCTAAGTGCTTGGGCCCCAGCCGACACAATCAACCGGACGCTCACCGGAGTGTCATTGCTGGACGTGACGCCCGAGTCATAGATCGCCGTGGCTCCCGCCAATAGCGTCGCGCCAGTGACAGCCCCCCCCGAATACACAAGCGTGCCACCGGCAAAGACCGTCACGTCAGTGACCGTGGCACCGGACTCGGCAATCACAAAGCCACCGGCGGACACGGTCACACCGCTCACAACTCCGAACACATCGAGCACGCCTGCAACTGACTCATTGAATGCGCTCGCGCCCGATAGGACCGTTTCGGTTGCATGGGCTTGCAGAATGGTTGCAGTGGCAACACCGCCCGACTGAATCGTTTGGCTCGCCCAGGCGGACACTGTATTGCCCACGGCCGACCCATAAACAGTTTCAGTCCCAATCACGATCGCACCGGACACGAGCCCATACGAGAGAACGGTTTCGCTCGCGGTTCGTTGCACTCGCGTCCCGGTTGCGACGCCACCGGACGCAATCGTTTGGCTGCCACCACTGGCGATTGTCGTGGTGTTCGCGGAGCCGTACACAGTCTCCGTGCCACTGACAAATGCACCCGAGGTGAGCCCGCCTGCCGAGACGATTTCAGTGGCACCAAATAGCACCACCGTGCCGCGGGCCACCGCGCCGGACTCAATCGTTTGGTTGCCGCCAGCTGCAACGGAGTTGCTCACCGCGGAGCCATACACGTACTCACCTCCGCTGATCAAGGCGCCCGAGGTGAGCCCCGCGGCGAACACCACTTCGGCACCACCAACCTGAACCACCGTGCCCGTTGCTTTGCCACCTGCGGACACGAACTGGATACCACTATGCGCAATCACATTGCTGAGGGCCACGCCGTACACGATCTCAGCGCCACTGACCAAAGCGCCGGAGGTGAGGCCGTAGGAGGCCACGGTTTCGATGGCGCCGAACTGCACCACCGTGCCGCCGGCAACACCGCCTGACTGAATCGTGTCGCTCGCGCCTGAGGCAATGATCGCGTTACGCGCGCTGCCGTACACCCTTTCGGTACCACGCATCGTGCCGCCGCTGGCGAGTGCTCCACTGTTCACAATCAACGTGACACCTGCCGACACCTCGTTCGTCCAGGTCACACCGGACGTGACCACCTCGATCGCACCCGGCGCGAGGTTGAGTCCAATGAGGGTACCGCCCACAAGCGCGATCATGCCGTCGCTTTGCACCGTGACGTTATAAAGAGCCGCGCCTGATTCGGCTATCAGCACGCCACCGGCAGCCACGGTGGCACCACTGGCGATTCCATACACGTCAAGCAGGCCGGAATCCGCTGCGCTTACAGTCGTGCCGCCAAACGACACGGTCTGACGCGCACCGCTTTGTATCGCAGTGCGAACAGCCGTCCCACCCGAGCGTATTGCCTGACTGCCACCGCTCGCTACCGTGTTACTGATCGCAGAGCCGTACACGGTGTCTAATCCGCTGATTTGGGTACCTAAGGTGTAGCCGTACGACACCACTGTTTCAACGCCACCGAATTGCACTAACGTCCATTCCGCCGAGCCACCCGACTGAACCGTCTGGGAGCCGCCGTTTGCGATGATGTTCGACTGCGCTGAGCCGTACACCATCTCAGTGCCGCTGATGAGTGCGCCGTATGTTAGACCAAAGGATCCAACGGTCTCACTGCCGCCGAGTTGCACAACCGTACCGATAGCCGTACCACCGGACTGAACGGTCTGGCTGCCACCCTTGGCGATCGTGTTGCTGACACTTATGCCATACATGGTCTCATTGCCACTGATGAGTGCACTGAGCGTGTGCCCACCGGCTGACACGAGTTCGCTGCCACCGGACTGCACGCGTGTGCCGATGGCCACACCACCCGATTGAATCGACTGGCTGCCGCCACTCCCAATTGTGTTGCTCACCGCAGAGCCAGCGACTAGCGTCACACCACTGACCGTGGCAAAACGCGTCACGCCATAAGCCGCAACACTCTGGGTGGAATACGCGCCGACCAGCGTGAGTGACGCCAATCCGCCTGACTGGACCGTCTGAATGCCGCCACTGGCTAGCGCGTTGCGGTTCGCGACGCCCAGTACCGTTTCTGTGCCACTCACTGTGGCGTATTGCGTCAACGCACCTCGCAGCACTGTATCGCTGCCGCCCGCTTGCACCACGGTGCCACTGGCACTGCCACCTGCAGCAACCGTCTGGTTGCCGCCCGAGGCGATGATCGCGCTGACCACGCTGCCGTACACCGACTCAAGTCCAAGGACGGTGCCGCCAATTGCCTGAGCGCCGCCCAATACAGTTAAAGTGATACCCGCCGGCACATCGTTACCCGAGGTTATCCCCGAGTCAAAGATCGCGATCGCTCCCGCGGAGAGATTCACTCCAGTGAACGTACCGCCCGAAAACTCGATGGTGCCGCCAGATAGGACCGTCACGTTAGTGACCGTGGCGCCCGACTCGGCGATCACGATGCCGCCGGATGACACGGTCACACCGCTCACAACTCCAAACACATCGAGCACGCCTGCAACTGACTCATTGAACGCGCTGGCGCCCGATAGGACCGTTTCGGTCGCATGGGCTTGCAGAATGGTTGCAGTGGCAACAGCGCCCGACTGAATCGTTTGGCTCGCCCAGGCGGACACAGTATTGCCCACGGCCGACCCATAAACAATTTCAGTCCCAATCACGAGTGCACCGGACACGAGCCCATACGACAGGACCGTTTCCGTGCCGCTACGTTGCACCCGCGTGCCGATGGCCCTACCGCCCGACTCAATCGTCTGTGTGCCACCGCTAGCGATCGTAGTGCTTAAGCTCGAACCGTAGACATCCTCAACGCCGCTGACCGCGGCGCCCGAAGTGAAGCCAAAAGCCGCGACGGTTTCGGTAGCGCCAAACTGCACCACCGTGCCGCGCGCAAGACCAGCTGACTCAATCGTTTGGCTGCCGCCAGCGACAACGGTGTTGCCAAAGGCCGACCCGTACACGTCCTCGAATCCACTGACCAAGGCACCTGACGTGAGGCCAGAGGCGTAGACTGTTTCGGCGGCACCCAGTTGCACCACTGTGCCGATTGCCTTGCCGCCGGAGTACACACGCTGCGTACCAAACGCTGCGACAAGTGCTGCGCTAGCAACCCCGCTCCCGAAAATCTGCGTCGCGCCGCCGGAGGCAATGATTGCGCTGAGTGCACTGCCATACACAGATTCCGTCCCAGACACGGTGCCGCTCGTGGCAATCGCTCCGCCCGACACGATCAACGTGACGCTGACTGGAACGTCATTGCTGGATCTGGCGCCCGATGCGAGGATCTTAGTCGCACCGGCTAAGAGGGTCTCACCCGTTACCGTACCGCCTGAATAGACTATCGCACCACCGCTTTGCACGGTGATGTTCGCTAACGTCGCGCCAGACTCTGCAATCAGTACGCCACCGAACGCCACCGTCACGCCGCTTGTGACCCCAAAGACGTCTAACGTGCCTGCGACCGTCTCGTTCAAGGCGCTTGCCCCCAACGACACGGTCTCACGTGCAGAAGACTGAATCGTTGTGCCCACGGCCACGCCGCCCGACCGAATCGTTTGAGTGCCGCCGCTCGCGACCGTATTGCTCAGCGCAGAGCCGAACACTGTCTCTGTGCCGCTGATGAGCGCACCCGAGGTCAGTCCAAAGGCCGACACGGTTTCAGTCCCGCTACGGCGCACAATGGTCCCGCCCGCCGTACCGCCCGACCGAATCGTTTCGCTACCACCGCTCGCAACAGTGTTATTGAGCGCGGAGCCAAACACGGTCTCGGTGCCACTGATGAGGGCACCCGAGATGAGGCCAAATGCTGAGACGGTTTCGGTGCCGCCAACTTGCAGCACGGTACCGATGGCGGAACCACCAGACCGAATCGTTTGACTGCCGCCGCTGGCAATCGTGTTGCTCACGCTCGAGCCAAACACGTTCTCGCTGCCGCTGACTAACGCACCTAAGGTGCTACCAAATGACTGGACCGTCTCGGTGCCACCACGGCGCACCGTGGTCCCACTGGCTAAAGCACCTGACTGAATGATCTGAGTTCCACCGCTTGCGACCGTGGTGCTGACGCTCGAGCCGTAGACGACCTCACTGCCACTGACCGCGGCACCTGATGTTCGGCCATAGGCGATGACAATCTCGCTACCGCCGGATTGCACCACTGTGCCGATGGCCGAGCCACCCGACCGAATCGTCTGACTACCACCACTACCGATCGTGTTGCTGATCGCCGAGCCGTACACGCTCTCGATTCCACTGACCAAAGCGCCCGATGTGCGACCGTTAGACAGGATGGTTTCTGTACCGCCGCGGCGTACACTTGTGCCACCAGCGACAGCGCCCGACGCAATCGTCTGACTGCCCCCACTCGCAACTATATTACTGACACTTGAGCCGAACACGATCTCAGCGCCGCTGATCAACGCACCTGAGGCGCGGCCAAACGCCGACACTGTCTCCGTCCCACCAGATTGGACCACCGTCCCGATTGCAAAACCACCTGAGCGAACCGTCTGACTGCCACCACTGCCAATCGTGTTATTGATACTCGAGCCGTATACCGTCTCAGCGCCACTGACCAACGCGCCTGACGCGAGGCCACCTGCCGAGACGGTTTCCGAGCCACCGCGGCGCACATTCGTGCCACATGCCACACCACCCAACTGAATCGTCTGACTGCCACCACTAGCGATTGTGTTGCTAACGCTCGAGCCAAACACGCTCTCAAACCCACTGACCAACGCGCTCGAGTCAAGGCCGAAGGCAGAGACAGTGTCGGTGCCACCCGATTGGACGGTCGTGCCGGTGGCTACGCCACCGGATGCAATCGTCTGACTGCCGCCGCTGGCGATCGTGTTGTTAGCGATGGTGCCAAACACGGTCTCAACGCCACTGATCAACACACCCGACGCGCGTCCATTCGACAAGACCGTTTCGGTACCGCCACGGCGCACCACGATTCCGCTGGCTGTGCCACCCGATTGAATCGTCTGGTTGGCGCCTGAGCCCACGCTGGCGCTCACTGCACTGCCATACACCACCTCTGTACCAAGCACAGTGCCGCCACTGGCGAGTGCACCAGCCGAGACGATCAACGTGATATTCACCGACACGTCATTGGTTGAGCTCACGCCCGACGCAATGGCCTCGGTGGAACCCGCCGACAGCGTGATGCCAGCCACCGTACCGCCAGCAAATACAATCTCACCGCCACTTTGTACCGTGACCGCATTCACGCTTGCGCCTGACTCTGCGATTAAGATGGCGCCTGCGGCGACTGTCACACCGCTGGCAATGCCAAACACATCGAGCAAGCCTGAGTTCGATGCGCTGAACGTAGCGCCACCCGCCGAGACAGTCTCAATGCCACCGCTTTGAATAGTGGATTCACTCAGCGTCTGACCGGAAAGCACCGCAAAGCTTGAGCCGGTGCTGATCACGAGCGGCCCGCTT
>Ga0136642_1000444_pt1 | contig 22227 bp, 23 predicted proteins | sample LowCatLa1302831Y_FD_115313 | JGI IMG/M metagenome (GOLD analysis project Ga0136642, IMG submission 115313) | Freshwater microbial communities from Lower Cathedral Lake, Yosemite National Park, California, USA - 13028-31Y | ecosystem: Environmental > Aquatic > Freshwater > Lake ... | reverse complement strand
TTCAGGGGTTATTCTTTCAAACTCTGCGCTACCTGTACTTTCATTATCAATAATTACTAATTCCAAATCAAATTGTTTCGCTATACCGTCGAGAATGTATCGATCAGTAGGGAAGTTTGCTGCATCAGTAATAATTGTTTTGCGCCCAGGTCGTGCTTGAATTGCAGCGAGTGCTAATTGATAAAAATTTACCGACGTAGTGTCGCAAGCCAACATTTGCCCCGGAGCTACACCCAAACTTGCTCGCCCAATAAGATCACCAGTCGGTTGTGCTTCATCAACCCAATGACTCCAGCCTGTTACGACTTCGCGCCCCCACTCTTGTGTCATATATTCATTGACCGCGATCACAGTGGAATGAGGCAATCTCCCTAACGAATTTCCATCGAGATAACACATATCGGGGTCAGTATTTACAAAGCGTGAACGAAATTGAGCCAACGGATCGTTTCGGTCGAGCTCGAGGGCATATTCGCGGTCATTGATGTCCATGCTTCAAAGGTACGCTCTCCTACCGTGGCGCGCAACGTTGTAAATATTGAAGAGGTCTCTAAGGCCTTTGATATTAAACAATTATTAGATGCAGTCTCTATTGGGATTTCTGAAGGCGATCGAATCGGGATAGTTGGCCGAAATGGTTGCGGTAAAAGTACATTAATGAAAGTCATTGCGGGAATCGAATCACCAGATAGCGGACGTGTAACGCGATCAAATTCGGCGCACATTGGATTACTTTCACAAGTTGATTACGCAGATCCCGAAAGTACTGTTCGTGATGTGGTGCTTGGCGATACGGCAACTCACGAATGGGCAAGTGATGCAGGCATCCGCGAAGTTTTCACAGGACTCTTTGGCGGTTTTGACGACCATCTATTCGAAAGAAAATTTGCATCCCTTTCGGGCGGAGAGAAACGTCGCGTAGGACTTGCGAAATTACTTATTGGAAATCTTGATTTAATTTTGCTTGATGAACCAACAAACCATTTAGATGTCGAAGGTGTTGCATGGCTGGCACAACATTTAAATAATAGAAAAAATTTAGCAATTGCAGTTGTCACACACGATCGATGGTTCCTTGATGCTGTTACAGATAGAACATGGGAAGTCGTTGGTGGGAAAATAGAAGAGTACGACGGGGGATATTCTGCCTTTGTTTTGGCGAAGGCTGAAAGATCCAGACAAGCTTCTGTCTTAGATGGTCGACGCAATGCACTTATTCGCAAAGAACTGGCGTGGTTGCGCCGTGGAGCACCAGCGCGAACAACAAAACCAAAATTTCGAGTTGATGCTGCAAACGAACTTATTTCTGCAGAGCCAGCTCCACGTGATAAAACAGAACTTCTTAAATTCGCTCGTAACCGTTTAGGAAATACGGTCTACGAAGCGCACCACATGCAAGTCAAAGCTGGCGATAAAGAACTCATCAAAGATTTGACATGGAATGTAGGACCGGGTGATCGCATTGGAATTGTTGGCGTCAATGGCGCGGGTAAAACAACGCTGATGCGCACTCTCGCAGGAGAACTAAAACCAAGTGGCGGTAAGTTGGTAACGGGAATAACTGTTGCGTCAGCATTTCTTACTCAACACCTGACTGAACTCGACCCAACATGGCGCGTGCTTGAAGCGGTTGAAAAAGTTGCTAACCATATTGAACTCGGAAAAGGGAAAACACTTTCTGCCTCACAATTATGTGAAAGATTGGGTTTTGATCGTGATTCTCAATGGACTCCTGTGGGCGATCTATCGGGTGGCGAAAGAAGGCGCTTGCAACTTACTCGTTTATTAATGGATAGCCCCAATGTTTTATTACTTGATGAACCAACTAATGATTTTGATATTGAAACACTCAATGAATTAGAAGATTTGCTTGATAGTTACACCGGCACGCTTTTAGTAATTTCGCACGACAGGTTTTTTCTAGAAAGAGTTTGTGATCGATTTGTCGGACTACTGGGAGATTTAGAAGTACGAGACCTTCCGCGTGGTGTTGACGAATACCTAGAGCAACGTGAAGAAGCTTTGAGTAAGGCAAGTGGTTCAAATAAGGCAAAATCAGGGCAATCAAGTGCAGCAGAACAACGCCAGATCAAAAAAGATATTGTGCGCCTAGAGCGACAGATTGAGAAACTCAAGGAGCTCATTTCTAATTTAGAAAAAGAACAAGAAAGATCTGGTTCAGATTCGGGTCGATTACTAGAAATTACTTCGCAACTAGAAAAAGCTCACATGGATTTCAACACTCGAGAAGAAGAGTGGTTAGAAGCAACGCTCAAAGTCGAGGAATAGGATTGGGCTCTTATGAGACTAGATTTGCTAGCAGCTCTCTCCGGAATTTTGATTGCTCTTCAAGCTCGAGCAAATGGTGAACTTTCACATCGTTTGAATAATGGTTTAGAGGCTGCGCTTGTCTCGTTTAGTTCGGGTTTAATTATTATTGTTCTAATTTCAATCTTTAATCCCTCCATAAAAGAAGGAATTCGAAATCTACGTGGAGCAGTGAAAGCGAAGAAAATTGCTCGCTGGAAACTCTTTGCAGGAATGCTGGGAGGTATGTGGGTTGGCGTTCAAACTCATATTGTTCCACTCATCGGTGTTGCAATTTTTTCTGTGGCTTCGATTGCGGGTCAAGCGGCTGCTTCACTTATTGTCGATCGAATAGGCCTAACCGGCGGCGGTAAAAAATTACTATCAAAGCGCCGTGTAGCCGCGGCCGTCATGACAGTTTTAGCGGTTGTGCTTTCCGTCTTTGATCGACTGGATACAAATAGTCTTTCAAAATTTGCAGTAATTCTTGGGGTAGTAACGGGAGCTCTTGGGGGAATTCAACGAGCCATGAATGGTGAGATCAATGAATATTCGCATCAAAGCTTCACCACCTCTTTACTCAATTTCATCATGGGAACTTCATTTCTTTTCATAATACTTATGGTCTTGGTCATTACTAAAAATATTTCGCTGGTTGCACTGCCCCATGGTCCTTGGTGGATTTATACGGGTGGAGTTATTGGAGTTACATACATTGCTTTTTCTTCCACAATTGTGCAACACCTAGGTGTTTTGAATTTCACGTTATTTAGCGTGGGGGGTCAATTAGTAGGATCACTTGCAATCGATATTCTTTATCCGACAGATGGTGTGCACGTTAGTGCTTATTTAGTCAGCGGAATAATAATGACCTATGTAGGGGTTATGGTCGGCGGCGTAAATAGTTCCAAAGTGCGGAAACCAAAGAGGCAGCTATAAAAAAAGTTGCAATTGCATAAGAAGAACTCTTGACCCAAGGGAGAGATGCCGCGTAGTAACCAGCGCAAGTAATCCCAACCCCCCAGAGCAATGCACCCAAAGCGTTGGCACTAAGGAATTTGTAGTAATTCATTTTTGATGCTCCAGCAATTGCTGGCACAAATGAGCGGATCCAAGGAAAAAAGCGAGATGCAACGACCGCCCACCACCCCGTGTGTTCGTAAAATCTTTCTGAATGCTTGATCATCTTTGTAATACGCACCGAGTTATGTCTTTCTAAATACGGTCTTCCAACTAAGCGTCCCAACACAAAACCAATTTGATCACCCATAAAGGCAGCAACGAATACGACAACGAGCAGGATGACAATATTTGACTTGCTATGTGCGGCGCTCACTAAACCTGCACTAAATAAAATTGAGTCGCCGGGTAAGAAAAATCCAAGCAAGATACCTGTTTCAAAGAAAATTATTGCCCCGACTATTAAATAAAGAAAAATCGGCGCCAAAGTTGAAAATTGTGCATCGAATGATGCCGCAAGCTCAATCACACAGACTTCCTTACTGCCGAAGCCACCGCTGTCACTACTTGTGGGTCAAAGACGCTGGGCACGATAAATGATGCGTTGAGCTGTTGAGGTGTCACACAATCGGCAATTGCTTCGGCAGCAGCAATCAAAAGTTCATCGGTAATTTTATTTGCATTGGCATCGAGTAAACCACGGAATATTCCAGGAAAGGCCAAAACATTATTTATTTGATTGGGCTGATCACTTCGGCCGGTAGCTACAACTGCGGCATATTTTCGAGCAATAACTGGATCAATCTCGGGTTCAGGATTAGCTAGTGCAAAGACAATTGAACTCTTAGCCATAGAAGCGACATCTGATTCTGTAATTACATTTGGTGCACTCACGCCGATAAAAATATCAGAATTTTTCATCGCTTCCGAGATTGACCCTTTGAAATTTTTTGGATTGCAGTTGTCGATAAACCAACTACGCATTAAATCATCGCTCTGGGTATCTTTATGAATAATCCCATCTTTATCAAACCCAATAATATTTTGTGCCCCACTCTTGATGAGTAAACGGGCAATAGCTGTTCCGGCGGCTCCAGCCCCACTCATAACTATTGTGACATCGGCTAAATCTTTCTTTACTAATTTTAAAGAATTACGTAATGCAGCTAAAACCACAATTGCAGTCCCGTGTTGATCATCATGGAATACAGGAATATCTAATAGGCCACGAAGGCGACGCTCGATTTCAAAACAACGAGGCGCAGATATATCTTCTAAATTGATTCCGCCATATACGGGTGCAATAAGTTGGACGGTTCGAACAATTTCATCAACATCTTGTGAATCAATACATACTGGCCATGCATCGACATCAGCAAAGCGTTTGAAGAGCGCTGCTTTGCCTTCCATAACAGGCAATGCGGCGGCAGGTCCGATATTCCCAAGTCCAAGAACGGCAGAACCATCTGTTACAACAGCAACAGTATTTCGCTTGATTGTTAAACGACGAGCATCAGCTGGATCATCAGCTATTGCTTGGCATATTCGAGCTACGCCAGGTGTATAGGCACGTGATAAATCATCGCGAGTTTTAAGAGGAACTTTTGAGCGAATTTCAATTTTTCCTCCAAGGTGAAGCAAAAATGTTCGATCGCTAACCTTACGGACCGTAAGTTCAGGTTTGAGAGAGATTGCTTTTGTAATTTCTTCTGCATGTTCTGCATTAATGGTGTCGCACGTAATATCTATAACAACTTTTTCTAAAAGTGATTCAACTACATCCAAAGCAGTAATTGTTGCACCTGCACCTGTGATAACTGCAGTTGCAAGTGCTACTGGCTGACTAGATGGTGGTCCTTCAACGCGAATAGTGATTCCATAGCCTGGGCTAGTGGAAGCCATTACACGACTCCATAAAGCCGATCGCCGGCATCACCGAGTCCAGGCACAATGTAACCGTGCTCATTTAGTTTTTCATCGAGCGCGCCAGTAACTAAAGTTATTGGAACTTTGCTATTTGTAAATTCCTTTTCAACTGCAGCTATTCCTTCAGGTGCAGCCAGAATACAAATAGCAGTAATTTCAGTTGCGCCAAGATCAATGAGGTAATGAAATGCTGCGATAAGAGTTCCGCCTGTTGCGAGCATTGGATCTAATACAAAACATTGACGTCCAGATAAATCTTCAGGTAACCGATTTGCGTAAGTGCTTGCTTGCAATGTCTTTTCATCACGGACCATTCCAAGAAATCCAATTTCTGCTGTTGGTACGAGTTTGGCCATGCCCTCGAGCATGCCTAGCCCTGCACGAAGAATTGGAACTACAACGGGCCGTGGTTCTGCCATTTTTATGCCCTGAGTCTTTGTTACGGGTGTGGTAATTGTTACGGTTTTAGTTTTTACATCACGTGTCGCTTCATATGCAAGCAGAGTTACAAGCTCTTCAACAAGTCTTCGGAAAGTTGGCGAATCTGTCTTTTCATCGCGGAGAACGGTCAATTTATGCGAGATTAAAGGATGATTGGCAACATGTACTTTCATGCTTCCTACCTTACAGGGCTTTCTTTATCATTCAATAAGTGAAACTATGAGCACGCGAAAGGGGGCACAAAATGGCAGATTTGTTAGACGATCATGATGACGAGATTGAAGAGTTTGACGACCTAGAAGAACTAGATGACGAATCTGAACAAGAGAGCCCGCTTGCAGATGAAGGTGATATTGCAGTTGCAGCTTGGCATGAAGATGGACGCTGGACTTTAGCTGCCCTTCCAAATGCGCAAGATATTCCACAAATAATTACTCGCCTTAAAGCACAACAGACTAATGGCGGTGCACTTGCACTTATTGCAATCGATGAAGAATTTTTTATGTTGATTCGCGTTTTAGGTACTCAAATTTCACTCTTTCTCAGCGATGCCACATGCGCCCTTGATTACGAAGTGGCAGAAGAGTTCATAGAAATTGCAGATTTACCTATGCCTGAAGAAGATGATGAAAGTTATCCGGTTGGCCACCTTGATATATTTTCTGACTTAGGAATGAACCAAATGGAAATTCGCGCAATATGTGCCGATGACGAATTATTTCCAGATGAACAATTAGAAGCCATTGCATCACGACTTGGTTTTGGCGATCAATTTGCAGAGTTACTAGGGTTGTGAAAGATAACGAATCAATGCGGGCAGCTTTAGCTGTTGCGCAAGAAGCACTGCGCACTGGCGATGTTCCTGTTGGTGCTGTAATTCTAAATTCCAATGGCAAAGTTATTGCACAAGGTTGTAATCAAAAAGAAGATCTTAACGATCCAACTGCTCACGCAGAAATTGTTGCAATTCGCGCTGCAGCGCAATCGTTAGAATCCTGGAGACTAGATGGCTGCACACTTGTTGTAACCCTTGAACCGTGCGCAATGTGTGCAGGGGCAATTGCTCAATCGAGAATATCAACACTTGTTTTTGGAGCATGGGATGAAAAAGCCGGTGCTGTAGGTTCGATGTGGGATCTTTTGCGTGATCCTCGTTCACTATTTAAAGTTGAAGTTCGCGCTGGTGTTATGGCAGAAGAATCTTCGCTTTTGCTACAGGAATTTTTCCAAAACCAACGACGCTAATCGATTGAGGTATCGTCACCCATGGTGGCGTGTCTGAGCGGCCAAAAGAGCACGCCTCGAAAGCGTGTGTTGGGGAAACTCAACCGTGGGTTCAAATCCCACCGCCACCGCCAAATTTATATAAGTAGTTCGTACGATGGATTGAGAATCGTTAGCGAACCGTCTTCTTCACCAACCATTCCTTCTGCACGAAGTTGTGCGCCAACTTCTAAACCTGCGATTTCTCGGCGACCGATGAAGTGCAATGTAACTCCACCAGTCTCATCCCATAATTCAACATGAAGAAGAGGGGCAGAACCACTAGCAGCAGTCTTAATAGAAGTTACTTGCCCTTGTACATGCGCCCGTTTGCGCCACTCGATACTTCCAATAGGTGTGAGATTTTCGGCGTAATGACTAATTGGCCCGATATTTATTGGCGGAGTGATTGTCTTTGGAATTTCAATTTTCTCAACAACGTTTTCTTCAGCAGGATGAATAGTTACGCCTTTACCTGATGCAATTTTGTTTACATCAAATGGAACGATTGTCGCAACAACTCGCGCCAATTGAGATATCGGGGCAGCAATCTCTTCTGCGGTTTGGTCATGAAGTAATCGTCCAAGAAAACGAGAATATGAACGACGAGGGAGTAGAAGAGTGAGTTCCACATCTTTCTTTTCAGTCATTCTTATTGCGTAATCTAAAGCAGAATTTGCCAAGCGTCGATCAGGACAATCGATAAGTTCTAGAGTCACATCATCGAGTGCATCAGATTCTGCCCACGCTTTTGCGATTGCTTCAGCTCGGCGATCATCGATTACAAAGTGAACAGCTGAGAGATTTCTTGGCTTGAGTGATCGCGCATAACGAACTGCTCCAACTGTTGCAACATCTACATTGTCTACCAGCACTGTTACGTCGTGACGAGCAATAGAAGTTGCGCGTTCATCTTCACGCTTGACCGATAATGCATCTTGCTCACGCATATATTGCTTATGTAAGCGTAAGAATGTGAAGACTAATATCGGAGCAAGTACTAATACAATCCATGCACCTTCGCTAAATTTTACGAAGGAAAATATCAACACAACAATTACTGAAATTCCTCCCGAAATCGAATTGATAATTATTTTCCAACGCCATGCACCAGTACGATGTTTATGTGCATGCTTGGCCATTCCAAAACCAGCAAGTGTAAATCCTGTAAATACCCCAAGGGCGTAGAAAGCTACCAAGTGCTCTACTGATGCACGAGTGAACAAAACCAGGAGCATTGCTGCGCTTGCGAGCAAAATAATTCCATTTGAAAAAGCTAATCTGTGGCCACGCTTTGTAAGTTGGCGAGGTAAATATCCATCTGTCGCGACAAAATTCACAAGTAATGGAAATGCGTTATAGGTCGTATTGGCACCGGCAAAAAGGATTAACATCGTCGCGAGTTGAACAAGAACGAACATGCCTTTTCCAATTACTCCATCACCCATAGCGGCGCGGGCAATCTGCGAAATAACCGTTGGCGTACCAGAGTCATAAGGCATGGCGTGAATTCGTTGGGCAAACCAAGAGACACCAAGTACTAATGAGCCTAGTAATACGCTCATCACGACGAGGGTGCGTTTTGCATTTTCAGCCTCAGGAACTTTGAAAAGTGCAACTCCATCAGAAATTGCTTCTAATCCAGTCAATGACGATCCACCGTTTGCAAATGCGCGAAGCAATATAAATATTGCAGCAAAAGTTAAGAGTCCTGAAGGTTTTCCGACAGCGACCGCTCCGGGAATATTGGTTGCTAAAACTGGGAGCGTGCCAGCAAAATCACGATAAATACCTACGGCAAAAACAATGAACATTGAACCAACGAATAGGTACGTAGGCATCGCAAATGCTTTACCAGCTTCCTTTACTCCACGAAGGTTTCCATATGTAAGAAGCACAATTACTGCAAGAGTCATCTGAACTTTCCATGAAGATAACTCCGGGAATGTCGAAACAATTGCAGCCACACCAGCAGCTGATTGAATTGCCACTGTCACGATGTAATCGAGCATTAATGCGACGGCTGCGATTTGTGCAACTACTGGTCCAAAATTATCGCGCGAAACAATGTAGGCGCCTCCAGTTTTTGTATAAACATCAATTACGTTGCGGTAAGACAAAGTTAATATTGTAAGAATGGTCAAAACTATTAAAGTCATTGGCATCAAGATTGCGAAAGCTGCCAATCCGAAAGCAGGCAAAAGAGCAATAAGAATTTGCTCGCTGCCATAAGCTGAGGATGAAATGCAGTCCGAGGAAAGAATTCCGAGTGCATAACGTTTGCTTAATCGTTGATGGCCAAGTGAATGTCGGTTGAGCGCATTTCCTAAAAGTCGACGCTTTACCTTGTATGAAAGCGGATCATTTATATGCGCGTGTTCTTGCAATGCGACGGGGGCTGGTGCGCCATCGGTCCAAGATTTTGGCACTGACAACTCCTTTGCGTGACACTACTAGCGCCACTTATTGCGAACTTAGTATGCTCATCTTATGCGCACACAAATGTATATCGATGGTGAATGGGTCGATGGCATTGGAAAAATGCCAGTTTACGATCCCAGCGACGGTTCAGTTATCGCCGAAGTCGCTCTAGCCGGCGATAAAGAATGTGAAGCAGCTCTTGCTGCCGCCGATAAAGCGGCTACATCCTGGGCAAAAACCGCACCACGGGTACGTGCAGAAATTTTACGTAAAGCATTCGAAATCATGATTGCCGAAGCTGATGAAATTGCGACCATTGTTTCCAAAGAAAATGGAAAAGTTCTCAGCGATGCACGTGGAGAAGTCCTCTATGCGGCCGAATTTTTTCGCTGGTTCTCAGAAGAAGCGGTCCGTGTTGCGGGAGATTTTCGTAAATCCCCAAGTGGAGATAAGCGAATCCTCGTAACTCATCAACCAATTGGTGTTTCACTCCTTATTACTCCATGGAATTTCCCTGCAGCTATGGCCACTCGCAAGATCGGCCCCGCCATTGCGGCTGGTTGCACAATGATTTTGAAGCCAGCGAGTGAAACACCACTCACCGCGCTTGCAATCGTTGACATCATGGAACGCGCAGGAGTTCCTAAAGGTGTTATAAATATTATTTTGCCTGAAAAAGTTGGCGCTTCAATATCCAAAATGCTTCATGATCCACGCCTTCGCAATCTTTCATTTACTGGTTCCACAGAAGTCGGTCGCATCTTGCTCAAAGATGCAGCAGATCGCGTGATTCGTTGCTCAATGGAGCTAGGTGGCAACGCGCCATTTGTTGTATTTGATGATGCAGACATTCCTGCTGCAGTTCAAGGATTGATGCTTGCGAAGATGCGCAATGGTGGTGCTGCATGCACTGCTGCAAATCGAGTTTATGTGCAACGCCCAGTCGCAGATAAATTCATTGCAGAATTTAGTAAAGCAATGGGTGCACTTGTTATGGGCAAAGGAACTGATTCTGGAGTTCAACTGGGTGCCAGTGTTTCAATGAAAGAGCGCAACAAGATTGCAGATTTAGTCAGTAACGCGGCAAAGAGTGGTGCAAAAATTATTACCGGTGGCACAACACCAGTCGGTGATGGTGCTTTCTATCCTGCAACTGTCATAACGTGTGAAAAAGATAATGAAATATTACGCCATGAGGTCTTTGGTCCAGTTGCACCCATCGTTACTTTCGATACCGATGAAGAAGCAATTGCTCTAGCCAACGACACCGATTTTGGCCTTATCAGTTATGTATTTTCTGGCGACCTTGCTCGTGGAATTCGTGCAGCAGAGGCAATCGAATCAGGAATGGTTGCAATCAATCGCGGAGTTATTTCAGATCCGGCTGCACCATTTGGCGGCGTAAAGCAAAGTGGACTTGGCCGCGAAGGTGGCTTCGATGGAATTCACGAATTCCTTGAAACTAAATACATTGGGGTTGAGATTTAGAGACAGAATTGTATTTCTAATTTCCACATAGTAATTGCACAATGTGAACACTTCGAGTCTTACCCGCATAATGCCATGTACCTTGAATAATCGCTTTCCCGTAGACAATTCCATGGTAAGAGCTTGGTTTTGAATTTATACATTCTACTTTTGCATCTTGAATTCTTACTTTCAATCCTCTTAAACTTGGTAAAGCTGGATTTGTTACCGCACGGTGCATTAAGTGATCTGAAAATTTTCCGACTTTGTATATTTCGAGAGTTAGAGTCACTTGATTTTGCTGGGCATTACATATCGAAATTGCATTAACTTTTACTACGTAGACGCCCTTATGCTTCAAAATTGATGATGAAATATGTGCATCACCGACTTCTATGCGACAAACCGCTTTTACTGATCCAGGCGCTGCTGCAGGAGAAGCGGAGAAGCTAGGAGCACTCATGGACGAGATTAGAAAAAATGGAATAAGAAAGAGTGATGTGAGACTTCTAAAATAATATTTTGATTTCATATCTTATAGTTATTGAAATCATGACTACTCGAATTGACTTATCCACAGATGGGTATTCCTATAATAAGTAAGCGGATTCTCCATGAGTTATAAGTCCGGTGTTAGGTTCATTATGTCTTCCAGCAACCTGCTCTTTAGGGCTGGCTTCACCAATTAGGCGGCGACGCTCGATATCTACGAAGATTTGCTTCATAAGTTCGACCATCTCAGATTCATTATCGAAAGTTTTTATATCGACCCAACTGAAATGTTTTGAATTTTCATCAAATTTATGGTGACGCACCGTGTAGCTCATAATGGACTTGTCATTTGGGTCTACTTCGGCCATTTATTCAACCGCCCATTCAACATGAGAAATCCGAAACATGTACAGGATAAAGGAATTCAAGTGCGGAGGATGAGGGATTTGAACCCTCGAAAGGTTGCCCTTTACACGCTTTCCAAGCGTGCGCACTCGGCCGCTATGCGAATCCTCCAGCGCTAGAACGGTGCGCGAACTAGCGTGGGCAACTCTATCGGTGCGCTAACTATGATTAGACCAGATCCCTCGTGCGGCATCACCGCACTGAACTCCCCCAGGGCAGGAATGCAGCAAGGGTAGGTGCGCTCTGATGGGTGCGCGGGGGATCCCTCAATATCGTTGAAGTTTGTTACTGATAATTGTTACGAAAGAGAAAGAGGAGAGCTGATGTCACTCGCGTTATATCGCAAGTATCGCCCCTCGATTTTTGCAGATGTCATTGGTCAAGAACATGTAACAACTCCACTTTCAAATGCACTTAGTTCCGGAAGTACACATCACGCATATTTATTTAGCGGCCCACGTGGTTGCGGAAAAACTTCGAGTGCACGAATCATGGCGCGCTCGCTCAATTGCGAAAAAGGTCCAACACCAAATCCATGCGGGCAATGTCAAAGTTGTAAAGATTTAGTTGCGAATGGTCCAGGTTCACTCGATGTTATTGAACTAGATGCTGCCACCCACGGTTTAGTAGATGATGCACGCGATCTTCGCGATAAAGCATTCTTTGCGCCAGTACAAAGTAAGTACAAGATTTATATTATTGATGAGGCTCATCAACTTGGGCCAGGTGCTGCAAATGCATTACTCAAAGTAGTTGAAGAGCCACCTCCTCACGTCATTTTTATTTTTGCAACAACAGAGCCTGAAAAACTTATTTCTACTATTCGTTCGCGTACTCACCATTACCCATTTCGTTTAGTTCCACCAGGAATTCTGACAACGCATCTTGAAAAGATTTGTGCATCTGAAGGTGCAGTAGTTGCTAAAGGTGTATTGCCATTAGTGGTACGCGCGAGCGGTGGTTCAGTCCGTGATGCACTTTCGGTGCTTGGACAGCTACTTGCAGGCGCCGGCCCCGATGGCGTTAGCTATGAAATAGCACTACAACTGTTGGGGTTTACAGATGGCGCGTTGCTCGATGATGCAATTGATGCAATTGCCGCCCGCGACGAGGCAACTCTTTTCAAAACAGTAGATCGCGTCATTGAATCAGGTCATGACCCACGTCGCTTCACTAGTGATTTATTGGAACGTCTGCGCGATTTAATGATTGTTGATGCACTCGCTGAAACTAATGCCAATTCAATTTTGCGCGATTTACCCGATGATCAATTAGAGCGAATGCGCAATCAATCTCAACATATTGGCAGTGCAAATCTTTCACGTGCAGCCGATATTGCAGCAGAGGGCTTAACTCAAATGCGCGGTGCAACAGCTCCGCGACTTATCTTGGAGCTCATTTGCGGTCGCATATTGCTTCCCGGCGGCGATAACAGTGAAAGTGGATTACTTTCGCGAATTGAACGTTTGGAGCGCGCAGAAAATCTTGCACCAATGAGTAATTCAATTTCCTCAGTGAAAGCTCCTAAGAATGAAATTGGTGACTTTAAAGAATCTTTGCCTAAGTCACCAATTCAGACTGAGGGGCTTTCTTCTAGAGCCAAGCCGCCAAGTAAAGCGGAGGAGATTGCACCTAAAAAAGTAGTGGCAGAAGAAGCAAAGAAAGCTCCCGTAAAAGCGAGTGCTGGAATGGATATCGCAGGACTTCGACGCGTATGGCCAGATGTCATTGAAGATGTGAAAAAGCGCCGTCGCCTTACATGGTCACTACTGAGTGCAAGTGCGCAAGTAATAGCCCTCGATGATTCTGCAATCACTATTGGAATTGTAAATGCTGGTGCGCGTGATTCTTTTATTCGTTCTGAATCCGATGTAATTTTGCGGCAAGCATTTGTAGATGTCGTTGGAATCGATCGAAAAATCGAAGTTATCGTTGATGCATCAATCAATCCCAACACACCACAAGCCCGCGAAACTCGCGTTGATGAATCACCACATGATGCCGATCAGCTCAGTGGTCATGCATTACTCGCTAAAGAACTCGGCGCACAAATAATTTCAGAAGGTAAGTAGTAATGAGCGGAATGTATGAAGGTGCTATCCAGGACCTAATTGATTCACTGGGTCGCTTGCCAGGTATTGGACCAAAGAGCGCGCAAAGAATTGCATTTCATATTTTGCAAAGCGATGGAGATACAGCAGCTGCACTTGTTGATGCAATTCGGACAGTCAAAGAGCGCGTAAAATTCTGTACCCAATGCGGCAATGTTTCTGAAGAAACAGAATGTCGAATCTGTCGCGACCCACGTCGTGATACAACACAAATTTGTGTGGTCGAAGAAAGCAAAGATGTTATTGCCATTGAACGTACACGTGAGTTTCGGGGGAAGTATCACGTGCTAGGTGGAGCAATTAGTCCGATTGATGGAATTGGCCCAGAACAACTACGTATTCGTGAATTGATGATGCGCCTTGCTGACTCAACTATCACCGAAGTTATTTTGGCAACGGATCCCAATCTCGAAGGTGAAGCCACAGCAACATATTTGGCGAGATTGATAAAGCCCCTTGAGATAAAGGTTTCTCGTTTAGCCAGTGGCCTTCCAGTAGGCGGAGATCTTGAATATGCCGATGAAGTCACTCTGGGTAGAGCATTTGAAGGACGTCGTAACGTAGAAGGTTAGTTGTCTCATTATTCGATATGTTCCTCGTCTCGCATTGTGAGAAATCCTGAAAAAGGGTTCGCACCAAATTCCCTCATGCCTCACTATTAGGACATGGGACTTATCGTTCAGAAATACGGCGGATCCTCCGTTGCTAATGCCGAAGGAATGAAGCGCGTCGCCAATCGCATCGTTGCGGCAAAGCGCGATGGTCATCACGTCGTTGTCGTCGTTAGCGCGATGGGCGATACAACAGATGAATTGATTGATTTAGCAAAACAAGTAACACCAATTCCTGCGGGGCGCGAACTCGATATGTTGCTTACCGCCGGTGAGCGAATCTCGATGGCACTTCTTGCAATGGCTATCAAAAATCTTGGGTTTGAAGCGCGTTCATTTACGGGAAGCCAAGCTGGCGTTATAACAGATTCATCGCACGGTCGCGCTCGCATTATCGATGTAACACCAGGACGAATTCAAAGCGCACTCGATGAAGGTGCAATTGCAATCGTCGCAGGTTTTCAAGGAATATCTCAAGATACAAAAGATGTCACAACACTTGGCCGCGGAGGTAGCGATACAACTGCAGTTGCACTTGCTGCTGCCCTCGAAGCAGATGTCTGTGAAATTTACACAGATGTTGATGGAGTATTTAGCGCCGATCCGCGTGTTGTACCTGCGGCCCGTAAATTAAAGACAGTCACATATGACGAAATGTTAGAGCTTGCTGCAAGTGGCGCAAAAGTTCTTCACTTGCGTTGCGTCGAATATGCACGCCGTTACGAGCTACCAATTCACGTACGTTCATCATTTTCAACTAACGAAGGAACATGGGTTGTCAAAGACCACCCACAAGGAGGAAGCATGGAACAAGCAATCATCGCTGGAATCGCACATGATAAGAGCGAAGCAAAAATCACCATCGTCGGCGTTCCTGACCGCACAGGTGTTGCAGCGCGTATCTTCCAAGCGATTGCAGATTCTGATATCAACATCGACATGATTGTCCAGAACGTTTCTGCTGCTGCTACAGGGCTTACAGATATTTCATTTACGTTGCCAAAAGCTGAAGGCGCAAATGCAACCACAATTTTGCAACGTATCCAAGGTGAAGTTGGATTCGCATCAATTCTCTACGATGATCAAATTGGAAAACTTTCATTAGTGGGAGCGGGTATGCGTTCGCACCCTGGAATTACAGCGACATTCTTTGCTTCCATGGCCGATGCCGGGGTAAATATCGAAATGATTTCAACATCAGAAATTCGCATTTCAATTGTTTGTCGCGAATCTGATTTAGAGCGCGGCGTAAAGGCGGCCCACACTGCTTTTGGTCTCGATGCAGACCAAGTTGAAGCAATTGTTTATGGTGGTACTGGCCGATGAAAAAACCTTCACTTGCAGTAGTTGGTGCTACAGGCGCTGTCGGAACAGTGATGCTTGGAATACTCTCCGAACGCACTGATGTCTGGGGAGAAATTCGCCTTATTGCATCTGCTCGAAGTGCCGGAAAAAAATTGATGTGTCGCGGTGAAGAGCTCACAGTTGTTGCACTTTCAACTGAAGCATTCGACGGTATTGATGTTGCAATGTTTGATGTGCCGGACGAAGTTTCTGCAGAGTGGGCACCGATTGCTGCATCTCGTGGAGCTGTAGTCGTTGATAATTCCGGTGCGTTCCGAATGGATACTGATGTTCCATTAGTCGTACCAGAAGTAAATCCACAGGATGCAAAAAACCGTCCGCGTGGAATTATTTCAAATCCAAATTGCACAACACTCTCGATGATTGTTGCATTAGGTGCACTTCATCGCGAATACGATCTGAAGGAGTTAGTTGTTTCTTCGTATCAAGCGGCATCAGGTGCGGGTCAGGCCGGTATTGATATTTTGCGCGAACAAATTTCTGCAGTTGCAGGAACCGCCGCTGGAGATAAAGCTGGCGATGTCCGTGAACATATAAAAGATTTTGGACCGTTCCCAGCCCCACTTGCGCTCAACGTTATTCCTTGGGCGGGTTCGTTGAAAGCCGATGGTTATTCATCAGAAGAACTCAAAGTTCGAAATGAATCACGAAAAATTCTTGGGCTTCCAAATCTAAAAGTTGCAGCAACATGTGTTCGCGTACCAGTACTTACAACCCACTCGCTAACAGTTCATGCTGTTTTTGCGAAAGAACCATCACGCAAAGCTGCTCAAGATATCTTGCAAAACGCAGCTGGTGTGAAGTTGGTTGATGACCCAGAAAATTACAAATTCCCAACACCAGTAGATGTTGTTGGAACAGACCCAACATGGGTTGGTCGTGTCCGAAAGAGCATTGATAATCCAATGGCACTTGATCTATTTGTATGCGGCGATAATTTACGTAAAGGCGCTGCACTCAATACTGCGCAGATTGCAGAACTTTTAGCAGCAGAGTTCACGAAGTAGGCACTGTTAGAGTGACGCCATGACAATTGTTGTCGCTGGCGCTACGGGCCTGGCAGGCTCATCAATTGTCCGCGCATTCGAAAAAGCCGGTAAAGAAGTCATTGGAATCAATCGCAGCGTTGTTGATCTCCTTGATCTTTCGGCTACAAAGAAGTTTCTGGGCGGGATAAAACCAACACTGGTTATTGATGCTGCTGCCCGCGTAGGTGGAATTGGTGCTAACAATTCATATCCCGTTGAATTTCTCACCGACAATATTCGAATCCAAAGCAACCTCATGGAAGCTGCACACGAGGCGAAAGTTGAGCGATTCATATTTCTAGGTTCTAGTTGCATTTACCCCCGGGATTGCGCACAACCGATTAAAGAAGAATATTTGATGACTGGCCCGCTTGAAGTAACAAATTCTGCTTATGCGATTGCAAAGATTGCAGGGATTGAACTTATAAATTCTTACCGCAAAGAATATGGCCATCGCTGGATCTCTTTGATGCCTACCAATCTTTATGGACCAAACGATAATTTTGAATTACAAGGCTCGCACGTATTACCCGCATTTATTCGCCGCTTCGTTGAAGCAACTGCAAATAATGCCCCTACTGAAACTTTATGGGGGACTGGATCACCAAAACGTGAATTCCTTCATGTTGATGATTTAGCAAGTGCAGTACTTATCGCTTCAGAAAAATACGACTCACCAATGCACCTCAATATTGGTTCAGGAGAAGACCTTTCAATTAAAGAATTGGCAGAACTCGTTGCTGATATTGCAGGCTATAAAGGCAAAATACAGTGGGATTCATCAAAACCTGATGGAACGCCACGTAAGGTTCTTGATGTTACAAAGGCTAAATCGCTAGGTTGGGCTCCTGCGATATCACTTCGAGATGGAATCGCATCAGCTATGAATTGGTACAAAGATGCAACGGCAAAAGGAGTCAGTAGAAGATGAAAAATAAGGTCGCACTGATTACTGGTGTCACAGGGCAAGATGGTTCATACCTTGCAGAACTCTTGCTGAGTAAAGGTTATGAAGTACATGGACTTATTCGCCGAAGCAGTACTTTCAACACTTCACGCATTGACCATATTTATCAAGATCCGCATGACCCAAACCCAAAACTTTTCTTGCACTATGGCGATCTCATCGATGGCGTTGGACTTACAAACTTAATTCGTGAAATCCAACCACATGAGGTTTACAACCTGGGTGCCCAATCCCACGTACAGGTGTCTTTCACAATGCCTCAGTACACGGGACAAGTGGATGCAGTAGGTGCAGTGGGTTTACTTGAAGCTCTACGTAGTGCAGATATCAATGCGCGTTTTTATCAAGCAAGTACATCAGAACTTTATGGATCAACTCCGCCACCACAAAATGAAGAAAGTGTTTTTCATCCTCGCAGCCCTTATGCTGCTGCAAAATTGATGGCTTATTGGTGCACAGTTAATTACCGCGAGGGTTACGGAATGCACGCGACCAACGGAATTCTTTTCAATCATGAATCACCACGTCGTGGAGAAACTTTCGTTACTCGCAAAATTACTCGCGCAGTTGCAGAGATAGCGAAGGGATCAAAGAAGAAGTTATTCCTTGGAAATATGGATGCAGTTCGTGACTGGGGATATGCAAAAGAATATGTCGAATCAATGTGGTTGATGTTGCAAAAAGATAAACCTTCAGATTATGTGGTCGCCACTGGTGTTGGCGCAACTGTCAAAGATTTTGCAGAGGCTGCGTTTTCACATGCTGGGTTGAATTGGCAAGACCATATTGAAGTCGATCAAAAATATATTCGCCCAACTGAAGTAGATGCACTCATTGGTGACCCATCAAAGGCCACAAAGGAATTGAATTGGAAAGCGACCACGCACTGGAAAGAGCTTGCGGCCATCATGGTAGATGCCGATATCGCAGCAAAATAGTTAACTCATTCGTGAGAGGATTACAACATGGGAATTAAAGAGCAATTACAGAGCGACCTCACTGAAGCCATCCGTAGCCGAAATGAAATAGTTTCAGGCACTATTCGCATGGTTTTGACTTCGATTCGAAATGAAGAAGTTTCAGGAAAAGAAGAGCGCACCCTTGCTGATGCAGAAATAATCACTGTTCTCACGCGTGAAGCAAAGAAGCGCCGTGAAGCAGCTGAGGCATTTGCTGATGCGGGTCGTGCAGACAAAGCAGAACTGGAAAAAGCAGAAGGTGAAGTAATTGCTAAATATTTACCGGCTCAAATGAGTGAAGATGACGTCAAAAAGTTAGTTGCTGCAGCAATCGCACAATCAGGTGCTGCAGGCCCGGGGGATATGGGCAAAGTAATGGGAATTTTAAAGCCACAAGTTGCAGGTAAGGCAGATGGTGGTTTGGTGTCAGGGTTAGTAAAAGCAGCGCTAAATGGAGGAAACTAATATGAAATTTGAATATGCAACCGTCCCATTGTTATCACATGCAACTAAGCAGATTCTGGATACTTGGGGATCTGATGGTTGGGAATTAGTACAAGTTATTCCTGCACCTGGTACTGGAGAGCAGTTAGTTGCCTACATGAAAAGAGAGATTAAATGAGTACAGATGTCCGCGCAAAACTTGCTGAATTAGGTCTTTCACTTCCAGTTGCTTCTCTTCCACTCGCGGCATATGTACCAGCGGTAAGAACTGGAAATTTAGTATTTACTGCAGGCCAATTACCAATGGTTGATGGAGCCATTGCAGAGACAGGAAAAACTGGCGGAGATGTTAGTGTTGAACGCGCAAAAGAATTAGCTCAGATTTGCGCTCTCAATGCCCTTGCTGCTGTCGCGCTTGTTGCCGATATTAATAAGATCGTAAAAGTTGTACGAGTTGTTGGTTACGTCAACGGTATTTCTGAATTCGTAAATCATCCAGCAGTAGTCAATGGTGCAAGTGAGTTATTCGTACATATTTGGGGCGATGCTGGAAAGCATGCACGTTCGGCTATTGGAGTTGCAGAACTTCCACTCAATTCTCCAGTTGAGATTGAGCTGACTGTCGAAATTTCAGACTAGTTATTTACCGCGCTTAGTAAGGCGTTCAATATCCAAAATAACGACTGCGCGTCCATCAAGGCGTAACCATCCTCGACCCACAAAATCAGCGAGTGCTTTATTAACTGTTTCGCGTGAAGCGCCAACAAGTTGAGCTAATTCTTCCTGTGTCAGATCATGATGAACAAAAAGACCTTCATCAGTCTGCTTACCAAATCGTTCACCAAGATCGATAAGTGCCTTGGCGACACGTCCTGGAACATCTGAAAAAACTAAATCTCCGACGGCTTCATTAGTCCGACGCAAACGCTGGGCAAGACGTTCCAATAATTGCAATGAAACTGCTGGGTTCTCTTTGAGCCATGGAATAACTTCGTCATGACCAAGGCTGAGCAATTTTGCATCCGTGACTGCAGTTGCTGTTGAAGTACGGGGTCCTGGATCAAAAATGGAAAGTTCTCCAAACATCTCACCTGGTCCAAGTATCGAAAGTAAATTTTCGCGTCCGTCGCCACTTGAAGTACCAAGCTTAAGTTTGCCTTCGACAATGACATAGAGATGATCACCCGCATCGCCTTCAGCGAATAAAACCCCACCCTTTGAAATTTTTACTGAGTCCATTGAAGCGCGCAAGGAGACTGCCTCTGCTTCATCTAGCGCGGTAAACAGTGGTGCGCGTCGAACAACATCTTCATCTGGGGTCACGAGGGGTACTTTACTCATATGTCGGTCGATAGCGAAATTCTTAGCCAGGCGAAGGCCACCTATCGAATTCTCACCAGAACGTATCCTGAGATTCGCTGTGAATTAGATTTTAAAAACCCGCTGCAATTAATTGTTGCAACCGTTTTGAGCGCACAGTGCACCGACAAGCGCGTCAACAAGGTTACGCCAGCACTCTTTAAAAAATATAAGAGCGCAAAAGCATTGGCAGGTGCAGATATTGCTGAGCTTGAAGAACTCATTTTTACAACAGGTTTTTATCGAGCTAAAGCGCGACATATCAAAGGGCTGGCTACAAAATTAGTAACTGAATTTGATGGTGAAGTCCCAGCAACATTGGAAGAATTAGTAACACTTCCTGGTGTCGGACGTAAAACTGCAAACGTTGTCTTGGGACATGGATTTGATATTCCAGGAATCACAGTCGATACACATTTTGGTCGTTTGTCGAGACGATTCGGGTGGACTAAAGAGATGGATCCAGTAAAAGTTGAAAAGATTGTTGGTGAATTAATTCCACAAAAGGAATGGACAAATTTGTCACAACGAATGATTTGGCATGGACGTCGAATATGTCATTCTCGCAAACCAGCATGTGGCGCTTGCCCACTCGCTAAGATTTGTCCATCAGTTGGAATCGGTGAAATGGATAAGAAGAAAGCGCAACTTCTCGTCAAAACGGATAAGGACTTTCGATGAAACGAATTTCCTCCTTGGTTGTATTCACACTTATTCTCACTGGGTGCACAAGCAAAGTGATACCAGTTACCGGGAAAGTAATCTCATGTTCGACGATTGAAGTGATTTCTTCACCGGTCAATAAAATACAATTGGGCTGTCTTGATGGTGGCGTCGGTGTGAATGTTCTGGCAATTCGGGGTCCGGCTATTGTAAACGTGTGGGGATCATGGTGTTATGAATGCCAAACTGAGATGCCAATCTTGCGCTCTTTCTATTCAAAATCAAAAGAGAAATTAGCTCTCATAGGAGTAGATGTTGAAGAGAAAAATATTCTCGATGGCCGTAAATACGTAGAGACTCACGGTATGACATGGCCCAATCTTTACGATAAAAATGGGACAACAAGAAGTAATTTTGGAATGGGCGTTCCAGTCACATGGTTTATTTCACCAAATGGCAGTGTTGCTTATAAAAAAATTGGTGGCTTTAAGAATGAACTTGAACTCATTCAATTAGTCTCACAATATTTATCTGTGTCTCTTTAGTCCTCATCCTTTGAAGTGCTCAGGCCTTCTTTAATTAACTTCATAACATTGGGATCAGCTAAAGTCGTTGCATCTCCAACTGTGCGATTTTCAGCAACATCTTTGAGCAATCGACGCATAATTTTTCCACTCCGAGTCTTTGGGAGTTCAGCAACTATAAGAATCTGACGTGGACGCGCTATTGCACCAATCTCTTTAGTAACGTGATTTCGAAGTTGAGTGAGTAGCTCTTCACCATTGGCATGTTCTATTCCTCCACGCAAAATTACAAATGCAACTATTCCTTGACCAGTCATTGCATCAGCTGCACCAACAACAGCCGCCTCTGCCACAGATTCGTGTGAAACTAGTGCCGACTCAACTTCAGTCGTTGAAATACGGTGACCAGAAACATTCATTACGTCATCGACGCGGCCAAGTAACCAAATTGCACCATCAGCATCTAATTTCGCGCCATCACCAGCGAAGTAAATGTTTTTAAAGCGAGACCAGT
>Ga0136642_1000443_pt1 | contig 22238 bp, 20 predicted proteins | sample LowCatLa1302831Y_FD_115313 | JGI IMG/M metagenome (GOLD analysis project Ga0136642, IMG submission 115313) | Freshwater microbial communities from Lower Cathedral Lake, Yosemite National Park, California, USA - 13028-31Y | ecosystem: Environmental > Aquatic > Freshwater > Lake ... | reverse complement strand
TTCCAGAGTCATCAACAACTTTGACGCTAATTCCTGGAAGCGCCTTCATCGCTGAACCTGGTTTAGTTGCAGTTACACCGGGTAAAGGTGAAATCATGATTGCACCTGTTTCTGTCTGCCACCATGTATCAACAATTGGACAGCGATTGCCACCTATGACTTCTCGGTACCACATCCATGCTTCTGGATTAATTGGTTCTCCAACCGAACCAAGCAAACGCAATGACGAAAGATCATGCGCACGTGGATATTCATCACCCCACTTCATCCATGTGCGAATAAGTGTTGGGGCTGTATACAAAATAGTGACGCCATATTTCGCAATAATTTCAAAGATGCGACCCTTATGCGGGGTATCGGGAGTTCCTTCATACATCACTTGTGTTGCACCATTGATGAGTGGCCCATAAACAATGTATGAGTGCCCCGTTACCCAACCAACATCCGCGGTGCACCAGTACACATCCGTTTGCGCTTTGATATCGAAAACCATTTTGTGTGTGTATGCCACTTGAGTAAGGTAACCACCAGTTGTGTGAAAAATTCCTTTTGGTTTTGCAGTAGTGCCTGAAGTGTAAAGAATGAAGAGTGGATGCTCAGAATCGAAGAATTCAGGCGTATGTTCATCACTTTGGCGCGACATAATCTCGTGCCACCAAATATCGCGCGATGCATCCCATGACGTTTCTTGCTTTGTACGTTGTACAACTAAAACTTTTGCAACATTTGTTGTTCCTTTGAGCGCTTCATCGACTGCAGGTTTGAGTGCAAATGCATTTCCTTTACGAAAACCACCATCAGCCGTGATAACTAATTTTGCATCTGCATCTTGGATACGAGATAAAAGTGCATCCGCAGAAAATCCACCAAAGACAACTGAGTGTGGTGCTCCAATACGCGCACACGCCAATATTGCAATTGCAGCCTCAGGAATCATTGGCATATAAATCGCAACGCGATCGCCAGCTTTGATTCCTAATTCGACAAGTGCATTAGCCGCTTTTTTTACATCTGTTAAAAGCTCTGCGTAAGTAATTGTTCGAGAGTCACCTGGCTCGCCTTCAAAATAAAAAGCGACTCGGTTGCCCAGGCCAGCTGCAACATGGCGGTCCAGTGCATTCACGGTTGCATTTATTTTTCCACCAACAAACCATTGGGCAAATGGTGGTTGCCAATCCAAAACTTGATCCCATTTTTTATGCCACGTGAGCTCTTCAGCTTGCGATGCCCAAAATGCTAAGCGATCAGATTCGGCTTCGGTATACAAAGAGGCTTTACCGTTTGCAGAACCACTAAATTGCGCACTCGGTGGAAAGAGACGATTTTCGCTGAGTAAGTTTTCGAGGGAATCATTTTCTTGGCTCATAACACTTGAGATTACTCGGTTAGACCTATTTATCAACAGTCCTTTTTGGTGAGTGTTTTCTTGTCAGGATTATTCAAGAAGATACGAACTCACATAACTCCAACGAAAGAAGGCACAGATGGGCTTTTCTGCATTCCTCGCGGCGCTAATCAAATTCATCATGAATCCCATGATGATTATGGCTTTTGCCAATCTATTATCGAAAGCTCTCAAGACCCTCGGCTAGGGGATAAGGCTGAAAACGCCCGCATAAGTAGGCGTAATTTCAGAGTTGGAGCCACTTAGTGAGAGGATACGTCGTAAGCCTCTCATCGGCCCAATGGTGCGCTCGGTATGAGATTTACACCTTAAACCGAAAATTTGGAGCCTCTCAATGCCAATTGCAACCCCTGAAATTTACGCCGAAATGCTCGATCGCGCTAAAAAAGGCGCTTTTGCATATCCCGCAATCAATGTTTCATCATCACAGACAATCACTGCAGCTATTCGTGGTTTTGCCGAAGCGCAGTCAGACGGAATTATTCAATTTTCATGGGGCGGCGCTGAATATGCATCTGGTTCAACAATTAAGAAAATGGTTGATGGCGCAGTAGCGCTCGCCGAATACGCACATATTGTTGCAAAGAATTACAACGTACACATTGGTATTCATACAGATCACTGTCCAGCTGAAAAACTTGATGGTTTTATGAAGCCGCTATTAGCTCTTGGTGCAGAACGCATCAAGTCAGGTAAAGCACCACTATTCAATTCACATATGTGGGATGGCTCAGCAGTTGATATGAAAGAAAATATGAAAGTTGCTGCAGAGATGCAGAAGATGTCTATTGCTGCAAAAACAATTCTAGAAATCGAAATTGGTGTTGTTGGTGGCGAAGAAGATGGCGTGGAAGCGAAGCACGATGCAAAGTTGTACTCAACGCCTGAAGACGCACTTCTTACTATAGAAACATTAGGTTCAGATCCAAGTACTCGTTACATGGTTGCTGCAACATTTGGAAATGTTCACGGCGTTTACAAGCCAGGTAACGTTGTTTTGCAACCAAAGATTCTTCGTACCTTGCAAGATGCAGTGTCAAAGAAGCTTGGTCTTGCTAAAGGAAGTAAGCCAATGGACCTTGTTTTTCACGGTGGTTCAGGCTCACTTCTCACCGAAATTCGCGAATCTCTTGACTATGGTGTTGTAAAAATGAATATTGATACAGACACTCAATATGCATTCACTCGCCCAGTAGTGGATCACATGCTAAAAAATTACGACGGCGTCCTCAAGATTGATGGCGAAGTCGGAAATAAAAAGTTATACGATCCACGTGCCTGGGGCAAAGCTGCTGAAGCTGGCATGGCTGCACGCATTGGTGTTGCTTGCGAAGATCTTCGTTCAACCGGCACATCACTACTCAAGTAATTTCACTGTAAGAGAAAGGCTTTACTAATGCCTGCGATAGTTCTTCTTGGAGCTCAATGGGGCGACGAAGGCAAGGGTAAAGCTACAGATATTCTCGGAGACCGCGTTGATTATGTTGTTCGCTATCAAGGCGGAAATAACGCAGGTCATACAGTCGTAATTGGTGATCAGAAATATGCGCTGCACTTATTGCCATCTGGAATTTTGAGCCCGAATGTAATTCCAGTTATTGGTAATGGCGTTGTCATTGATCCAGGTGTATTGCTAGAAGAAATCAAAGGATTAACGGAGCGTGGTATTGATTGCAGCAAGTTAGTAATTAGTACTAATGCGCATCTCATTACTCCGTATCACCGCACCATAGATAAAGTTTCAGAACGCTTCTTAGGTAAATCTAAGATCGGAACAACTGGTCGTGGAATCGGACCTGCTTATGCAGACAAGATTAATCGCATCGGAATTCGTGTCCAAGATTTATTTGACCCATCTATTTTGCGTCAAAAACTAGAAGCGGCTCTTCGCGATAAAAATCAAGTACTTATCAAGGTCTTCAACCGCAAAGATATTGATGTTGATGATGTTCTTACTGAGTACTTGGCATACGCTGAAATTTTGCGTCCTTATGTTGCAGATACAGTTTTGTTATTGGATCAAGCGCTCAAAGCAGGAAAGCAAGTATTGCTAGAAGGTTCACAAGGAACGCTGCTCGACGTAGACCATGGAACGTATCCATTCGTGACGTCGAGTAATCCGACTGCCGGTGGAGCATGTACTGGAAGTGGAATCGGGCCAACAAAAATTGGCCGTGTTATTGGAATCGTAAAGGCGTACACAACGCGTGTCGGTAGTGGGCCTTTCCCAACTGAACTATTTGATGAGGATGGCGAAAAACTTCGCACCATCGGTGGAGAAATTGGCGTAACGACTGGGCGTGCACGTCGCTGCGGTTGGTATGACGCACCTATCGCACGGTATGCAGTTCGAGTAAATGGACTTACAGATTTCTTCTTAACAAAGCTCGATGTTCTCACTGGTTGGGAAAAAATTCCAGTCTGTGTTGCTTACGAAATTGATGGAAAGCGTGTTGAAGAACTGCCATCGTCTCAAACTGATTTTCATCATGCAAAACCAATTTATGAATACTTAGATGGCTGGAAAGAAGATATTTCTGGAGCACGTAAACTCAGTGAACTTCCCAAGAATGCTCAGGCATATATTGCATTTCTGGAAAAAATCTCAGGTGCACCGATGAGTGCAATTGGTGTTGGGCCTGGTCGAGATCAAACAATAGTTGTAAAGGATTTCATCTAAATATGAAAATCCTCCTAGTTGGAAGCGGCGGGCGAGAGCACGCACTTGCACTAGGACTACAGGCAGACCCAGAGTGCAGTGAACTTCATGTTGCACCAGGCAATCCTGGAATTGCAGAATTTGCAATCACACATCCACTTGCCATTACAGATAATTCAGCAATTATTGCGCTAGCTCAAAAAATTGGCGCAGAACTCGTTGTTATTGGTCCTGAAGTTCCATTAGTAAATGGCGTCGCAGATGAATTACGTCAAGTAGGAATTGCAACATTTGGACCATCAAAAGTTGCGGCACAACTTGAAGGTTCTAAGACTTTTGCCAAAGAAGTTATGTCAGATGCTGGAGTTCCAACTGCAAAAAGCTTTACCTGTTCTACGCAACCTGAAATTGAAAAAGCACTCGATATATTTGGTGCACCATATGTTGTAAAAGATGATGGACTTGCAGCGGGCAAAGGCGTAGTAGTTACACATAATCGTCAAGAAGCACTTGATCACGCCCTTGCCTGTCAGAGAGTTGTTATTGAAGAATTTTTAGATGGCCCTGAAGTATCTCTCTTTGGAATAAGTGATGGACATACAATTCTGGCGATGCATCCCGCACAAGATTTTAAACGAGCCGGTGATAACGATGCTGGACCAAACACTGGCGGGATGGGTGCATATTCACCATTGCCGTGGGCACCGAGTGACATAATTGAAGAGACATATAAGCAAATTCTTGCTCCGATGATCACAGAGATGGCTGCTCGAGGAACTCCTTTTGTGGGACTCTTATATGCAGGCCTTGCACTCACTGATCACGGAACTCGTGTTATTGAATTCAATGCACGATTTGGAGATCCAGAAACACAAGTTTTGATTCCTCGCTTGCTAACGCCACTCGCCTCGCTCCTATACAAAGCAGCAACTGGAAATCTGGGTGATACACAATTGCAATGGCGTGATGAATCTGCAGTCACAGTTGTCCTGGCAGCCGATGGATACCCAGCGGCTCCTAAAAGTGGCGCTGCTATAAAATCAATTCCAACAATTGACCAAGTACAAATTTTTCATGCTGGAACAGCAATGAATAGCACAGGCCTTGTATCTGCAGGTGGGCGAGTGATGACAGTGACAGGAATTGGCTCAGATCTGACAGAGGCCCGTAATCGTGCATATCGAGCAATCTCACAGATTGAACTCGAAGGCTCCTTTTATCGCAGCGATATCGCGCTCAATGCGTCGGTGGCAGAGAAGGGCAACTAAATGTCAGATAATTCATCAGTGAGTCTTCTAGCCAATAGATATGCATCGAGTGCGATGCGAGAAATTTTTGCGCCAGAAGCCAAAATAATTGCAGAACGAAACTTATGGATTGCAGTGATGCGCGCGCAGTCCAAACTCGGACACTCGATTTCAAGTGATGTAATTACAGACTACGAGAAAGTAATTACAAAAGTCGATCTTGCCTCGATTGATAAGCGTGAAAAAGAAACGCGCCACGATGTTAAGGCTCGCATTGAAGAGTTCAATGCCCTTGCCGGTCATGAAGCAATTCATGCAGGAATGACAAGTCGAGATCTCACTGAAAATATTGAAGCGTTGCAGATCAAAAATGGACTTGCACTTGTTCACGACAAGACCATAACTCTTTTAGCCCGATTAGGTGAACGAGCAGTCCAATATAGTGAGCAACCTATTGCTGGACGTTCTCACAATGTACCGGCTCAGATAACAACACTTGGAAAAAGATTTGCATCTGCGGCTGAAGAATTACTTTTTGCATTTGCTCGACTTGAAGCACTACAAGATCGATATCCAATGCGTGGAATAAAAGGCCCAGTTGGTACTGCTCAGGATTCGATAGATTTACTAGGGACATCTGCATTACATTTAGATTTAGAAAATGCAATTGCTCACGAATTAGGTTTTGAACACATTCTAGATTCAACTGGTCAAATTTATCCGCGCTCTTTTGATTATGATGTTGTAACAACCCTTGTCCAATTAGCAGCTTCACCTTCATCTCTTGCAACATCAATTCGACTCATGGCTGGTGCGGAACTTGTAACAGAGGGCTTTAAAGTTGGCCAAGTTGGTAGCAGTGCAATGCCTCATAAAATGAATACTCGTTCATGTGAACGAGTCAATGGTTTATCTGTTGTTCTACGAGGCTATGCATCTATGGTGAGCGAACTTGCTGGTGATCAATGGAATGAAGGCGATGTTTCATGCAGTGTTGTGCGCCGAGTAGCAATCCCTGATGCTTTTTATGCCATCGATGGTTTGCTCGAAACTATGTTGACGGTGATAAATGAGTTTGGCGCCTTTCCTGCAGTCATTGATGCAGAAATTTCACGTTACTTACCGTTTCTTGCAACGACCAAAATTCTCATGGCTGCTGTAAAAGCAGGTGTTGGCCGCGAAATTGCACACGAAGTTATAAAAGAACATGCAGTTAAAGCCGCGCTCTACATGCGCGAAGGTAAAAGCAACACACTTTTAGACGCGCTTGCTGCAGATACTCGCTTACCACTTGATCGAGAAGCACTCGATGCGCTTTTGAGTGACCCCATTGAATTTACTGGCGATGCTCGCCAACAAGTTGCTCGAGTTGTTAATCGCATTGAAGCGATAACTTCCGCGCACCCTGCAGCAGTGCAGTACAAGCCCGGCTCTATTCGGTGAGCGGCTTCGGCATAGCTGGCCCACCGCCAGCGCCTTCCATACCCGGGTGGACGCATTTGCGTACCGGAAAAGTTCGAGATCTCTACACAAATAATCTCAATCACATTTTGCTCGTAGCATCAGATCGTATTTCTGCATATGACTGGGTAATGCCAACAGAGATTCCCGGCAAAGGGGCAGTACTTACTCAGCTCTCACTTTTTTGGTTTGATTTACTCGCCGACATAATTCCAAATCACGTTGTTTCAACTGATGTGCCAGATGAAGTTGAAGATCGAGCAATCATTGTTCAACCATTACAAATGTTTGAAATTGAATGTGTAGCACGTGGTTATCTCACAGGGAGTGGCTGGAGCGAGTATCAAAAGAATTCCGCCGTATGTGGAAATTTATTACCTGTCGGACTTGTTGATGGATCGCATTTGCCAGAGAGTATTTTTACTCCCGCTACCAAAGCCGATATTGGTGATCACGATATAAATATTGATTTTGACGGCGCCACAAAAATAGTAGGAGTGGAAGATGCGTACCTTCTCAAGAACCTCACAATTAAGTTATATGACACCGCTGCAGATTTTGCGCGCTCACGTGGAATCCTGCTTGCTGATACGAAGTTTGAATTTGGCCGTAATAGCGATGGCGATATTCTTCTAGGTGACGAAGCTCTTACTCCCGACTCATCTCGCTTCTGGGATCAAGAATCGTGGAAACCAGGTGGCGCGCAACCTTCATATGACAAACAATTCTTACGTGACTATCTAGTAGGCAGTGGGTGGGATAGAAATAGTCCACCACCTGAATTACCTGCTGAGATCGTAGAGAAAACAGCACTGCGTTACGAAGAAGCATTTTTCCGAATTACCGGTAGTAAGTTCTAAAAAAGGAGCGCGCAATGACAAAAATAGTGGTTGATGTAATGCTGAAACCAGAAATTCTCGACCCCCAAGGAAACGCAGTTGCTTCAGCGTTGCCGCGACTTGGATTTACTTTTGCACAATCAGTTCGTCAAGGAAAAAGATTTGAGATTGAAGTTGCTGGCGAACCAACTGCTGCCCAACTTGCAGAGGTCGAGAAAGCTGCAGAAGTTCTACTCTCTAATCCTGTTATTGAAAATTATGTTGTGAGAGTAGAAAAGTAATGAGAGTTGGCGTTGTAACTTTTCCCGGAACACTCGATGATCGCGATGCTGCGCGCGCGGTTCGTGCCGGTGGAGCCGAAGCGGTATCCCTTTGGCATGGAGATGCTGATCTCAAGAAGGTCGATGCAGTTATTTTGCCAGGTGGATTTTCTTATGGTGATTATTTGCGATGTGGTGCTATTTCACGCTTTGCACCTGTAATGACTTTAATTATAGAAGAAGCCAAGAAAGGTATGCCATTACTGGGAATTTGTAATGGTTTTCAAGTTTTGTGCGAATCGCATTTATTACCAGGAGCACTCACTCGAAATTCAGATTTACATTTTCTTTGCCGTGACCAAAAGATTTCAATTGAAAATATTAATACACCGTGGACTTTATCTTTTACGCAAGGAGAAGAAATTCTTATCCCACTCAAAAATGGTGAAGGATCTTTCCAGTGTGATGATGCCACTCTTAAATTGCTTGAAGGCGAAGGAAGAATTATTGCGCGCTACGTTGGTGAAAATCCAAATGGTTCCCGTAATCTCATTGCAGGAATCACCAATGCGCAAGGCAATGTTGTTGGACTCATGCCGCACCCTGAACATGCGATTGATACTTTGACGGGTCCATCGGCGCAAGGCTTGGGATTCTTTACTTCGATCTTGAATGCTTTGGTGAAGTAATGGCACTTGATACCGTTGCACAAGCAGTCGCACATCCAGACACTGCCCAACCCTTTAAAGAATTGGGTTTGAAGCCTGACGAGTATGCGCGCATCAAAGAAATCTTGGGACGTCGCCCAACATCATCAGAATTAGCAATGTATTCGGTGATGTGGTCTGAACACTGTTCCTACAAATCTTCCAAAGTCCACCTCAAACAATTTGGCGAAAAAGCACCAAAGTCAGATGCATTATTGGTAGGTATTGGTGAAAATGCTGGCGTAGTTGATGTGGGCCAAGGGTATGCAGTGACATTCAAAATTGAATCACACAACCACCCTTCATTTGTTGAGCCATATCAAGGCGCAGCAACAGGCGTTGGCGGAATTGTTCGCGATATTTTAACAATGGGTGCACGCCCAATTGCAGTTATGGATCCGCTTAGATTTGGTCCCGCCGATGCCCCAGATACGAGTCGAGTATTGCCTGGAATCATTGCTGGCGTTGGTGGATACGGAAATTGTTTAGGTCTTCCAAATATTGGTGGCGAAGTAGTCTTCGATCAAACTTATTTAGGTAACCCGTTAGTAAATGCACTCTGTGTTGGAGTAATGCGACATAGTGATATCAAATTAGCAAAAGCTGCTGGAGCAGGAAATCTTGTCGTTCTTTATGGCGCAAAGACTGGTGGAGATGGAATTGGTGGAGTTTCAGTTCTAGCATCCGAGACATTTGGTGATGGTGGATCAACCAAGCGTCCAAGTGTTCAAGTAGGAGATCCATTCGTCGAAAAAGTTTTAATTGAATGCTCACTCGAAATTTTTGCCGAAGACTTAGTTGTCGGTATTCAGGATCTTGGTGGGGCTGGACTTTCATGTGCAACATCAGAGCTTGCATCAGGTGGTAGCGGCGGAATGAAAGTCCAACTTGATAAAGTTCCTTTACGCGATCCTTCTCTTTCACCGGAAGAAATTCTTATGTCAGAGTCGCAAGAACGCATGTGCGCCATCGTTGAACCTTCAAAGATTGCACGCTTCCTTGAAATATGTAAGAAATGGGATGTCACTGTCACAGTTATTGGCGAAGTAACGGATGGTAACCATTTAGAAATTACCTGGAACGGAGAATTAATTGTTGATGTTCCGCCTCGCACTGTCGCCCATGATGGACCGGTTTATAACCGCCCACTTGCACAACCTGAATACATTAATCGTGTAAATGCCGAAGTTATTAACGTACCAATGCCAAAAAGTTCTGCAGAAATCAAAGCAGCACTTCTCAAACTGGTGAGTGCTCCCAACATGGCAGATAAAAGTTGGGTTACCGCTCAATACGATAAGTATGTACAAGGAAATACCATTCAGGCACAACCTGATGATTCAGGAATGGTTCGAATTGATGAAAAAACGCATCTGGGCGTAGCTATTGCAACAGATGCGAATGCAAATTGGTCTTACCTCAATCCATATCAAGGTGCGAAGTTGGCACTTGCAGAAGCAGCTCGCAATATTGCAACAGCAGGTGCGCGTCCATTGGCAGTAACAAATTGCTTGAACTTTGGATCACCAGAAGATCCTGGTGTTATGTGGCAATTTGCTGAATCAGTACGCGGCCTCGCTGATGGTTGTTTAGAAATGGGACTTCCTGTAACGGGTGGAAATGTTTCTTTCTATAACCAAACGGGTGATGTAGCAATTTTACCCACGCCAGTTATTGGTGTTTTAGGTGTTATTGACGACGTACGTACCCGTACTCCGATGTCATTTACGCAACCTGGATTAGATCTTTATTTATTGGGTACCACACGCTCAGATCTTGCGGGAAGTGAATGGGCATTTCTACATGGTCAACGTGGAGGAAATTCACCCGAGGCAGATTTACAAAATGAAATGAATCTAATTGAAGTTCTGCTCGCAGGGCGTAGCGAAAAAATATTTACAGCCGCCCATGATTTAAGTCAAGGCGGGTTAGCAATGACAATTACTGAGATGGTTTTGCGACATATGGTTGGAGCAACGATTTCGCTAGACGATGTCGCAAATGATTTATTAAGTGAGACCCCGGGCAGAGTCATTGTTGCAATTGATCCAACCCAAAAAAGCGCTCTCACAAATCTTTGCGCCAAATACAAGACTCCGCTGACCAAACTGGGTACTACCGGTGGTGATGCACTAGTTATCAATGAAACAAGTATTTCGCTACCAGAATTGAAGACTGCACACACATCAACATTTCCGAAATTATTTGGGTAATTAGATGCGCGATGCGGCAGTCCTCGAAGAAGTGAAAGCAACCCTTGCGCAATTAACTGCCCTTGCCCCAGGTCGAGCAATAGAGGTTCGTATTCCTCCTTATGCGGCAATTCAATGCGGAGATGGACCTACGCACACTCGTGGAACCCCGCCCAATGTTGTTGAGATGAATGCGCAGACATGGCTTGCACTTGCTAAAGGTGAGATGACATGGGATTTCGCAATGAGCAGTGGCGCAATCAATGCCTCCGGAGTGCGCGCTGATCTTTCAGAATATTTACCACTTAGGATGACACCATGACGCGCCGCCCAGATGGACAGCTCAATCACAATCTTTTTGATGAAGACAAAGGTCCACAAGATGCGTGCGGAATTTTTGGTGTGTGGGCACCGGGCGAAGAAGTCGCAAAACTATCTTTCTATGGACTTTATGCATTGCAACATCGTGGACAAGAATCTGCTGGAATAGCTACGAGTGATGGTGAACGAATCCTTGTCTATAAAGACATGGGCCTTGTTTCTCAAGTTTTTACTGAAAGCGATCTGGCTGTACTAAAAGGAAATTTAGCAATTGGTCACTGCCGTTACAGCACAACAGGTTCAAGCACGTGGGTAAATGCCCAACCAACTTTGCGCCCTACAAAGTATGGAACTCTGGCACTTGCACATAATGGAAATCTTACAAATACAGGTGATTTAGCCGAACTTGTTCAGAAACTAGAAGCAACACCAGCTAAGAGTGAGCGAATTGCAACAACAGATACCGAAATTATGACAGCGCTGATCGCTCTTCAAAATGAAAAAAATGTTGAAGCAAGTGCGCTTGCGGTATTACCTCAATTAGAAGGAGCATTTTCGCTTGTATTTATGGATGAAAACACTTTGTATGCCGCGCGTGATCGCCATGGAGTACGTCCACTCGTTATCGGAAAATTAGAACGTGGGTGGGTTGTTGCATCTGAGAGCGCTGCGCTAGATATTGTTGGCGCATCTTTTGTTCGCGAAGTTGAACCTGGGGAATTTTTGGCAATCAATGAAGATGGAATTCGTTCAAGTCGATGGTCGGAACCAGATCCAAAAGGTTGCCTCTTTGAATATGTCTATTTGGCCCGGCCAGATACAACAATTGCAGGGCGAGGAATTCATGCAACGCGCGGACAAATCGGCGCCCAACTTGCTCGCGAGGCACCAGCTGATGCAGATTTAGTTATCCCGGTTCCTGAATCAGGTACACCTGCGGCAATTGGCTATGCAAAAGAATCTGGTATTCCTTTTGGACTTGGGCTTGTCAAGAATTCTTATGTAGGCAGAACTTTTATTCAACCTTCACAAACAATTCGTCAACTAGGTATTCGTCTTAAACTAAATCCATTACGCGAAATTATCGAAGGCAAGAGAATTATTGTTGTCGATGACTCGATCGTTCGCGGAAATACACAACGCGCAATTGTTCGAATGCTTCGTGAAGCAGGTGCGCGAGAGATTCACGTACGTATTTCATCACCTCCAGTTAAATGGCCGTGCTTTTATGGAATTGATTTTGCTACTCGCGCCGAACTCATAGCCAGTGGCTTAGATACTGAAGAGATTCGACGCTCAATTGGTGCAGATTCTCTGGCGTATGTTTCACTTGAAGGTCTTGTGGCTGCAACAGAAATTTCTTCAGATCGTCTCTGTAGCGCATGCTTCACTGGTAAATACCCCAATGCAATTCCTGCAGATATGTCTGAAGGAAAGATGCGTCTTGAAATTACCGAGGCTCACTCTCACTGATGTCTACATATAAAGATGCGGGTGTCGATATTGATGCAGGAGATCGCGCTGTTCAATTAATGAAGGCTTCTATTGCCAAAGCTTCGCGTTCTGAAGTGATGGGCGGTATTGGTGGATTCGCAGGATTATTTGATGCAAGTGCACTCAAGAAATTTAATAAACCACTTCTTGCAACATCAACTGACGGCGTGGGAACAAAGACAGAAATTGCTCGAGCCCTTGGTAAATACGACACTATCGGTGAAGATCTTGTCGCAATGGTTGTAGATGATCTTGTGGTTTGCGGGGCAGAACCTCTCTTTATGACTGATTACATTGCAGTGGGCAAAGTTATTCCGGAACGAATTGCAGAAATTGTTGCTGGCATCGCACGAGGATGTGAAAAAGCAAACACCGCGCTCATTGGTGGAGAAACAGCAGAACATCCTGGCCTCCTTGATGAAGATGAATTTGATATTGCAGGGGCTGCAACAGGGGCAGTAGATGCAGATAAATTATTGAGCGCCGATCAAGTACGAGCTGGCGATGTAATTATTGCAATGCCATCAAGTGGCTTTCACGCAAATGGATTTTCACTTGTTCGCCACATCATCAAAACTAAAAATTTGAGTTTAGAGGCCCATGTTTCTGAATATGGAAAAACTTCTGGGGAAGTTTTTCTTACACCGACAGAAATTTATACACTCGATTGTTTGGCTCTCATCAAGGTTCTAGAAAAGAACTTGCGGACTTTTTCTCACATTACTGGTGGTGGCATCGCAGAAAATACTGCGCGAGTAATTCCGCAGGGACTCAGCGCCCGTTACGACCGCTCGACATGGGCGCTTCCAGTTGAAATGGAGTTTATGTCAGCTTTGGGTGGGGTTCCCCAGCAGGATATGGAACGAACATGGAATTGTGGAATCGGAATGGTTGCAATTGTCGATCCATCCGTTGCGGATTTAGCTATCAAGAGTCTTTCCGCCCGCGGAATGAAAGCTTGGATAGCCGGAGATGTTCAAAGTTCCCAAAAATCGCTCACACACTCGGCATACTTAGAGGGTTCATACGCAAAGTAAGGAATCCCACCACATGGCACAACAATCCAAAGGTCGCAGAGCAGTAGTTGCAAAGAAAAATAATAATCACCGCACCTGGTTGATTGCATTGCCTGTACTTGCATTCCTCATCAAGATGATTGTTATGGCCAACACCGTGAAGGGCGGCTGGCTAGGCGCCGATGGCGAAAATTACCTCAGTGCAGTTGATGGTCTTATGAAAGATGGATTTCTTTCGAAAGTACGAAATCTTCATTATTGGCCAGCGGGATATTCGCTCTTCGTATGGCCACTAGTAAAAATATCTGTTGGAAATTTCTTATATTTATTATCAATTATTCAAGGCGTCCTCTTTGGTTATGCCACCTATTTCTTCACAAAACAATTGCTTTTACTTAGAATCGCGTTTTTGGCAACAGCAGCATCTCTCATCATTAGTTTTAATCCAACTCTTTCACTCAGCTCGAATGTTGTTGGCTATGAAACCCCAGTGGCAGCGCTTCTACTGATCTCAATTGGTTTCATGATCAAAGATAGAGTTGAAAATCCAGATGGTTTTTCAAAGAAATATGCTGCGCTTTCAGCCCTTGTACTTGGAATCTCGTGCTTCTTCCAACCTCGTAATATTTTATTTTCTGTAATTTTATTTGTAGTTTATGTGCTCACAATTGTGGGAAAAAAAGCAAAGGTCCAATTTGCTGTTATTTCATTAGTAGTTTTAATGTTTTTTCCTGCGGTTATGGTGGGAAGAAATATTGCTGCTAATAATTTAGCAACGCTTTCGACAAACCTCGGAACGACAATGTTTATTGGAATCGGTGACGGCGCAACGGGTGGATATAACGGAAAATACAATGGTGTGCCGTGCCCCGCTGCAGATACGGGTGATGAAGCCCAAGTAGATAGTGCAAAAGTAAAATGTGCAATTAGCTGGTACATACATAATCCTGGAAAAACAATTGTTCTTGCGGTAAAGAAGTCTGTCTTTTATTGGTCACCATGGTTTGGACCAGAAGCAAATGGCACCATGGCTCGAAATCCTTGGTTGAAAATAGATCCAGTGAAAACTGGAATCAAAACGCAACAAAATTACGATTTCATCTATGGAGGATTCGGAAAAACTATTTCGTGGCTTTGGATTATCGGCCAACTAGTTCTACTTTTCTCAGGCCTCATCTGGCTCTGGAAAATGGGTGAAAACGAAAAACTCCTTGCCAAACTCGCTGGCACCCCAGTACTACTAGGCTGGCTTGTCTCAATGGGAACGATCGGAGATCATCGATTCCGCCTCCCACAGATGGGATTGAGCCTATTTCTCCAGGTTGTGGGCCTCTACGGACTCAGGAAACGCCTCTCGGTTGCCACCATCGCCCCCGCTTTGGCTGCGAGCAGCAAGTCGCGCTAACCTATGCGTCTGTAGATATTCGTACACGGTAAGGAGGTCGCACATGGGTCGCGGCCGAGCAAAAGCAAAGCAAACCAAAGTAGCAAGAGATCTCAAGTACAACTCACAAGAGATGGATCTTGATCGACTTGCTAAAGAACTTCATGGTGAAGTACCTAACCAGCAAAATCAGGATGATGACGATCCTTATGCTGAGGGCAATTACATTCCTCGCGCATAACGCGTCTGTAAAGTAATTTTGATTTCATTGTGAGACCTACTCCTTACGTTGCATCGCTACGTATTTACGAACCTCTCTCAAGTTTTGATCCCGCCGACCAATTGCGTTGGAAAAATCTAGCCCCGAATGAAAATACAGCTCGACTTGAAGAAGAATTAGCACTTCGAAGAATTATTTTTCCTGAACCGCCCAGCGGTCGTCCCGATGGTGCGCATGTTATTGACCTAGATAGAATTCGCTATGTGTCACCTTGGGCAACTGCCACTCGGTGTTGGGCGGCCCTAGAAAATTTTAAAGATACTTTGCCATCAACAGTACTTCCATTTTTTATTTCTCCGGCGATGGAGGAAGTAATCAAAACAGGTGTAGATATATTGGAAGATAAAGTCCCGTACATTCTCAATGAAACGTGGGTAATTCCACCCCGCTGGTTCTTTTTATTCTTACCAGAAGAACGCATGCGTGGTACGAATGCAGATGGTCCATTCACCGTTATGTGTGCAAAAATTTCTGACGCGAAAGCAAGAGCAGAAGTAGGACATAACACTGTTGTTGCTGCATTTGGAAATGGTCCAGTAGAACAAGAGATTGAAAATTTATTGGATTGGCTGGAAATGTTTCATCCAAAATCACTGGTCGAACTCGATTACGGCGGACTTGCTCAGTATTTAGATAATGCATTGCGAGCTAATGGCGAAAATGGCTTAGCAGCGGATACATCGGTTGAAGATGTATTGAATTCACTTGCTGGTCTAGCCGCAGGCGATGGCGCAATGGCGGGGCAGGGTTACGAACGCCTTATTTCACGCTGGCGCCGCGTACAGGCGTACGAACAAGCGATGTAGAAAGATTGCGGAATCGATAGTTAGCCACAATACTTGCCAATCAATTAGGGCAATACGGACATTCGAGTTGAACACGGTGAGGTGAGATATGGATCAGTTTCCTGATGCAGAAGTTCTCCTGACTCCCAAAGAGGTTGCAAAATTTTTTCACGTCAATACAAAGACAGTTACTCGTTGGGCAATAAGTGGTGAATTGACTCCAATACGTACCTTGGGTGGCCATCGCAGATATCGCCAATCTGAAGTTATAGAAAAATTACGTAATTATAAAAAATGGCAGCGCAAAGATGATGAGAGTGAAGTAGCGAAGCCAGAGCCTAAGAGTTTATGAAATATTCAATTCCGCAATTTCTTTTATTAGGCGCGCTCACGATGATTTTTGTAGGCCTTCTCACTCCTGTTATGCGTAACTTTGCAATCAGTATTGATGCTGTCGATACGCCAAACCTTTCTCGTAAAACTCAAAAAGCTCCCGTTCCATATTTAGGGGGAGTTGCAATTGCACTTGGAATCATCTGCGCCTCATATGGAGCACTTCTCTATGCAGACTTTTCTTTAGAAACTCTCAAATTAGCATCCTATGTTTTGGTCCCAGCTATTGTTATTGCGATTATGGGTTTAGTCGATGATCTCAAAGGTTTGCAACCATGGCCCCGACTTATCGCTCAAACTTTCACAGGAATTGTTGTTGCTTCAATACTTGTTTATACCAACACTATGGGGGTCGCATTCAATAACCGACCCCTCAACATTATTTTTTCAGTGCTCTGGATTGTTGGCGTTTGTAACTCCATTAACTTCTTTGATAACACAGATGGTGGAGCCGCAGGAACAGTTGCAGTCATAACGCTTTTTATATTCTTTATCGCATATGACCGTCAGCAAATATTGGTCAGTGCCCTGGCTATAGTCACCGTAGGTTCAACTATGGGCTTTTTATACTGGAATCGTTCCCCTGCAAGGATTTATATGGGTGATGCAGGTGCGCTCTTCTTAGGAATAATTATTTCTGTTTTGACCATCCGCTTGAACCCAGGAATAACTCCTTCCTATAAATCATTTGCGATTCCACTGATCCTTATGGCTATCCCAATTCTCGATACAACAGTTGCCGTAAATTCGCGTATTTATCGGGGCATCTCACCATTTCAAGGCGGTACAGATCATCTTTCTCATCGGTTGGTGCGAATAGGCCTGAGTCGTAAATATGCAGCAATTACCTTATGGAGCCTTGCTGCCTTCTTCGGTGCCAGCGCACTCGCTTTGTATATATGGCCAGATTCGATAGGTAATGAAGTCATTATTATCGTTGGAGCTATCTGGGCAGCCTTACTCGTATTCTTCTTACGAATTCCATCTGAAGATAAGTAGTACAATTTCGCCATGGCTGATGATAAAAAACCCGCAGACGATGCTCGCGCTAAATTTCTTGAAGCGTTAGAGAAGAAGAAGAGCAAGAATGCACCGGCTCCAGGTTCTGGCCGCAGTTCAGGTTCTAAAGTCAGTGGTGGTCAAGCTACAGGTGGCGCACCAGGACGCTTCCAACGCAAATCTGGTTCATCAGGTTCTGCTGCGGGTTAAAGTTTTGCAATTCGTTTCATAAAATATAAATCTAAAGTGGCTCGGGACAGGATCGAACTGTCGACCTCACGATTTTCAGTCGCGCGCTCGTACCAACTGAGCTACCGAGCCAATATTTAATTGTTAAAGAAGCCAATATTTAATTATTAAAGAAGAGAGTGTGTGGACACTCTCTTCTAGCGACCCGGACGGGACTTGAACCCGCGACCTCCGCCGTGACAGGGCGGCGCGCTAACCAACTGCGCTACCGGGCCTTGAAAACTTCTGTCACATAAGTGGCTCTTATGTCACCTTCAAAGCCTTTATTTCTTGCGTGCCCCCAACGGGATTCGAACCCGTGTTACCGCCGTGAAAGGGCGATGTCCTAGGCCCCTAGACGATGGGGACGTTTGAGGCTCACGAATCGTACCTTGCGCGCACTGTGCAACCAAACTCGATTATTTATTTCAGAGCTTTTAGGCGCCAAAGGTGAGCAATCTCAATCTTTTGCAGGCTTTTGACCTTAGAGAAGTGCCCATTGAACACTTATTCCAACGCTGACATCTTGCTGGCCTAGATCAATTTGCGTTGCCCCAGTATCTGCAGATTTTGCCATCGCAAGCATCGGAACGTAATTTGTTGGAGATGAATTTTCTGTCAAATAATTAACTTTGCCGAGTTTCACACCGAGTAAAGAAGCGTATGAAGCAGCTTTTGCTTTCGCTTTTTTTACCGCATCAGTGCGAGCAGAAAGAGTTGCCTTAGTTGTATCAAGCACAAAAGGCGTTACACCATTTACTTGCAAATTATCTCCACCAGCTGCGACAACGGCATCAACAATTGCACCGGCACTCTTTGCATTACGAATGGTCACGACAAAACTTTGAGAAGCACGATACCCGATAAGTGCTTGGCCTTTATCTTGGGTGTAATTATATTCTGGATAAACGGTCACACTCTGACTTGCAATATCTTTTGCAGCAACACCACCGGTTGTCAGTGCTGTGCGAACTGCAGTAGCTGATGTTGATGCCGCAGATAGTGCTGATGCATTATTTGCACCGACTACAGTCACAGTTGCATTCAAACGAACCGCGTCGGGAGCAACTTTTACTGTGCCTTCAGAATTCACTGTTATGTAACGAGTGGATGTCGTCGCAGCTTGTGCTGGTACGGAAAGCGCGCCACTTCCCACTAATACAAGCGCAATGGAAAGGGGGACAATTTTTAGGAAGTGTGTGATTCTCATACTCCAAGTATTACTTAAATCCTGTGAGAAGGCTTAATCGTTACCCTGCATACAACGAGAATAAAGATTCGAATGATCTGAAATCATGCGCGCTAATGAGAAAAAATCGTGTGCTCGCCTATTGCCTTCGATGCCCATTGACTGGCGCAAAGCGGAGTCATTAGCCAAAATTTCTATTGCCTCGGCGAGTGCTTCTGGGTTAGTAGCAGTGAGTAATCCATTACTTCCGGATACAACTATGTCGGAAATAGAACCAACGTTGGTAGCAACAATTGGTAATCCAGCTTGTGCAGCTTGAATCAAAGTAAGTGGAATACCTTCGTTATCACTGCACAATATTGCGATGTCACTGGCTGCCAATATTGCATCAGTATCACTTCGCCATCCAAGAAAAGTTATTGGTAGTTGATCATGCGTTGCGCGAGATTTAGAACTTTCAAACAGTTCTCCTTCGCCTGCAAGTAAGAAATGTACTTTTACGCCACGAGATTCAAGGAGCACGACAACATCGAGCAATCTATCTGGCCTCTTTATATATGTGAGGCGGCCAACAAATGTGCAATACAAAGTATCGCTCGCTAAGCCAAGTATCTTGCGCATCTCTTGGCGATTAGTGGGCTTTGGTTCTGGCAACCCAGGAAAGAAAACCAAGAATTTATTAGCGCTACCAATACCCACTGCTAATAGATCATTCTTCACAACATTACCAATAGCAATTATTCGAAAAGTAAACCAACCGAGTATGCGCTCCATTTCAATCATGATTGCGCGCTTTGGTGCATTGAAATATCCATGCAGTAAGTGCCCATGAAAAGTATGAACTCTTTTAGCGCTTCCACCGGCTACAAGTGAAGCGAGACGTCCTAGTACTCCTGCCTTTGCAGTATGCGTGTGGATGACATCGGGCTTGAGTCTGCGAATCAATTTCACCAAAGCAAAAAAGGAAGATAAATCTTTGAGTGGCGAAACAGAGCGACCTAGTGCATTGATTCGAATTGCTGGAATATCCGTAGCGACTGTCTCTAAATAATCTGCTTCATCATCAGCGCAATAACCAGTCACCAAAGTTTGCTGATATTTCGAAGAATCCATTCCGCGCATCAATTCAGCCACAATCACAGCAGGGCCTCCTACATTCATGCGGGCAATGACCTGCATGACTTTGATAGGTGGGGTCTGCGCGCTCATGTGCTTATCTTCTCGCAAAAAGCGCGATAATTGCTCCACATATGATGCCTTCACAATTTATCTCCACATGCACAGCAGATGCCATTGACCAAGCAGCTGCGCAATTACGTGCTGGCGCACTTGTGGCATTTCCAACCGAAACTGTTTATGGCCTTGGCGCCGATGCAACGAATAAAAGCGCAGTTGCAAGAATTTATGAAGTCAAAGGTCGCCCTCAGGATCATCCGCTGATTGTTCACATCGCTTCGATGAACGATATTGAAAAGTGGTGCAGTGAAATCCCTACCTACGCTGTTGCACTCGCACGCGATTTTTGGCCTGGCCCAATGACACTCATTATGAAACGTTCACCACTTGCCCAAGATTTTATCACTGGAGGTCAAGACACAGTTGGTGTGCGGATCCCAAATCACACTCTCGCACTCGCACTTCTCAATGCTTTCAAAAAATTAGGAGGGTCTGGAATTGCAGCCCCTAGTGCCAATCGATTTGGCCAAGTCTCACCCACTACTGCGCAAGCAGTCCAAGAAGAAATCGGTAATTATTTACAAGCACACGATCAAATAATGGATGGGGGAGCATCAGAGGTTGGCGTTGAATCAACAATCATTGATTGCACCCACGAACGTCCACGAGTATTGCGCCCCGGTGCGATTACTGCCCAGATGATTCAGATTTCAACAGGCCTTTCACTTTTAGAAAATAGTAATGATGCAATACGCGTTAGTGGTTCATTAGAAAATCACTACTCGCCAAAAGCAAAAGTTATTTTGGATTCCATTGCAACATCTGGACAAGGTTTTATTGCACCGGCCAATATTCAAACTCCTGATGGTGCAATTCGCTTGGCTGCCCCTCGCGATACAGATGAATATGCCCGTCTTCTCTACTCTGCACTTCGCGCAAGCGATAGCCAAGGAATCAGCGAAATCGCAGTTATTCAGCCTGAGGGCGAAGGTCTGGCGCTAGCAATACGAGATCGATTATTGCGCGCATCACGCGGAAGATAGAGCCAAAAAACTCCGATACGATTCGCCTGCGACTTAGAGTTTTCAATTGTGAGTGCGCAGTGGGGCCTATAGCTCAGTCGGTAGAGCAACGGACTTTTAATCCGTGGGTCGACGGTTCGAGCCCGTCTGGGCCCACATCTCTAATTGAGTACTTCAGCTAATACTTTTGTAATTTCTCGGTGGCGAGACATTCCATCGCTGATCAACGGAATCCAATTAGTTACATAGCTAAATCCAATTCGATGATCTAAATCGGCAAACCCCTGTTGTCCCCCAAGGCCATCATGGCCAAAGGTTCGTGGACTCAATACTGGTGAATGCGTTGGATTTGCAACGATAAAACCAAGTGAGTGAATTGGATATGGCGCAGGATCACCAAAGATATTTGACCCAGGATTTGGATGGGATAAAGCTTCGGTAATAGTTTCTTCGTTGAGCAGACGTACTCCATCCGTATCACACACCAACGATGAATAAATTTTCGCAACAGAGCGTGCATTTGTAATTCCACCCGCTCCGGCATTTTCCATCATGTGAGTACGAGGATCGTTGTAACCACCTACGAAATCATCAAAATGACCAGTGAATGCTTTTCCATAAGACATTGCTCGAATGCCCCAATATTCTTGTGATTCAAAGACTGGTGAAAGATTTATTGGTGCATCATCGCTGCGCAGGAATGATACATCTTTTTCTACTTCAGATGGAATTCCATACCAAGCATCGATACCAAGTGGTTGAGCGATTTTAGTTTGTAGAAGTTCATTTATCCGCATACCCGTGATGTTAAAAATAACTTTGCTCAAGAGATGCCCGATTGTCATTGCGTGATAAAGATGACCTGTATCTGGCTCCCAAATTGGTTTTTGTCGAGCAAGTGCTTCTTCGACTGGATAAACCAACTCCATATCCTCAAAAGTTAAATCCTCACGTACTGCGCTCAAACCAGCGCGGTGGCGCATAATCATTGCCACAGTAATATTTTCTTTTCCATTGTTAGCGAATTCTGGCCAATATGTGCCTACCTTTTCATTTGGATCAATGAGACCCTCTTGAATTAATTGATGTGTAAGGATTGAAAGCAAACCTTTTGATGTTGAAAAAACTACTGATTTAGTTGATTCGCTCCACTGAATTCCTGGGCGTGCTTCTCCGGCCCA
>Ga0136642_1000442_pt1 | contig 22242 bp, 22 predicted proteins | sample LowCatLa1302831Y_FD_115313 | JGI IMG/M metagenome (GOLD analysis project Ga0136642, IMG submission 115313) | Freshwater microbial communities from Lower Cathedral Lake, Yosemite National Park, California, USA - 13028-31Y | ecosystem: Environmental > Aquatic > Freshwater > Lake ... | reverse complement strand
CCGGCTGCCCGCGAGATGTTCTCATCCATCAAGGTGCCACCTACATCATTGGCTCCAGCCTTCAGAATCTCACGGCTGCCCTCAATACCCAACTTGACCCAACTGACCTGAATGTTGTTGATCAGGCCCGCATAGTGCAGTCGTGCCACCGAGTGCATCAGCACCGTTTCCCGGAATGTTGGGCCCTTCCGACTTCGACCCTTCAAGAAGATGGGTGTCGCCATGTGCACGAAGGGGAGTGGCACGAACTCGGTGAAACCACCCGTCTTCCTCTGAAGGTCCTTGGTCACGAGAAGGTGCTTCGCCCAGCTGCTCGGATCTTCAACCGCCCCAAACATGATGGTGATGTTCGAACGAAGACCGATGCTGTGGGCTGCTTCGTGTACCTCTAGCCACTCCGCCGTGCTGATCTTGTCGGGACAGAGAATCGCTCGAACGGAATCGTCCAATATTTCGGCTGCCGTTCCTGGAAGCGTCTTCAAGCCCGCATCTTTGAGGCGTGTTAGATAGTCGACCAGGCTCATTTCGCTACGCCGAGCACCTTCGAATACTTCGAGCGCGCTGAATGCGTGAATGTGGATATCTGGGGAACCGGCGCGAACGGCCGCAATGACGTCCACGTAGTAGTCGCCATCGAATTTCGGATGAATGCCACCTTGCAAACACACTTCGGTGGCACCCTTGGCCGCAGCCTCTTGGACTCGTTCCGAAATCTCGTCCAACGTCAAGAGATATGGATCTCCTCGGAGATTGAGCGAGAGGGGGCCCTTAGAGAATGCGCAGAACTTGCATTTGAAGGTGCAGACGTTGGTGTAGTTGATATTCCTATTGATAACAAAAGTCACATCATCGCCAACGAGATCATGCCGAATGCCGTCCGCAAGATCGGCAATCGCCGCCACATTGGTTCCCCGCGCATTAAAAAGCGCAACTAGTTCGTCTTCAGAGAACTCATATCCGGGTTCGTAACGGTGGAGGATTTGCTCTACCTTCCCCGTGAGCGGACCCTTCTTAAACGTGGGAGGGGTTGAGTCGCCGCCCGAAAACCATTCGTCGTCTCGCCGGTGTCCATGAGCATTCGAAAGAGCCAACAACGATGGTCGAACGTGATCATCTAGAAATTGTTCCCCGTGCCACTGCGGGTAGACGGTCAGCCTGGGAGCGAGATGTAAGCCTCGACGTTCGACTTCACCACTCAGGGTTTCGACCACGGGCCATTGACGCTCAGGGTTGACGTGGTCTTTCGTAATGGGTGAAATTCCACCGAAGTCGTCGATTCCGAACGCGAGAAGCCGTGCTGGATTATCGCTGAGATTTGGAGGGGCCTGCAGGTGAATGTCGGCCGGCAGCATGAGGCGCGCCGCCGCGATGGTCCAAAAGAACTCTTCCTCATCGGCTGGCGGATGATCCGCCATTGCTGTCTTCGCCTTCGGTAGGAAGTTTTGAATTATGACTTCTTGGATATGACCAAACTGGCGATGCGACTCGGCAATCGCCCAGAGCGCGTCGATACGATCGCGACGGTTCTCGCCGATGCCAATAAGAAGACCAGTCGTAAACGGAATCTTTAGCTCACCTGCCGCTCGCAACGTTGCGAGCCTGCGGACCGGCGCTTTGTCCGGAGCCAAGCGATGGGCCTCTAGAGATCGCAAAGTTTCGAGCATCATGCCCTGGGAAGCCGTGACCGTTCTCAGCTGTTCCAACTCATAGGGGAACAGCGCCCCAGCGTTGGCATGCGGGAGCATTCCCGTGGTATGCAAAATGGTGCGAGCCACTTCAGCGACGTAGTCAACGGTGGATCGATAGCCGTGAGCGGCAAGCCAGCGAGCCGCATCGTCGTAGCGCAACTCGGGCCGCTCACCCAGAGTCAACAGTGCCTCCGTTACTCCAACTTTTTGACCAGCTTCGACGATAGCCATTACCTCTTCGATATCCATATAAGGCGAAGGCAGATGGGCTGGCGGTTGCGCAAACGTGCAGTAGCCACAGCGATCGCGGCACAGCTTGGTGAGAGGGATGAAGACTTTCGGAGAATATGTAACCACTTCACCGAATTGACGGCGTGCGAGGGCATAGGCCTCTGGGGCGAGCGAATGTGACGACTCACCCTCGAGTTCGAGGAACTGAGCGTTAATTCCTGCGGCGGTAGTGGTGTCAGCCATTGGCAAGAACCTTAGTGAAGGAGCGCGGCCATTGACTCACCTGGGCCCACCTTGACCCTGACGATATCGCGACCCCTACTGAGTAAATCGTAATAATCACCGCGTGCCTGAGCGGAAATCAAGTCGTGGAATGTGTAACTTCGACCGGAAATACGCTCTGCTTCGCAGTTCGGTTCGACCACCACCTGAAAGAACCGAAGGAAGGAAGATCCACCCTTGTGTATCTGTCCCGTGGAATGCAAGTAGCGAGGCCCTAGCCCCGCACTGACTTCATGACCCATCCGGGCTATTGCGCTTCTCAGTGCTACAACTTCATCCACTCGATTTAGTGGGCCATAGACCTGAAGCGCAATTGCGCCGCCACGTTCTATCCATGAATTGAGGTCTTGCGGTCCCACGAACTTGTCTTTCGAAGGACTTTTTAGTTCGGATAATGTGCGCCGCTTGGCAGACTCGACGTCGGGTTGATTGAATGGATCGACCCCTAGGGCGGTACAAAGCCCGATGGTGAATGCATGAGTCCTCTGCACGTGCAGAACCACGTCGAGAATCTCTCTGGGTGAGCCTGGCATCGGCAGTACGCCCTTGCCGTCCTTCCCAGTTGATTCGGCGAAAAGTTGCTCTTCCCAAAGAGCAGTAAACGACTTCAACGGATCGCCCGACACAGTCGTCGTACCCCATCCCGATGGAGGCGCTGACTGGGCGCCACGAGCGAACGCTTCAATCCACTCTTCTTCATCTAAAACGCTGGCCGAGAGTGACGACGCTCCAGCAATCAGCACAGGTGCAACTCCAAATACTGAAAGGGCCGAGAATCTGCCGCCGGTCAGGGAGTCGCCGTAGAGTACGACGGCACCAAGTGACTTACCGAGTTCGTCCAGAGGCGTCCCTCGGTCAGTGATTATCGTCAGGTCATTAGTGGAGGCGCCGTGTGAGAGGGCGTACGCCATCGTGGCCAATGTCTCCACCGTGCCACCAGATTTTGAACTGACAACCAGATTGACATTTTCGAAATTCGTCGCCTGAATCGTGTCGGGATGCGAAGTATCCAAGATGGTTAAGGCGGCTTCGCCCAGCTCGTGGGCGAGCATTCCAGCGCCTGAAGAACTGCCTCCCATACCTACGAGGATGGTTCGCTCGTGTTGACGAAGGTTCAAGCCCTGAATTTCTTCTATGACCGAGCCAAGTGCCTTCGGATGGGCCATCCACCCCATCCAGGATTCCGGATTGCCGAGTAGTTGCGAGAAATCACCGTTAAGAATTGAGCGAGCAATTTCGTGCGGATTCATGAGTGACTAGCTACGGAGCTTCTGGGTCACCGTCGACAGCAGCTCGTCGTAGGACGAGATAAAGGCGGCGACACCTTCATCCTCCAAGCGCTGCGTGACCGCAGCTAAGTCAATACCGGCATCAGCGAATAGATCGAGTTTGGTGCCGAGTTCACGGCGCAATGCGTCGGCGAGAAGTTGACTGTTATTGGGGTCACCGTGGTCGGCGTAAGCCTCCAACGTTGGATCTGGCAGCGTATTGACAGTCTCGTTCGAGACCAATGTGTCGACATAAAGCAGGTCGGAGTAAGCGGCATTTTTCGTGCTCGTTGATGCCCACAGCGGTCGTTGGACCTGGGCGCCTAGTTCAAGGATGCCCTGGAATCTTGGTGTGGCGATTCGTTCCTGGAAAAGGTCATAGGCCCGCGCGGCTTGCGCCACTGCGGCATATCCACGGAGTTCTGAGCCTTCGGGAAGCAGGGGATCGATTGCAGTGTCCACTCGACTGATGAAAAATGACGCCACGCTCGCGATTTTTGAGACGTCGATTCCGGCAGCATGAGCTTGCTCGATGCCTTCAACGAACGCATCAAGCACTTCGCTATATCTCTCCAGCGAAAAGATAAGAGTGACGTTCACATTGATGCCGAGTGCCAACACGGCACTGATCGCCGGAAGACCAGCCTTCGTCGCTGGAATCTTGATCATCAGATTCGGCGAAGTGCTCAATGTCGAGGAGAGACGCTTCGCAGCAGAAACAGTCCCATCGGTGTCATGCGCTAGTCGAGGTGATACTTCGAGCGAGACGTAACCATCGAGCGAGCGACGCTCGCCACTTGATTGCGCGCGAAGCGATGCGTCGTACACCGGACGCAGAATGGCACAAGCGTCCCGCACGTCTTCCACTGCCAGTTGCTCGAAGGCAACCTCTGGATCGGTAGTCGAAAGAGTGGCGATTAATGCATCGTACGCATCGGTTGAAGCGACGGCCTTAGCAAAAATTGAAGGATTCGAAGTTACGCCTCGCACACCTCGGTCGACCAAGTTCTGCAAAGTTCCATCGTTAAGCCAGTCGCGCCGAATGTTGTCGACCCACGCACTCTGGCCGTATTCGAGGTACAGGGCGTCCAACTTCGTCATGCGTGCTCCAATCGATGCCGAACGGCTGAAGCAACTGCGCTTGGCGTGAGGTTGAAATATTCGAAGACAAAATCACTGGGGGCACTAATGCCAAAAGTATCGATGCCGAGTGATTCGTCGGCGTACTTTGCCCAGCCCAGGGTCGCTCCCGCTTCAATCGAGAGACTGGGAATGTCACGGCGGATCACCGAAAGGCGGTAGTCCTTCGGTTGCTCCTCAAAGCACTCCCAACAGGGAAGAGCGACCACTCGGACCTGAATTCCCTCAGCGCGCAATTCGTCTGCGGCGCCAACCGCTGCTCCGACTTCGGAGCCCGTGGCGACCAATGAAAATACCGCGCTCGGGTGGTCTCGAAGCACATAGCCACCTCTGGCGGCGTCATTGCTGGAGTTGACGGCATCGCTACCTTGGAGCACCGGTAAGTCTTGCCGGCTCAGTATCAGCGCCGTTGGACCTTTCGTGTGTGTTGAAATGACGTCACCAATCAACTGCAGCGCTTCATTCGCATCCGATGGCCGCACTACATGCACTCCAGGCATAGCCCGCAAGGCCATCAGGTGTTCAACCGGCTGGTGGGTTGGGCCGTCTTCACCTACACCGATTGAATCATGCGTAAACACAAACGTCACCGGTGCTTCACTCAAGGCGGCTAGTCGTATCGCGGGTCGAACGTAGTCAGAGAACACAAAGAACGTGGAGCCCACAGGACGCACCCCGCCGTGAAGAGCCATACCCACCATGGCTGCACCCATGGCGAACTCTCGAATTCCATAGTAAATCTGACGGCCTCCTGGGTTCTCGGCCGACTGAGCCAACTCTTTCGGCAGTAGGACTCCCGTGTTATCAGTCAAATCGGCGGAGCCCGACAGGAGACCGGGCGCAACTGGAGCCAAGGCGTCGATAGCCCTCTGCATTGCCTTGCGAGTGGCGACTTTGCTTCCCTCTTCGTAGCGAGCCATTTCGGGCACAACGGACGGTACGCCACCAGAGACCATTTGAGTTATCAGCCTGACACCAATCTCGCCTGAAGCCGTTAAACGACTATCCCAATGTTTTCGCTCAGAACGCTGCGCGCCCAGCGATTCAATCATTGCTGGAGGCAGATCCTCAGAAACATTGAAACTGATTTCCGGATCAACTCCGAGTGCAATTTTGGTGTCGCGGATTACCTCTGCGCTGAACGGTGATCCATGCGCCTCACGGCGGTCAACCATGGCTGTTGCGGGGTAGCCGATATGGGAACGCAGGACGAGGAGAGTTGGTCGATCAGATTCTGACTTTGCCGCTCGTAGGCCAGCCTCGAGAGCGTTGCAGTCGTTGGCTACTTCGCCGAGCTCAAGAACGTTCCAGCCATAGGCACGGAATCGAGCAGGTGTGTCGTCGGCAAGAGCGAGGTTGGTGTCGCCATCAATCGTGATCCGATTGTCGTCATAGATAACCGTGAGTCCTGACAACTTGAGAGCGCCGGCAAGCGATGCCGCTTCGTGAGAAATGCCTTCTTCGATGCAGCCATCGCCAGCTATGACCCAGGTATGGTGATTCACGAGTTCTGGTCCGTACGAAGCACGCAGGTAGCGCTCCGCAATGGCCATACCGACACCGTTCGCCAGCCCTTGTCCCAAAGGACCAGTCGTCACTTCCACCGTCGGGGTGACCCCCACCTCAGGGTGACCAGGAGTACGACTGTGAGCCTGACGGAATTCGATGAGATCTTCGCGAGTCACTCCGTAACCGAAAACGCGCGCTATGCCGTATTGCAGAATTGATGCATGGCCGCAACTCAAAATGAACCGATCGCGGTCAATCCATCCGGGATGAGTGGGATCGTGTCTCAGTATCCGAGAAAACAGAGTTACCGCTAAGGGAGCCAGCGCCATGGCGGTACCTGGATGACCCGATTTTGCCTTCGCCGGTGCGTCCAATGCCAGGCCGACTATTTCTCGAATCGCACGGTCTTCTAGCGGTGATGCATGCTCGTATTTAACGGTCTCCACCGTCAGCAGAGTAGTTAAAAATTTACGACCGCACGGTGAATGGGTCAGTAGCCTGAACCCATGGCTCTCCAAGTACCACCAAATTGCGACCTGACCCTCGGCCTTCGGTGTGTCGACAAGAGCGTGCCGGGCGCCACCGTCTGGGAGATGCGAGCGGACGAGCGGTTTGCGAATCCAGCCGGAATCATCCAAGGGGGATTCCTGGCCGCAATGCTGGATAGCTCGATGGGGGCAAGCGCTGTCACCGCCCTACGGGGACGAAAAGCCAACGTGGCGAACGCTGAGATGAAGGTTTCGTACCTGAGGCCGGCGAAAGTTGGCGGAGTTTTACGATGCGAAACCCAGACGACCCACGCTGGTAGCACTGTGTTATTCCTCGAAGGTCGTGTTATTGACGAGAGTGGGTATGTGGTGGCCAGCGCCACGTCTTCCTATATTGCCCGAGACCGCGCCTAGGCTCTTGCTGTGAAGTTTGGCGACATCAAGAACGTGCTTCGTGGTCAGACCTTGGCCGAAGAAGCAGAAGAGATCAAAGATGTGGCGCTTCGTTACGTCAGCGAGGAGACTATCGATCCGCTCAAGGCTCTCGGGCGCTATACGGCCTACGGCTGTGCTGGTTCACTCCTGGTGGGTATCGGTGGCTTGTTGGTAGCGGTGGGGCTCCTCCGGCTCCTGCAGGAGCTTTTCCACGGAACGACGTCGTGGATCCCGTACCTACTGGTAACTCTTAGCGGTAGCGCCATCGTCGGTCTCACCGTGCTCAAGATTGCCAGCGGCCCAAGTCGCCGCCGACTTCCGTTTCCGAAGAGGAAGTCGTGAGCAACCAGTCGTCAACGCGAGTCGAACTCGAGGCCCGTATTCGTTCATTCGTTGGCCTCGCCAGCGAGGGTAAGGACGAAGGGAACGCGACCACTCAGTCCGCCAGTTTCGCCCTCAGCATCCTCGGTGCGCTCATTGCATTCATGTGGGGGCGACGTCGGGGACGTCGGCGTCGTTCATGATTCAAAAGGTTCTCGGAGGGGCGATCGCCTTAGCGGTACGCCAGGCACGCAAGCAGATCAAGCGCGAATTGGCTTGGCTCTGGTGGGCGATTGCGGGCGTTGCGTGGTTTATCAGGCACGGCGAACGTCGCCGCGCCAAGGCCGAAACAAAGGCCCAGCGGAAGGCTGCACAGTGAGCGCATCAATTATCAACGCCGGAGAGCGTGTCATGTTGATCGACCAGAAGGATCGGCGTTACCTAATTTCGTTACGCCCGGGGGCTTCTTTTCACACCCACGCCGGCATTGTCCAGCACGATGACATCATCGGCCGTGACGAAGGTGACGCCATTGACGGTAGTACCGGGCGGCCGTTCCTAGTTCTTCGTCCCACGTTAAGCGACGTTGTCTTGAAGATGCCTCGTGGGGCACAGGTGATTTACCCCAAGGATCTAGGGGCCATTTTAATGTCGGCTGACATTGGACCGGGGATGAAGGTGCTCGAGGCGGGTATCGGCTCCGGAGCCCTATCGATGACCATCCTCCGGGCCGGCGCCCTCATCACGGGGTATGAAATCCGAGAGGATTTTGCTCAGCGCGCTAAAGACAACGTGACAGCGATGTTGGGGGAGGACGTCCATTACGACATCCATATCCGTGACGTAACCGAGGGGATTGACGGGACTGACTTTGACCGAATCGTGCTGGATATGCCAGAGCCATGGGCCGTAGTGGAGCACGCCGAGAAGGCACTGCGTCCTGGCGGAATCTTTTTGGCCTACCTGCCGACTATTAACCAGACGCAACAACTTCGACAGACGCTGGATCGCCACGCCTTCGGTCTCGCCGAAACAGTCGAGATTCTGCGCCGTACGTGGCACATCGATGGAAGAAGTGTTCGACCAGACCACCGCATGGTGGCCCACACGGGCTTTTTAACTAGTGCGCGCCGACTGGTTCGACGGATGCATATCGAATCTCGAGGCGAAGATATTTAGTCGCGCTCTATGAAGATGCATTCGCCAGGACACTCTTCTGAGGCCTCAACAACTGCATCTTCGAGCTCCTCAGGCACTGCGGCAAGCCCGCTGGCGCCACCGGGGCTGCTCTTAACATCCGCGCCCTCTTTAACGTAGGCCAGACCATCGTCGAGCAGGGTAAATACTGCTGGGGCAATTTCCTCGCACAGGCCATCGCCAGTGCAGAGATCTTGATCGATCCAAACCTTCATATGTCCTCCGAAGCGTGAAGTTTGCATTTTACTCTAATCGTGCGTGGTGGACAGTTTGCCCCTTACCGCCCGTACCAAATGACCGGAGCTTGATTACGCTGAACATATGGACGCACACGAAGGCACCCCGGAAGAACTTAGGGAGTCGCTGAGTAATGCCCTCGAGGAGATTGACTCCCTGAAACATCGGCTTGGCGACCAGCCGGCCCGTGTTGAGGCCCTCGAGGAGGAACTCCTCGAGGCACGTGGGCAGCTCACTCAATCACGTTCAAGTAACGAGAAACTGAGTTCGGCTATGCGACAGACTCGCGACCAACTCGCGGTCCTGCGAGAAGAAGTCGAACGGCTGACTCAACCTCCAGCGGTCTACGGCACCTTTTCAAATTTCAACGAGGATGGAACAGTCGACATCATTGCCACTGGTCGCAAAATGCGCGTTTCGATTCTGCCGGCTCTCGATCCGGGCCAGTTGCACCGCGGTAACGAAGTCGTGCTGAACGAATCGTTCACGGTGATCGGAATTCGCGACTTCGACGGACAGGGAGAGGTGGTCACCGTTAGCGAAGTCATCGACGAACGAAGAATTATGATCTCCGGCAGGAGTAACGAAGAACGAGTTGTCGAGCTCGCTGACTCCTTGATTGGTGAGCGACTTCGCTCGGGAGACGTCCTTCTCTTTGATGTACGCAGTGGTTTCGTCGTTGAAAAATTAGTGCGTCAAGAGGTCGAGGAGCTCGTACTGGAAGAAGTTCCTGACATTAGTTACGCCGACGTCGGCGGGCTGGATGCCCAGATTGAAGACATAACTGATGCAGTCGAGTTGCCCTACGTTCACCGGGCGCTTTTCAGGGAGTATGAGCTACCGGCTCCAAAGGGCATTTTGCTCTACGGCCCACCAGGATGCGGCAAGACAATGATTGCCAAAGCGGTAGCCAACTCCCTCGCAGCCAAAGTTGCCGCCTTAACGGGCAACACCAATGTCCGCTCCTACTTTCTCAATATCAAGGGGCCGGAACTTCTGAATAAGTACGTCGGTGAGACCGAGCGCCAGATTCGCCTCGTATTCCAACGGGCTCGTGAGAAGGCCGAAGAGGGTGTTCCGGTAATCATTTTCTTTGACGAGATGGACTCTCTCTTTCGCACGCGGGGCACGGGGATTAGTTCCGACATGGAATCAACAATTGTCCCGCAGCTCCTGGCCGAAATAGATGGCGTGGAATCACTGCGCGATGTCATTGTCATTGGAGCCACCAACCGAGAAGATCTGATCGATCCCGCCATTCTTCGACCGGGTCGCCTCGATGTGAAAATAAAGATCGATCGACCCAACGCCGAAGCTGCAGCCCAGATTTTCGAACGCTACTTGCACGGTGGATTGCCGCTCGATGCCGCTGAGGTGCAAGAAAAGGGTGGCGGCGAACCCCATAAGGCGACGAGCGCCATGATTGAGACAACGGTCGAGGCGATGTACCGAACAGACGACGAGAATCGCTTCTTAGAGGTCACCTATCAGGGTGGCGACAAGGAAATCCTGTACTTCAAGGACTTCGCTTCTGGGGCAATGATTGAGAATATTGTTCGCCGTGCCAAGAAACTCGCCGTTAAGCGCGAAATCAACGGGGGCACGCGGGGACTCAGGACAGAAGACCTCGTCAGTTCAATTCGCCAGGAATTTAGAGAGAACGAGGACCTTCCAAACACCACTAACCCGGACGACTGGGCTCGTATCTCAGGCAAGAAGGGGGAGCGCATCGTCTTTATTCGCACGCTCGTCCACCTAGAGGCGCCCGACGCTATTGGCGGTCGCGCGATTGACCACATCGGCACTGGCCAGTACCTCTAATCATGGCAATCGCCAAGGTTCTGGGTATTGAGACTGAATACGGTATCACTGGCGGGCCCGATGGCGACCCCGTAATCGCATCCAGCATTCTTGTTAACGCTTTTGCCCGCAACGGAGAGACGAGGGTTAATTGGGACTTTGGTGACGAGTCTCCAGCGAATGATGCCCGGCACATGCCCCTCTTAACTTCTGTTGCGCCTTTGGTGGAGAGTCATTTAGCCAACACAGTGCTCACCAACGGGGCGAGGTTCTACGTAGACCATGCGCACCCCGAGTACTCCTCACCCGAGTGCCGCACGCCGCTCTCGGGTCTTTTGTACGACCGAGCAGGGGAGGACGTTCTTCTTCATGCGGTACGAGTTGCGAACGACAATGCTCTAGGCACCCCACCCATCACCGTCTACAAAAATAACAGCGATGGTAAGGGCAACTCGTACGGCACGCATGAAAACTATCTCGTGGAGCGCGTTATTCCTTTCCCAGAGATTGTTCGCGCCATGGCACCACACTTACTTTCGCGACAGGTGATTCTGGGTGCCGGGAAGGTTGGTTACGAGACCGAGTACTTCGAGGATCTCGCTCCGCGATTTCAACTGGCCCAGCGTTCTGAATTTTTCGAAGAGCTAGTGGGCCTCGAGACCACCCTGAAACGGCCGATTGTCAATACCCGCGACGAGCCACATGGAGACCCCGAGCGGTTCCGCCGACTTCACGTCATCATTGGCGACGCCAATATGAGCGAGGTCGCCACATTTGTGAAATTGGGAAGCACTGCCATCCTGCTGGCCATCCTCGAGGACCAAGGGGCAGATATCTTTCCGCCGATGCCTCGAACTCCCGTTCGAGCCGTTCGCGCCTTCGGAGCCGACTTGACGCTGCGACAAGGGCAAGAGGCTGTGGATGGCACTACTCGTTCGGCTTGGGACTATCAAGATGAGCTCTGGACGTTGGCCAATCGATATGTCGCAGGAGGAGATGGTTCGGCCGTGGCCTCCGAAGCCGAACTGAAGCTTCTCCTTGTGCAGTGGCGTGAAATGCTGGACGGCGTCCGCGACGACCCCGAGAGTGTTGCAGACCGTGTTGATTGGGTTGCCAAGTTGCGTCTGGTTAATGGCTTCAAGGAGCGGCACAATCTGCGTGACGAAGATCCCCGACTTCGGGCCATCGACATCCAATATCACGACATTCGGCCCTCCAAGAGTCTGGCACGGCGAGCAGGCCTTCGGTCGCTGCTAAAGCCCGAAGCGATTGGTGAAGCCTTTCACAATCCTCCTCTAGACACTCGGGCCTACTTCCGGGGCCGTTGTATTGCCCAGTATCCCAATGAGATCGCTGCGGCCAATTGGGACTCCATCATCTTTGACCTCGGGGTAGACCCATTACACCGTGTTCCTATGATGGACCCATTGAAGGGCACTGCAGAACTTTTGGGACAATTGCTGGATAACGCGGCAACCGCCGAAGAGCTGTTACGAGCCCTCGGGACACTTTGAGGAACTATGACTGAACAAGAACACATTCAACAACCGCCATCAAAAAAGAATGACGACACGGCGAGCATTGAGCTGGTCGCCAACGCCGAAAAAAACGAACAATTGAAAAACGACCTTGACAATCTTTTGGATGAGATTGATGAGGTTCTCGAAGACAACGCTGAAGAGTTCGTTCGCAACTACATTCAAAAGGGCGGCGAATAATGGCGCTACCACTCTTCGACGTCACGACCGATCCCGGTCCTTCCTTCCAGAACCTGCTCAAGATGCTTAGTATTCCCCTCAGCGTGCCGGGTGCTACCGACGACCCAATCCACGCTACGACTGTGGTTGCCCTGCGTTGTGAAGAAGGTGTCGTTCTGGTTGCCGATCGTCAGGCCACCGCCCAAGCAATAGCCGCTCGAGATATGCGCAAAATTGCTGAGGCCGATCGATTCACCGCAATCGCAATCTCAGGTACCGCGGCGGCCGGCATGGAGTTCATCCGGATCAGTCAACTTTCGTTTGAGCATTACGAGAAGATGATGGACGAGACATTGAGCTTGGAGGGCAAGTCGAATTATCTCTCCGCTCTAATTCAGGATGTCAATCTAGGAACACCGTTTACAGTTCTGCCTCTCGTCGCCGGTTTTGACATCAATCACAATCGTGGCCGAGTATTTGAGTACGACGGTGCCGGTGGTTGTTACGAAAAAGATGACTTCGGAGTTATTGGCTCGGGTACGCCCTTTGCCGAGTCAGCGCTGCGACTCGGATATCGCGAAGGCATGTCCTTGGCGGAGTGCATCGAACTTGGGGCGCTCGCGATCTACGAAGCTGGCGACAATGATCCCTTCACTGGCGGTCCGGACTTTGTACGTGGGATTTTTCCAATCGTCGTAACGGTGACCTCAGATGGGTTTACCGAACAGCCCGAGCCAGAGACACGGGTGATCTTTGAGACAATTAACCAACGACGCACGGCCAGCAAGGGTCGAGCAGGCGGTGAATTGCGATGACTATGCCTTTTTACGTAACGCCAGAACAGCAGATGAAGGATCGGGCGGAGTACGCCCAAAAGGGTATTGCGCGAGGGCGCTCCCTGATTGCCTGCATCTACGACTATGGTGTTCTGCTTGTTGCCGAGAACCCCTCAGCTTCGCTGAACAAGATCAGTGAGATTTACGACCGTATCGGTTTCGCTGGAGTGGGGAAGTACAACGAATTTCACGAGCTTCGCTCTGCCGGAGTGCGGTGGGCAGACTCCACTGGTTTCCGCTACTCCCGTGAAGATGTCGATGCCCGCTCACTAGCGAATGTCTATGCGCAATACCTTGGAACGAGTTTCACCGATGGCGGCAAACCACTCGAAGTAGAAGTGCTTGTCGCCCAACTTGCAATTCGCAACAAACCCACGAAGATTTATCACATTGCATTCGAGGGCACCATTACGGACGAAACTCGTTTTGCGGTCCTGGGTGGAGACAGCGAGACCATCAGGACACGCTTTGTCAGTGAGGGTGACGACGTAACCACTCTCGCCCTCACTCTGCAACGAGCCGTTCGGGCACTTTCGGGACCCGAAAGATCCATCCCAGCATCTGACCTGGAGGTTGCTCGTCTGGAGGACTTAGGGGCTCGACGGACCTTTAATCGGCTTAGCGACGACTTCGTCGGTCAGTTACTGGCCTAGGCGCAGGCAAAGGGCTGCGGTACGGTTCTTTTATGTACCAGCGAATCTATGGACTCGAAACTGAGTACGGCGTTACCTACAGCTTAAATGGCCAGCGTCGCCTTAGTCCCGACGATGTTTCTCGCGTTCTTTTCCGCAAAGTTGTGGCGTGGGGTCGATCAAGCAACGTCTTTTTAGAAAATGGATCTCGTCTCTATCTGGACGTGGGAAGTCATCCCGAATATGCCACCGCCGAGTGTGACAACCTCTACGACCTAGTGGCACAAGATGGTGCGGGCGAGCGAATTCTTCAAGGACTCGTTACTTCGGCTCAGCAGCAACTCAGCGACGAAGGCAGCCGCGGTTCGATTTTCCTCTTTCGCAACAACACCGACTCGGCTGGTAATAGTTATGGATGCCACGAGAATTACTGCACCGAACGCAAGGAGGATCTCAAGCGTCACGAGCAGTTCCTAATTCCCTTCCTCGTAAGTCGTCAGATCTGGAGTGGTGCCGGAAAGGTCGTGACGACTGCATCTCGTGGTACGCACTTCGGACTCAGTCAGCGTGCGGAACACATTTGGGAGTCAATCTCGTCAGCCACCACCCGGAGTCGTCCCATCATCAACACTCGTGATGAACCACACGCGGACCCGGAAAAATATCGTCGACTGCATGTGATTGTGGGCGACTCCAACATGAGCGAATTCGTCACTTTTGTCAAAGTGGGCGCCACCTGCTTAATTCTTTCGATGATTGAGGATCGCCACACAGTTCTAAGAGACCTCACGCTCGAACAGCCAATCAAGGCGTTTCGCGAGATATCCATGGACCCGTTTGGCGATGGTCATTGCAAAGTGCGACTGGCGAATGGTCGCGAAATGACGGCCCTCGAGCTTCAAGAAGAAATCTGCGACAGAGTTGAAGCGTTCGTCGTCAAGCGGGATATTCCCGAAGACCAAATGGAAGCATTGCGGCTTTGGCGAGGCGTTTTGACGCAACTGCGAGTCGATCCACTGGCCCTAGCGGATCGACTCGACTGGGTAGCGAAATACTGCCTCATTGAGGCCCTTCGCACGAGGGAGAATCTCACCCTTACAGACCCCAAGGTTCAGCTAATTGATCTCCTGTATCACGACACCGATCCACAGAGGGGTCTGTACCATCGCCTGGCCTCAAAGGGGAACTTAATTCGCATGGTTGACGAGTCGCGAGTGCAAGCGGCGGTCTCCCAGGCCCCCGAAACAACGCGAGCCAGGATGCGGGGCGCCTTCGTCCGTCGCGCTAAAGAAAAAAACCGAGATTTCACGGTCGACTGGGTGCATCTAAAACTGAATGACCAGGTGCAGCGCACAGTGCTACTGAAGGACCCCTTTAAGAGTCATGACGATAGATTCGATCGGCTTCTGAATTCTCTCTAACCCGGAACAAAAGGGCTCCGACTATGGTTACATGTTGTGAGCGATGAGCAGAATTACCACGTCGAGGAAATTGTTGATGAGGTCGATGAATCTGCCGAAGACGTCTCCGAGCAGATCGCACCGACCGGTAAGACGCTCGTCCGTTGGATAGTTGAATGGCTGGGCATCATTCTGGTCGCCCTCAGTGCCGCATTTCTAATTCGAGCGTACGTCTTCCAGACGTTCTACATACCATCCGTTTCGATGGTGCCCACCCTGCAGGTTGGTGACCGCATTATTGTCTCCAAACTGTCGACTGCCTTTGGCGACATCAACCGCGGAGACGTTGTTGTCTTTAAACACCCACCTCGTGAGCAGTGCGGAAGTGATACTGGGCCCAATTCTGACCTGGTAAAGCGGATCATCGGCATGCCCGGAGATGAATTAACGAGTCGTAACAACACGATTTATGTCAACGGTAAAAAATTGGTCGAGCACTGGCAGCACGACTCCACCCTGGGCAGCGACATCGGCTACGTGAAGGTTCCGAACGGTCAATACTTCATGATGGGCGACAATCGCCCCAGCTCGTGCGACAGTCGCATGTGGGGGACTCTGCCGAAAGCACTGATTGTTGGCAAAGTGATACTTCGCATATGGCCGCTCTCGCATATCGGGCACCCGTAGCACCAGACCCTGAAATGGGTCCTACAATGGCACTGTGTTCAACCTGAGCCCCTTCAAGTTGATGATCATTGTGGCAGTCATATTGATCTTCCTCGGCCCCGACAAGCTGCCACAGGCGGCGCGCCAAATTGGCGAAGGTTGGCGATCGCTCAAGAAGTTTCAACAGCGAGTAGAGAATGAAGTGCGCGAAGCAATACCGTCACTGCCCAGCAGCGGTGACTTGGCCCGAGTCGTTCGGAGCCCTGTAAATCTTCTCAATGAAATTGCCAGTCGAACACAATCAATCGATGACATGGCGGACATCGAGGACGGACCCCTGCCAAGCGATTTGCACTATGCGGAGCCTGCCCCAGAAGCGCCATCGGCTGGCGAATACGTTGCACCACCGCCACCACCTGACCCCTCTTGGAATTGAGTAGTTGTGGAAACCACTGTAAAAAGAGCCTCCCGAGGAATGACTCTGGGGCAGCATCTTGCTGAAGCCCGTCGCCGTATTTTGTTTAGCTTCTTAGCTGTCGTCGTATTCGGAATCTTTGCCTTCGTCGAGTACAGCGCAATTTTGACTTTCTTGGAAAAGCCTTATTGCGATCTGCACTTGGCTAAGTTATGCCAACTAACCGCGATAGGTGCACTCAGCGCATTCTCTATTCGAATCAAGATCGCCTACTACTGCGGCTTTCTCTTTGCGTCTCCGGTAGTGCTGTGGCAGATATGGCGCTTCGTCACCCCGGGACTTAAGAAGAAAGAACGTCGATATGCGCTGTCATTCCTCATTGCGGCGACCGTTTTCTTTGCGGCGGGCTGTTCAATGGCTTTCCTCATGTTCAACCACGCCTTGCAGTTTCTTGGTGCGATTGGCGGCGGAGGAATCGCAACGCTCTACACCGCCGACTCTTACGTCGGGTTAATTATATTGATGATGTTTGTTTTTGGTTTGACGTTTGAGTTTCCGGTAATTTTGGTTGGCCTGCAATTGGGTCGCGTTGTTACCTCACGTCAGTTACTGAAATTCTGGCGCTACGCCATTATTTTGATTACCGCCGCATCGGCTGTCTTCACCCCAAGCGGTGACCCACTCTCAATGATGGCCATGATGATTCCTCTACTTGCGTTTTACTTCCTAGCCATCGGCATTGGAAAGTTGGCGAAGCGGTGACATCCTTAAACCGTGATGATTTCATTGCGGGCTTAGGTTTTGGAGTTGACGAGTTTCAAATCGAAGCCTTTGACGCGATCGACGCTGGCCACAACGTACTGGTCAGTGCACCAACTGGCTCCGGCAAGACACTCGTCGCAACGTACGCCATCGAAAAGGTCCTTTGTGATGGCGGTCGAGCGTTTTACACGACTCCGCTCAAGGCCCTCTCTAATCAGAAATTTGGCGAACTAGGCAAACGCTTCGGTGTCGATAATGTCGGACTGCTCACTGGTGACACGTCAATCAATCGCGGAGCCTCCATCGTGGTTATGACGACCGAAGTTCTTCGAAACATGCTCCTTGCAGAGTCAGGACGGGTTCAGGATCTCTCACTCGTCGTTATGGATGAAGTCCACTATCTACAGGATCCATTTAGAGGGGGAGTGTGGGAAGAAGTAATCATCCTCACCCCCTCGGCAGTGCAGTTCGTGGCCCTTTCCGCCACTGTCGCCAACGCTCCTTTTTTGGGGGAGTGGCTCACCGAGGTTCGTGGTCGTACTGAAGTCATCGTGGAGACTGAACGACCCATCACACTGCATAACCATGTGGCGATTCACCGTCGGGGTCAAAACGTGCCGGAACTATTTGACCTCCTGGACGGAGATCGGCTCTCAGATCCGGCGCGTAAGATCGATGCCCTCTTAAAGAGTTCACGTAAGTTTCGTCCAGGACCGCAGTGGCGTGGGGACCGTTCCACCGCACCGCCACCGCCTTACAGCACACCTCGACGGAGTGACTTACTCCACGTCATCGATGACGAGGATTTGGGCCCCACTATTTATTTCATTTTTTCGCGTGCAAGTTGCGATGACGCCGTGCGGCAGTGTCGCCGCGACGGAGTCCGTTTCACGACGCGTGATATGGCCATGGCCATTGATGACATTGCGACCGACCGGGTCAGGTCATTCGAAGACGATGACCTCAACGCTCTCGGTTTTCCTGAATTTCAAGATTCGCTACGCAATGGCATCGCAGCTCACCACGCTGGGATGGTTCCCGCATTCCGCGAGATCGTTGAAATTTGCTTCGAGCGGGGGCTGCTAGGGGTGGTTTTCGCCACTGAGACTTTGGCTCTGGGCGTGAATATGCCCGCTCGATCAGTAGTGCTTGAGAAGTTTTCCAAGTACTCCGACGCCGGTCGCAACACGCTCTCGAGTGGGGAATTCGCTCAAATGACGGGACGCGCCGGGCGGCGTGGTCTCGACGATGAGGGCCACGCCATTATTAGCTTCGCTCTCGAAACCTCAATGGCCGACATCGGAAGGGTGGCGGTTGCGCCGGCACCCGATCTTCACAGCTCCTTTCGCCCCACTTATAACTTCACGGCGAACTTGATCCACCACTTCGACGAAGAGATGGCATTGACCATCTTGAATCGGTCTTTCGCTCAGTTCGAGGCCGACCGTCGTCCCGCCGGCGTAAGGCGTACCCTCACGGACCAAATGATGGCCCGAAGAAATGTCTTTGAAGACCTGGGGTACGGCGCTGGGTGGAACTTGACGCCGCGTGGGGAGGCACTGCGTTCTATCTATCACGAAAATGACCTCCTCCTTTGTGAATCATGGTTCGAGGGCGCCTTTGACGATATTGAGCCGGCCACCCTCGCGGCAGTTCTCAGTTGCTTCGCATTCGAAGGCCGACGCTCCAAACCCAAGCCCGCTGCCAAGGGGACTAAGCAACGCAAGCCCAAGGACATCAAGGATCGACTCGGACCCCAGCGACGCGCGGACATCGTCGACCGCTTGGCAGTTATTTCAACACTGCATTACCGAGTGGTGGAAAGCGAAGAACGTCACAAGGTCAAGCACGCCAAGGGCCTCGATGATGGCTTCGCCCGGGCGATTGCGTCATGGACTCGCGGGGCATCGCTCGCTACGGCGCTAGATGTTGCTGATGCCGAAGTCGGCACTATGGCCCCGGGTGACTTCGTCCGTCACGCCAAACAGGTCGCCGATCTCTGTGAGCAGATTCTCCGACTCGGGGTAGGGAGCGATATTGCAGCCGTAGCCCAGGAAGCGAAGGTGGGTATTTTGCGCAGTGTGGTTGCCGGTTCTATGGGAATCCCTCATTTTCCAGGTCCCACCCTCTAATCTGAAAACCTCATGCACCCTTATGCGACCGAGGAATTCACAGCCGCTGAGACTGACATTCTGCGCCGCTACTTCACGAACCTAGAGGGTCCGGTTTTCGCTCTGGTCAATCTTCCAGAAGTTGTAAAGGGTGCGCTCTTCGCCCGTTACTCAAGATCATCGAAAAGCTTACGCAGACTGTTCTTGGACGAATTTGTAGAAGACCTCGTTCTTGACGGAGACGAATCAATCGACGCCACCATCGGCCTTGAGAGAGCTGACGACCTCTACCAAAAAATCTTCTTCGAATACGGTGACGACTCGGTGGCCCAACTCGGCGGAGTGCACCTCGCTTGCGAACAGGCCTCTAACGTTCTGACCAAAATTCTTGAGTGGGGTCGCATTATGAGCTATCTCGAGCAGTCCACGCGCTACCTGGGGTACGACAAGCGCCTCAGCAACGGCTTCTATCGGTACTACCGCGATCACCAACTGCTCGATAGCAAGTTCGGCGCCAAGTACGTAGGCGAGATGGACCGCATGTTCGACTCCTATGCCGAGTTGTTACCCAAGATCGTCGAATTCACCGCCAAGAAGTTTCCCAAGACGGCTGAAGACACAGACTTTTCCTATCGCATGGCCATTCGAGCTAAGGCTCTCGATGCAGTACGTGGTCTTCTACCCGCCAGCGCACTCTCAAATGTTGGCGTCTACGGCTCGGGACAGGCATTCGAGTCGCTGCTCTTGCGCATGCGCGCCCACCCGCTACCTGAAGCGCGCTACTACGCCGACCTGATGTTGACTGAGCTTCGGAAAGTTATTCCCTCATTCCTAAAGCGAGTTGATATTGAAGATCGTGGTGTCGCATGGACGAACTATCTCGCCGAGACTAAATCAGCGACTGGACAGATACTCCGCGAACTGTGGGACGACGCAGCCGCCGAGCCGGGGGAGTCTGTCAAGCTCGTAAGTTTCGACCCCGAAGGAGAGCAACGGATTGTCGAGGCAATCGCCTTTGCCAATTCCACTCTGTCGGATGAAGATGTGAAGCGCCGTGTGGCAGCCTTGAGCCCAGCCGAGCGAGCCAAAATACTGACCACGTACGTAGGGGAGCGGGGCAACCGCCGCCACCGTCCTGGTCGCGCCTTTGAGCGGACCGACTACCGCTTCGAACTAGTGACCGACTACGGAGCCTTTAGAGACTTGCAACGGCATCGGCTCTTGACTATTGAGTGGCAGCCCCTCACAACGGAACTCGGCTACGACACCCCAGCGCTCATTGACGAGGCCGGCTACGGAGCAGAGTACGCCGCCAGCCTTGACCGCTCTCGAGACCTCTACGAAACCCTCATAGACGAGTACCCCGAACAAGCTCAGTATTCAGTGGCGCTGGCCTTCCGCATCAGATACGTCATTCAGATGAACGCCCGTGAGGCGATGCATCTAATTGAACTACGTTCCGGTCCACAAGGTCACCCCAGCTATCGCCGGGTTGCCCACGAAATGCACCGGTTAATCGAAGAAGAGGCCGGCCACACAACCATCGCCGAGGCCATGACCTACGTGGACTTCAGCGACACCGATCTCGAGCGTCTCGAGGCCGAACGGGCCTCCGAACGTGCCCGTAACGCTCGGTAAGTGCGAACCAACGCTTATTCTTACTCCAAATACACCAAATCTCCGATTGCGTGCTCTATCATGCGCTCGCACATTGAAGGATGACAATGCCCAAGAATGATGAAGTATTTGAAGACGATGACGACATCGCCACTGGCGACGACGAACTCGAGGTAGAGGCCGAAGCTGAGGTCGCTGATGACGACGATGAAGCAGATACAGTCGCCGGACCATTGGTCGTCGCCGAAGAAGATGTTGACGAGGATGACGGCCCCGACACCGACGTAGAGCTAGCTCTGGACGAAGTGTTGGCCGAACGGGTTCGTGTCACCACTGAGGAAGAAGACGAGGACGACGAACCTATTTCCGACGTCGAGGAAAAGGTTGACGCCAATGAGACGGTACTCCCACAGCAAGATGACGAGTTCCGTTGCAACTCCTGCCGTCTTCTCAAGAAGAACAGCCAACTGGCGGATAAAAAATCGATGCTCTGTCGTGACTGCCTCTAATCCATTGATCCGGCTCGTAGAGGCCGGTAGTGAAGTGATATCTGCTTCGGTGAAGTACGGCGAGAAGGTCATTCTCGAAATAAGCGGTCGTGAGCGACAAGCGGTTGAGGCAGACCTTCGGCAGGCGAAAGCCGTTGGACAGTTCACCATCTTGATGGCCTCAGCAAAGGCCAAAAGTGTTATCAATGGACTAGTTCGCCAGGATTCTGCCACCGATCCATCAGCCGAGACGCCGATCGTCGTTACAGACAAAGCCCATGTCGATCTCGAACCACCGCAATGTATTGAGGATTACGACGCCCTGACAGCATCTCAGATTGTCGAGCTTCTCAGTGAGCTATCCCACGAAGAGCGCAATCACGTGTTGGCCTACGAAACTGCTAATCGTGGTCGAAACAGTATTCTCAAAGAATTATCGCGCCTCGCATGAGCATCAAGTCAGCGAAAGATGCTGATCGTGATAGGTTGCAGCAACTCTGTATCTCGTTTCTAAGTGAACTCTGCGTCGGTCGGGGCGGCCGCGAGTTACGCGGTGACCTCAGTCAATTATTCGAATGCGAGAGCGAGTCGCTCGCTTCCCGTCTCGCCGCTGAGGCGCAATCGGGTTGGATTGCCCACGACGCTGCAGTTTCGGGGTTTGGTTTCTGGTTCCGGGGATTGGGCCTGATTTACGTCGCCCCCGAAGGTCGCCAGCAAGGTGCTGGTCGTGGTCTGTACAACGCGATTCGAGCCGAACACACTGTGATTGATTTTTGGGTTCGGCCAGGCGACCGTGGCGCAAAGTCTTTTGGAGAAGCACTCGGGCTAAAGGCCCGAAAGCTAGTTATGAACGAGTCGCAGGGCGCGGACGACGGGGAGTAACCGTACGCGGTGGTGGTGGTGGCACGCGCATCCCCAACAGCTTTGCAAGTTCGGGAACAGCACCAGCAACCTTGACGGCTTCATTGCGACACGTTTCATCGGCAGGAATACCAGCGGGCTTAATAGTGCGGTGCATCGGT
>Ga0136642_1000441_pt1 | contig 22276 bp, 19 predicted proteins | sample LowCatLa1302831Y_FD_115313 | JGI IMG/M metagenome (GOLD analysis project Ga0136642, IMG submission 115313) | Freshwater microbial communities from Lower Cathedral Lake, Yosemite National Park, California, USA - 13028-31Y | ecosystem: Environmental > Aquatic > Freshwater > Lake ... | reverse complement strand
TGACCAGGGCGTTGCCAAAGCCGCGTCCCGTGCTGTCAGCGAGGAGCCACGTGCGCCACGAGGAAATCTGACCCACGACGTGAGCGGGTCGCGCCAGTTTGTCGGAGCTTTCGACCCCTGTGACGACACTCGCGATAACTGGTTGTGACGAACGAAGCGTGACGTTCGCCAGACCGGCCGCCGGAATGGCGGTGTTTGGCGTGACCACGAACGATGTCGACGAAAGCGGCGCCACGGTGAAGTGCTGGTCGGGCACTTCGAACTTTGCCAGACCAATGCCGAGCGTGACGTGGGCGTCAGCAGCAGTGGGGTTCGACACCACCACGGTGGCCAGTGCGTGATTCGCGGTGGGCACCAGCGCAAAGCGGTCGCGGGCACTCGGTCCCTGACTTCCGGTACTAAAGGAGCCGGACTTCTTGCTGACCTGATCAGCCACGGCGACGATCGCACCCCGCACCACACTGACGTCGACTCCGATTGAGGAAGTGTTGACCAGTTGACTCGAGAGATCGAGTGTCACGAGCCCCTTGGGCACGATGGTCACACCCTGCCAAGCGGCCGGCTGCAAAAAGCCGTTGGCCGAATAGGTCTTGACGTTAAACACAGTTGCCGTTGCGGTGGGGTTGAAGAGGGCCAGCGTTGCGCTGCCCCCGACCAGCGTCGAAAGCCCCGTGTCCACCCAGTGCGTGGTGCCCCGAGACGTACAGGGCGCCTCACTCTGCCCCGAGGCCGAAACGATCTCTCCCCGCACCCCACCTCCATTGATAGCGGCGGTGACGGCATAGACACGAGCTTTGCGAAGGTGCGCCGGGGCGAACGCCCGCTCGCCGTACGGGGCGATAGTGAAGCTGGTCTTGGCGGCCTCTGGTGATGCCGTTGTCGCCACGGTCAGCGTGACGTGCTTCGGGGTTGCGGTGGTGTTCAGTAACACCACGTTGCCGGCCAATCCTCCAGCGCCGTTGGTAATGCCGGCACAGTAGAGCACACTCGAGGTCGCGAGCGGAGATGTCGGATCGACAATGGGGGCGTGGTTGGGTGTGGTTAGCCACTGGTTCGCCCCCGCGACCGCCACGAGACCGGCCGCTACCACACTGATAAGTCGTTGCTTCGCGCTCATGCGGTCTCCCCGTCGTAGCGAGGACGGCGGCCGGTAAAGAGCCATTCCAGACGCTGAATCCACCCAAAACCGAGCCACATCACCAACCACATGCCCAGCGTGAACAACGCCAGCAGCCCGTTTAGTGGGAACTGGTGGAGCGATACCGAGGCCAGTCGCGTTTTCGCGCCCGTGTCGAGCGCGTACGTCGGCGCCCAGCCAAAGGAGGTGGACCGAGTGGCGGGGTGACCGTTGATATCCAGAGCGAAGGCGCTGGCTGGGGCGAGGCCCACGGTGACGTTTCGCACGCCGGGGGCGAGAAATCCGTGCGGATTCGATGCGCTAAAGAGGGGCTCGGGGCGGCCGGTTTTCGGATTAAGAGCGCTGTAGAGGCCGTGGAAGTTCTCATTGGCGTAGACCGCCGCCGACGCTGTTTCGAGTGTGAGAGCCAAACCCGTTTGGGCATTAAGTGCGCCGAGTACGCCCGCGGGAAGCGCCCGATTAGCGGCCGGACGTTGACCGGCAATGTGGGTGGCTGCATCGGTGATAACCACGATGGCGGAGATTCCAGCGGGGGCGAGGAGCGCACCCAGATCAACGGTGCGGCCCTCAATGGCCTGTCGAACCGCCGCGAGCACAACGTCACTCGTACCCGACGAGGGTGACGTGAAGAGCTCGTTACCCCCGGGGAGTCCATTCATCGAGGTCGCCGCGGCCACGCCGGGGGCGACACTCCAGCCGCCCACCGGTAACACGGAGGGGTCACCCAGCCACAGGACACGATAGCCCCCGGCGCCACTCGGGTGGAGCGAACTGAGCGACTCGGCCACGCTCGTCGTCGGGAGATCAAATCGCCCCGATCCCGTCGCCACCGCGAATGGCACTACGCTCAGCGCGAGAGCCGCCACGGCGGCCGCACTACTCGCCTGCCGCCAACCGAAGGCCATCTCTCGCAGGTCAACCTCGATCGCGCTCACGCACACCGCGGCCAGTATCGCCAGGCTCACGCCGTAGAGGGCGAGCAGTACATCGAGGTCGGGAGCAAAACTGCCGAGCCAGTGGTGCCCACTAACGGTGGCCAGCATCAACGTCAGGACCCCAATGACGGCAACTTTCGCCGTCAGCGCCGCCCGCTCCCGCCGAGCAATTAACATACCCACGACGGCCGCCAAGGGGAGGCACCAGCCGAGCCACCCTCCGCCGAAGAGTCCATCGACCCCGCGAAACAAGTTCGTCCACGTCGGGAAGGTCCACGGACCACGAGGCAGACCGAAGAGACCCAGCGCCCGTCGACCGGCCACCGCTGTATCAAAGGTCATCGGTAGGAGAAAGATGGCCACGTTGAACAGGATCGAACCCAGCAGCCGCCACGAGGCCACTGCGGGTACCTCACCATCACTAACCAGCCAACGACTCATTGTCACGCCGGTAATGATCAAGGCCACCAAGACCAGCGTCGCGGGGGCGAAGGCCGTCATCGTGGCCACCATCATGATGAGGCTCATGCGTTGGCCGGCCTCGGTGACGCGCCACCCCGTCGTACCGAAGGGCACGGGCTCCGGGTAGGCCTCGTCGCGGAAACCCGGCACCGCCAGGAGGGCGAAGAGGCGGCGTGTGATGAAGGGTAGTCCCGCCACCACCACGAGCACGTCAATGCGTCCTTGCGACATCATGTTGAGCCCGGTTGGGAGAGCGAGGGTCGCCAAGACGCCCACGACACGGGCGCGGTTCGACACTCGTCCCTTGAGCAGTCGAGACATACCGAGCGCTCCAAAGGGCGCTGCACCCACGAGCATCAGGCGCGGCAGAATACCCATTCGTCCAAAAACGAAGGTTCCCGCGAAGCCGAGGAGACCGTACCCGGGCATGCCCGGGTCACCCGTTCCCACACCATTGGGCGACCAGGACGCGAAGAAGTGGCGCCACGTTGACCACCACGAGTCGATTGGCGCCAGGCGCCCGACTAGGGGCAGGTGCATCGCCACCAGATTGCGTGAACCCAGCAGCCACAAGGCCGCTGCCAGTGCGAGGGCGAACACCTGTCCTCGAAAGGAGGTAAGGAACCGTGATGGTCGTGACGACGGCCCCGACAGCTCGCCGAGGCCGTCATCAAACTCCTCAGAAGGAGCGAATCCCGCCGCGAACCCTACTCCGGCGCTCTCCTCATCCGTGACCTCTGGTGCGACCGGCGCATCGGGTAAAACGCCGCGGGCACCATCGAGTCCTTCGCGCACCAGCGTCAAGAAGAATCGCTGCAGGCGGCTCGCGCCACCGACTTGAAGTCGGTGCAGTTCGTCGTCGCTCAAGATTGTCGTTTCACGTCGACGAATACGACGCTCACGAATGCGCCCACGCTGACCAAACAGCCATCGCCACGAATTCACGATGGCTGAGGCCCGCTCGCCGTCACGGCCGACCAAGGAGAGCAGTAACTCCATTGCATCGAGGACAAAGAGTGTTACCAGTGTTGTCAGGGTACGGCCCCGACCCCAGCCCGTGGCCACGATGAGGAGTTGGTGCCGACGTTGGAGTGTCTGACGTGAGGCCCGACGGGCACCGAGCGCGGCAACGGGCCGCTCATTGGTCGCAATCGTCTCTCGGTGCGCCACGCGAGCCTGGGGCGCCACGACAATACGGGCCCCGGCGCTCTGAGCGCGCCAGCACAGGTCAATGTCCTCACCGAGTGCCACGATGAGGGGGTCAAAGCCCCGCAGTGTCGCGAAGAGGTCGGCACGGACCAGCGTCACGCCACCGGGCGCGACAAAAACATCGCGTTCCAGGTCCTGTTGACCGTGGTCAATCTCACCCGGCTCCACTCGCTCACGCACGACACCAAACCGGTCACAGGTCTGGCCCACGTGGACGAGGACGTAGGGATCGTCATAGGAAACCACCTTGGGGGTGACGACGCCGGCGTTGGTGCGAAAGGCGGACTCCACCATTTGCTGCACCGCATCAGACTCCAGTCGCACATCGTCGTGACAGAAGAGAAAGAAGGCGGTGCCATCGGTCATGACGGCCGCTTCGTTACAAGCGGCGGCGAAGCCACGGTTCTCGTCGAGTACGCGAACGAAGGCCGCAGGAGCGATGGAAGCGACCCGCGCCGCGACGTGGTCAGTCGACCCGTTCGCCATAACGAGCAGGCTCAATTCCTCATAGCTCTGCGCCACCAGCGAGGACAGTGTTGCCTCGAGGCCGGGGGCCGAACCAGTGGTAACAACGACAGCCACAACGGCCGGAGCACGAGTTTCCATTAGTGCCTCAAGGCTACCGTGAGAGGACCGCGCTGCGGAGGCAGCGATGCGACTGATGGCCTCACTTAGTACTTCTGATCAGGGATGGGGCGTGACTCTAAAAACTGGACCACGTCACGCAGTGTCTGAGAAAGCGCCCTGTGGGGCTCCCACCCCGTCACGTCGTGCAGTTTGGTCGCGTCACCGCGCGTTGACGACACATCAGCCGGACGTAGGAGTGCTGGATCGACGACAAAGTCACAAGATGGAAACACCAGTTCACGAAGGGCGTTAGCCACGTCACTCAGTGCCACGTTGTGCCCGCTCGCCACGTTGTAGGTCTCACCGTCGAGACCGAACTGCGCCAGAAGGCGGTACGCCCGAACGACGTCACGCACGTCAGTGAAGTCGCGGCGGGCCGCCAAATTACCCACGCTGATCGAGGGAGCCTGCGTCGCTCGGGCGTCGAGTAGACGTTGCGCCAGGGCGGGAACGACGAAGGACGTGGACTGTCCCGGCCCGATGTGCGTGAAGGGGCGGACAATGAGTACCCGTTGCCCCGCGTGGGCCGCCTCGTGCGCCACGCGTTCCATTTCGACCTTGGAGCTGGCGTAGGGATTTCGAGGTGCGACGACCTGATGCTCGTTGGTGGGCTCATTGACCAAGGCGACGGCCCCGTAGACCTCGGAGGACGAAACAACGATGATCCGCGCCTTGGGAGCAGCCTCGCGAGCGGCGTCGAGCACCACTTGCGTACCAACCACGTTGGTCCGCGTCACCTCAGTGGCGTCGAGGAGCGACTGGGCCACACTCGTCCGGGCCGCAAGGTGAAAGACGACCTCGGGTGCTGCCGAGTGCAGGGCGCTCACCATTGCGTCGTAGTCAGTGACGTCAATCCGAGCGCCGGGAGTGACGTCGACGTCACCGCCGTTCAGCAACAACTCGTGCAGATGGCGGCCGACAAAACCGCTGGCCCCAGTGAGAAACGCACGCACTACTAGCCCTCCGCAGCCAATTGATAGGCCACCACGTGTGTGGCGACGGAGGTTTCCCAGGTATAGCGACCAGCTTGCGCGGTCGCCTGCTCGGCAACGTGCGCACGCTCATTGCTTGAGAGGCTCACCGCGCGTTCGAGCGCGTTGGCCACCGCCACGAAGTCACCCACCGGCACGAGGCTGGCCGCGCTACCGGCCACTTCGGCCATCACTGTATCGGCAGAGGTGACGACAGGGGCACCGCAGGCGAGTGCCTCGAGGACGGGGAGCCCGAATCCCTCGCCGCGGGAAGGATAGGCCACGGCCCGTGCGTGGCGATACAGCGCGGGAAGAACGTCATCGGCCACAAAACCCAGTCGACGAATTCGAGTTGCGAAGGGGTGTGATTGCAGCGAGTTGGTCACCTCGTCAATCCCCCACCCACTCTGACCGGCGAGCCAAAGCTCTACCGTCGAATCGTCCCGGGCAATTTCAGCGAAGGCCGCGAGCAACACGTCGAGACCCTTACGGGGCTCAAAGGTACCAACGAAGAGCACGAAGGGGGTATCGCTCGGCAGTGACGCCGAAGCCAGGAGCGCAACATCGTCGCACGCCTGAGGGGTGAAGCGCGAAAAATCGACACCGTGTGGCGCCACCAAGACCGGTCGCGAGGTTGGCACGAGAGTGAGGAGCTCATCGCGGGTGGTTTCACTCACGCACAGCAGTACCGCCGCGTGCTCAGCGGCGTAGTGAACCGCTCGGGTGAAGAAGGCCACCTTACGAGCCTCGTGCCACTCGGGGTGGGTGAAGAAAGTGAGATCGTGAATGGTGACGACCGATGGCGTCCGGCCAGTGCGCGGCATCGTGTAGTGCGGACCATGCCACACGTCAGCGCGGCGTGCCGACCTCGTCGTCCCAAGGCGATAGGCCTCGTAGACCAATCGGGCTGCCGGGTGTGCTGGCACCGGGCTGACGACCGAGGTCGCAGGCGTGGCGAGCCACCGGGTGCGGTCATTTCGCCGTGTGACCACCGTGAGGTCTACTTCGTGGCCGAGACGATCGGCAATGGCCGCCACGTACCGGCCCGCACCCGCCAGCTTGGCCGGCATCGCTGACACGTCGAGCGCGACTCTCATGACCACGCCGCGAGGTGGTCGAGGGCGCAGTTACGCCAGGTCATCTCTGCCACACTTTCTCGCCGACGCTCTCGCGCCGCCTCGGTGGTTGCGCCCTGGAGAGCAGCGAGCAGCCCCGTCGCGATGCCTTCCACGTCGAGAGGATCGACCACGGTGACCTCGTTGTTCGTCGCCACACTCGGGCACGTCGAGGAAACGACGACCCGGGTGCCCGCTCGAAGTGCCTCGACGGGTGGAAGTCCAAATCCCTCCGCCCGCGGTACGTAGGCCACGAGTGTCGCCTCTCGGTAGAGACCGAGCAACAGTTCCCTCGACACCATGCCGAGAACGACGGCGTCACTGGTCTCGGCACTCCCCCAGCCCGCTGGCCCTACGAACACCAGTGGTCCGAGTTCGGGCTCACTCTGTCGCGCCAAGGCGTGCGCAGCGACCAGGCGCTCAACGTTTTTGCGGGGCTCTCGAGTCCCCGCGTGCAGCGTGAAGGGACCCCGAACACCAACGCTAAGCAGCAAAGCTCGCACCTCGGTCGCTGAGGCCGGTGTCACACCGGCGTCGTCCACACCGAGTCGAATGGGATAGATCCGCGCTGGGGCGACACCGAGCTCGACGAGGCGAGATGGCAGGAGGGGTGATGAGGGCAGGAGACGAATGTCGTCCCTGGCAATCAAATACCGCAACCGGTTTTCGTGAAAGTTGGCACCTCGCGACGTAGTTGCGGAGGGTTCGTCTCGCCATAGAAGGTCGTGGAGTGCGACCGTCTGACGGGTGAAGGCACCATCAAAGGGACCCGCCATCGACGTGGCGTGCACCACGGTCGAACCGTGTGCCACCCCGGCCGCCACGTTGCGCCACACCAATGGCAGTAGTCGATCGGGCACACCAGTGCGGGCCGCGGGCCACGCTGGCACTCGGTCGAGCGCCGACTGAGGACCCACGACCGAATACGCATCTGTGCCGACTTCTTGAAGTCCCCGGAGCAGTCCGTGAACGTAGGAGGCAATGCCGCCCGGTTGGGGGCGAGACAGTTGGTCAACACTGATAACAATCTGACGACTCATCGTGCCCCCCTCGCCACCTCAGCGTAGAGTGCGGCGTAGGTCGCCGCCACCGCGTGGGGGGCAAAGTCACCAGCGCGATCGAGACCCGCGGCGCGTGCAATTGCCCGGTGCCCTTCGTTGGACCACATATCTTCAATCGCCTCGATTAATTCGTTATCGCTCTCCACCAAGGTGGAAGCGCCGTTGAGGAGCTCGCGATTAATAGGGGTCAAACTCGCCACCGTGGGCACCCCGGCGGCGAGAGCGGCTACGGCGAACGCTGGGAAGCGAGCGCCATCGCTTAGTGACACCACAAGACGCGCGTGCTGGAGTGCCTCGGTGGCGTTGGAGCGGTGAAGGAAGGTAGCCGGCACGCCAGTCGCACGCATGATGTCGGCGAACTGGGCGCTTCCGATGACTACGAGGTCACAATGCTTACCCGCACAGAAGGAAACTAGTTCCGGGGCCAGTGACAAAAACTGCTCCCCCTGTCCGGTCACCTGAACCACGAGTCGACGCCCGTCGACGGTGGGTGCAATGGAGCCCACCGGGGGGCGAACCACCGTGAACTGCGTTCGGTCCAACTGGAGTACCTCTTGTACTTCGTGCGCGGCACTTCGACTGGAGACGACAATGCGTGCGCCCCGGTCAACGCAGCGACGTAAATCAGCCGCACGGTGCCGCGAACGGGCGTCTTCACGTAACGGGCGAAGGTCATCCACCGAAAGAATGAGGGGAAGCGTCCGCACCGGAGGAAGGGCCACCCCGGCGAGGTGAATCACGTCGACGTCGCGCAACTGGCGATCGATTGACGGGCCCCGACCCCGCACCCACAGCGGGCCAAAGAATCGTCGCCCGCGAAGTGGTCGTTCGTCGCGTCCCTGCGTCGCCGTGCGGGAACGAAAGCCGACAAGGTGGCAGTCGCCCCGGGTTCGGAGTTCGTCAGCCAACTCGGTCATCGAGTTGCGAAGGCTTTCGAGTGATCCGTCGAGGTCCAGTCCTACGCGAACGGCCGTCATGCGAGAGCGGCTCTTCGGATTTCGTTGATCCACGTGGGCCATAGGCCCACGGCCCACGGCCCAAACGGCTCACTACTCGTGGCGGCCACGAGGAGTTGTGCCGTCGGATCGCACAGGAGTAGAGCGCCACTTCGGCCGAAGTGTCCGAATGAGACCTCCGGCCACTCCCCCATCCAATGATGCTTCGTCCCACGAATTTCGGGGCCCAATCCCCAATAATTCGGCGTCTGACGTCCAAAGGGAGGGGTGATGCCATCGAGCTGCGGTAAGAAGGGTGAGACCATGCGGTCACGGGACGAGCGTGAAAGGATCGTGGGGGCTAGGAGTTCGACACCGAGGCGGACGAGGGCCGTGGTGGGTCCACGCACGCCCGCCGCCACCCGCTCCACCACGTCAGTATTCTCGAGCGCCAGAGGGCGCAACACACTGTCGCGCAGCCACGACAACGGATCCTTGGGTGCGAGGTGTGCGCCCGCGGTATCGATACCGATATTCGAATACACCCGCCGCGAGGCGACGGGGACCACGCGGTCACCCACTTCGTAGCCGAGGCCGCTGGCGTGCGAAAGACAATGCGCCAAGGTTGCCCCGGGTGGACCTACGGGATCTTCGAGTGACACCAGACCGGCTTCCACCGCGCGCAGCGCCCCGATGCCGACCGCGATCTTCGAAATTGAAGCCCACTCCCGAACCTCATCGACATTGCCGTAGGAAAGAATCGGGTTCGCCACGCCACTGTCGACGTGGGCCACGATGAACGCCGGGCTACCAGGCCAACCGGCCGCCAAAGGAGTAGTCACGCTCCAATGCTACTAACGACCCATAGGATTTCGAGGGTGATAACAGTTCTCAGTGGTGGTGTGGGTGCGGCCCGATTACTTCGCGCCTTAAGTTCGGTGGTTGCGCCTGAGATGTTGACGGCAGTTGTTAACGTCGGTGACGACCTCGTGATGCACGGTCTGACGATCTGCCCCGACCTCGACACCATTTCCTACACCCTGACCGGTCGCAATAACGAGACGCTCGGGTGGGGGCTCGAAGGTGAGACGTGGCGCGTTATGGAACAGCTCCGGATGCTCGGCGGCGACGCCTGGTTCGGACTCGGCGACCTCGACCTCGCGACGCACCTCTACCGCAGTCAGCGCCTCGCGAACGGCGCGACCAAGACCATGGTGACGGCAGAACTCGGAGAACGACTTGGTGTGCCAATTACCCTCCTACCCGTAAGCGACGATCCGGTCGCCACGATGTTTGACACCGAGCTGGGGCCCTTGACCTTTCAGGAGTACTTCGTTCGACACCATCACGGTGTCGCGGTGCGTTCAATTTCCTTCGCGGGCGCGGCTTGCGCCCGTCTCTCCGCTCCATCGGCGAGCGCCCTTCGGTCGGCCGAACGCATCGTTATCGCCCCATCGAATCCGCTCATATCTATCGGACCGATGTTGGCAGTCGATGGCGTTCGTTCGTTACTCGCCGAACGTCGCGCCGATGTGGTGGCCGTCTCACCCATTATCAATGGTGCAGCCCTCAAGGGACCCGCCGACCGGCTGTTACGTGAACTCGGCCACGACGTTAGTTGTGTCGGTGTCGCCCAGTACTACGAGGGACTCATAGGCACACTGATCATTGATGAGGTCGACGCCGATCAGGCCGACCGTGTTGCCGCTACTGGCTGCGCCGTGCGAGTAACCACCACCATCATGAGCGACCCGGACCACGCTCGCGCTCTGGCCGCAGCGGTGCTGGCGTGAGTCGGCTCCTCTGCTTCGCGGTTCGGGGTGTCGGTGAGGTGCGCGAAGGCGACGATCTCGTCACGCTTTTTCTCGACGCTCTCGCGGCGCAGGGAGACGCCCTCGAAATGGGTGACCTCGTAACGATCACGTCCAAGGTCGTGTCAAAGTCCGAAGGACGCGTGATTGCCTTTGACGGCACTTCGTCCCACCGGGACGTCATCGTCGAGGCGGAGTCGGTCCGTACGCTTCGCCGTCGAGGTCCTTTGCGCATCACCGAAACGGCGCACGGTTTCGTTAACGCCAATGCCGGTGTGGACTTCTCCAATACCGACGATCGCACCGCCGTACTGCTCCCCGTCGACCCCGATCGCAGTGCTCGACGATTTCGGGGGGACCTGTCTCGTCGTACCGGTCTTGAACTCGCCGTGGTTATTACCGACACCATGGGTCGCACATGGCGTAATGGCGTTACTGACGTGGCTATTGGCTCGGCCGGACTAGTCCCCATTCTCGACCTGCGTGGTACCTACGACGCCAATGGCCGCCTCCTCGAGGCGACCGAGGTGGCCATCGTGGACGAGGTCGCCGGAGCGGTCAATCTTGTTCTAGCAAAAGACGCCAATACGCCCTTCGCCGTAGTTCGGGGTCTCGATTCGCGCTTTTTCGGCGCCGGCTCTATTAGCGACACGATCGTGCGCTCAGCCACTGGCGACTTGTTCCGTTAGGCGAGTCGGGTGTCGCCCTCGGCGACGGTAGCGCTCGGCACCAGGAAGTCCGCCGCCACGACACACGTCGGTCGCAGTGAGGCCCCTGCCCCAATCTTTGCGCGGGGTCCGATGATGCTGCCATCGATAAGTACACCCTCGTCGACGACCACGCCCGGCATCAGGATCGCGTTTCGCACCACGGCGTTAGCGCCAATAACGCACCCGCGGTCCACCACGGAGCCCTCAATGACGGCCGAAGCGTCGATGCCGGCGTCGGGGTGGAGCCAGTTCCCGTCCACGACACCCGGTGTCGTGGGGTTGGCGAGTAGGTCGGTCGACCCCTGCAAGAAGGCCCCTGGTGTGCCGGAGTCCAGCCAATAGGAGTCGGCGGGAAGGGCGTAGAGCACACCGCGGGCGGCCAACTCGGGGAACACTTCCCGCTCAACGCTGACCCGACCTTCACTGCGAATCCCGTCAATAATGATGGGGTCCATGACGTAGGTTCCGGCGTTGATCAAATTGGTTGGGGCCTCATCACGTGGTGGCTTCTCGATGAAAGACTGCACTCGACCTTCGTCGTCGGTAAGGACCACACCAAAACGAGAAGGATCGTCCACCGGCTGCAGTGAAATAGTGGCGACTGCATTCTTTGCTTTGTGGAATGTGACCAGAGCACTCAAGTCAAAGTCCGTGAAAACATCGCCGTTCATGACAACGAAGGTGTCCGTTACTCCGGCCGTGACGGCGGCGAATCGAATGGCGCCGGCCGTATCGAGGGGCGCCGGCTCGGTCACGTACTCAACTTGGAGACCGGCAATCACACCATCAGGGTAGGCCTCAACGAAGCTGTGCGGCTTGTAGCCGAGGCTCAGCACAACGTCGGTAATACCGTGCTGACCTAGGAATTCACAGACGTGCTCAATGAAGGGACGCCCGAGGAGAGGCAACATCTGTTTCGGCATCTCGTAGGTGAGCGGGCGAAGGCGGGTGCCCTCACCACCCACCAGGATGATTGCCTTCACAGCTAGCCCTGCGTTGTGGTCGTTACCGGCGTGGTCGTAGTTGTTGCCGACGCCACCGTCGTGGTCGAGGCCTGTACGGTTGTCGTGGTTACTGGCGTTACCGGTAGCGACGTGGTGGTCACCGACGCGGTCGCGTTCGCCGCCACCATGGCGTTGACCTGAGCGGTGCTCGGACGGCTCGGGATCACTCCCTTGGGCAGGAAGGCCATCGTAAGTTCCATCTCATTCGAGAACTTTATCGACGCAGGGTCGGTGGTAATGGTCGGTGCGGTCTGGGAGAAGGTCTTCCAGTAGGCGTACTCAATGGAGGCCGGCTTGCCAATCAAGTTGGCCGGAACGCCCTTTTGCTTCGGGCACAAAGACCCGTTGTGGAAGGTGGTGCTAGCCGTTGGCGCACCAGCACCCACCGGAATGGCGAGCTGACTGGGGCTGGCGACCAGACCTGGGTATTCGTTCGCGAACTGTGCGAGCGTCGCGTGGTTACCGGCATCAGCGGCGGACACGGGAGCAATGCGAATAACGCCGTTCTTGTCAACGGAGAAGCCAAACTTCGAAGAGGAGAAGGGGCTCAGCAACGACTGGTTGACACCGCAGATGTCGAAGGAGGCAGCAGCGAACCACGTGGTGCCGATGGTTGGCGGGGTGCCACCCGCGGAGGCGGTGGGGTTCTGGTAGTCGTAGCGAGCCAGGACCACCGACGCGATTCCCAAAACGGTGATCACGGCCAACACGCCGTAGTAATTCACCGGGCGATTCTTCTTGTACGTCTTCCCGCCACCGGCTGCACCGATTTTGCTGACCATTTTTCCAGTTGCGCTCTTAGCCACGATTGTCATCCTACTAGAGACCACCGTAATAGTTCGCCGAGTAGGGGCGGAGGGACTCGAACCCTCACTGGAGGCGGTTTAAGCGCCCTGCCTCTGCCATTGGGCTACGCCCCCGACTGGTGTGGTCCCCCTACGCTAACGCATCAACTCTTCCCCAACTTCGCAACGCACGATGTGGGCATCACTAGGCTAAGGATATGGCCACGCAGCGTTACTCCCGTCGCATCACAGCGGCGCTGACCGTGAGTCTCGTGACCACGCTCGGCACTCCCTGTGTGGCGGGAGCCTCGATCAGTACCATCAAGCAAACGCAGGCCGAGTTGCAGGCGATATCAGCCAAACTCAGTGCCCTCACCCAGGCCAGCGAACGCTCAGCGAACGCCTACGACGCGGCGCTCGGAGTATTCGGTCAGCTTTCCGACCACATCGCGGCATTGCAGAAGGAGATTCGCACGAAGCGTGCGGCAATCGCGAAAACCAAGGCCCGTATGGTGGTCGACCTCGTCCACGCCTACGTTGACAGTACCGCCGGCTCCCAGGTGGTGGCGCTTTTCAATCAAAACGTGACCTCCAGTGACGCCCGTGGTGTCTTCGGTGACTTTGCGGTCGGCAACCTGAATGCCGAACGAGTAACACTGATCAATCAACGCACGGCTCTGAACCGGACTATCCGCACCATTGCCGCCCAGCGGCACCAGGCGAAACTTCAGAGTGAGCATCTGCAATCTCTGTTGAGCAGCAACCTGGCGGCCGAACAGAGCGCTCAGAACACGCTCAATCAGGTCTCGGCCCAGTTGGCCAACGAAAAGACGGCCTTTATCGCCTACGAAGTTCGTCAGGGTGGCAATGCCGCCAAAGCGAAGGACATCGCCGGTGAGGAGCAGGCTGTCAATGCGGCCAGTCAAATTGGCGGACAAGCGGCGGCCAATCAAGTTATTGAGGCCATCCGTATCAACACGCCACCGCCACCCATTCATCAGATTCCGCCCTCGGTCCAAGGATCAGCGGCACTGCGCGCAGCGGAGTCCCAAATCGGTGTGCCCTACGTTTGGGGTGGTACGACACCGGGAGTAGGGTTCGACTGCTCGGGCCTAGTGCAGTGGGCTTGGCAGAAGGCCGGCGTGTCCATTCCCCGGACCACCGAGCAGCAGTGGGCCGCACTCCCCCACGTCTCCTTTCGTGACATTCGTCCCGGCGATCTGATCTATTACTTCAACCTCGACGGCGACAATGCCGTTGACCACGTCGTCATGTACGCGGGTTCGGGCCCCTGGGGAACGAGCACCACCATCGCTTCCGCTCGCACCGGGGTGCCAATTAGCCTCGCGCCCTACTTCGGTGCGGGCTTTCTCGGTGTCGCCCGACCCTAGTTATGTCGCTGCAACGTTCCCTAATCATCCCCGCCTACAACGAAGCACGGCGCCTTGCGGCGGGCTACGCTCGCCTGGCCCCCACACTCACCACGTGGGGCTTCGATAGCACGGAGATTGTCTTCGTCGACGACGGATCGACCGATGGTACCCTGCAGGCCATCCAGGCAACCTACGGTCACCTCCCCCACCTCAAAGTCGTTCGCCACGAGCAGAACCAGGGCAAGGGTGCGGCCGTTCGACTCGGCTGGGCGAGCGCGAAGGCGCCACACGTCATCACCGTCGACGCCGACATGGCCATTCACCCCTCCTGCCTCATCGACGTTGACGAGGCCCTCGCGAGCAGTGACTTCGCACCCGGCAGTCGGGCACTCAACGGTCCTATTCGTTATGGGCATTTCACCCGAACCATGGCGGGCGCTCTCTTTCACCGGGTCGTCACCCACTACACGGGGACGGGAGTCCGCGACACGCAGTGTGGCTGCAAGGGAATGAGCCTCGGTCTAGCCCGACTCCTCGGCCTGCTGGGCTTCATCGAGGGCTTCGCCTACGACGCCGAACTCTTCTACTTGGCCGATCGGCTCGGCATCACGCCTACTCCCGTCCCGGTGACCTGGGTCGACGTCACGGGTTCGACGGTACGGGCCAATGGCACGCGCGCCATTCTTCGCGATCTTCGCTCGATTCCCCGGAGTAACTACGACATTGTGGCGCTACGCGCCAGTGTCGACCTCGATATCACCGCCGTACGACGTGCGGCCGTATCGACGCGCCAACGCGGACTGGTTATTGCCCGTCACGCCCACGAGTCCCTCATTATCTTCCCTCGTGACGCGGGCATCAACGCCATCACGATGGCCCCGCAGCTCGAGGCCACGGTGACGTCAGTGCGGATCGACGAACTTCGCGGGGCGACCTTCCAAGCCGTCTAGTCGTGCAGCGGTAGGAGCCAGTTCGACACGAGTTCGGGGGCGCGCATGTGCCACTCTTCGGCGGTAATGGCGAAGCGCGCATGGTCTTCCCAGACCCCGTCAATTTCGAGGTACCGCTCGGCAACGCCCTCGGAGCGCAAGCCTAGTTTCTCCACCACGCGGCGAGACGCTGCATTGCGGGGAATGATGGCAATTTCGATTCGGTGAAGTCGAAGTGAATCGAACGCGTACTGGAGCATGGTGACGACGGCTTCGGGCATCAGTCCGCGACCGGCAACGGCTTCGTCAATCCAGTAACCGATGTAGGCACTCTGGAGTGGCCCGCGTTGGATCGAGGACAGCGTTATCTCACCAACAAAGCGCTGTTCGTGAAAGATGCCAAACCCGAAGCCGGTTCCCATCTGACGTTCGCGTTCTCGCATGCTGCACCGATTGACAAAACTACGGCGGTCTTCGGCGAGGTGGGCCGCGTGGAGGCTCCGCGGCTCCCACTTGAGGAGCCAGTCGCGACAGCGTTGGCGAACGTCCACCCAGCCTTCGAAATCACTTTCACCCAACGTGCGCAACTGGATGCGGCGCCCGTGAAGGGTCATTGCCGCGTGCGAGGACCGCAGGCTCACCATGATTGCCCCTGAAGAACGACGTCCATCCCCATCACTTTATTGCGCAGTCGCACACCAGGCGGCGACGCCATCCAAGATGTCGTCTTCACTCGTCATCAGTGTCGTGACCGCAAAGCGCTCCATCACGGCGTCGAGGATCATCAGGCCCGACACGAGTACATCCTCGCGACCAGCCACCATGCCCGGGAGGGCTAACCGTTCGCTGGGCGTTAGGCCCCCGAGGGTGGCGATCCAGTACTGGACGTCGGACCGGTGGAGCGACTGGTGGTGCACCCGGTCACGCTGGTACTCGTCGTCACCGGCGACTAACTGCGCCAGCGTCGCCACCGTTCCGGCAACCCCCACGAGGCGCAGATCACCACGAACGGCGTCAAAGCTGGGCTGTTCACGCCAGGCCCGCTCTACTTCGTGCTGAATAAGCTCCCGGGCCGCGGCGGCTCGCGGCGGCGTGACCACGTCGGCGCCGAGCGCGCGCTCAGTTACTCGAACGCACCCGAGTTGCATCGAGTGCGACACCAGCGCACCCTCCACCATGACGGCCATTTCAGTTGATCCGCCACCAATGTCCACCACGAGCGTGGGCTGCGTGCTCGCGGCGAGCGAGGCCGTTGCGCCTCGGTAGGTGAAAGCTGCCTCCTCGTTGCCCCTCAAGCACCGAGATTGCACCCCAGTAATCGCCGCAGCGGCGGCCAGAAAGTTCCCGCCATTGCTGGCATCACGAACGGCGGAAGTGGCGACCAGTAGCCCTTTGTCCACGTCGTAGCGGTCCATGATGCTCCGGTAGAGCCTCAGCACGTCAAGCGTGCGCTCGATAGCGTCGTCGGTCAGCGCACCGTTGGCGTCGACACCCTGACTGAGTCGGGTGATACGCATCTCTCGAACGAAGGAGGTACCGGCAGCATCCGCCACGAGAAGTCGTGTCGAGTTGCTCCCGCAGTCGAGGGCGGCGACGCTATTCACGAACGGTACAGAGTGTCAGTGGGGGCAGCGCAATCGTCGATGCAACGAGCACGCCCACGGGATCAGGGTTGCCAGCGAGATAGTTGGCGAGGTGGGCATGCAGGCACTTGAGCCCTGTTCGCGTCCCGCCAACGCCGCCACTCGGTTGCGCCCCCTCACGCTGCACGGTCGACGCCTCGCGACGTAGACGGTACGCGTCGTGGGTGGCCGCGAGTTCATCGGGATCGACCAGTTCTTCAAAGCGATGGACCCCGCCCGCCCCTTCGAGCCGTGACACGTCATCAGTGAGAACAGGGTCAATCAGCCAGTAGAGCGTGGGCATCGGGGTGCCTTCACGCATGTGGGGTTCATTTTCAATCACCACGGGCTCACCACCCATGCGCCGAACGACGACGGCACAACGACCCGACAGCGGTCGTCCGATAAGACCTTCAATAATGGCGAGGTCCTCGGGCGAGGCGTCGAGAAAGGTGCTCAACGCCAGAACTCGAGCGTGTGAAGAAAACGACTCACGAAGCCCGTATTCGTCACGACTTTGGTGTGAGTCGTAGCGGTCGACGCCGAGAGATCGGCGCTGCCCGGATTCACGATTGGCTGAAAGCCAGGGTCGGTACTCCCCGCGTCAGCGCCGGGCAACACCTGAATAAGACCCTGGCCGGGCAAGACAAGTTGCCATTGCTCGCGAGCCAACGCGAGTGCGGCCGAGCTCGACTTCACCGAGGCAATCTGCTGCTGGAGGGCCTTGGTCTGATTCTGAACGTGGGCGATTGCCGCAGCGGAAGTCGCCAGTTGCGCCTTCTGTCGAAACAGAGCCTGGAAGGGGACGCCCACAGCGATGATGAATACCGCCATCGCAACTGCGACGGGTACCATCCAGCGCTGATCCTTGGCAAAACTACCGTGTATAACCGACACCCGCTGCTCCCGACAGTGCTTGTCCGCCCAGGAATCGCGCCGACTCCCCGAGCTGCTCTTCCAAACGCAACAACTGGTTGTACTTTGCCACACGGTCAGAGCGTGCGGGTGCACCGGTCTTAATCTGACCGGCGTTGAGGGCGACCGCGAGGTCGGCGATGGTAACGTCTTCGGTCTCACCCGAGCGGTGCGAAATGACCGCGCTATAGGAGTGGCGAGTGGCCAGACGCACGGCATCGAGGGTCTCGGTGAGCGTACCAATCTGGTTCAACTTCACCAGAATCGAGTTTGCGACACCACGGTCGATGCCCTTCTGCAGCAGTGTTGAGTTAGTAACAAACAGGTCGTCACCGACGAGCTGGATGCGCTGGCCCAACTTCTCGGTCATTAGCTTCCACCCATCCCAGTCCTCTTCGGCCATGCCGTCTTCGATGGACACAATGGGGTAGCGGTCACAGAGGTCGACCCAGTAGTCCACCATTTCGGCCGACGAGAGCACGCGACCTTCACCTTCGAGGTGGTAGTTGCCGTCACGGTAGATCTCGGACGTCGCGGGGTCGAGGGCGATGGCGATGTCGCGGCCAGGCTCACGTCCCGTGGACTTGATGGCTTCCATCAGAATCTTGACGGCCTCTTCGTTGTTCTCGAGGTCGGGGGCGAAGCCACCCTCATCACCAACACCAGTAGCGAGGTGGCGGGCCGACAAGACGGCCTTCAGGGCGTGGTACGTCTCGGTGCCCCAACGAAGTGCCTCAGAGAAACTGCTCGCGCCGATGGGCATCACCATGAACTCCTGGAAGTCAATGGAGTTCTTGGCGTGGGCGCCACCGTTGATCACGTTGAGCATCGGAACCGGCAGAACGTGGGCGTTCACGCCACCGAGGTACTGGTGCAGCGGGAGGTCAGCCTCCATGGCCGCAGCCTTGGCAACGGCGAGGGAAACGGCGAGAATAGCGTTGGCACCGAGGCGGGCTTTGTTGGGGGTGCCGTCGAGGTCGATGAGGGCCTGGTCGATTGCGCGCTGGTCGTCGGCCTCACAGCCTTCGAGAGCGTCGTTAATTTCCGTGTTGACGTAGTTGACGGCCGTCAAAACACCCTTACCCATCCAAACGTCTCCACCGTCACGCAGTTCAACGGCTTCGTGCATGCCCGTCGAGGCACCCGAGGGTGACGTCGCACGGCCGTGAGCACCCGAGGTGAGAAATACTTCGGCTTCGACCGTGGGGTTGCCACGAGAGTCGAGAATCTGACGACCTCGGACTAGTTCAATTGCACTCATCAAGACTCCTTAAGGGGGGATCGGGTCGCCCCTAAGGTTACAACGCCTCGCGGTTCGTAACTGAACTCTCTTCAGTGCCTCGCACCAAGTCGGCGAGTTGCTGCACCTGGCGGCGCAATGCGTCCTCGAGGTCGACCCCGTCGTCCAAGGCCGTCTCGACCACGGCGAGTAGGTCGCGTAGGTCAGGAGCGCTTTCAATTGAGGACGTGACGATGCCTCGCTTGCGAGCCTTCTGCGCGACCTTCGCGTAGAGCGCGAGGGCGGGTAGATCCCACGCGATGCCGTCGAGAACACTCGAACGACCCTTCTCGACTGCCTTGAGCACTTCCCAGTTCGCCGCGACCTCATCACTCGAGTGCACCACCACATCGCCAAACACGTGGGGGTGTCGTTGCGTCAACTTGTCACGTACGGCATCAGCGATGGTGGCAAAGGAGAACCGCGACTCCTCATCGCCCAGCTCGGCGTGGAACAGCACTTGAAAGAGCAGATCGCCGAGTTCTTCCTCAGCGTGCGCCACAACCTCGGCGTCCTCCGCCCCCGATTCGATCATCACGTCGAGGGCCGTGAGCGCGTCGAGCGCTTCGTACGACTCCTCCAATAGGTGACGGGTCAGTGAACCGTGGGTCTGTTCCTGATCCCACGGGCACTGCGCGCGCAGTTGGCGCATGAAAGTGACGAGGTCGTCGGCCGCTTCGCCCGCCGTACGCAGACCCGGTACCCAGAGGGACGTGAGGTGGTCTGCTTCAAGAAATCGGGGTAGCTCCCCCGCCGACGTCACCAGCAATTGCTCATCATCAAGGCCGAGGTGGTGCAGAACCGTCACCGAGGTCTCGGCGGGAAGTCGGTCGGCAACACTGGCTAACACCTCGGGGGCGTAAGTCTGGAGAATCAATAACGGGCCAGGGCCTCGAAAGGGCTCCGTGCTGTCGAGGGCGTCCACCACTCGAACACCCGCCGCCATGGGATCGATTCCCAGTGCAGCGCAGGCGACATCGATCACGGAGACGGCTGGTTCACAGATCAGGTCGAGTGACCCGCGCTCGCGGAGCATCTCCACAGTCCGTTCCGCAACCACCGGTGAACCGGGCACCACGTAGACCACCTCGCCATTTGGTGAGGTGGTCGCGAGTGCCACCAAGTCATCAACGATGCGGGTGTAGAGATCGTCAAAGGAGTCGGCAGCGTCGTACCACTCGTCGTAGCTGACGTGCGCCAGGCCGTCGGCAGCGGGATGCACGCGGGTGCGGAGGCGGACTACCGGCGCGGATGCCATCAGCTCCCAGGTGCGGCGAGTGACGTGTCCGCCGTCACCGGGGCCCAGCCCGACGACTCGGACGCGAGGCGTGGTCACCGGTAGGTCGGCACGGTTGTCGCGGTAAAGAGTGTCGGAGCGGCCACGTCAGCCAGACCCGGGGTGGCGAGGGCGCCGACGCCGGGACCATTACTGGTCAGTTCCCAGACCCCCAACGACGGATCGACGTGGACCGCGGCACCGTAGAGCAGTGTTGACGTCAATTTCGAGGCGTTGGCGGCGTTGGCCTTTCGCACGTCGCTCAGCACCGCGCTCGCTGCGGCGGCAAAGCGCTGAACGTCGTTGGATCGCACCGCCACAAAGAGTCCGTACGCGCCATTTTGGTAGGGGAAGGGCTTGCTCCAGGTTCGCAGACGTAGGCCAGCCACGTCAGTCTGAATTGCTGTGTACGAGCTCGACGCTGGTGTGACGCATCCGTACACGCCGCCTCGCTGGGCCGAGGGGTCTACCGAGTACGCCTTGGCAGAAGCCGAAAGCGACTGGCCACGGCGGACCGCTTTCTCGAAGGCCCCGACCTTGGCCGCCGGTACCAGGGCCACGGAGATGCAGGTCTCGGTATAGGACGAACGGTGCTTGGAGTAGTACGCCTCGAGCGCGGGCACGGTCAGGGGAATGGTTCCCTTGAGGTGAGCAATGAGGTAGAGCGAGTCCGCTTGACTGGCGATCAACGTGCTGCGCATCGAGGCCGGCATCGAGGCGACGGCCGCGGCGGCGGTGCTCGGGCAGCGAAGCGAGTGCTGAGTCGCCAGAGCGGTCAATTCACCCTCGAAGGCCGAGGTGGCGGTGGCGAGCTCAGTGGTGGTCGGGGTGTGGTGGTAGTGCTGTTGAACGTACTGACGGATGGCCAGCCCCTCGACGCGCCCGCCAATCCAAGCCACTACCGCACTTGCACTAACGGCGTTTCGGGCGGCCCCCGAGGTGAAGCCATTCTGGTAGAGCTCTGACAGGTAGCACTGCAGGGCGGGGGTCGTCGTCACCGCGGTGATTTCACTGGTGAGCTCGGTGGAACTGACTGACGTTCCATTGACGACGAGGGCCGCGGAGCGGTTGGCCGCGCCGTACCACGTGGTGGCGGTGGCACAGAGAACGAGAAGAACGAGCAATCGACGCATGCTTCGATGCTAGTCAGTTGGCTGTTTCAAACAGTTCCTCGAGCACGGCCAGTACACCGGTGGCCGAGGCTTGACTCGCTGTGAGTGCAATCTTGAGTTCTTTCGTTTCATCGTTGAAGCCGCCGGATCCAAATCGTCGACGAAGACGCATTTGCTGACTCATCGACAGCGACACCGGTGAGGCTTTGAGCAGCGGGTGCGAGCGGATGCCCACCTTCGCCGGCAAGATCTGGAGCGAACGAATGCCGAGGCCGAGGCATCGCACCCGCAATTCGCCCAGATCGAGCAGTCCCTGAGCTGCCGCTGGGAGGGCTCCGTAACGGTCGAGCCACTCCTCTCGTAGATCGCGCATCTCTTCGAGGGTGGTGATACTCGACAGGCGACGGTACGCCTCGAGGCGCGCATCTTCGGCCTCCACGTACGACTTCGGCAAACTGGCTTCGCCAGGAATATCGACCGTGATTGGCTCGACGTTGGCCACCACTTCCCCCTTGGCCTCGGCGACGGCTTCGGCCACCAATTGCACGTAGAGGTCGTAGCCCACCGCCGCGACGGGGCCGGACTGATCATGGCCGAGCAAGTTACCGGCGCCGCGAATTTCGAGGTCTCGCATGGCAATCTTGAAGCCACTGCCCAGGGCCGTGTTATCGCCAATCGTGCGCAGGCGCTCAAAGGCCGTCTCGCTAAGCGTTTTGTCGGCAGGGTGAAACAAGAAGGCGTAGGCGCGCTGGCCGCTTCGACCGACCCGCCCTCGTAATTGGTGCAGCTGGCCGAGTCCGAGCCGATCTGCACGGTCGACAATCATCGTGTTAACTGAGGGCAGGTCAATGCCGGACTCGACGATTGTCGTGCAGACCAGGACGTCAAACCGGCGCTCCCAGAAGTCAATCATCACGCGCTCGAGAGTGCCCTCGTCCATTTGTCCATGTGCGACCACAATGCGGGCGTCGGGCACGAGTTGTCCGATTCGGCGGGCCACTTCGTCG
>Ga0136642_1000440_pt1 | contig 22282 bp, 20 predicted proteins | sample LowCatLa1302831Y_FD_115313 | JGI IMG/M metagenome (GOLD analysis project Ga0136642, IMG submission 115313) | Freshwater microbial communities from Lower Cathedral Lake, Yosemite National Park, California, USA - 13028-31Y | ecosystem: Environmental > Aquatic > Freshwater > Lake ... | reverse complement strand
GCTTGTAGGCGTTGACGGTGGGGGCGCAGATACCAGCGAGAGCCTGATGGTGCGCCAGCAGACCGGCCACCATGTGCGTAGCGAGCGGCGAAATACCATCGGGAGTCGAGGGGTCGTTGATGACATTCTCCCCCTGCTCATTGCGCAATGACATATTGAAGTGCAGCCCTGAGCCGCCACGATCACCAAGTGGCTTGCCCATAAAGGTCATCTTGAGACCCATGCGGTGCGCTACTTCACGTGCCAGCACCTTGAAGAGGAAGCCCTCATCGGCCGCGGTCAGGGCGTCGGCGTACCGCAGTGTGAACTCGAACTGTGGTGTGTCGTATTCCGAGTTGACGGACTCGAGGGGAATATCTGCTTCGGTGCAAGCATCCCAAATCGCGTCGATAAGGCCGTGGGGGTCAACCGCGGGACCCGTGCCATAGACGTAGGCACCGGGCGTGTGCATTGGCTTCCACCCGCCGGCACCGTCTGGTTCGTACACGTAGGCCTCAAACTCTATGCCCACAAAGGGAGTGAGCCCCATGTCCTGCCAGTCGGCGATCGCGCGACGCAAAGCAGCTCGGGGGCTCACCCCGAGTGCGCCCGAATGGTCGGTGAGATCGGCGACGACCACCTTCGTACCGAGTTCCCATCCGGGTCGAACTGCCGAGAGCTCGTAGGTGGCGTCGAAGTCGGGAAGCCCATCGTTCCAGCGCGAGCCCGGTGTGTTGGGTGTCATGCTGCGGTCGTAGGCCAACGCCCAAGTACCGGTGCAGTGACGCACCCCGTTTGCCGCCAGCGCTGCCGGTACGTACTTCCCACGAGCGAGGCCAAGGTGGTCGGGCCAGAGCACTCGAAGGCGCTTGAAATCGTCAGACACAGGATCCCCCCTACAAAACGTTGTACACAAAATCTAGGTCACCACTCGGCACCGTCGAAGCAAATGTGACAATATCATTTAGGTACAAACGATTTAGGAGTCCCGTGGAATATCGTCGCATTCTCATAGACGGGTACCCCGTCAGTGTCACCGTTGACGGCGACTCACTCGTGGCCCGCGACGGGCGTCGAGTTGAGGCCACCAGCGCCATTCATTTGCCTCCGGTGATGCCTTCGAAAATCATCTGTTGTCACCTCAACCACATATCTCGCGTGCGTGAATTCGGTACCGAACTCCCGCCGGCACCTACCTACTTCCAAAAGCCCGTGTCAGCGCTCAATGCCCACGGCGCCGCAATCGTTCGGCCCTCCAATTGCAATTGGTTGAACTTTGAGGGGGAAGTGGCCATTGTTATTGGCCGCACCGCTCGCAATATTCGTATGGCCGACGCGCACCACTACATCGCGGGCTACACCGTGGCCAACGACTACGGGCTCCACGACTTCCGCGATACCGACGCCGGGTCCATGCTCCGAGTGAAGGGCGCCGACACCCTCTGCCCGATCGGCCCGGGACTCGTTACCGACTGGGACTTCGCGAACAAGAGCATGCGCACCACCGTGAATGGGGTCGTCAAGCAGGACGGCTCGACCGACGAAATGGCCTGGGACATGCACTATCTCGTGGCGGACATCGCCCGTCTCATCACCCTCGAACCCGGCGACATCATCCTCTCCGGCACCCCCGCGATTTCCCGCCCCGTCCATCCAGGCGATGTCGTCTCCGTCGAGGTAGAGGGGCTGGGCACGCTGACCAATCACATCGTCGAAGGCCCCGAGCCCGTATCGACAGAGGTTGGCGCCCAACCCACCGAGACGGAGGAGGTGCTGTCCACCGCACTCGGTTCGGAGTGGGAATTCCGTGGGCAGCGCCGACCAGTCGCGACACCCAGAGAAATTCTGCCCTTCCCCGACGTCCACCCTCGGTTCCGCTCATGAGCCGGGCCGATGTCGGGGGCGTCTCGGTCTCGACCGAGCACTTCATAAATGGCCAACGGATTAATTCGCCCACCACCTTTGAGGTTCGATCCCCCCTTGACTGGAACCAGAAGCTCGCCGACATTGCTCGCGGTGGCGCCGTCGAGGCCAATCTCGCCGTCGAAGCTGCCATCGCGGCTTTTCCCGCATGGTCGGCCCTCGGGGTCGAGGGGCGCGCCGTGTATCTCAACCGCCTCGCCGACCTCATTGACGAACATGTACCGGCTATTGCCACCGTTGAGTGCCTCGACATGGCCATGCTCGAAGAGAGCCTTCGTTTGCGCGTCATCAGCCGTGGTGCTCGAAACTTCCGCGCCTACGCCCAACTCGCCACTGACTACGAGTCTCGGCGATGGTCTTCGAATGGCACTGACAATGTCGTGCAGCGGATTCCCGCCGGTCCGACCGTAGTCATCACTCCCTGGAATGCTCCGTTCATGCTGTCGACGTGGAAGTGCGCTCCAGCACTGGCTGCTGGAAACACCGTTATTTTGAAGCCAGCGGAATGGTCACCACTCTCGTGTTCGTTGCTGATGGATCTCGTCGCTGAGGCGGACTTCCCACCTGGCGTTTTCAACGTCGTGCAGGGTTTCGGCGAAGAGGTCGGCGCAGCTCTCGTCACCGACCCTCGCGTGCGCCGCATCTCGTTCACGGGATCGCCGGAAACCGGGCGCATTATTGGCCAAGCCGCCGCCGCAAATCTGGTGCCGTTCACCGCCGAGCTCGGTGGCAAGGGTCCATTCATAGTCTTTGCCGACGCCGACATTGAGGCCGCGGCACAGAAGGCCGCTGTCATGTTTGATGACGGAGGCCAGGTGTGCTTGGCAGGAACACGACTGCTCATTCAAGACACCATCTACGCCACGTTTGTTGAACGACTGAAGCACTACGCCTCACTGCACGTCATGGGTGATTCGCGCGACTCGGCTACAACCCTGTCACCTCTCATTCACCCCGACCACCTCGCCCGCGTCGACGGCTTCGTCCAACGTGCCCGAGCCAATGGTGACGCCGTGTTATGCGGGGGTCACCCCACCGCCAATGGGCTGTGGTACGAGCCGACGGTGATCGTGCCGGTCTCAAATAGCTCCGAGGTGGTGCAGCACGAGATTTTCGGACCGGTACTCACCCTGCAAACGTTTTGCACCGAAGAAGAAGCCATCTCGTTGGCCAATTCGACGGCCTACGGCCTCTCCGCCATCGTGTACACCTCCAGTACCGCTCGAGCGACACGCGTAGGCCAATTCGTCCGCGCCGGCACCGTGTGGGTCAACTGCTTCCTGGTGCGTGATCTGACCGCCCCCTTTGGCGGTGTTGGTATCAGCGGCATTGGGCGCGAGGGTGGCGACTACGCCCTCGACTTCTATTCCGACCTCAAAATGCTGCAGATAAAGGAAGGGACAACCCATGGGTGAAATTGTCGGTGCCGGACTCTTGGCACACGTACCCACCATTGTGTTGCCCGACGAGATTCGCCGACAGCTCAATAACGGACTCGAGTCAACACTCTTCACCGGACTGCATGAGCTGCGCCGAGAGGTATTCGACGTCTTACAGCCCGACCTCGTTCTGGTCTTTGATTCACACTGGTTCACCACCGTTGAATTCGTCATCACGAGTGCCGACGAACGATCCGGTTTTTTCACTTCCGAGGAACTTCCCCGCGGCATGTCCTCGGTTCCCTTTCGACTGCCCGGCCACCGGGCCTTCGCCGAACTCGTCGGCGCCATCGCCAACGACACGCCGGAGTGCTGGATCAGCCCCATCGACAACCATCACCTCCCCAACACCTACGCCACACTCAACTTCGCTCCCTTCCTCCAGCGAGGTGATGAAGCGTGGGTGTCGGTGAGCACCTGTCAAACGGCAGAACCACGCGACTTCGCCACGGTGGGTCGCGTTATCGCTCAAGCGATTGCCGAGAGCGACGTGCGCGTGGTCCTCATCGCCTCGGGCGCACTGAGTCACACGTTCCACAGTCTTCGCACCCTCCGTCAGCACGAAGCCGCAGGGGAAGAACACATCTACTCCGAGGCGGCTCGCGAATGGGACCACCGAGTGATTGCCTCTCTCGAGGCTGGTGACCACGCCGATGTGCTCAACAATCTCGACGGGTTCCAGAAGGTCAAGCCCGAGGGGCACTTCGCTCACTACCAAATGATGGCCCACGCTCTCGGGGGTACCGCCTGCACGGCCAAGGGGCGTCGCTTCTCCGACTACGAAAACGCCATTGGCACTGGACAAGTGCACTTGTGGTTCGATCAACCAAACGAAGGATGGACACACCAATGAGTTACCCCCAGGGACTGCCCTTCCCACGCACCGCCAGTGGCGGAGCATCGATGTTGCCCCGACTGCCGTGGCACTACAGCGGTGACCTGCTGACGGTGGAATACCGTACGAATCCCGACAACGTGCGCAAGGTGCTCCCACCCGACGTCGAACTGGCGCACGACGACGAGGATCCGGGGGCGGTGGCCTTCATCTGGGCCGACTGGCAGAGTTGCGGCGCGGAGTACGAGGAACTCATTGACCCCGTTCGCGGACAGTACAAGGAAGCCTTCGTTGTCGTCCGCTGTCGGTACGAGGGACAGCTCTACAGCCGATGCGTCTTTATCTGGGTCGACAAGGACTTTGCACTGATGCGGGGGTACCTGCAGGGTTACCCGAAGAAGTTCGGTTCGATTCACCAAACTCGCCCTGTGACGGTCGGCTCGGCCGGACCGCGCCTCGAACCAGGTGGGCGCTTCGGTATGACCCTGGCGGCGAGCGATCGTCGTCTCGCGTCGGCCACCGTGACGCTCGAAGGCCCCGCCACGACCAACGGCTTCGTTAATGGACACGCCATGCTGCACCACCGGTGGTTCCCCCGCATTGAACTCGATGGTCGAGACTCATTAAGCGAGGTCGTCACCATGTCCGGCGTCAACGTGGAACTGGGGCCAGTGTTTGGTGGCCGCGCGACGCTCGACGTGTTTGACTCCCCCACCGAAGAGTTAACCCTCCTCGCTCCCGAGGAAATCATCGGTGGTTACTTTCGAAGTGTCGGCACCACCTTCGCTGGAGGGCGTACGATACACGGATGAGTCGCCGCATCGCATCCAGCTCACCACAGGAGTTGCTCGCAACGGAAAGCCAGATTCGCACGCGGCTCGAAGGTCAACCGTTCGATTTCGATGCAATGAGCGCCGTCTCCAACGTTTATCGCGCCGGTACTGCGGTGCGGACACATATGGAGCGAACGATTCTTGCGGAGCACGAGCTTTCGTGGGTGGCCTTCACCGTCCTATGGGTCCTTTGGATCTGGGGGAAGCAAGAAACTGGCCACGTCGCCGAAGAGGCGGGCATAACCAAGGGCACCCTCACTGGGGTAATCAAGACCCTGACGGGCCAGCAACTCATTCGACGAACCACCCACGCCGACGATCGGCGACGCGCCTCGATTGATTTGACGGCGAAGGGAACGAAGTTGATCACCAAGCTCTTCCCGATGTTCAATCAACACGAATCCCTTGCAGTCTCGGCATTGACCCTGGCGGAGCAACGCGAATTAGCTCGACTCCTGCGCAAAGTGACCAATCATCTGGCCAGTGACGCCATCATCAATTAGGGAAACATGCCCTTACTGCGAAGTGCGGCCTCAAGGATGGGTGTCAGTGCAACAGTGAAAGTCTTCGTGAAGTGGTACTGGTCGAGGTACATCAAGGTGGTGCCCAATACGACTGGGCAATAGGTCGACGAGCAGTACCAGTTCGCCTGCGGCACAAACGAAACACCCGCTGCGTGGGCCGCCACGGCGAAGTCGGGTTCATTCATCGCCTGATTAGGGGCCGAGCGCGCGATGCCACAGTGCAACAGTTGCGAGGGGTGAATCGCGATACACGTGGCGGGGTTCTGTGCCGGCACGGGATGTTGATCCATCAAGAATACGTGTGGCGTTATGGCCACTAACTGCTTGAGTCGTTCGGCCAGGTAGCCGCTGTACTGGGCGCTCGAGAGCAACTGGTGCGACAGTGTTTCGGTCGTCGGAATTTTTATAAAGGCCACGACGATCCCCCAGGGGTGCATGGACGCAATCTTCTTGACGGCCAGATTGGCAAAGGCGTAGCAGTTCTTCGAGTCGGCGACACTGTAGTAGTCCCACTGCACAACACTCGCCAGGTCGCACGCACTGCGCGCCAGGAGCACCATCTTCACGTGATTCTTCTTGCCAATGCGGTCGAGAGCATCGCTCCACTGCCACATCTGCGAATCACCGAAGAGGACGATTGTTTTCTTCGACGTAACGTCACCGAACGAACACGCCTTTTCACCGGGCCAGGCCGCTAGGGTCCCTGGTCCGCTGTAGTCAAGAAGACAATTGCCCCAGCCGCTGTAGTCAATGGACTCCTTCGCCACCTCGGGTGTCGTCGTCGATGGCAACGTCGTGAGCGAACTGGCCGCAGTGAGCATGGTGGCGAGCTGATGCGTTGACGCTACCTTCGACGGGGACGGAGAAGCGTACCCCGCGACAGCAAGGGCCACACTTGACAACACGATGGCGCCAAAGGCGACCGCACGCTGCAGCACTGCAAACATAGGTGAAAATTTCTCGACGGTGCCCGTGATCACGCCACGAGCAGCACGCCTACATGATGTGGTCGGCAACCAAGAGCTTCTTCAACAGGGGCAGTAGCCGCAGGGCGTACGTGCGAGTGATGTGGTACTGGTCGGTGTAGATCAGGGTCTTGTCGGCAACCAGTGGGCAAAAAGTCGCACCACAGAACCACGCCACCGGCGAGTGGTACTTCACGCCGGTGGCGGCGGCGACCGTCCGGTACACGGGGTCAGAAAATGATGGCATGGCTTGCTTGAGCGACATGGCGCACCCCGTGATGTGCGAGGGATGCGTCACCATGCACGAAGTCGGGTCTTCTCCCGGCACGGGATGTCCGCCGAGCAGAACAACATTGGGCGTAATCGCTCGCAGCGTCATCATGGTCTTTTCGAGTGCCGCTTCGTAGGCCGCAGTACCGATGGGGTGCTGGGCAAGGTCCTCGGGCGAGTTGGGCTTGAGGTCCGCCACAATCACACCGACCGGGTGGAGTGAGGCAATCTCTTTGAAGGCTGCGTGACGAAACGAGGCGCAGTTCGAACTGTCCTTTTGGGAGTGGTAGTCCCACAGGGGCGTGTCCGCTACCTCACAGGCGGCGCGGGTCAGCTGCACCACGCGGTAGCCCAGGGTATGGCCGAGCTGGTCAAGGTCATCACCCCACATCCAGGCCTGCGAGTCACCGTAGAGCACGATGGTCTTCTTCGACTGCCAGTCCCCCATCGAGCAGTGCGATACCCCCATCCACGATGAAATAGAAGGGCCCGACGTGTAGGGAGTGAGGCAGCCCGCCCAACCGGTGTAATCAGTCGCAACACTCGACAAACTAGGTGAGACGTGAGATGGCAGTACGTCCAGCGAGCTGGCGACATTCAGGGCGGTCGTGAGTGCCTGTTGGGATGAAAATGGCGCCGGTGCTGCGCTGGACGCGCCAGCGCTGGAGGGGGCCAACGTTGCCACCGCAGAAATGGCCAGATTCGCCATAACGCGTGTGGCAGTTCGAATCGAAATCACGGTTCAGTCCTTGTGGCTAGGGAGAACCCCAATTTTAGATTCATTGTTAGCAAAATGTGAAGAATACTTTTTATTTTCCGAATCTACTTTCCTCCGCTCAGGGCGCTCCAAGGAATCGACGCATCAGAAAACGGAGTCATCTCCTCCCCTGACACTCGCCGCGAGTTCAGGACGGGCGGATCAGCACAATTAAAACCCACTGATAGTCACCATTTTCGAACTGGCCATCGACGAAACTGGGGGCGACGTATCGCCGTTGGCGGACCTATATCGAGGACGACCCGTGACCACCTCTTCAACAATCGCTTCTACGAGCCCCTCGCCCTTACGCAAGGACATCCAGGCTCTCCGCGCGCTCGCAGTACTGCTCGTCGTGGCGTACCACGCGAACCTGCCGCTAGTCCATGGTGGGTTTCTGGGCGTGGACGTCTTCTTCGTGATCAGTGGATTCGTCATCACGCAATCGCTGGACCACCGCACGAATCTCACCTTCGTTGGTGCCATCAGCGACTTTTACGCCAAGCGCATTCGCCGCATCATGCCCGCCGCCACGTTGGTGATCATCGCGACCATCTTCGCCAGCTATCACTGGTTGAGCTACATCACGGGGGGGCACACGGCCAATGATGCGAAGTGGGTCGCCGCCTTCGTAGGGAACTTCCATTTCGCTTCACAGCAATTGGGGTACTTCACCTCAGCACTCCCCCACTCAACGCTCCAGCAATACTGGTCACTCGCCGTCGAAGAGCAGTTCTACGTTGTCTGGCCCGTGGTCTTTTTCGCCATTCGCGCGCTCGTTCGTCGCGCCAGTGGTCCGATCACTATCGGTGTACTCGTGACCACCATCGCCTCCTCGCTCGTTTGGTGCGTGGCGCAGACGCACCAGAACGCGACGACCGCCTTCTTCAGCCCCTTCACCCGAGCGTGGGAACTTGCCCTCGGCGCCCTGGTAGCCGTGCTCGCGCCGCGACTCATCGACCGAGCCCCCCGAGTAGGTCTCGGCCTGAGCCTCGTTGGCGTGGCGGGCATTATTGCCCCAGTATGGTTTCTCACTGCGTCGAGTCCATGGCCGGGTTCCAACGCGATCGTGCCAGTCGTCGGGACTGCTCTGGTAATTACCGGTGGCACCTTGCGCCGCTCATCGCGCGATCACGTCCTGATCGCCAATCCGGTGGTGCAATGGTTCGGATTGATTTCCTACTCGCTGTACCTCGTGCACTGGCCGGTGTTACAGATTCCCCAGCAGTACTCCTTCTCGGGCACGATTGCCCGATCAAGCGACCTTTGGCTCGTTGGCCTCTCAATCGCACTGGCGGCTGCGATGTACTACGCCGTCGAGCAGCCGTTGCGAAAGGCCTCGTGGCTGCAAGTGCGATGGCGCACCTTCGCACTCGGCGCTGGACTGATCGCCCTCACGTACGGTGCACTGTTCTGGCACCTTCACAACTACTAAGCGAAGAATTAGGCCCGAGGCGTCACTCGGTCGCGCTCGGCACTCACCTGATCATCGTCTGGTACGAGGTACGACGGCGTTGTCGGCATTGGCAATGACAAAATCGGTCCGATGGGGTACGAAGTGTCGCGCATCTGAACGAACAGGTGACGCGTGGAGCGCCAGCGGGCGTAGAGGGTTCGCATCGACCGCGGCGGCTGCTTGGACAAGGTGTCGTCACCCTCAATCTCCTGCCAGAAGGCTTTGAGGTCACGCTTGCGAAGGAAGTAGCTGCGCATCACGAGCGGTAGCGCCACGCCAAGGAGTGAGCCGGGGAAGAGGAAGGACCACTTCTTCGGTGGCAGCGTGCGGTAGGCACTGCCGTTCTTGGCGACGTAGTTGGAGCCTGCTTCCAACGAGAGTCCGTGGAGTGACAGCGCATTTTCTTCAATGACGTTGGCCTGGATCAGCGCCTGCGCTGGAGCGTTGCGCTCTACTAGGCCAATCTTGTTCTTCAAAATAATGTTGCCGCCAATGACATTTCGATTGGCATTACTCAGCAACGCCAGACCATCACCCTTGTTCGACTCAATGGAATTCTGGGTGATGGTATTGGAGGCGGCCGCGGACGCCATCACCACACCGGTCTCGCCGTTGTGATTGATCGTGTTTTGCGTCAGGGTGTTGTCATGGGCCCCACTGCTCAGCACGACACCGGCGGCGGTGTTGTGCAGCACTTGGTTGGCGACGAACGTGTTTTGCGCCGCACCGGCGGTCAACTCGATGCCGTAGAGGTGGGAGTGACTAAAAGAGCTAGTGGTCACCGAAAGGTTTGAGGTCCGATAGACGTAGAGGCCAGTGTCGTTGCCTTCGGTCGTACTGTTCTCAATCGAACCCGTCGCGCCATTGATGAAGGACAACCCAGAGGCATCGGGAGCGTTGTAGCCCAGATTGAACAGGTGGACATTGGAGAGGTAGGCCGACGAGTGATTGGCGAAGACAATTGACGAACGAGGCGTCGATTGCCCGCGCCAGGTAGTCGACACCGTGGAAATCCGCAGGCCACTGAGTGAGGTCGTGGAGGCACCATCAACCGACAAGTACGAACCTTGAGGGCCGGCAAAGACGAGCGAGGTCACCGAGGGAGCCTGCGCCACGAGGCCGAGCCCCCCGTGGATGCGCAACGACGCACCAAGAGTGAAGTGACTAGCACCGTCCGTGGCGAGCCACGAGGCCTGCTTGACTACCGAGGTCAGTGATGACAGCGTAATTTGCTTTCCGTAGAGATCGCGAGCGGCGAAGGGGTGCGACGCCACAATCTGACCGTTGTCGACGAGCAGTACCCGTTGGGGGGTTACGTCGATGACACGAACGTTCGCGGACGACGGTGCTGGCGCAAAGATCGAAGTGGTGAATGCGGGGGTGGCGTGCGAGGCAGTGACAGTCGTTACGTCGGTGGGCCGAATGGTGTAGCCATAGCTACCAAAACCGAAGACGGTCCAGAGGGTCGTGGCGGGCAGGGCGATCATCATGGCCAGGCCGGCGAGCTTGGCGCTCTTTTCGCGGTCCTGTGACTGGTGGCGGTAGGCAACGGGTGTCATGATTCCTACTTTCCGGCGCCTACGGCGCTCGGTGTCTTGGTCTTGGCGATGACTTCAAAGCCACCGGGGTCACCTTGAACGATGTTGAGCAACGTGACGTAGGTGGTAATCGCCGATGTCACTGGTGCCAGCAGGGTCCCGACCAGCGTGTTGCGCAGGCGATCGGCGAGGGAAGCATCCACGTCACGTGAAGAAATCCACGACGCCAACGTAAATTCTGAGAGCCACAGGAAGAACGATATGGTCAGAATCTGCATGTCGGCCGCCGGCGGTGACCAGAGACCAAAGGGTAGGGCGATCAGCGCAATGACCTCGATGGCCACGATACCGATGCCGACCAACCAACGAGTGACAATCATGGCGGTGGCTGTGGGGGTCAGCAAGCCGTCTTTCAAGGCTGAAATATTGCCCCACGTCCAGCGGCGGCGCTGCTTCTTGAAGTCACTCCACGACCACGGTGACGTGATCTGCACAATCGAGTAGACAAATCCAAAGCTGAGACCTCGTTCGACGGCGTTGTGTCCAACGGTGAGGTCCTCCGATGCCGAAACTGGGTAATCCCACGACACGGTGGCTTCAGCCGATCCCCGGAAGGTCAGGCCCTCTCCGTGGACCCACAATGGGTGGCCGAATCCTTGGAAGAAGGCGCAGTCGGTGAGACACGAAATGGTGCGAACGTCGTCGAGGTGCGTGAGGAAACGACCATACCCACGGCGCGGTGACACGACGCCCTCGACAATGTCGTAGTCGGCACCGAAAACATCAACGAAGTACTGACGGGTTGGCAGGGAGTCGTCATCGATCATGATGACCTTGACGTCACGGCGCGCCAGACCACGGTGGGCCCGGACGCGTCGCGAGTACTCCTGCGCGCGTGCCTTGTAGTGAGCCAGCGTGGTGAATTCTTGGGGCACAACGATGACTTCGTCAGCGCCGTAATAGAGGTTTTCAACGCCCGGCTCCACCACGACCCAGAATTGGTATGGGAAGGGCAAGTCGTAGGCCTTGACCCCCGCGATGATGCCATTGACCGAGTCGTAGTTGCCGATGGTGGTGATCTGAATAATGGCTTCGGTCGCGCCAGAGGTCCCCATGCGACGCTTGTGCGTCAGCAGGTAACGGGCGTAGCCGCTCGCCATCATGAACAGCTCGACAAAGGGGAACATCCAGGTTAGAAAGAGCAAGCGACTCATGCGTGGGCCCCCACGGTGGTGAATGATTCGTTAACGGTTCGTACGGCCTCAAGCAGTGGAGTCGACACGCCGGCGCTCGCGGCAAAGCCAATCAGGCCGTCAAGATCCTTGGGCAGACAGTGCCCACCGAAGGGGTAACCGCCTCGGGTGCCATAGTCGGGGTTCGTGCTGGCCTCGGCCGACCGCACCACGACCTCGCTGATGGCGTCACCATTGATACCGAAGACGTCGGCGAGCTGGTGCATCTCGTTGAAGAAGCTGATCTTGGTCGCATTGAAGCAGTTGTGAACGATCTTGACGAGCTCCGACGATGTGGTGTCAGTAAAGATTCGCATTTCGCCGCCCAAGGGGGAAAGGAGTTGCCGAAGCTCTTCGCGGGCGTAGACGCTCCGAGAGCCAATGACCGTGATGGTCGGACACACCGCGTCGAGCGCCGCTGACGCCTCGCGCAAAAACTCCGGCGTACTCGCCACGACCACCTGGGCCGTCGACTGATCGAGCTCGCTCCGGAGGAGACCAGAAACCAAACGTTCGGTGGTCCCGGGCGCCACGGTCGAGCGAATCGCCACGATGTGCGAACCGGTGCCACGGGCGATCGAGTGACCCACCGAGGAGACGGCGTGGGCCAACATCGTGAGGTCAAAGCCCGCTTCAGTGCTGGGCGTCGGCACACAGATAAAGATGATGCTGTCGCCGTAGGGCGGGGGCAACTTACTACTAGCCTGCTTCCCCTCGTTGAGGAGCCGGCACACCGTGGAGGGATTGACATCGACGAAACGGACCTCGTGGCCAAGCCCTAGAAGTGCGTGACCCGTGGCAATGCCGACAACCCCAGCGCCGACAATGATGACGTTGCGGGGGGTGATCGACGGGGTCGACGGAGCGAGAAAGTCAGGCGTAGTGGTGTTGAACGTGATTGACATACGCATTGAACATAGTGTGCGCAATATTCGAATGCGTCGACAAAATTTTTTACCTTGGAATAATTTTCACATCGTGCCCGCTGGACGACGGTGAAGAGTCCTCGAAAGAAAAAACATTTTTCTCAAACTTTGTTCGTGTCACCTACTACCGTTTTGAGCGTGAACCGAACCACCACCCTCCTCTTGAGTGCGGCCACCGCACTCGCGCTTTCTCTCACGCCACTCAGCGCTGGCGCCGCATCAACCAAACTTCACGTGAAGGGCATTGACGTGTTGTTCTACGCCAACGGCTCCTACCCCTCGACGGACCAACTCCAGAGCGAGGCCGCCTCGGCCGGCACATTCATTAGTGGCCTCGGGGCAAACACCGTTGGGCTGACCTTCCCCTTCTTCACCCCTGGCTACCAGAGCAACACGGTGATCGCCGGTGACAATCCCATCGCTCCGGGAACGGGCTCAACCCCGACAACCGCCCAGCTCGACGTTGTCATTAAGAACATGGTCTCGAAAAAGCTCAACGTGGTCTTGCGCCCGATTATCGACGAACAGACACTCCAGTCGCGCTGGCGAGGCGCCCTCGCCCCTACCAATCTGACCAAGTGGTTTGCTTCGTACCAAGCGGCGCTGACGCCCTATCTCACACTGGCCGCGACGGACCACGTGAGTGGCGTGGATCTGGCCATTGAACTGAATTCACTCGCTCCCAACACCGCGCTGTGGTCCGCCCTCGTGAGCTGGGCCAAGACCGTGTACTCGGGCGAGTTGATAGTCAATCCGATGGCGCGGGGCTCCGTGGGGCCCACGATTCCAGGAACTAGTGAATGGTTTGACTTCTACCCGGGTCTCAACGCCACGCCGACCGCATCCGTTGCCACCCTGGTGGGACTGTGGAAGAGCTACGCTGCGGGACTGCACTTACCCGGCAAGCCATCGCAGCAGACCATTGGCGAAACCGGCATTTTGGCCCAGACCGGCATGTACCGGTTCCCCTACTTGTACTACTACACCGGCGCCTTTAACCAGGCCATCCAGGCCACGTGGTACACGGCGGCGTGCCAATTCACGAAGCAGCAAGGCTACAACGGCATCTTCTTCTGGGACTACGTGCTCGGACAGCCCACCCCGTCGAGCACCACGCCAGACACGCACCACCCCGGGTCGATTCAGCCCGCCACGCAGAGCGCCATCAAGGCCTGCTTCAACTAGCGGGTCGCGGCATCCTCGGTTGAGACCAACTGGCGGGCTGCTCGGGCTTCGTCAACTCGCGACACGGGTGTCGTCTGTGGCGCCCTCATGAGGCGTTCGGGATCTGACACCGCCAAGGCCGCAATCTTCTCGATCGAGACCGCGAGCGCTTCGAGCGTCTGGAGACTTTCCGTCTCGGTGGGCTCGAACATCAACGCCTCATCGACAATCAAGGGGAAGTACACCGTCGGTGAGTGGAAACCCTCTTCCAGCAGGGCCTTGGCGACGTCCAAACCGCGGACACCGTGCTCGGTCTTAAGCGCCGACGCAGTCAAAACGGCCTCATGCATACAGGGACGGTCGTAGGCTGCGGGCAGCGTGTCACGCAAACGGTGCCGGAGCCAGTTGGCATTCAGCACCGCGTGCTGCGCGACCTTTTTAAGACCATCGCCACCGTGAACATTGATGTATGCCAACGCACGAGCAAGCACCAACGCGTTTCCATGCCACCCATGGACGCGGCCAATGGACTGCGACGGCGTGAACCAGTCGAAGGTGCCGTCGGCCAACTTCGTGGCCTTCGGGCCCGGGAGGAATTCGACGAGTCGCTGCGACACGGCCACCGGACCGGCACCTGGACCACCACCGCCGTGGGGAGTGGCGAACGTCTTGTGCAGGTTCATGTGCACTACGTCAAAACCCATGTCGCCTGGGCGTACGGCACCCAAGATGGCGTTCAAGTTTGCGCCGTCGTAATACAGCAATCCACCAACCTCGTGCACCGCCTCGGCGATTTCGACAATGTCTTCCTCGAAGAGACCCACCGTATTGGGGTTAGTCAACATAATGCCGGCGACGTCAGGGCCGAGTGCGGCCTTAAGTGCGGTGAAGTCGACGAGCCCACGGTCATTCGACGGGATGGTCGTGACGTCGTAGCCACCGAGCGTCACCGACGCGGGGTTGGTGCCGTGAGCGGAGTCGGGGATCAAAATGCGCTTACGAACATCGCCGTTGGCCTGATGGTAAGCGCGAATGAGCAACAGTCCAGTGAGTTCACCGGCTGCGCCAGCTGACGGCTGCAGCGTTGCGGCAGCCATGCCGGTGATGGCGCACAGCTGGTTCTCGAGCGCCACCATCAGTTCAAGCCAGCCCTGACAGAGTGTGGCGGGGACACCGGGGTGGACTGAGTTCCAGCCCGGGTCGTTGGCGACGGCGTCGCAGAACTTCGGGTTGTACTTCATGGTGCACGATCCGAGCGGGTAGGCCCCAAGGTCGACACTGAATTGACGGTGGGTCAATCGCGTGAAGTGGCCCACGAGGTCTCGCTCGTTGACCTCCGCGAGCGCTACCGGCGTGGCACGAAGGTGCTCCACGGGAACGAGGTCCTTCAAAGGTGTCGCCGCCACGTTGGTGGTGCGCAACTGTAAGGCGTGTCGTCCAGGAACGGACAGTTCAAAAATTGTGGGCTCGACTTCGTGTCCCATCAAGGGAATTGAAGCGGCGCGTCCACCGGGGTACGAAGTCATGCCAGCACCTTTCGAAGGCTCGATGTGAAGTGTTCAATGTCTGCTTGCGTCCGACGCTCGGTCACCGCAATAAGGAGAATATTGTCGGTGTCGCCCTCGACCGAAGAATCGCGAGTGCCCGCGAGTGACGCCAGCGAGAGACCGCCCAAAATACCCTCATCGACCAACGCCGCGAGAACCGCGGCGGCCGACTTCGGTAAACGGAGTGCGAATTCGCGGAAGAAGGGGGCCGACGAGACTGCCGTGACGCCAGGAATGGCGGTCAGCGCGTCAAAAAGCACGTGAGCGCCTTGCGCGCAGCGGGTGGCCACTTCGGCCAACCCTTGCGTGCCCAGATAGCCCAATTGAATGGCGGCGGTCACGGCCATGAGGGTCTGGTTGGAGCAGATGTTCGACGTCGCCTTCTCTCGGCGAATGTCCTGCTCTCGAGCGCGTAGCGTCGTCACGAAGGCGCGGCGACCATTGGAGTCCAGCGTTTCACCGACGATGCGACCGGGCAACCGGCGAATCTGCTCCGTTGTGCAGGCGAAGAGGCCGAGGAACGGACCACCGAATGACAACGCAGTGCCGAAGGGCTGCCCTTCGCCCACGTACACGTCAGCACCCCAATCGGCAGCCGACTTGAGGACACTTGCGGCGACGGGGTCACCATCGACCACGAAGAGTGCGTCGTGGGCAACCGCCAATGCCTTCGCTTCGCTCAAGTCCTCCAGCACACCCAGGTAGTTGGGGTACGCCGCAACAACCGCGGCCGCGTCGGTTACGTCCACGCTGGCCCAGTCGGTTACGCCGTCACGAAGGGGCACGATCACAATCGTGTGGCCGGTACCGAAAGCCATCGTTTCCACCACCTGACGACGGTGCGGGTGGACGCCGGCCGAAATGTACATCGTGTGGCGCCCGGTGGCGCCCCCAGCCATGTTCACCGCCTCAACGAGCGCCGTTGCACCATCGTAAATGGACGCATTGGCGATCGGCAGGCCCGACAAACGGGAGACCATCGTCTGGTACTCGAAAACGGCCTGCAAAATTCCCTGAGCGACTTCCGGTTGGTACGGCGTGTACGCGGTCACGAACTCCGAACGCGAACCCAACGCCTTGACGACCGGTGGGATCTCGTGGTCGTACGCACCGCCACCCGCGAAGCAGGTCAGGTTCGCCAGCTGGCCCTTGTTTTTCTTGGTCATGTCGGCGAACACGGCGGCCACGTCGGGTTCTGACAGACCAGGGGCCATGTCGAGACCGGCACTGAGGCGCACCGATGCGGGAATGTGAGCGAAGAGTTGATCGAGGGAGTCGAGTCCGAGGAACTCGAGCATCGCTGCTACTTCTTCGGGCGTGTGGGGAATGTAATCAGCCACGTCACTGGGCCTTTCGTACGAAGGGCAGCGCGTGAATGACCGCCGGTATTTCTCGACCACGCAACGCTACCGTCACATGGGTTCCTACTGGTACATCTCGGTCCAGGAGGCCCGTACCAATGCCCCGCTCGAGGACGGGTGAGTAGTTCCCCGAGCACAAAACGCCGACCGACACACCGTCGACCAGCACTTCCCCACCGTCACGTAACGGTTGGCGGCCTTCGGCCACTACGCCAGTAAGAAAGCGTGCGACGCCGCGCTCCCGCTCCGCCAGTACGGCGTCGCGCCCACGAAACAGTGGCTTCTTCCAGCCCAGCACCCAACCTAGGCGGGCCTCGAGAGTCGTGGAAGAATCGCTCAGCTCGTGACCGTAGAGAGGAAGGGCGGCTTCGAGCCGCAGCGTGTCACGCGCGCCAAGTCCAGCGGGAGTGATGCCGGCGGCGACCAATGCCCCCAGCAAGGCTTCGGCATGCTCGTTGGGCACCGCAATTTCGAGGCCGTCTTCGCCGGTGTAGCCAGTTCCTGCCACGCGGACTTCTACCCCGCGGAAGTCGAATCGCACCACACCAAATCGGGGCACCGAGGCGAATCGCTCATCGATTGTGGCGACTTTGGCCCGCGCGTTCGGCCCCTGCACGGCGAGTACACAACGCGTGTCGGTGACGTCAGTACCGGGAAGAGCCGCTGTTACTCCCGAGGTATTCGAGGCGTTAGGCATCACGTCAAATTCGTTCTCGCCCACCCACCACACGATGATGTCATCGACGACGAATCCCTCTTCGTTGAGCAAATGGGTGTATTGCGCACGGCCGGGGGCAATTTTGGTGAGGTCATTCGTCAGCGTGGACTGCAGGTGATCGAACATGTCGGGACCGTCACAGCGCACCGTGCCGAGGTGCGAGACGTCGAACACGACGGCGTCGTTGCGGCACGCGAGGTGTTCGGCGACGGTGCCCGTCGCGTACTGCAGCGGCATCTCCCAGCCACCAAAGGGCACAATCTTGGCGCCAAGGGCGACATGGGCGTCAAAAAGGAACGGGCGACGATCAGGCATGCCTGCCACTTTATGCGCCCCGACGATGAAGTCGAGTCATTGCCCCGACGATGGAAATTAGGCCGAGACGACGAAACGCTCTTGGTCGATTGAGGTGGCCAACTCGCTCACGATGCTCGCCATTGTCACCAAGTTGAAAACACCTTGGCCGCCGCGCAGCAAGTCGACGATGCCGTTGAGATCAGCGAGCACCGAGCCGGATTCACTAATGACGAGTGACGCTGCGCTGAGGTCGACCGAGAGATTGTTGCGCAAACACTCAACGGCCTGACGGGCGCGGGCCAAGGAAACACCGGAGTCCAGAAGGGACTTGATGACCTTGACTTCGAGGACGTCTCGGTAGGCGTAGGTACGCTTGGAGCCACTGCCCATTGCGGGGGTGATTGACGGCGTCACCAGTTCGGTGCGAGCCCAGTAATCCAGTTGGCGGTACGTCACCCCGGTAAGGCGGCACACCTTTGGTCCACTGAAGCCTTCAACGCGCGCCATCGTCGCCCCTTTTATCACACTCGACCCCTCGCCACAGAAGCGAGAACCACACGATTGTAGTTAGGCCAAGGGCGATTCGGCAAATAAATCTGGGCGTCCCAGCGACGGGGAGGATGCTTCGGCCGTAAGTCGCGGTGGAATGCGTCCCGCTCGTCGGGCGGCGTACCCCGCCGCCACGGCGTCGCGAAATGCTGCGGCCATCAGTACTGGATCGAGGGCCCGATTTATCGCCGAAGCCGCCAGCACGCCATCGCACCCCAGCTCCATCGCGAGCGCGACGTCGGACGCCGTGCCAAGCCCAGCATCGAGGAGGACCGGTGCGCTGAGGCGGTCGCAAATCGTGGCGATGGCGTGGGGGTTTCGAATGCCTAAGCCCGAGCCGATGGGCGAACCCAGTGGCATGACGGCCACGCAGCCCAGTTGTTCGAGACGTTGCGCCACAATCAAATCATCCGAGGTGTAGGCCCAGACCTCAAACCCGCGCTCCACGAGTGTGGCGGCCGCTCGCAGGGTTTCGACCGTGTCGGGCAGCAAAGTGGCGTCGTCACCGACAACTTCGAGCTTGATGGCGTTGGTGTCAAAGGCCTCACGAGCGAGTTCGGCAACCACTACGGCTTCGTCAGCGCTGTAGCAACCAGCCGTGTTGGGCAAGAGTGCCATATCGTGGTTTTCGAGGAGTTCGTACAGCGAACCTTGAGCCGTCGGCTCCACCCGACGGAGCGCGACGGTCGCGATTGTCGAACCCGAGGCCGCGATTGTCGAACCCAGGACCTCAAACGTTCGAAAGCCCCCGGTACCGAGAATGAGTCGCGATGACGAGGACAGTGAGCCCACACGGAAGAGTTCAGTCACGCTTCCAGCGTAGCCAGCCGATACTCTTGCTTTGGTCGCTAACGTAACAGGGTGACACCCACCACCGTCCTCACTATCGCTGGTTCCGACTCCGGTGGCGGCGCAGGAATTCAGGCTGATTTACGGACTTTCAGTGCCCACGGTGTCCACGGCACCTGCGCCATCACCGCGGTAACGGCGCAGAACACCACGGGTGTTCGGCACATTGAAACAATGTCAACCAGGTCACTGCAGAGCCAAATTGAAGCCGTTCTCGACGACTTCTCCGTGGTCGCCGTCAAAACGGGCATGCTGGCGACACCTGAGCTCGTCGAACTCGTGGCGAGTATCGCTGCTCGCGGGCTACTCCCCCAACTGGTCGTTGACCCTGTCCTGATCTCGACATCGAACCATGCATTGCTGGCCGATGGAGGCGTTGCGGCCTATCAACGAGCCTTGTTGCCACACGCCCTCCTCGCAACGCCGAACCTTCGAGAGGCCGCAGCGCTCGCCGGGGTCGAGGTCAACGACGTCGCAACTATCGATGATCTCGTATCGCTCGGACGACTTCTTTTGCCCTTTGGCGTTCGCTACGTTCTCGTTAAAGGGGGCCATCTCGTCGGCGAGCACTCGCCCGACGTGTTAGTCAGTGCGACCGACGTGACCATCTTCGAAGGTGACCGCGTTTCCACCACCAACACCCACGGCACGGGATGCACCCTTTCGGCCGCCATTGCCGCCCAGTTGGCCAAGGGTGCCTCTCTCTCCGACGCCTGTCGTTTCTCGAAGGCCTACGTCAGTCAGGCCCTACAGACCGCGAGTGACTGGCAACTGGGGCGGGGCTCAGGGCCATTGGACCACTTAGGCTGGGGCGCATGAGCTCTCCCAAGCCACCACTCACGACGACTACCAGTATCTGGCCGGCCGCCTCAGTTTTGTTGGTGGCCATCGGCATGTTGAGTATTTTCATGGTGCTTAACGTCGTCACCAGTACCCCCGTGGCTCCCACGACGACACTTCCCATAATTGTCGGTGGACTGCCGGTACAAACAGGACTTCTGAGTGGGGCAACTCTGCTCGCCCATTGCAATCAAGATGGCACCCCACCCGCCAACGTCCTGAACGGCTTCATCCTTCCGCAGGGAACACGCCCCAACGGCCCCTTTCGCATCGTGAATGCCGGCGCCGGTGAATTCGACTGTCGTCAACCCTTCGTGAGCACCACGTCGTCCGCTCAACTGCTCGGTTTCTACGCCTCGCAGCTCGAAGCGCGCGGTTGGACAGAATTCTCTTCCGGTGCCACCAATGGCATGCCCCAGTTGCTCTTCCAGAAGGCGGGGAGTGACACGTTCTATTACGTCTTAGGCGTCACAGTAAACGTGCGCAACCCGCACCGCACGCAGTGGACCTTCCGGATATACCAGAACTCCAACACGATCTAGACCGCGCTGGCGCGCTCCTTGGTCACATGCGACCAGAGCCAAAAGTTCAATGGGTAGATGACGTACCCGGAGCGGGTCGCGGAGGCGGTGAGAATCACCACCGTGGTGCCGAGGGCCAACACCGCCAACATCCGCGACAGGCTGAGCGGCCAATGGCCACGCAGATACTTCGCGAGGAAGTAGCCACCCACGACCAAGGTGAGTGGAGTCAAGACGTGGCCTAGTGGCGCCCATAACACCGTTAATAGATGACCCGGGAGTGGACTCGCCGCTGGCGACACGACGTGGGTCAAGCCGAGTGGAAATTCGACCACATTTGAGAGGAATGTCGCCGGATTGAGCACCACGTAGGGCACGACGGTGCTCGCCACAATGACGGCCGCCCACAGCGCCACCGTGCGCGGCCGTGCGCGTCCCTGGCCATCGCGCGCCACGAGCAGCGCCCCGAGCAGCATGGGCCACGCGGTGAGTTTGATGGCCGTACTCAGCCCCAGGGTAATCGCCGCCGCGTGAACACGTCGACGGGAAAGGAATGCCACACCGAGCAACATCAGACCGAGTAGGGGCATGTCGTCGCCACCCGTCGCCAAGAACATGGCTCCCGTAGGCAGAGCAATCAGGATCTGCGTGACGCGTAGGGCGTGGCGACCTGAGAGACGTAGGAGCACGAGTGCCCCCGCGAGACACCCGATCGTGACCAGGGTCATAACGACGCGGGCGTCGGTCAGACTCGTGCGGTGCTTCGTGACGGTGGCGGGAGCGCCAAACACGCTCATCAACGGAAAATACGGGTAGTAGGACTCGTACGCCGGTACGTTGGCAACTTCGTGCTGCAGTCGTCCGTGCAGCCAAATTGCCTGGTACGGATCGTGGCCGTCGTAGAGCAGATTCGCCGCCCGCTCGATCACCATCACCTCGGGCTGGGCGTAATTACCAGCCGGCGAGGCCTGTCGCCACTGCGCCATTAAGGCCAGTGGCACCACCACTGCCCCGAGAACCGCGAGTGCACAAAGTACGAGCCGCACTCGCAGTACCGAGCGCCACCTCCGACGCGACGCACCGAAGGCCACCAGGGCCACGAAGAGGTAGGGGGTTGCGCTGAGTGCACCCCACCAGGACTGCGCCACCGTGGCGGAAACGAGGTAGGTACCAAGCGCGAAGGCGCTGGCGAGCCCGTACAACACGCCGTCGCCGACGAGGTCGCCACGTCCTTGCCACCACTGCCACAGTGCGGCGTGTTTGGTTCTCGTCGTCTCGACGAGCGTCGCCGTACTCACGATTCTCGAGCCCGACGAAGGGGCATGCGCGTCTCCACCGGTAGGTCGCTCGTCAAAAATCGTCGAATCGTTCGAGCGCACTCCTTCGTGCGCTCCTTGAGCAGCGAGTGCGAGGTTCCTGGAACGATGCACAGCTGGGCGTCGGGAATCGATTCGTACAGGCTGGCGGTGTGGGCCAGCGTGGCGACGTCGTCGTCACCGGCCATGACTAAGGTCGGCACCGCTACCCGGGCCAAATCGTTGGTCGTCAGGGTCGGCCCCGTCGCCTGCATCGTAACGGTCTTTCGAAACACGAGGTGGGCCCGCGAGCTCCCGTCGGGTGACATGGCCGCGTATCGATCTACCCACGCCTGGAAAGCCAGTGAGTCCTCCTCGAGGGGCGGCAGGGGCATTAGACCATTGACGTGGTAGTTCGCACCAATCAGCACGAGCCGCTTAACGAGATCGGGCCGCTGTAAGGT
>Ga0136642_1000439_pt1 | contig 22300 bp, 20 predicted proteins | sample LowCatLa1302831Y_FD_115313 | JGI IMG/M metagenome (GOLD analysis project Ga0136642, IMG submission 115313) | Freshwater microbial communities from Lower Cathedral Lake, Yosemite National Park, California, USA - 13028-31Y | ecosystem: Environmental > Aquatic > Freshwater > Lake ... | reverse complement strand
TTCTTTAGAAAAATATTTATAAAATTCTGTTAGCTTTTTGGCAGAGACAATTTTTAGTTTAATTCTTGAAAACGCCAAGAATTAAAATCGAGCAACCTACCGTTTTCAACTAGTACAAAGAAAGAAAAGGGGATATGACGCGGTTATTGTAAAAACCGCCTGATTAAAAATATTGGTTATTATTAGTATGGACCATAAATTTTACATATTTTTATTATTTATTTCATTTTTTGTTTTGATATCGATAACTTCTCGAAAAAACAATCATTATGAAGGATTCGCGGGAGTTTACGATTTACAACGTTCGCAAAATATGGTATATGATTTGAACGAAAGTTCCGAATCGGTCTACGATTTGAAAAATATGCCTACCGAAATAGCCGGAAAGTTCAATTTGAAGAATGAACCATATTATCCAATCGCGGTGAATGACGGGACAAAACAAGCCGATGAAATCGCATTGCAATATTGGATTGACGAAAACAGTTCAAGATTAGATTCAATGGCAAAGGAATTAACGTATATAGACAACAATTGCATTCCTTATTTAGAAATAGGGTTAATTGAATCCAAAGGAGATCTATTTGACGAAATATCATTCGAAGTTTCTCCCGTAACCGGTAATCCTCCCAAGCAAATTATAAATTTTGTATTACCAAAGGGGAGAAAGGGTCCGGTGGGATTAAAGGGTCCACCCGGAGATCGAGGTATTCCTGGAGAAAAAGGCGATAATGGGCAACAAGGCGAGACTGGAACATTTGCATTACCGGTCCTTAAAAATAAATCACACGAAAGGTTAACGTGATTGAATTAGCGGGAATTATATTTTAGCAACAAACGGCGAACTCGTATTTTGTATTTCGCTATTTCGTTTTTCTTGGATTCGGTCTACGGTTAAATCATTTGAAATTTTGTCGGGTTTGTAATCATCGTCAGGAGTGGGTATAGAAAAAACGTTTTGAGACGCGGATACATAATTGTACATTTGGCGGCGACCACCGGTTCCTTTTGCGCTCAATTCATCCGGCGTCAAATTATACATAGTATACGGTTCGGATATAATATTCATTCCTTGATTTGATTGCGTCAAAGATACACCGGCGGGTTCGTCATTTTGTATAGTCGATTGAAGTCGATCTTTTGCCCGAGGTTGGAAATAATGAATAATATCTTCGCCTAAAAGAACACGGTAGTTTTGTTTTACTAGCAAAAGCGCCGGGACGCTTTGTATATTGGGGGGCATAATAACCCGCTTTCCGTCTTCCAAGATTATATACATCTGATTGTTGTTTGCGTCTCTCGCGCGTTTATCGACGCATAAGAAATTAACTTGATTCACGAAATTGCCTTTGACTAAATATTGTAAAACTTTTTGCGAATGTTTACAATGATTGCTATAATATAAAGTATCCATCGGGAAATTTGTATTATGCTTAGAATTGTTCGTCGGAATTAAGACGCGCTTAGTTCGAAAGTCCGCTGCACATGGAGTACAAGAGACGGTTTTGGAAATAGGCGATCAAGTAGATCAACACAACGGGGAGGATGTTCATGAGCGTCTCCATATTGCCTCCGCGTTTTCCAAAGGCAACGTAGAGCGCGCGGACCACAAGAAGTATGATGGCGATAAAGGGAATAACGGAGAGAATGTAGAACCAGATGCAGTATTTTTTTCCGAGAGGACCAAACAACGATTGGAGGACGTCCATTATATATTGTGCCTAGATTTTCTTACTAAATAAATGAAAAATATCTTTCCGAAAAAACAATGTAAAACAAATATCTGGGAGAATATATACAATTTTATAAAAATGGACACTTCTACAACATGGAAAATAATAGATTCGCATTTTCGCGACAATCCGCAATCTTTAGTAAGACATCATCTAGATTCCTATAATGATTTTTATAAGACGAGCATATTTCAGATTTTCAGGGAAAAAAACCCGGTGCGCATTTCCTCCCAATTCGATGAAAAGACGGGAGAGTTCAAAACGGAATGTAACCTATATTTTGGTGGGAAATCGGGTGACCGAATTTACTTTGGAAAGCCGGTCATTTACGACGACGAAAACGCGCACTATATGTTTCCGAACGAGGCGCGTCTACGTAATATGACGTATGGAATGACGATTCATTATGACATCGAGGTAGAATTTATAGAACGCCTGGCTCCTGGGGAAATGCCTAAAACACTCGGTGGCGGCGGCGGCGGCATTTCCAATGATAATATGGAACAACGTAATGAATCCAATGAGCCAAAATTACAACCTGAATATAAAGATGGAGGTGCGCCTAAATCCACGGCAATCAAACGCAAGGCGAAACCCGAAGCTAAAGAACCAGTGGAACTTTCGCCAAGCGATGTGCAGAAAATCCGCGAAGCAACAGAAGAGTCGCTAAAGCCCGGGTCCAATATCCAAACGCATACTCACGTTTTGGAAAAGATCTATCTTGGAAAATTCCCGATTATGTTACAATCCGATTTCTGTATTCTAAAGGGTGTCCCTCGCGAAGTTCGGCATACCATGGGCGAATGTCGCAACGATATAGGTGGGTATTTCATTATTGACGGAAAAGAGAAGACGGTAATCTCTCAGGAGAAATTCGCAGATAATATGTTATATATTCGTGAAGTGAACGACGAGCATTATTTGTATTCCGCGGAAATGCGGACGGTCAGTGAGAATGTTTCCAAGCCTATTCGTACAGTTTCCGTGAAAATGGTAGCACCGAGCCCGTCATATACCAATAAAAACATCGTCGTAAATATTCCTAATGTTCGAAAACCCGTGCCCTTGTTTATTGTATTTCGAGCGCTCGGTATCATATCGGATAAAGAAATCATATCGTTTTGTCTCTTGGATATGGAAAAATACGAGTCCATGATCGATTTATTTATTCCGTCGGTCCACGATGCGGCGACGGTATTAACTCAACGTAATGCGCTGAAATATATTGCGACATTTACCAAAGGGAAAACAGTGAATCATGCCTTGGAAATATTGGCGGATTATTTCCTACCCCATGTCGGCGAAATAAACTATATTCCGAAAGCATATGCTCTTGGACATATAGTTTTTCGGTTATTATCGGTTTATACCGGAATCGAGAGACCTACCGATCGAGATAATTTCAAATACAAACGTTTAGAACTCGTGGGGTCCCTATTGTATGATTTGTTTCGCGAATACTGGAGTATCCAATTACGCCAAGTCCACTTAGACTTCGAAAAGACTCTCTATTATAGCGAGGGGCGATACGAAAATGATCTTTACGGATTAATAACACAGAATTATCGCGAGGTTTTCAAGGAGCGTGCCTTGGAACAGGGTTTCCGAAAAGCCTTCAAGGGAAACTGGGGCGCCCATTCGCATACCAAACGCATCGGAGTTATCCAAGATTTGAATCGTTTGTCTTTTAATTCCGCGCTGAATCATTTACGTAAAACGAATTTACCTTTGGACTCCAGTGTGAAATTAGTCGGACCACGCGTCCTACATAACTCACAATGGGGATTTATCGATCCGATTGATACGCCCGATGGTGCGAGTATTGGATTACATAAACATTTGGCAATTACGACGTATATTACACGCGGCGCATCACGCGAACCCATGATCGATTGGTTACGCGAAAAATGGGGTATGAAATTAGTCGAAGAGTTTTCGCCTAAGATGCTCGCACAAAAGACCAAAGTCTTGGTAAATGGATACTGGGCGGGAGTTACTGATGAGCCCGTGGAATGCGTGCGTAAATTCCGACTTTATCGTAGAAATGCGCTGATACCGATTTACGCTAGCGCTACTTTTGAGATTTCCTTGAATACGATTTTTATTTATACCGACGCGGGGCGTTTATGCCGCCCGATCTTTTATAGAGACGAAGAGACCGGGCGTGCGTCTTATCAATCAAAGGAGATTCTCAAACTTCTCCAAGATGACGCGTTTACTTGGGATCAATTAGTGACTGGATTTAATGAAAAACGTCCGCAAATCAAATTCGATACGACCGAAATGCGTATTTATGAATTGCCCGAGTTATACGAGGGCGTTCAGACCGAGACCAATCCAGCGAAACTCGATCGGTTCATCAAGAACAAAGCCGTGATTGATTATATCGATACGAGCGAATCAGAGAATGCGATGATTGCCTTGGATACCGAGGTTTTCGAATCTAGCTTATCCTCCAGCGTGGAAAAAGGTTCTGACAAAACAGACTCGGCGAGCGATTTATTATCGCGCATCAAAAAATATACCCATTGCGAAATTCACGAATCTCTAATATTTGGTATGATGTGTAATATGATCATTTTCCCGGAAAACAACCCGGCGTCGAGAAATTCGTTCTCTTGCGGTCAGAGTAAACAGGCGGTATCACTTTATCATACGAATTACCAAGTCCGAATGGATAAGACTTCAGTGCTTCTGAATTACGGTCAAATCCCGCTCGTTAAATCGCGATTCTTGGAACATATTCAACACGAAGAGAATCCGTATGGCGAGAATGCGATTGTGGCGATCATGTGTTATACGGGATATAACGTAGAAGACGCGGTTCTAATTAACGAGGGTGCGATCCAGCGCGGGCTTTTCCGCACATCGTATTTTAGTTGCTACGAAGCCCATGAGGAAACAACGAAAAACGCGCACTCTACGTCGGATAAACGCTTTACAAATATTGAAGCCGAGCCCGCCGTTCTTGGATTAAAATCGGGATATGACTATAGCAAACTCGACAAATTCGGTGTGATTCGCGAGGGCGAATTGGTCGACGAAAAAACCATATTGATTGGACTAACTACAGTGAGCTCGCCTCCCCCGGGGAGCGCGGTAGTGCAACAAGCTACGTATATCGACGGTTCCAAGGGTCCGAAGAAGGGTCAGCTCGGCGTCGTAGATCGTACTTTTATTACCGAAGGAGAAGAGGGGAACCGAATCGCCAAAGTCCGAGTCTTGGAACAGCGCGTTCCCGCGATGGGCGATAAGATGGCTTCGCGTAGTGGTCAGAAAGGGACCATTGGTATGATCATTCCCGAGCGCGATATGCCGTTTACGAAGGACGGCATTCGCCCGGACTTGATCATCAACCCCCACGCCATTCCGACGCGTATGACCATCGGTCAACTCGTTGAATGTATTACCGGAAAAGCATGCGCGGCATATGGCGGATTCGGAGATTGCACGGCGTTTGTGAACAAGGGTTCCAAGATTGGCGTATTCGGAGAAATGCTGACAAAAGAGGGATTCCATTCGAGTGGGAGCGAGATTTTATATAACGGAATGACGGGAGAACAACTGGAATCCGAGATTTTTATGGGTCCTACGTATTATATGCGTTTGAAACATATGGTGAAAGACAAAATCAACTTCTGCGCACTAGGTCCAAGAACGGCGCTCACGAAACAGCCGGTAAGCGGTCGTGCGAATGACGGTGGTTTGCGCATAGGTGAGATGGAACGCGACTCGATTATTTCGCACGGCGCTACCGAGTTTTTGCGCGAGTCGATGATGGAACGCGGAGATAAATCGTTTTTGGCAATCTGTAATAAAACGGGAATGATATCGATTTATAATCCCTCGAAGAATCTCTTTATGAGTCCCATGGCAGACGGACCCCTTCGATTCACAGGGTCTCTAGAATCCGATGACTTACGCGTGGAACAAATTACTAGATTCGGGCGTAGTTTCAGTGTGATCTGTATACCGTATTCTTTGAAACTCTTGATCCAAGAGCTAAGCGCGATGCAATTACAAATGCGTATTATTACAGAGGATAATTTGGAGCAAGTGCAAAACATGTCTTATTCCAAGAATATCGATGCGTTAACGGGTGTTAAGGATATAACACCGAAGAGTTTGATCGCGGCGATTAAGAAACAACTCCAAGAAAAGCGCGGACCTCAACGGCATACCCCGCCCGATATTTATACGAAAACTCCGTCGCCCGATTATCCGACGGACGTGTCTCCGGCGTATCAACCGTCGGAAATCGATAGTTTGGTAGAAGGGTTGGACAAAAACACGGATTCTCCGATATATAATCCGCATGGATCGCCTGAAGAAGAGGAATCGAGTCAGAAAATATACAGTCCTTCGAGTCCCGAAGAAGGTCCGCCTCAGGGGTTACATAGCCCATCGAGTCCAGAAGAAGGTCCACCACCAACTCAACTAGGAGGAGGACCAGAATACGCGCCTGGAGATAGAGTGATGATGCGCGGGGTTACGGATGGATATCCAGATAGGCTTTGGGAAATCATAAAGGTAGGCGATAAATTTTTAACGGCTATGGCTCTGGATCCTGTGGGTTTATCAACGGATAAACAAATCCGAGTTATTAAAGGCGGCGATGCTTTCAGACCTACTCCACAAGATATGCAACGCGGAGGAGGAGCAAGCGGAAGAGTAACTCCAGTTCATTTGGACGATCCATTCACGCAAAATATGATTACACAAAGCCTTCCTAATAATTTGGCGCAACCGAATATTATTATTGCGCCCAAGTTTTTCAACGGCGGAGGAAGCGATAACTCGACGGAATTACAGCCAGCGACTACGGATATAATGACGGGAGGAATGTCGCAGCCGATGCAAATTGCTCCGACAATATCGAGTTTTATGAATACAGAACCTCTTCAAGCACAGCAATCAAATTCGAAAACGGTATCGGGTGGTGGAGAAATCGATTTTTCGAAACTCTTGGTTGTTAAAAAGGCTTAAAAGCAGGGAACCTACGGTTCCCCTGCGACCCCTCCCTTATACTTCTATTGATAACTTCCATAATATTTACAGATGCCCCTTTTATAAGAACATCCTATTTATTCTTATAAAATTATTACACCTTTGCAGATTTCGAGAAACACCTAAAATACGAGACAATTGGTTTTCCAAGGAGGAGGGGTCGCAGGGGAACCGTAGGTAAAAGGTGCAACGCGCGCCCTGCTCTATTCGCTCCCGAAAAACCCACCCTTACCAATATTGAAATCAGATAGATGAGTAATCATATTATCGCGATCCCGCATAATTTCCTTGATCAAATCCTTGATCGAAATCATACCCACAAACTCCTCATTTGCATCATCAATGATAAGAAGATGGCGAATATCCTTGAACATCATCTTATTCATACACTGATCCAAAGTATCGGTTTTCTTAGCAATAATAATATTCGGACCGTAGGTACAAATCTCCTTGATTTTCACAGCACCAGAATTCTTTCCAAGAGCCGCGACCTTATTGATATAATCTCGCTCAGACAAAACACCGACAACCTTGGAATTTGCGCCGGTTACGGCGAGACATCCAATATTGAAGGCGGCGAATCTCTGGATCGCATTCGCCGCGACGTCATTCTCCGAAATCTTGAAATCGATCTTATGATAACAAGAATTATTGAAGACGGCAAGCGCCGATACCTGAGTCTTTGACGTTACCGTAGAAAGAAGGCGGCGAGATAGCATTTTATAAGCAATATATATTTTTTATTTTTATATGGTTTTTTGTAACCATAATCAATTCTCGTCGTTATAAAATTGATAACTAAAAACCTATTAAAAAAGTCTCCAGAAACCTATATAATCATGTCCACGTCGAGTAACAAAATCATCAGCATCTATAAGTCGCGTAATACAATCTTGGAACTCTTAGAGTCCCAAGACTATGCCGTGGACGATTATTTGGGGTTTAGCATGAATGAGATTGATGCGATGTTGAAAAACTCGCAACTAGATATGTTGATTACGCATAAGACCGATGGCAAAAAGGTCTATGTGAAATATTATTCCTCGGTAAAGCAGAGCGCCAAGCAAATCAAGCCCGCGGTCTTGGATGACGTTATTGAGGACCTGTATACGATCGAGGAGATTCTAACGAAAAAGGACACACTCGTTATCATTATCGATGACGAACCGAATGATACGATTTTGGCAAAGATGCGGTATCTATATGATCGCGACGGAATCTTCGTGGTCATCCATAATATCAAGCGCCTACAATTCAATATTTTGAGCCATGCTCTGGTTCCCGAGATTGCCGTGCTTTCGGATGTGGAAACTGCGGAACTGAAACAGAAATATAGTATCAAGGACCATACGCTTCAGTTGCCCGAGATTTCGCGATTCGATCCGCAGGCGTTGGTAATGGGTCTGCGCCCTGGACAAGTATGCTCAATTGGTCGAAAGAGCGCGACGGCATTGGATTATACTTATTACAGGGTTTGCGTGTAATGAAATGTTGGGGTTAATATCTATTTATTTTTATTCTTGGAAATTTCCAAGAATAAACTTAACGTCTACTGTGCTAACGCCTTCGTCGGCTTTTTGAAGACTTTCTACGACTAGAACGGCGTTTTTATTGGCGCGCTTTGATTTTCTTTTTCCTCCTGAACGGGAAAGGGGGCAGTCTTCTCCACACTTGGCTTTACATGCTTTGCGCAATTCGTTTCTCCGTTCAGAAGCCCTAGCTGTACACTCTATTTTACCGCTGAAATCAAGTCCTGGTTGCGTATCACAATTGCTAATAAAGCTTTGAGCTCGTATAAGGTGTTCTTGCAGACCGGCACAACTACGTTTATCAGCCACGCCTTGCGCAACTTTGCCCATAAATTCTTCCGCCATTATTTATATTATATACACATAAAATATATGCAAGCCAACGATCCATCAATATCTCTAAAACATGCACCCCTGGATTTTTTTTATCTAAACGCAGGCGCGGATATGCCCAATCCGAATGGAGGATGTAGTACACTGGAAAATACGAACGCACAGCTTAAATGCCATGATAAATCAACCAAATCTTTAGCGGATTGGCGAATATGCTATCAACGCGAATTATGTAAAAACAAAGACTTAGTCGCTTGGATACATGAGCGCCAAAATAAACGTGGCGAACACCTGGCAAAAACCACGGACATCCAAAGTCAATATGTATACGAAATCGTAAACACAATCAATTTGTCTGTCGGAACGGCACTAGTATTTTTCTATATATACTATAACAAATAATATGTCCTATTTCCAAGAGCCCAATAAAGAATATTTCTCAGTCCTCACTTTTGGATCGGATGATGTAACATTATCGTCATCTTCGACCGCAGATTCTACGAGTTCGAGTAAAGGAAATATGCAATCGCCCGGATCGATAAAACAATCGCTTAGTTTAGTGGATCCGTCGAATGTCTTTTTGCTGAATAACGATGTCCTCAATAATTTGAATGCATACGAGGCGAAATATTCTAGATATATAAGATGTCAAAATGACGAATTCGCGAAAAACGTTGCGCCTGCATGTGATCCTTACGGCGCCGACGGTTACGCAAGTTTAGAACAATCTTACGCGAATCTTATTGCTTCTATTGATACGATTGCAAATACTATTCCCGGGCAAACCACAAAAGACGCAGTATCGCCCACAGATTATAACAAATCGAGAGGTGATATCAAATCCACATATAAAGACATATTGGTTCTTCGAAAGGATTTAGATCAGAAATTACAGAATCTATACAACGAATTCAACGCAAATCCTGAGTCCGTTCAAGCACAATTAAATTCAGCGATTTACGCGAATACTCTGTGGACTATTTTAGCAAGTTGTTTGTTGTATTACATTTTCGTGGAGCTGACGTAAACTAGAAAGGGCGCGCGGGTTTCTCTAATTTTATTCTTGGAAATTTCCAAGAATAAACTGAAAGATATGAGATTATATAAGCTAATGGATATTTGAAAAGGAAAAGGGGGAGAATCTAAATGGTAAAAGCAGTACATTGATATGCAAAAGGTTCCCTGCTATAAAATATTTATATTATATAGCAGAAAAATATGTCGATTTATACCAATGATCGAGTAAATGACTATTCGAAAAGATACAAAGAATATGTGGATAAAATAGAAGGCAATTCAAATACACCGGGGGGATCACCTGCATATCAATATTATAGATTTGTTACGTCTCCCGATGCTATTACTATTACGGAAATAGGAAGGTGTTTATCTAGCGATATTCTTAAATTGAAATCCGCTTCAGATTCCCACGTTTTGTGGAAAACTTTGCCGGGGGTAAACACACCCGAGGGGTGGAAGATGCAAATAGGGCAGAAACTTAGCGAGATGAAGCGCGGAGATATGGGACTATCGACCACCTACAATTCCAATATTACACGAAAGACCCCGGGATTAGAATGCCGAATAACAATTTTATCGTCAAATTCTGATGACCAAGATAACAAATACGTCTCCAATTTAACACAGTTGGGTGTAAACTCAAATTCGGCTTTCTTGGACGCCTGCGCAAGTAGACAATATGATGCCCAATCCATAACTTGGATAGATCGTTTTTTAATCAATCCCAAGATTTCGTACAAGACCGAGACAACGGATTTTAGCGATTACAAAAGCCTGTTTACGATTCCGTCTGATAAATCCGATCTTAATAAATATGTAGTCGGAATTGAATGGACTGGATATTTCAAACCGCAAATTTTAGGTGAATATAAATTCGCCATCAAATCCGGAAGCGGGTATTGTCTTTTATGGATAGGAAACAAGGCTATATGCGAGTACATGCCAGAAAATTCGGACATAAATATACAAACAAATCCTTTTACCATTGTGGTATCAGAAGACAGATATTATCCAATAAGGATTCAATATTACGCGAATTCGAATACCGCTCCAAACGATTCCCGTGTGTTTTCTTTCACAATTACAAACACGGCTACACTTTCTCAACTCGATTTAAGCAAATGTTTATATACTATCAATGACGGATCCTATTTGCCCAAATTGGTTTATTGTTCATTCGTTTCCAGATCTTTAGAAAACTTCCGATATGGGAAATTCGACTGTTATACGATGGACATGGAAAATGAGTCCGAGGTGGACTGTGGCGAATTTTACAAATTCATGAATAGTCAAAAGTATAATTATTCGAGCAAGCAACATGATTACGATAATGTAAGTGGCGTCATGCAATACGGAACGCTGAAAGACGGGAATACTTATTCAGACGTTTCCGTTGCGAATAATCAGAATTCTATGCCTATTATTTTTTCGATCAACCGCGTCGATTCTGACATTCGTATGAATCAAGTATTTCAGATAAAAACGCAAAAACAAAGTGTTGACGGTGTTCAGATTCCGTACGAAATGGTTGCGATGCACACCGATTTCAACAAAGGATTGTCTTATGACACTCTACCAAATTACTATCCCGACAATCCGGCGTCTGGGGTAAATGTAAAGGGTCCGAATGATTGTAAGAAAAGGTGCAATGATTTACCAGATTGCAATTTTTTTTATAGTTACAAATCGAATAATGTTCCAAGATGTGTAGTAGGAACAAATAATAAAAACCCTACGTTTACACAGATAAGACCCATCGGTCCAGACGCAATCTCTTCCGTTGACGAAACCACTTCTACTTTAAATATACGGACCTTTAATTTCCCGAGAGCCGAAGGCTGTGGCGCAAACGCGGTTTTCGTGAATTCAGAAGAAGACGTAAAAAATACGGTTGATTATACGAATTCTTTCACATATTCGAATTACACGTTAGCTCCGAAACCAATTACGACACACAAGGAGGTCGGGAAATGTGCGGATTCCGAATTCTTGAATTTGGAAAATGAAGCGCGAAATATTTTGTATTCGAAGACGAAATATCAATCAGGTGGTGAGTATTTGCATCCAGATGGGTCCATTGCTCGCGCCAATTATCCATCTAGTGATAATCGAAATTTCTGGAATTCCATCAAGTTACAATCGGAAGGAATGCGGAACCGTCTAGAAGGAATGGATACGAAAAACACACAGGCGGTTCTGGACACACAGGACGCTATAGCAGCGGTTAAAGCAAAAGAAATGAGTTTTGCCGCCACGCAAATGGGTATTAACAAAAACTTATACGATCTATCAAATAGTGCAATTCCTGTTTATCTAGAACAACGAACAAAGATGAATAATAACGTCAATAGCGATTTGAGTGGAAATATGTTGCTTTATTTTCGCAATCAGCGTATTCCCACATTAAGAGAACAGACCGCATTCGACTCGAATGAAAGTGGCTTTATGCAAAATTCATTGTACGTTTTAGGAACAATGACCGCAGTGTCGTTGTTGATTTTAGCCGTATTACTTGCGAGAGAATGATGATTCAGGTTATATAATTTCTGTAGATACTATAGAAATTATGTCAAACGCCGGTTATTTTGATTTATCAACTATTTTTGACGTTCAGCAGAATCAAATTGTCGATTTATCAAACTCTTATCCGAAGGTAGATAACGCCTCGAATATAGTAGCTAACGTGAATGAGTTACAGCATCGTTTGAGCTCTCTTTCCAGTGAATATGATAGTGCGAATACAGCGAGTAGCGCGGTCCTAACACAACAGAACGAGATGAAAGCGATTGTAAACACGGAACATAACCGATTATTGGAAAAACAGGCTCTTATTGATGAAGCACAGGCGGAACAAGAGCGAAAGGCTCTTTTGAATACTACATATCGTAAGAAATACGCGCAATATTCCAAGATGATGATCGTATTTTCGGTTACTCTTTTATGTGTCATTGGATTAACTCTAGCGAGTCGCGCTTTTACAATATTTCCTCAAGCTGTTTATAGCGTGTTAACTGCATGTGTTATTGCTATTGGTCTTATTTATATTTTGATATTGTATGCAGATTTATCAGGTCGAGATAATATCAATTATGATGAAATAGTAATACCGCCTCCCAAGAAAGACAAAGATGGCAATCTTACCACAGGTTCACATGATTCCAAAAAAAATAATATGTGGGATGCGTTCAATAAATGCAAAGGCAGCGAGTGTTGTTCACCCGGAACGAAGTGGGATGAGAATTTGAAATTATGTATTCCTGATAGTTCTCTTAATAACTCAAATTCACCTGCGGCGCCAGTCTCAACTCAAGCGCCAGTCTCAACTCAAACACCAGTCTCAACTCAAGCACCAGTCTCAACTCAAGCGCCAGTCTCAACTCAAACACCAGTCTCAACTCAAACACCAGTCTCAACTCAAGCACCAGTCTCAACTCAAGCGCCAGTCTCAACTCAAGCGCCAGTCTCAACTCAAACACCGGTATCAACTCAAGCACCAGTCTCGAAGCCTCCTTCAACATCTGAACAGCATACCAAACCGTTGAATTTGATAAATAAAAATACCGAAAAGAAATTTACCTGCGATGACTTGAAAAACGAGCCACTTAAATCGGAAATAAAACAAATAGAGCCTTATTTGAAAGACCCCAATAAATTTACAGAAATGGCGAAATCTATCCGAGATAAATGTATAAGTCATCCAGACATATTTAGTATGTCAAATTCTCTTAGTAGTTCTAGTATAAGTCATAATTGCGACACCATCAAGAATGGAATCGATACGTCTGTCGCTAGATTCACAACAGCAATTAGTGAATGTAAAAAATCGGAACCTCAAAAATCAGGGTTTACAACGATGCAAACATCTGTAAATTACAACACATCCATTCTACCAAGAGAAGTAACAAATGTTTCGAAAAATTATTGGATGGGATGCACTAATAACGTCCAACCTAATATGGATCAAAGATTCAACGATTTCGTAAAATTTTAATCGGACATAGTTTATATAAACCATGTCCGATTATCAACAATTATTTAATGCCGTAAAATTCCAAAATTCCACCTTAGAAAATGAACAGATCGCGATGAACCAGAACTCCGCAACAGACACACAACGCGTGAAATATCAAGCCGATGATATTGCCTATTATAAATTCATCAATTATTATTTGAGATGGGTTTATTATATTGTTGCTTTAGGTGTAATTTATGTAGTTTTTTTCGGAAAAAATAAAGGGTTTTCGGTTGGTAATTTTTTCATAGTATTACTCGTGTTTTTATTTCCCTATATTATTGCACCCATCGAATCCTTTGTTTATTTCATCCTAAGCTATATTTATGCTCTCATTTTCAGAAACGTCTATCTGAAAAGCAAATACGATATGCCTAGTTTTAGCTGGTCGGGTTAACACTAGCAGGGAACCTACGGTTCTAAGAGGAGCCACGCTTCTCGAATTGCGACCCCTCCCTTTTCTCTAGAAAAAATTTATAAAATTCTGTTAGCTTTTTGGAAGAGACAATTTTTAGTTCAATTCTCGAAAACGCCAAGAATTAAAATCGAGAAACCTACCGTTCTGAACTAGTTAATACGTTCTCGGCGATAGACATTATACGAATCGCGTCATTCACATATTATTTGACCCCCGTTTATCCACGGAATCCCTTTTTATGCCCCTTAGGAGTGATCTGTTGTTGGCTTTTCGCCCCCGTGCGTCAGGGCTTTATGCGCTTTTTATGCCCAAACTCTTGCTGGTTTTTGGCTACGGTATCGTTCTCATTGCGTGAATGATTTTTATTATGTTTGTCGTTTTGTAAGGGAGCGATTACATCCCCTTCATCAAAAAAATCCTCCAAACAAGCCTTCCTCGAATAAGACGGGTCTTCAGGCATAGTGTATAGTAATAACCTTGGTTTGTTATTATATTGTTTTTTATATGAAAAAATATAACAAATAATAAGTAGGGGGGTAGGGGTCATCAGAATCCGCGAAACGTATTCCAGACCCCTAACCCCCTCCCCCTTCGGGGAATTATAATTCCTTACCGTTTTTTCATGATAAGATTTCTTGATGAAAACCCGTTATAATTTTCTTGGGTTCCCAGTGGATAATGCTGATAATAAGGGAGGGGTTCGGGGAACCTTAGGTTCCCCGAACTATAGTTCATTAAACTGTACATCGTCTCCGAAATCTTCTTCGTCACACACGCCGTCCATTGCGCCATTTTCGTCTTCGTCTTCACGCATCTTAAGTCTGATTCCATACCAGACGCCCGATCGCTGCTTTCCATAGACCTTATCCATGTACTCATGCAAATCTTTCGGGCTCGGATTTCTCGTTCCGAAATTGGTACTATACCAAACCTTGAACTCCTCAGTGAGCTGACCTTTGCGAATCTGTTGTCCGAGCTCTTTGGCAATCTTATCCTTGCAGAATTGTGCCAAGTAATCCTGACGCTCACGGTAGTCATTGCTGGCGCTCAGAACCTCAGGGCAGTCCTTGACAATTCCATCGGTCTTGAACGCCTCCTGAACGAGCATCGCGGCGAACACGGGGCTCCATGCAGGGAATTTCTCCTTAAGATTGCGATCAATAAGATACTGAAATGGCTTGTCTGGATCATCGGAAACGGGCGTATCTGTGAATCGCGATTCAAAGTTCACCACGCGAATACGGCGCCATGTGCCATGGTCCTGCGTCTTGATCTCGGGAAATTCGTTGGAGCACATAACGAGTTTGAATTGCGGAATGAACTCCAATGGATCGATCATGTAGAGACCACGCGCTTTGATGGGCTCCATTCCGCTGACTAGCTCCTTCATCACACCCTCGTTCATCTTATCTCCCTTGGAGAGCTCCGACATGACTGCGTAACGAGTTCCCTTGAGTGCAACGATTTCCGGGGAAACGCCGCCGATCTTTCCGCGCTGCTGGGTGATTAGCGCTGGGGGCGCCACGACCTTGTATTCACCGAGAACATTACTCATCAGATCCGTAAGCACCGACTTGCCATTTTCTCCCGCACCGATATACATATTGAACGTCTGATTCACGGACGCGGTTCCAATGAGCGTCGAAGCCAAATGACTCCACATGTACTTCCGCAGATTGGGTCGAGGGAATAGTTTGGTCATAAAATCGTTGATTTCATTCGTGATTTGCATTGTGGTCGCCGGATTCAACGGCACGTAATCGATGTTTGTCGACTTGGTCACGTAGTCCTCCGGAAGACCCTTTCGGAAAATCTTCTCCTTGAAATCGATGATGCCATTATTGAAACATAGCAAATACGGATTATTATCCATCTTGGCGAAGAACTCGGGGTCCCAAAACAGCTCCTTCGCCTCCGTCATAATATTACGCTTATCATTCGTGGACGCAAGACGTGTGCAAATATTCGTAATCATTCCGACCTTGCATCGGATCAGTTTGGTTTTCCCGTCCTCTGGGTCCAAATGCGAGGCTTGCTGCAGCATCTGCGCAGCGCGCTCCATGTACAAATCACGGAGTTCATCCGAAATCATACGCCGCAAAGTGGTACCGCCTTCGTTTCGGACCCATCGATTATTCTTGAATAGATACCAAATGTTATTATTTGGGCTCACACACTTGAAGAGACCCTTGGCATATTGAAATAATACCATCGCAATATCGTAATCGCCACATCCCTTCGCCTTCTTATTCCCCTCATTTGCGACGGTATCCAACGTTACAGAATTCAGAGTCTGGTCCAAATAAAATCCTACAGTGCTCTTGGAAATGCGAGTAAATTCTTGTGGCGATTCTTGCATCGCCCAATATAAGATCGAACGTTCGGTAAGACCATCGCGCGTCTTCTTTTCGAACTTGAACCACTGATCGCATAAATCCGGAATCGAGGAATAAGTAAACGACGACGATTTCGAACTGAACGCCAGCCAAGTTATCAATAGACGCTCGCTCGTGTTTCGGAGAGCCCAGCCCGTGCGGATCCACTTTGCATAAGATCCGTTTCCGTAAAACGTTTCGGGGAGAGACATCGTAAATTCGTGGGTTTCTCTCAAAACGTACTGAGAAGGAGCGATGGAATCCAAGAATCGCTCGATCATGTATTGCATGTCGTCCGCGTTTCTAATATTGCGGAGTTCTTGGAATCCGATAAGACCTTCTTGTGTGATGGTCGAATCACCCCCCCCGCCTCCAGTCGCCTTATTCGTTCCTCCGGCTGTTCCTACAGATTTCTTTTTTCCTCCATCCCCAAACATTTCTAGTTGTCGAACAAACTCGGTCTTATAAAAGAACTCTGGGTTCCCGGTGTTGCGCACCGATAGTTTGGGGAAGGTCTCCTCGTTCAGGAACCCCAACGTCGGAATATTTCCCACACTCCACTCCTCATCGGCGGGATCAAATGTTATATCGAAAATCCGGGTCAACTGATACGCCTCGTGATTCGGCTTCCGTGATCCATACAGTTGCCAGTTCGTAGTACCTTTGCTTATTCCGCTATCGAATACATCCTCCCAGCCGTTTACGTTAACAATCGGCAAATCCTGACCCCACATTTCTTTCGTCTTCGGGATCATTTTGCTCCGCAAATACATCTGAGCATTATGGTCACACTGGATTCCGATAATCATATGAATCCCGTCCTTGGTAATTCCCTTACTAGGGACGGGATTAACGTCTGATTTCTCAAACGCATAAATTTGGAAGTGTGTCGATTCATCGAACTGAAACATTTTCTTCAATTCGTCTAAATATCCGAGGGCTAGGTCCTCGATATGGTCTTTGGAATAGAGACGCGATCTAACATCCAAAGCGAAATGCAGGTCGATATCAATCGCAATCGGACCCAGTTTATCCCCTGATAGCTGTTTCTCCGTCAAGTACTCCATTCCTCCTTTTGCGGCAATGTCGCGATAATACAGCTTCATGAAAATCGAAAACTCGTCATCGGGGACGTGATAGGACCCTCCGTAAATGCCGGATCCTTCTTCTCCGCCAATCCTAGTATGTGTGATTGCAAGTTCCGCCGCTCCCGGGTCGTCCTTTTTAATACGGTGTTTTGAAATAAAATCATTGAAATCCTTATATCTAGGTCGTTTTTTTTCCTTGTCTTTATCATCTGTTTTTGAATTCGAACGTACACGTAATCGCGCAGTTTTTACAGGTAGTCCAGATTCCATGGAGTCTAAGTTAAATTATATTATACGGTTATTTTTATTTCGTTTTTACAATTCAATTTTTATCGATAAAGAGCGCGATCCCAGAGCATTAAACGAGCGGTGCCAATGTTAGAAAACATGATAGATATTACGACAATCGCGATAAGACCTACTAACTCTATGAATATATGCCAAGGGAACCAAGGCGCCCACCCGATAAGAGATGTGCAGTTTATTTGTTCATTTATTTCCAATAATATTAGTAGAATAATGGCGGACATAAGCCACGGAATCCATTGTTTTACAGTTGAAGGGAGCCATCTCAAAAAATACATGGTGATAGTGGCGAATAATAAGATTTGCGTAGAAAAATAAGCCAAAAATGGAAAATTAAAATACGCATAAATGTCCAACGCTACGAATCCCATTAATAATAAGAAAAACCAAGACGACGGGACGTGCCGAGTTGAAGACGAAAGAGCCCATAGCAACGTAACGTTTACCAAATAAGCTAATCCGTGTATAATTCGAGATTGTATAAATTTTTGTATGTGCGCGAAATGGGAATAAACATGAAAGGCTTCAAATGTCGTAAGTGCTATCAAAAGAACCTTGGATTCTATTGTTTTTGCGTTATAAACAAACCAACATAGGATCAGTATTGTTATAATTCCTACGCCGAATGAAAAAGGCTGCGCAATTCCGCCTTTCGATGAAGGGATTTCACACGTATCGTGCGGAAAAGTAAATGACATTAATTATAATACGCGGAGAAATTAATGCACTGTTACAAATTTTACTACTGTATAATTTGTAAATAATAAAATTGATCTCGAAATCAACATAAAAATAACGTTATACAATAGAACAATGAAGTTTTGCACGGTATGCGATAATATGTACTATATCGGAATTAGTGAGAAGGACGGAAACCAGTTGACGCATTATTGCCGAAACTGCGGACATAAAGACGAGACGCTTTCCAGCGAGGGAGTCTGTGTCATGAACACGCAACTAAAAAAGGGTGAACAGAAGTTTAACCATATTATTAACCAGTACACCAAACTGGATCCGACCCTGCCGCATATATTCAATATGCAGTGTCCGAATCCGGGATGTAAGACGAATACGGATTCTAAGGGCGCTACAGAGGCGATTTATATCCGATATGACGATGCTAATCTTAAATACCTATATATGTGCGTGACGTGTGATACGGTTTGGAAGACGGACGATTCAAAGTAGTAGGGAACCTACGGTTCTAAGAGAAGCCGCGCTTCTCGAATTGCGGTCCCTCCCTTTCTCTAGAAAAATATTCATAAAATTCTGTTAGCTTTTTGGAAGAGACAATTTTTAGTTTAATTTTTGAAAACGCCAAGAATTAAAATCGAGAAACCTACCGTTTTGAACTAGTTCGGAAGGGAGCCTTAGGTTCCCTCCAAATTATAATCAAAAGTTTTCGCTGAGAGGAGGGTTCGGAAGGGAACCTTAGGTTCCCTCCAAAATTGATTTGTATTATAAACGATTTAGAATAATATCAATAGAACTATATAATGTCAAATTTAACCGCAATTAAACCCAAAGGAGGCGCGCCCACACCTTACGAATATGATAGTGATGCAGAAGTCTTCTCGGTAGGCGGAGGGGGTGAGGATTCAGATGACGGAGATGATGCTGATCCAAAGCCTAAACCGAGTAAGAAAAAGTCGGGCTCCGACGATGAAGATGACGACGATGAACTCGAGTCGGATAATGATTCCGAAGTTAATGCGTCCGAATCAGAGGATGAGTCCGAAGATGAGGATTCTGTGACTTCCAAACAACCAACAGAATCAGCCGTCTTGAAAATTCACGACGATGAGGAAGATGACTCTGAAGAAGAGGATGACGATGATGATGATGAAAACTATCTGCAGAAATTCGACGAATCTCTGAAAACTAATATTATTGCGGAGCATTATCCCGAACTTAAGGCACATAATAACGATGAGGTTGACATTATGACACGGGTAGTGAGGAATGAATCTGGAGTTATTGTCGATCCTCTACATCGAACATTACCGTTTATTACGAAATACGAAAAGTCCCGCGTTCTAGGCGAACGCGCCAAGCAAATTAATTCGGGAGCTAAACCATTCGTCGAAGTGGACGCAAGTCTGATTGATGGATATTTAATTGCGTTAAAAGAATTCGAAGAGAAAAAGATTCCGTTTATTGTGAAGCGTCCTTTGCCAAACGGAGGATGTGAATACTGGAAGCTCCAGGATTTAGAGATGTTATAGAATTATAATAAACGGTTTACGATATTAATATAGTTTTTTTCTAACTATATTAAAATGAGTAGTTCACGAAGTACACCAGAAGGTTTTACGAGAACGGGATACAACCAATTTGAAATGTTACCTTCTGATATCAAAGGGTTATCACCAGATTCGAGAGAAAATGCCAAAAGGGAAAATTATAGAGAATTTAAGAATAGACGTACTAAAAAATCGCCCGGTTCAATAGAATCCGATAAAAAAGCAGCTTTAAGAGAATTCATGGGTAAATTAAAAGACGAACAGGCAAGGTTGAATAGCTTTTCCGCAAAAGTTAATAAAATAAAAGCGGTTGTTCAACGAGTGTACAAAAATCTCGATGCGTCTGTATTTGAAGAAATGTCAGACTTATATTTATCAAAAGACGAGTATAAAAAAGACGAAAAACATGCAGATTATGATGAGATTTACTCGTTAATAAAAGGATATGGAAAAGAGGCTCCTACGCCTAGAGGCGGGAAGAGTCGAAAATTAACAAGAAGACGCCGATAAATTAACTCTTCCAATTCTTACCGCAATCTAGACATGTAACGAAAATAGTTGCTGGCTCATCCGCTGATCGGGTTTGCAGCTCATAATAGGTACATCTCTTCGATCTACATTTCTTACAAGTAAACATGTCGGTAGACGCCTGGAGATTATCCGCATATCTAGACGCATCACGCTTCATTTTCTTATCAATCAATGTTCGCCAATGTGCAGGCTGGAATTCCTGGTGAGTCATAAACGCGACCGTCTGTGGGCTAAGTTCTCCTGAACGAATGGAATCTAATAAATCAGGGTTTTTCAAGTTCAAATATATACTACGCATACGATCGGTATATATCTGAACGAATTGTGGGTTCTCCCACTTTTTCACGATCTTGCGCTGAGTTGCCTCTTTGATGGCATAATTAAAGACCGCCTTTTCCAAGTTTCCGGAAACGATGGGGTCCTCGGATCCCAGGATAGGTGCAAACTTCTTACGAAGATTTTCACGAAACGATTCTGGATTTGTAATTTGCATGATGGTTGTTATTGTAACCTAACGTTTATATTCTTATGGTTCAATTTTGTTTTCTTCCATTTTTATATTTAGCTATAAAATTGAATCATAGCCAATCGTCGATAAATAACAAAACAATCCAACATGACAGAAACTCGAATTCCGATTGAATGTCTCGTTAGAGTTCTTTTGGAGGTTATCCCTTCGGATAAAACTGAACTCCGCGAAGATCTGAGAAAAAAGTGCGATAGTTGGTTTAATATAGCGCCCGAACTTGGAATGAACGACGAATATTGGATTCCGATAAAATATATATTAGAAGAGCACATAACATCATTTGAAGAAGAATGGCAGAAAAAAGTTTTGCTGCTATACAATAGCGGCGGAACTAATAAATAAAATTTTTGAAAATGAGAAAATTGATTTGCTTTTTTATGAAATGATTTTAATAAATCACCACAACCAACATGGCGGAACAAATCATCAATATCTCGACAGTGGTCCGCGCCCCCGCGCTTGACCGTTTGGTAAAAAAAATATACGCATTCACGAAGGAGGCGCAGCCAGATCTCATGTTCGGCAACCGGGAGACGAAGGGAATTCTGGAAATCATGGCGGCAGAGAACACGAGAACTTACTCGTGTTTCTTGACGTCTGACACGGATGTCGTCGGGAAGATTATCATGGAAGTCGCGATGTCCTACAAAAAAGCCCCGGAACTCAATGGGAAATTCGGTCTTTGCTTGTGTGCATTTGGCACTGCGTCTCTGCTTACACAGGGAGGGGATGCGCTTCAGTCCAAGGAGTACATTCGTACGAAAGAGTTCGTCGATCTAGGCAGGGAACTTGCCGCCATCGGAGCCGCAGTCGATGGAAAGGACTATCGGTTCTCTGCTAAGAAGTTCGACGGCGATAACGCGGATAGTCAATACGTCGAGTTCGAGGTCGAGATTCTTTCGGTATAAGGTAAGCCGCCAAGCGCCGTGTCATATTTGTATTTTGTTTTTTACATATTCGTCGGTGTAATAAAATACTAGCAGCATAAATCTGTCTTCTTGCACTCTTGGCAGATGTAATTTTTTTTATAACAATTTACACAACATTTGTGACTACACAAACGAGACAGAATACCCGTTTTAGTTCGGCAATTTCCACACTCTTCTGCAGTACCGCTGACGGGAATCGGAAGTAATTCGCTATGAACCCGCGTGTTTCTATTATTTCGAAAGGTGA
>Ga0136642_1000438_pt1 | contig 22412 bp, 14 predicted proteins | sample LowCatLa1302831Y_FD_115313 | JGI IMG/M metagenome (GOLD analysis project Ga0136642, IMG submission 115313) | Freshwater microbial communities from Lower Cathedral Lake, Yosemite National Park, California, USA - 13028-31Y | ecosystem: Environmental > Aquatic > Freshwater > Lake ... | reverse complement strand
TGCGAACGTAGCCAATGAAGCAGATGATACTGTACCGCTTACGTTAGCTCCTGCTACTGCGTTTGCTGTTGTTGCGAACGTAGCCAATGAAGCAGATGATACTGTACCGCTTACGTTAGCTCCGGGAATAGCTGTTAAGCCAGTTGCTGCTCCGTAATGAGTACCGGTTAAGTTAGCACCGGTGATGTTGCCAGTAACTGCTAATGCACTCAATGTTCCAACTGAAGTAATGTTTGGCTGTGCTGCTGTTGTAACAGTACCTGCAGTAGTAGCTAGAGCCACTGTACCACTTACGTTAGCACCTGCTACTGCATTTGCTGTAGTTGCGAATGCTACTGCTCCACTTACGTTAGCACCTGCTACTGCATTTGCTGTAGTTGCGAATGCTACTGCTCCACTTACGTTAGCACCTGCTACTGCATTTGCTGTAGTTGCGAATGAGGCTAATGTTGCTGCTGCAACTGTACCACTTACGTTAGCACCTGCTACTGCATTTGCTGTAGTTGCGAATGCTACTGCTCCACTTACGTTAGCACCTGCTACTGCATTTGCAGAAGCCGCTACTGTTGCGCTTGAAGCAAGACCACTTAAGGCCCCGACGAATGTGGTCGCTGCAAATGATCCGTTAGCAATATTAGCAGTATAAACTGAATTCGCATATGCGATTGCTGTTCCTGATAATGAATTAGAGAACTGTGCATAAATAACACCCGTTGTTGCAGTAGTGATTGAATCATATGTAGCAACGTTAGCTAATGAAACAGTACCGGTTACGTTAGCACCCGCAATTGCAGACAAGCCTGATCCGTTACCAGTAAATACACCGGTGTTCGACGTGAATGCAGGGGCAGTAATTGTACCACTTGAGTTCAAACTAGTTAGTGTACCAACTGAAGTGATATTTGGTTGTGCGGCAGTTGTAACAGTACCTGCGGTAGTTGCGCTTGTTGCGCTTGTTGCGAGTGGTACAGTACCGGTTACATTAGCACCCGGTATTGAAGTCAACCCGGTTGCTGCTCCGTAGTGAGTACCGGTGACGTTAGCACCAGAGATATTACCTGTTACTGCTAATAGCCCACCGACGTATGCATTGCCGCTGATACCAACCCCGCCTGCTACACGCAATGCACCTGTTGTTGTGTTGGTTGCCACCGTAGTAGGTTCAATATAGAATTGACCGGTCGCATGTATAAAGCGCATTTTCTCATTAGCACCTAAGAAGCCGCCCGTAGCGAATACTAAATCTTTAGTAGTGCCTTGTGAACCGGTAGCAAATACTAAGTTACCGCCGTGTGTGTTAGCAGTATCACCCAATGCGAATACATAACCGTCATTGGGACCTGTAATAGTATAAACAGGATCGTTAAATGCACTGCTAGTAAATCCTATGTCCACCCACGACTGTGAATCAGTACCCGTATCTCCGTATGCTATCCAATCTGATGATCCGGTTGTTGAAGCATTTATAATTGCGGCTTGGATATAAGTTGCACCCGTATTTTTAGCAATTATAACCGGGTTAATAAATGTCGTTGATGCGGCACCTGCACCCACATATAATGCATTACCGATTACCGCATTACCCACTACACCAATACCGCCTGCCGTCTTGATAGAACCAGTTGTGGTGTTTGTTGCTTCTGTAGCAGAAGTTACATTAATAACAGTATTTGCATTGATGGTTGCAGCGTTTATTGTTGTTATGTTGGCAGTAGATATAGTTGCAGTAGTCGTACCCAAATTACCTACGTTTGCATTACCAGTAACTGATAATACACCGCTAGTAACTAAGTTAGCACCAGTTACGTTACCGGTGCCTGTTATAGCAGTACCGGCTATCGTAGTAAAGTTACCTGTATTAGCTATTGTTGCTCCGACTGTTCCGTTATGTGCACCAAATGTTGGTGCGTTGATATTACCTGCACTTATATTAGCAGTGACTGTCAGCGAACCCAACGTTCCTACTGTTGTCAAGCTTGATGTAACAATAGTTGAATTTAATGTTGCACCTGTTAATGTTCCTGCAGGAGCGATAACTACTGATGTACTTGCGATAGTTAATTGACCTTGTTGATTAACAGTGAATGCAGGGATAGCAGTAGAACCACCGTATGATGCCGGAGTTACTGTTGTGTTAGCAATACTAAACACCGTGCCCGCTAATGTAAGACCGGTACCAGCCGAGTATGTGCCAGCTCCGGAGAACTGAGTGAATGTGATAGGATCTGTTCCTACTATAATATATTCACCGGGCATGCCTGTACCGATAGAAGTTACTGTCCAACCTGAGTTAGCCTGAGTACTACCTTCTTGAATAAACGTAAAGTCTCCGGCTGTTATTTCTGATAGAGGATTGTTTCCGTCAAAGTCAGTTGCACGAGTTAGTATCCAAGGTGACGAACCTGCAGAACCCAAACTTGATACAACATATATACCATTTTGTAGAGTAGATGCCTGATTCTTTACAAGAATACGATATCCAACTTGTATACTAGGATAAGCATCAATATTAGGTAATATTACATTAGTAGTAGCTGTTAGCGTTGCATTAAAACCACTGGTGCCGTTATTATAATTAGCAGTTAGTGCGTCAGTGGTTGCCACTTGACACGCAGCTTTAACGCTTAGATTACTAGCAGTTGCATCTACATATGCTTTCGTAGCAGCATCAGTTGCATTAATAGGGTCTATTAAACTAGTAATACGCTTAGATGAAACATCAACTGTACCGTTCCCTGTTGGTACTAATGAAATATTTTGATCAGTACCTGTTGCAGTAATTGTGACACCAGTCGTTCTACCTAGAATGTTATTTGTTACAACATTCGCATTAGATGTTATATTGCCGGTGCCGACTACTAATCCAACTGTGCTTAGATTACCAACCGCTGCATTACCAGTTACTGATAGCGAGCCAGCAGTTATTATGTTACCGCCAGTTATATTACCACTAGCAACGATTAATCCAGTTGTACCTAGATTACCTACGTTTGCATTACCAGTTGCTGATAATGCACCACCTGTTACTAAGTTTCCGCCAGTAACATTGCCAGTTGCTGATAATGCACCACCTGTTACTAAGTTTCCGCCAGTAACATTACCAGTTGCTGATACAAGACCACTTGTTACTAAGTTTCCACCAGTAACATTGCCTGTTACAGTGACGTTTCCACCTGTATGTGAGGTTGCACTAATGTTACCAACTGATGCATTACCGGTAACTGATAAATTACCCGCAGTAACTAGATTACCAGCGGTTATATTACCGGTAGCAACAATCAATCCAGTTGTACCTAAATTACCCACGTTTGCATTAGATGTTACTAGTAATAATCCATTTGAATATAAATTACCTGCTTGCACATTAGAAGTTACTGCCAATGAAAGCAATGTCCCCACAGAAGTAATATTTGGCTGAGCACCTGTCAATAGTGTAGCTGATGAGAAATTAGCAATTAATAAGTTACCTGCATTTACGTTACCGGCTGACATGTTACCAGTAACTGACAAGGTAGTCAATGTGCCTGTACTAGTAATATTCGGTTGGGCAGCAGTTGTTAATGTGCCCAGAAGATAATTAGCACGTACTAAGTTACCACCCGACACGTTTCCAGAGTTAATATTACCCGATACAATCAATGAACTTAGTGTTCCCACGCTAGTAATATTAGGTTGGGCATTAGTAGTTAATACACCCGTCAAGAAATTCGCACTTATTGCATTTGCACCACTAATATTACCGGCTGTCATATTACCAATTAGTGCTAGTAAGTTACCGGTAAATGTTAAGTTAGGACTTGCACCGAAGATACCATTATTGTTGAATTGAACTTGTGTAGGTGATCCGGCCACTGGACTAAATGCACCTGATGTCCAGGTAAGATTGCCTGCCCCGTCAGTTGTTAAGTAAGTATTTAAACTACCGCCTGAAATTTTTATATTACCTACAGCATTCAAATCAGAGATACCGCTAACTGTCAGTGAACTTAATGCACCCAGTGAAGTAATATCAGGTTGTGCATTAGTTAATACTGTACCTATAAATTGCCCCGAAAAGTAATTTGCTGCTATATTACTTGCTACTATATTACCAACGACAGTTAAATTACTAGACAGAGTAGAAAGAGTATTAGTCATTACTAATACATTATTAATTCCGGCGATTCCGAACGTAATATTTCCCGATGCTGCTACTACAATATTACTTCCATCATTAGTGATGTTTGTACCTGCGTTCAGGTTAGTAATATATTGACCACTACCCACAAAATAGTTCGCTGTTACTGCATTACCTAAATTAGCATTACCGGATGATATGTTACCTGTTACCACTAGAGCAGATAATGTACCTGTACTGGTGATATTCGGCTGCGCTGCTGTTGTTACGGTACCTACTGTGCCCGCACTTACTGCATATGTTGCATTAGCTACCGTACCGGTTACATTAGCACCTGGAATTGAAGTCAAGCCAGTTGCTGCGCCATAATGAGTACCAGTTAAATTAGCACCAGAAATGTTACCTGTTACTGCTAGTGCAGATAAAGTACCGACAGACGTGATATTTGGCTGTGCAGCAGTTGTTAATGCGCCGGCGACATAATTTGCTGCTAGTAAGTTACCTGCATTTATATTACCACCTGCGATATTACCTGACACAATTAATGCAGATAATGTTCCTGTACTAGTAATATTTGGTTGTGCGGCAGTTGTAACAGTACCTGCGGCAGTTGCACTACCTGCAGTTGTTGCGCTTGTTGCGAGTGGTACAGTACCGGTTACATTAGCGCCCGGAATAGCTGTTAAGCCGGTTGCTGCTCCGTAGTGAGTTCCAGTTAAGTTGGCGCCAGAGATGTTACCTGTTACTGCTAGTGCAGTTAAAGTACCAACAGACGTAATATTTGGCTGTGCATTAGTTGTTAATGTGCCCTGAAGATAAGATGCTGCTACTAAGTTGCCGCCTGCAACATTACCGGCATTCACATTACCTGACACAATTAATGCAGATAATGTTCCTGTACTAGTAATATTTGGTTGTGCGGCAGTTGTAACAGTACCGGCAGTAGCGGCTGTTGTAGCGCTACCTGCGGTAGTAGCGCTTGTTGCGAGTGGTACAGTACCGGTTACGTTAGCACCCGGGATTGAAGTCAACCCGGTGGCTGCTCCGTAATGAGTTCCAGTTAAGTTGGCGCCAGAGATGTTACCTGTTACTGCTAATGCGCTCAATGTTCCGACAGACGTAATGTTTGGTTGTGCTGCTGTTGTGACGGTACCTGCTGTAGTAGCAATACCTGCTGTAGTAGCACTTGTTGCAAGTGGTACTGTACCGGTTACATTAGCACCTGGGATTGAAGTCAATCCGGAAGCTGCTCCGTAATGCGTTCCAGTTAAGTTAGCACCAGAGATATTACCTGTTACTGCTAATGCAGATAAAGTACCTGTACTAGTGATGTTTGGCTGTGCAGCAGTTGTAACTGTACCTGCAGTTGTTGCACTACCTGCACTTGTTGCACTACCTGCACTTAGTGCGTATGTCGCATTAGCAACAGTACCTGATATATTTGCGGCGGGCAAGAATGATAGACCAGTTCCTGCACCAGTGAATACCGCTGCTGATAGGTTACCAGTAATAGTTGCGTTACCTGTCACTGAGAGATTACCGGCCGTTGATAAGTTGCCGGCTGTTACTGTACCGGTAACTGATAGGGTAGATAAAGTACCTGTACTAGTGATGTTTGGCTGTGCAGCAGTTGTAACTGTACCTGCGGTAGTTGCACTTGTTGCACTTGTTGCGAGTGGTACTGTACCGGTTACATTAGCACCCGGTATTGAAGTCAACCCAGTTGCTGCTCCATAGAATATTGCATTTACTGCGGTTGCATTAACGTTACCGGTAACCGCTAACACATCACCATTAAAGGTTAAATTCGCACTCGCACCGGCATTGCCGTTATTATTAAATATGACTTGTGTATCTGCTCCGGGAACAACAATGTTACCTGAAATATTACCCGATACGTTACCCAAGAACCACGGTGCAGAAATATTGCCGCTAGCGGAAAGTCCGGTCAAAGTTCCAACAGACGTGATATTTGGCTGTGCAGCAGTTGTGACAGCGCCGGCCGTAGTTGCTGCACCAGTCAATGCACCAGTGAAGGTAGTTGCTGATACATTGCCTGCTGATATATTGCCGGTAACTGCTAATGCGCTTAAAGTCCCTGTGCTAGTGATGTTTGGCTGTGCTGCTGTTGTGACAGTACCTGCTGTAGTTGCACTACCGGCCGTACCCGCACTTACTGCATATGTTGCGTTAGCAACAGTACCGATTACATTAGCGCCCGGAATTGAGGTCAATCCAGTAGCTGCTCCGTAATGTGTACCTGTCAAGTTGGCACCTGAGATATTACCAGTTACTGCTAGAGCAGACAATGTTCCAACTGAAGTAATATTTGGTTGTGCCGCTGTCGTTACAGTGCCTGCTGTCGTTGCACTACCTGCTGTGGTTGCGCTTGTTGCAAGTGGTACAGTACCGGTTACGTTTGCACCAGGAATTGAAGTCAACCCGGTAGCTGCTCCGTAATGAATACCGGTTAAGTTAGCACCAGAGATGTTACCTGTTACTGCTAGTGCAGTCAATGTTCCAACTGAAGTAATGTTCGATTGCGCAGCAGTTGTTAGCGTGCCTGTTACATACGTTGCTGTTAGTAAGTTACCTGCATTTACATTGCCGGCTGTTATATTGCCGGTAACTGCTAATGCGCTTAACGTTCCTGTACTAGTAATATTCGGCTGTGCAGCAGTTGTAACTGTGCCTGCTGTCGTTGCACTACCCGCAGTTGTTGCACTGCCTGCACTTACTGCATATGTTGCATTAGCAACAGTACCGGTTACATTAGCGCCCGGAATTGAGGTCAATCCAGTAGCTGCTCCGTAATGTGTACCTGTCAAGTTGGCACCTGAGATATTACCTGTTACTGCTAGCGCAGATAAAGTACCAACTGATGTAATATTTGGTTGCGCAGCAGTTGTAACTGTACCTGCAGTTGTCGCTGCACCAGTTAATGCACCAGTGAAGGTAGTTGCTGATACATTGCCTGCTGATATATTGCCGGTAACTGATAGAGTAGTTAACGTACCAACTGAAGTGATGTTCGGCTGTGCGTTAGTTGTTACTGTGCCGGATTTAACTGCGGTTGTTGCATTGGCAACAGTACCGGTTACGTTTGCACCTGGTATAGATGTTAAACCAGTAGCTGCACCATAGAACGTTGAATTTACGTTTCCGGCTGAAATATTACCTGTAACTGCTAGTGCTGTCAAAGTTCCTGTACTAGTGATATTTGGTTGTGCTGCTGTTGTTACAGTACCTGCTGTCGTTGCGGCGCCTTGAACTGCACCTATAAAGTAAGGAGCAGTTATATTACCGACTGATCCTATGCCACCACTATTTACTGATAGACCGACTAATGTACCAACTGAAGTAATGTTAGGTTGCGCATTCGAGTTAGCAGTTAACGTACCGTTAAAGCTTGCTAATCCGGTGCCAGGTGCTGCAAATAAATTTGAATAAACTGTATTTGGGTTTATATCTATGACCAATACTTGACCCGATGATGTTATCGTGGCTGATGTACTACCGTTGCTCCCGCGGCCAATACTTAACGAACTTGTACTTACTTGTACACACGCAATATTTGCCGTGACAATTACATTACCGGTGGGCTGACTAACTGTTATTCCCGCGCCGGGTGTTTTATTTATGGAGGTAACGCCTACACCTGTTGTAACAGCAAACACTTCATCAAAGTTCTCTTGTACTTTTTGAAAGGCTGTTCGTATTGCATCTGCGCTAGGATCATCAGGAAATGATCCGAAGTCTATATTTTGCTGGCTCATGGTTGTACTTTCTTATCAAGTATTTATCGTTTGCTTTAAAAGGATGTAGCCAAAAAAATACCCGAGAGACTCGGGTATTTAAAGTACTACTTACGCTTATTGTTATTATAGTCCACTAAGCTTCTTAAAATCTGAAAGCAAATCTGAAGATTCTTTCATCGGAGTAGAAGCAATCGTAACTGGATTGCCAACTGACTGTGTACGTTTCTTGCCATTCAATCCACCAGTAATGATGTTAGTCATGAAATCGATATCAGTTTGAAATTTGTCATCATCACTGTTAGCATACGCTTCGTCTAACTCTTCTTCTTCTTCAGGTTCTTCTTCCTGTGCGCTTTGAGTTTGACCATCTGCTGCTGCTAGTGCTGAATCTTCACTACTTTCTTCTGCACCGGCTTGTGCTACATTATCATCTTCAGAAACTTCAAATTCTCTTTGATTTTCTGTTTCCGTTTCGTCAACTACTTCTTCAGCACCACATTCACATTCACTGCTACCGCAATCACCGCAAACTTCTTCTTCGGTGCCGTGTTCATGTTCAACACTTTCTTCGTCAGCATAGTCTTCACTTGACTCTGGTTCTGCTTGACCTGTCATCTTACGAATAAGAGATAACATACCATCATGATCATCGACTACTTCAACGTCAGCAGGACCAGAAGAGGTTACTGTTGATGGCATGCTCATTCCACCTGTTGATTGACCTTCGTCATCACCACCAAATAGACCTAAACCTGCGCTCTTAACTAGTGAAAGCAATTGTTCAGCGTCTGCATCTGATGCATTGATGCTAACTGAATCAGGTGAACCTTGTTGGCCTTTGCTGATAGAAACGGTCATGCCTTCAGTGATATCTTCATTCAACAATGAATCTAACTGTGTGCTCCAGCTTTCAAACTGAGGATTCTTTGGCTTGCTTGCAAACTTATCATAGATACGATCAGTCATTGCAGCGATAGGATCTTTGCTCCACGGAGTCTGTGTAGGTTTTGCAGGAACAGCAATAAATCGTGATGGCTTGCTATCCATACCGTGTGTAGTAAAGTCTTCTTTTGAACCTTCATCTAATTCAGGTTCGATGTGATCATGCACATCATTATTGAAACGATCTGATACCCATTCGTACGGATCACCATCACGCGCCTTCATTGTGCCGTAAGGCATTTCACCTGAATTAGCATAGTAGTCATATAATGCATCAAACAAATCGCTATCTAAGTCATCACCTGCAACAAAGTTCTTTACTTCGTGCTTGAATGTATTAATGATGTGCGCTAGTGTGTCAGCAGATTCCATGATCTTGCTTTCTTTAACTGGCTTTTTAGCTTCTGGCTTGTCTTTCATAGCTGCTCTCATGTCAGCCTTAGTCTTACCATATTGCTTTTTAAAGTCAGCTTCTGAATAATTTTTATCTTTAAGAGCAGCATCTAGTTCAGACATTTTGCTTTCTGAAACTTTCTTAGCTTGACCTTTCCACATTGCAGCAGCAGCGACAGCTTTGGGATCTTTAGCACCTGACTTAGCAGCGGCTTTTTCAACTTTAGCAAAGCCTTTGCCTGGCTTACCGATATCTTCGCCGGCTTTAGCTTTTTTAACTACAGATGATTTTTCACCTTTAGTCATGCCTGCACTTGGCTTCTTTGCTTCTTCGACCGGCTTAGCTTCTTTATCTTTGACGGCCTTCTTGAAAGATTCTTTTTTGTTGCCGTCTTTATCAACGTCCAGGAAGTCTGGTTTAGCTTTCTTAGCTTCATTAGTCTTTTGACCCTGTGGACGAGTACGTGCAAGAGTACGATTGAATTCATCATCTGCATCTTTAGTACGTGCATAACCTTCATCATCTTCACGTTCACGTTTGCCCCAGTTTTCTGCGCCGCCATAATCACCTTCGTAGTCACTGGAATTAGAATCCCACTTGCCACGACCGGTGGCTTCGTCAACTTCTTCTTCTTTAGCAGCAGTCTCTGCCTTAGCAGTACCACGAGCATCTTCTTTATCATCAGTGAAGTAATCAGCATCAGCCATGTGCTTACCGTTTTGATAGAACTTGACCGTGTACTCACCTAAATCTTTATTGAAGAAAATACGTGCTGTCTTTCCAGTGGCTTCTTCACCTAGTGTCTTAGTAGGATCAGTTAAAGTAACATCGCCCTTAGTCATCATAGCAGCAGCTTGCGGAGTTGCAGCAGTTGCAACTTGTTGGCCTTGTGCATTCTTAATTGCTGTCGCGCCTGCCATTGGAGTAGCAGTTAATGCACCCGGTAATGTTGCTTCATTGATGGCCGGTTCATATGATTCGATCCAGTCTTTAAGAGTTCTATTGCTCTTTGTCTTTGGAAGTTTTTCAACAGCTTTGCTTGGTTTGTTGCCAATCATAAAGCTTTGTAGAGCAGCAGCATTAGCATACTTTTTACTATCGCCTTCGCCTGAATCTGTCTTAGGAGGACGACCGCGGCCGCGCTTTTCAGTTGTTGCGGCAGCAGCTTTTTTCTTTTTAGAAATTGCAGCTAGATCATCAGTATCACCTTGATATTCAGTACCGTAAGTACCTTTGTGCTTGATATTAGCAGATTTTTGGCCTACTGAATCAGCGGGTTTGTTCTTCCAATCAAATGCATTAGCAGCTTCATTGATATTAGTTTTGGTAGTATCGGCGTTTTGTAGCTCTGAGAGCTTTTTTAACATGTCTTTCATTTCATAATCCTTTTATTATTTAGCCGATGCACCAGTTTGTGGTTTCGGTGATCTTGTCATCTTGCTCATTGGGCTTAGTATGCCTGCTTTGTCAGCAACCGGTTGTTTGAATGGATCAAACGATGATGGAGTCTTTGTACCTTCATACGGAATATCAATCTTAGAGTCTTCGGCTTGTTTCTTAATGCTGTCCAAGTATGAATCACCGTAAGCTTTAGCAGCGTCTTTACCGTTATCTTCCAATTCAGGGTGATTTAGTAAAGGATTGTGATCGACTTGATTGGCATAGCCTTCGGCTTCGCTATTGATACTATCATCAAAATCAGTAGTAATAACACGAACCATATTGATGTTGTAGCCAAGTAACTGTGCAATTTGCTGAATCATTGGCTCAGTTGCCGGGTATCTAAACACTGCTTTGATGATTGTTATTTGTTCGTTCTTTAACTCAGGGAAACCGTACGGGCTTTTCTGAATAGGAGTATTAACAGGATCAGCAATGGTGATTGGATCGAACTTATTAAGATTGTACTTGAACATGTCAATAAAATTCTTATCAACATCACCGGCAATCTTAATTGTGTATTTGTAGCTGCGCACCGATTCGGTGATAAAATGCTTTAAACTTTTCATTGATTATTCCTCATATATTATTTATCATTCGGTCGATGTTTTCGTAGCTAACATTTTCAATAACTCGTTGCGGTCTAATATCTTCATATCACCGAGGGGAGTAGCTTCAATTTCCTCAGTAGTTGCACTAGTTTTTTGATCTAATGCTGCCTTCTTTAACTGTAGCTCAATCATTTTGATCTTTTTGTTTAACTTTGCTGTTTTTGCAGTCAACGCATGGCCTAACATAGTAGCTGCTACACCAAATATTTCGCTTGAAAAACGACTATCAACTTGCATACCCAAGTCAGACAAGTCTTTATAACTATCGATTGCCATCTTAGCAATTTCATCTAACTCTACATCACTTGACTCTAATCCTCGTACCTGAGGTAATGCATTTTCAATCTTTTCTAGATTGGTAAGTGCAGTAGTAGCAATAAGATCCACATCGTCCGGGATGGGAATGGTTAGATCGATTCTAGCCTCGGCTGCTAACTCAAATAATTCGGATAATTTTTTTGTCATATAATATACTACTATTTATCTTATCTTGCTTTGCCATTATGAAAAATGTCAAACTCAGTTAACACTCTAAATACGTATCCTTGATGTTTACAGTAAGCCATTGCCGCTTGCCATTTAGCATGATTAACTGCTACTACCATTTTAGCCCCGGCGGTTTGTTTACCCTCAATAACACTTTGTTTCTTGGGCTTGATTTCAACTACTTCAGCAATCTTTTTACCAAATTTATTTTGATATACTACAAAGAAATCCGGGATATACATAGATGCTTTACCGGTAACCGGGTTTTTATACGGGATACTAATCGCTTCACTAGCCCAATATAATACACTACTGTTCGAATCACAGAAATTCATGAATGTAAGCTCCCATCCGCTTCGATAACGAGGGGCCCGTTTACCTATGTACTTGGCTGTGTTTTTGGGTGTGAATATCCCGGTCGCATATTTTGCCATGATTATTGCACGATATTACGTGCTACAGGTTGATTCGCCTGTGGGATAATACTAACACCGTATAGCGTTGTTTTAGATTTAAAGCTATTAAGATAGTACGTCAAAATTCTATTCATCTCCATCTTAGTAGTTCCCTTGATATAACCAAGTAAATCTAATACGGGGATTTTAGTTTCTTGTGAGATTCTAAATAATGATACAGTGAAGTTATCGGCGATAGAACGACTTTTAGATACAGATTGAAAATAGCTATTCACAATATCGTATGCGTCGCCGTTAATTTTCAAATCAAATGAGTAAAATGCATCAAAAATGCTAACTGTTCTATCGATTGATGTCCGCGCATCTATAATTTTAGCCATAAATATATTCCTTTATGCTATTTATGCGTTACTTAGTTACCGTAATTACTCTTGGTGGGGTTACTAAGGCACCGTTAGTTGCAGTAGTACCGCCTGTTGCTCCGGCTACAGGGAATTGGAATAGTATATTTCTATTCGGGGTTTGTACCACTGCGTTAGTAATACCCGCGAGCACTTCAGATTTTGCAACTTGTGCCAAATTAACATTTTTAAATGTGTTGTATGCTGTACCTGCAGCCTGTACGGCTCCGAGGATATTAATATTACCATTCTCATCAGGGGTTAAGTCATTCAGTATACCGCCTGCTGCATCTACTAGACCACCCTGACCTAGTATCGACGCCTGTGAACCGGGTTTTGATATAGGGCTTACCGTTCGGTCATATGTGGCTTGGTCACCGAAGCCGGTGACTATCTGTCCGGGATTATTACCACTTATAGCACCTTCGTAATACTTCACTGTTTCATAATCAAGTGACATAGTATTCTCCATTGTACCTGATCCTTCAGCATAACTATGTGTGTCATGACCGAATCTAGTAATAATGGGATTAATCAAAGAGTATGCTGCATAGTTATGCTGATTCATACTGAATATAGTAATATTCTTAAAGAATGGTTCTTTGGTTTGAGTAAGAGACTTTAGTGACGGTTCACCTGAAAATCCCCAATCAGCATTACCGGTTGTTGACTTGTCGTATATATTACGTTTCACGTATTCAGGAGCAGGTACTATCTGAGATGATCCCGGACCACCTGAGTTCACCTTCGTCGCATCAGAATAATAATAAGTGTAGTACGCATACCACATGTTTCTAATTGCATTGCCACGATCATCATGGAATGCAATATCAACTGCTTCATACTTTATTTTTGTTTGTACAATGCGTTTGCGATTGTACTGATTCAAGTCATGTGTAGTGAATGAGTAGCTAGGAAGCTTCACAGTCTTAACTTCTAAACCGAAATTAGTTCCCTGTGCAAGACCAACATTATATGCTAGGGGATTTATATCAAAGTACACGTGGAATAAGAATTTTAACTTAGGTGCGTTTTGATATGCGGTTGGTCTAAACGTCTTTGCTGCGTGTTCCCAATCACGTAGGTAATCGCTGCCGAAGAATGCTCCGGCAGCGTCCTGAAGTACATTCTGAAAGAATCCAGACATTACTTAGTTATCAATTATTGACCGATACCTGTTACTGATGATCCGCCGAATGCGCGACCAACTGATGTACCAACTCCGCCACCCAATGGGGACTGAACCGCATTGTCGAAACGAATTGATAGACCAACAGTAACTACGTCTGATGTTGCATAGTTCAATGTGTTATAGTTAGCTGATACCAAGAAACATCCGTATAGTTCCCAAGTTTCTAATACTACCGGAGCAAGAGTACCGTTACCACCATCAAGAATTTCGATGTTAGTTTGGAATTTGTAATCTTGACCTGTTGCAGCACTTGCTTGCTCTACGAAGTCCAATTGCTTTTGCAACTGTTGACCGATAGACTTAGAAACACCCCCCTGGGCATCATCTCTAATGTTAACTGTCATTGGTGCCCATGAATGCTTGCCCGCCAAGTACATAGTCGAGTTGTAGATCGGTAATGTAATTTCAGCGAATGTCAAGTTTGGACGTGAGCAATCGATAACTTGCTTTGTTAGTTCTAGCGCCGAACCCACACCAAAATTCAAGAAATTAACTCTGAATCTGTACTGTAGCTTTGGCATTAATAGACCTTGATTGCCACCAGCATTATCTGCTGAGACGGTCATATTAAATAATGATTGTGAGGCTGTTGCCATATAAAATTCTCCTATTAGTATTATTTATCAATAAAATAGACACCCGATTAAGGGTGTCTATTTTTTATTACTTGTTCTTCAATTCACCTGTGTTCAAGATACGAACAGGGATGTAAATGAATTCTGCTGCCTTAACTGGCTCGATTGCAACGTCAATCCAAAGTTCGTTACGGTCAATTCTAGCAGGAGTGTTATTTGAATCATCACACACGACAAGATAATCATAAACACCACGTTTAGCAACTAAGTCTACTAACAATGTTTGAACAACACCAGCTATTTGCTGACGTGTCAATGAGTCATTGGGCTCGAACACGAACGGACGTGCAGCTAATGTCAGTTGTCTACGGATATAAGCAACTAAACGAGCAACGTTTGTTCTATCTAATGCACTTGATGATGCGAAACTTGTCTTGTTACCATAATTCAATAGGCCGACACCAGTGAAGAACACTAGCGGGTTAATTTCATTAGCATACAACACATCACGAATACCCAAACGAGTCTTGATAGTGATAAACTCACCGGATTGACCATCTAAGTAACCGATGTTAGTAGCATTATCAATAGTACCGCGACGAGTACCTGCTGCCGCTAACCAAGGATAAGAAATGTTATCACTACGGATAAACGTTCTTAGCATCATGTGTGAAGCGGGAACTGCAACTAAATTACCTGACAAGTCAGTTGTAATACCACTTGGATAGAACAGACCTAAGTATGTGTCACGTGTTACGCAACCTGCTTCACCAGTTGATGTTGCGCCGGCAGCATTGTTAGCCCATGCAGTGATTGCAGTAGCATCGTCCGGTAAACGCAACGGTGTATCACCTAGAATGTAACCTGTATCACCACGATCATTGTTTAACGTGACCATGTTAGGTTGTAGTTCTGGGTAGTTAGGAGTAGCCATCAATGTGAATGCATTATCTTCATCACGAATATCAGTATTAGTAGCAACGATTGCATTCAATGCCTGAACAACTACAGCACGTTGTGCTTTACGACCCATGAAAGGTGAACCATTTGACTGATTACCGCTGATAGTTACCCATGCAGCTGCCTGAGCAGGAAGTACATCACCTGCAAAGTCAGTTGAGTTAAAGTAGTTAGACTTGTATTGCTTGACGTTATAACCTGAACGGCGTGTGTTAAACAATAACATACCTTGTGGATATAGAGTTGCTACAGGAGCATCCAAATCTAAGTAATTGCTTTGTAGCAATGTAGGGATAGTTGCAATAGGATCATCAGTAGGACTTACTGTGCCTGAAGTTGCCCAACGAGCATCAGCAAATACGATACCATTTGAACTTACTTGGTTTGCATTATCTATTAGAACCCACTGATTAACAGTGTTCACTGATTCCCAACGAGAAATAACAGGATACAATTCTAAATCACTAGTGTTAAGCCATAAATCACCGTATACTAATACAGAACCATCACTTTGTGTAGTAGGTGCTGTGGCAGCAATGATAGGACCATTAGGGTCAGTTGCATTAACACCAGTAGCAGCAGGGTGACCTGAACTATCATATGATGTTTTACCGTAACCGATCCATGCACCACCTTTTTGTACCATGATATCAACTTGATCGATAACACTGAAGAACCAATTTGTATCATTAGCAGGAGCAACAGTAGGAGCGCCCTCATTTGAAACATAGTCAAGCTGCACCCAGTTACTTAACTGAGTAGTGAATGTTGCAGATGGTATACCTGAAACAAAAGTTACTGCTGCTACAGTTCCACCACCTGAAACTGCGGTGGCGCGAACTACCAAGTCATTACCAGGAGTTGTTCCACCCAACTGAGTACCAAGTACCGTAATTAAATCACCAACTGAGTAACCTGTTCCGCCAAAGCTTACACCCGTACCATTTAATATATAGCTCTTATTAACAGATAGAACTGTAATAGTAGCATTTACACCAACTGCAGGAACAACATTCGCTACCTGAAAGTTTGCTTGTGTTGAAGGACCAAATTTAGAACCAGTCACTGTACCAATTGTAAAGCCTGCTGCTGCAATAATACCATTTGACACACCTGTTGAGTTGTTAGACCCGTCAACTGTATCATCCATAACAATCTCGCCACCTTCGGTGTGAGTAAGTTGAATAGCACCATCAGTTGTGATAGAAGCAGTAGTGTACAAGATATTGGATTGTTGCCATGCTGTTACAAACTGAACTGCTGAAGCTGCACTTGAAATAGTAATGTTATACGGAGAAGATAACTGAGTACTACCCGGTGCGCTTACACGAACTGACACGTGATTTGTACCAGACGGGAATACAGGGGAAACAATCGAACCAGTAACGACAGTAGCACCGGTAGCTAGGCGTTCCCATAGATATAACGGAGCAGATATTACAGTAGAGTCATATTCATATTGACCGTATACTGAACCTGCAGGAATTGCTTTTCCACCAGTAGCATCAAGAGTTGAACTTACTGCCCAATCACTAACGTCAAGTGAGACATTTTTATTAATCCACAAGTTTGTAGTGGCGTTAAATGTTGATACAACAGGAGATAAACCGTTACCAGCAGCACCAACCTTGACCCATACTGAACCAGTTGGTCTCGGATATGATTGACTTGAAGTCCATAGTGGCATTTCAGCAGAACTACCGTATGCCGTAGTCGGCTGATAGTAATTACCTGTAGTAATACCTAAGTCAGCCAATACAGTGCCAAATCCACTAGTAATTGATAGATATTTAGCTTGTGCAGGGTCTGTTAAGTCTATACCAATTTCCTGTGATGAATAAATTACCAATTTACCGCTTACGTTAGCAGCATTAACATAGGTCCAACCTAATGCATTGATTTCTGCTGCAATACCGGAAACAGTATTATTTGTTGCTGCCGGTACAGTAATAAGAGCAGAATTTGTGCTGTCAATTGAAAGAGTAAACGTATCACCGACATTCAATGTGGGATTAGATTGAGTACCTTGAATTGTGGGTAACGATGAGCGCCATGCTTTACCACCCAATGCAACCCAAGTGTTGTAGATATTTTTGAACCAATAAGTTCTAGTAGATGCACTAGGAGCGGTTGTGATTTCTAACGAATTTATAGCATAGTCACCAATGTTACCTATACTAGCTAGAGGGGAACCGCTACCTGAAAGATTTGCCGGGTCAGTAATTACGATAGGCGTCTGCGCAGTGAATTTACCAGTAGTTGCATTGAATTGATAGATGCCCCATGTTGACATAGTGGCGTCTAACCAGTTTGTCCCGGCGTCAGGGAATCCAACAGGACGACCAGTGTGACCGACTAAACTAGCCAAATCAATATCAGCACGTAGAACATAACAACGATTTGTTACACCTAGTACGGAGTAAGCAGCTAATAGACCATATTCGTTAAGCTCATAACCTTGAATAGGGGTACCGTTAGTTGTTGTATAGAAGAAGGGTGACCCATACAAATTAACCAAGTCACGTTGACTTGTTATTTGATATAGTTTGCCTGCATTAGCTGCGGTAGTTGCTGCTGCAACACCCGTGCCGGATGCGTCTGCTTTATTTTGTGCAGTAGCTAATATAACAAGTGGTACTGTACCACCAGCAGCCGGTAAATATTGGCTCTGGTCAATGATTGTTACTTCTACGCCTGGAGATGTTAATGACATTTTTATTTTTCCTTTATGTAAGATTATGAGGTTTACAACCCTAAATGCATACTATTATTTAGTAAAAAAACAAAAAAAGAGAGATTAACCGTGCCTTCGAAGGTTATTTTGAGTTAAATACAAGATGACTAGACCTATTTGTAAAACATGCAACAAAAATTCATGTGCAGTGAACTATAACCGAAACGGAGTGACTCACTATAGAAGCATATGTGATGAATGTGGCAGGAAGAAAGCTAAACTCAAACCTAGAAAGCCGTTATGGCAGAAGGGTAGGTACAAAAAGAAAGCCAAGTGCGACTTATGTGGCTTTATCAGTACCTACCCCTCTCAGATTACGGTCTTTCACATTGACGGTAACCTCGAAAATATTGAATTAATCAATTTACGCAGTATTTGTTTGAACTGTGTTGAAGTAGTCAAGCGTAAAGAAATTAACTGGAAGCGCGGTGATCTATCCGTTGATTATTAATTCAATTGCTTTGTGTAGTTCATCGATAGTACCGTTGTTGTCTAGGTGAATATCGTATTCTAATCCAACGCTACTGTACTCACTTGCATGGATACCTTGATTCATTAATCGATTTTTAGCAGGTGTCCACTCATTGGGTTTTTGATTTGCTTCTACTGCATCATCATACCATATGGGCTGCGGGCCACGATATACCCGAACTGTTTTGCCACCTGCGAATTTAATACCGTCGATTTCATTGATAAAGCGACAGTCAGTGATAACAATGTCTTCCTGACTATTCATTAGCTTATGTTCGACACTAGCAACCCAGATATCATTATGAAATCCCTGTCTACAAACTTCAGTACCCCAATGCTGTAGAATAAGTCTAGGTGTTAGATCAGGGATATCGAGTCTATCCGCCCACCAAGTATCAATTTGGTCTCGCCACTCTCTACTGCTCTTTGTAGCACCCTCAAGCAATTCTCTATCCCATCCAAAGACAGAGGCAACTGCATCTTTTAATGATGATGCAAAACTTATTTTCTTATACCCATGAAATGTGGTAAGGTAGTTGGCAACAGTATCTTTGCCACTCCCGATTAGCCCGGTGATTCCTATAATCATTTCTAATACTCCTGTAATACTCTGAGTATATCACAACACTGTCACAAAATAAAGTGTTTTAGGTTAGTAATCTGAACTATGTTCACCATAACTATCTGACTTCATTGTCCCTACATATGCAGGGATTGTTTTATAGCCCAAGTTATAGTAAGCATTGGCACGATGAGTTCCATCAATAATAGATTTACGAATAGGATCAAAAATTATCGGGGGCATAGTATGCCGAGACTTGACAATCTTTTTCATATGCTGAGTAACACGGTCGTCATCTAAATCCCATTCACTAAGTTTAATGTTACTAATCGGTAAATCAACTAACTTATACTGATCAAACCAATAAATTCGGTCAGTCAAATCACCTTCTCCTAAATCATTATATGTATGGTGTATACTTTTGCCAAATTATGTATGTAACTTGAATCTACTATAATTGAATCTTCGCGGAGAACTTCTCTAATCCTCATGCTTAACCTTGTACCCAAGTTAGTGGTTGTGAATAATCGACAAAGCGTTTCAAGTCTTCTAATAGCGTAAGTTGCATTTTTTCACTATCAGCCTTCATGGCTGAACCGTTCAATGTGGTTCCGCCGCTGGGCCCAGCGATACTTGCAAACTTCTCACGTGAATCACCGATAATACCCTTGAGTATAGCTAATGTCCAGTCACCAATCCATACCCCGGATCCATTGTCTTTAAGTAAGACTTCTTCCGGCTTCAATACGTCAGCCCAGATAAGAATCTTCTCACCGGTTGACTTCGGATCACGTACTATACGCAACACTTTGGTAACAGGATTGAAGGTGTATACTACATAACCACCGAACATACGTGCGGCTAATTCAACATAACCAGCATACAAGTCATACGTTGCCATACCACCTGCATGATTATAGTTAAGCAAATATGTGTTTAAAATAGCACTTGAGAAAGGATCAAATGATGATGATGCGGGGCCAGTGTCTAGACCAACGGTGCGTCTGAATAAAGACCGAACATTAATAAACTGCTCAGGTAACGTATAAATGTCTACGTTTTTTTCTGTGGTAAGTAATGTGTATGTTTCTTCTGTAGCATTTTGCGCACGTTGACGATACACTTTAATAGCGTACTGATAAGCTGCTTCGTAGTGTTCAGGATCGATTTCCAAATCAATAATGCCAGACCCTAATCTGTAACTGAGGTTACTGAATAGCTCTTGTTTTAGTTCGTCTAGTGTTAGTCCGGTTGCCATAGTTAGTCCTTGTATGATCTATTTATGCTCTGGCTCATCGGAACGGTTCATATATTTAATTCGTATCAATGATGACCGGGGTCATCAGCCCTTCTCTTAGTCTTCGCTTTGCTCAACTAAGTTCGGTCTATTTGTAAAGAAGTAAAAATCATAGGTAGCATATACTTTTGATTCATTCTTAGGCATAGGCGAGTAGATATAAATACCTACTCGCCAAAAAGGTTATTCTTGAGGCCCTGGTACGGGTGCGATAATGAATTCAAAAATTACAGTGGAGGATTGTCTATGTCTCACTGACCCGTTAGGGAATTTGCCGTATTCGCTGTTATGTTAAATCATTGTTCATTAGGAAGATTTAACCAGCCCACGCCCTCTATCGCTATTACTTTGACGCGGCAATGCTTCTAGTAGATTACTCTATCTCAACCATTAAGGTACAGGAAATGTGAACTGCGCAGAGGGCAGGCATTTAAGGCATCCCGAAGGGTAGTCCTGTAAATATGACAATGGCATGTCTTAACTACCGTCACAACGCGGATCGAGGACGGATTAATGGCACACTTCGAGGTGGTGCTACCTATAAGCCAATAACGTAAATAGGGCCGAAGCCCGATTATTTAAATATCGCCTTCTTTACGATTTTCAGATGAGTGAGCATCAAACACACCACCGGGATAGCGTGATTCTAGCTTGCGCACATTCTCGTCAATCACATCATTCGGATCAAGATTCAATGCACGACATGCATTCATCCAATACCAAAATACGTCACCGAGTTCACGTTTCATGTGAAAGACTTCAGCATCAGTTAGCGGCTTGCCTTGAAAAATGATCTTCTTGGGCACTTCAATAAATTCACCGGCTTCGGCGGCTAGACCAAAACATGCAGTAATCAACAAGGGGACATTGATATCAGGTCCGTGTGTATCAGTTGCAGTATCAAAGTTGCCGTCTAGTTGATCTAGACGATTGATAAAAGTTGTCAAGTCGTTGCTTGCTTGGCTTGTTACAGCCTCTACAAAATCCTTGTATTTGTTTAAGTCGATATTCATGTGTTCTTTCAGTTAGGTTAATTCTTTGCGGATGATATTGAAGATAATGTCATTACCCTCATCCGTATAGTGGTTTATTAAGCCGCGGTGCTTAATAAACAGTTTACCGCAGTCAATCATATCTTGAAACTGATAAAGATTATCCCATTCAGAATTGACCATATTAATTACTGTCGCCGTTGATTGGGAAGTAAGCTGATCGATTTTTTCACATATCAGGTTGTGTGTGAAAATTGATGAATCTCTATCAAAGTACCGCTCAAAATAATCAACAATAGGCAATAGATATTTGTCTTTCTTACTATGCTCTTTTATATCAGCATACATTAAATCAGCATTAGAATGAAGTACGTCATTGCTATGCACCGGGTGCTCTTTAACTACTAGTCTAAAGGGACTAGCGTGAGATACAATAACGTGCGTAAAGGTATCAAGATCAACTGATTCAAGCTGCCTATACACTTTATATTCACTACATCCGGCTTGTGCTAAGTTGACCACATGACACTCTTTTGCTAGCAGATTGGGCCATCCCATGACACCCTTATATTTAGGGGTCCAATCCGCAGCAAAACTATCACCGCATATTAATATTTTCTTCATTTAGATGGGCACCTCACACCAAGTCTCGGTACATATGTTTGCGACCTTCTTCGCCCAATACTCGCTCAAAAATCTCATTTGTTCGTTGCATCATAGCACACGCCAACATGAGCAAGTCGTTATGATTATCGGTCAATTGAATTGATGTATCTATGGGTGTCATTAATTCTGACATGCGTTGAGCTATGTCATCGCTCATTAGAATGCCTTCATGATAATCATTTGAGCATTGAATCTGCCGTTCGGGACAGTAGCCACAGATTTAATTTCTTTGAAGTATTTACGCGCAACAGGCTTGCTACCCATAATTTCTTTAAGCTGTTCACCGGGCTTGCGCAGAGTTTTTACTTCGCTAGTAGTAGCATCGAATCCCAACAGCGTATTGCCCTTGACAGTAAACGTCTTTGAGTATTCATCCGCAACGTAGTGATGAAGTTTGC
>Ga0136642_1000437_pt1 | contig 22424 bp, 6 predicted proteins | sample LowCatLa1302831Y_FD_115313 | JGI IMG/M metagenome (GOLD analysis project Ga0136642, IMG submission 115313) | Freshwater microbial communities from Lower Cathedral Lake, Yosemite National Park, California, USA - 13028-31Y | ecosystem: Environmental > Aquatic > Freshwater > Lake ... | reverse complement strand
ATTATTTGAAATGCTGGTACTTGCAATTGAGCCGCCAGTTAAAATACTGAGTGGCTTGTATTGTGCAACAATTGTTTGTAATCTAGTTACTGCTGATTTGATAATAATACTTTGTGCAATACTGGCTAGACGAGTATAAATTCCGGGCCATGCTGTACCAAGATCGGTTCTTAAAGTGTTGTTAGATGACCAATATGTTAGGCCACGTTGCACAGACTGACTGTTACCGCCGTATGTCAAATCATAAATCAAACTCCATACTATATTTTGCATGTCCTGCTGGAAAACATTCTGGTCATATGTCAAGCTGGGATAATTTGCTGTTATGTAAGCAACCATTTCAAATTGTATGAATGTTATATTATCAAACAACAGTATTCCTGCATTTACATAGCCAGTATTCAGACCAGCATATGGTGGGAATTCTGGAGTTGGAATAATTCCACTGTTGGCCTGATCAATGATTTCTACAATAGTAGCAAGGTTAGTGTTGATGGTATCCACGGCAGCTAAAGAAGCTCCGGCCACTCCTGGAATAGCTAGTATCTTGTTTGCCAATGCTGTGACACTGTTGGCAGTTGTCATGGGATCGTAACCGTAAGTTTTAACTTGTGTTAAAATATCAAGTCCTGCAAAAATACTTTGCATAGTACCTGTAGTAAATGCTGTGTCGTATGCAAATGCATTTATTAATTGTTGAAGGTAAGGTTTGATATTGTAATTTGGATCGTCAAGGCGTACCGGATTAATTTGTCCAATAATATTAATCAATGTTCCAGCAACTATTTTAGAGTTAGCCAAATTGGTTAATATAATACTACCGTCAGTTTTAACATTAACGTCCGTTGGTTGCACCAGCTTACGTGTGAATGTTATATAAGTTCCCGGAGGAATAGTTTGATAAATGATGTTGCTTAAAGTAACTGTTGTACTATTTGGAATAGACAACACTGTGGTGTTATAACTAAATGTATTTAAATTTAATAAAGTAACAACATCTCCCGGCTTTAATGCAACTGTACTTGTTACATTCAACGTTGCACTACCCACAACATTGCGAATAAACTGTATTGTTCCGCTGGGCTGGGTGTCTGCTGGAATACTCAAGACCAATGTTGTGCTGTTTGTGACAGAGCTGACCGTTTGTCCGTTGGCAAAACCTGAACCAACTACCCCCATGCCTGCAACAATTCCATTGGTGCTTGAAACAACTAATATAGTTCCAAACAAACTACCTATACGATTGATGCTTGTGAATGTAGCAGAAATGCCAGTAGTTGCAAGATTGTTTGCAACATTAACATAAGGGGCAACATCAGCGGTTGAATACAAATAAATTTTAGTTACACCATCAGATTGATATGTGTCTGTATTACTTTGTTTTCTGTACAATGTTAACTGTACACCAGCCGCTGGTGTGTACGGTAAAGTAAATGAGTGAGTATCAGCTCCAACAACCACAGTATAATCATTAAATGTTTCGTCAAACGAATCCCACTGATCTGAATAATAAGGTAAACTATCCCAACCGTTGGATATCTGAAATCCGGTTCCATCAACAATTACGCCACCATAATCAACGCCTGTCATTAGTTGTGATAAATCTTTTCCTAATTCGCCCGTGGCAGAATTATACAAATATTGTATTCTATCAGTTGCTTGCATCAACGAAGGATCAATCATGTAAGTTACACGGATTGCACTACCTTTTTTAGGAGCTGTATCAAATTGTATAATTCCAGAATATGTAGTGTATCCCAAATTTGTTGATTTGACAACATACATTATATAACTGTCTCGTAATGCTAGAATGTTATCAATGTATACTGTGCTTTGTCCTATTTTAATATCAGGACCCCATACCAACAAAAATTGTTGTCTGCTGCCGGTACCAGTAAATGTTTCAGTTTTAGATTGCTGTGTAATAAAATACGTAGAATTAATTCTATCAAATTTAATACCAACTAGTGTTCCACGGACAACGCTGTTGCCAATAATAGCACTTGCAGTTGCGCTGGTTCCATCTATTAGTGTGCCGCCGCGAATTTCTACTTTTGGTGCTGACAAATATCCACTACCTGGAGTCAGCAGTACAATTCTATTGACTTTTTCATTAGAAATAAACGCCCTAGCTGTTGCACCACTACCGCTATCGCTGGTAATGATCACCTGCGGCTCGGTTATGTATTTGGAACCACTGCTGGTTAGTTTTAGTTCGACCACTTCAAAGCCACCGTTGTCCAACCAGAATTTCCATGGATATTGCTGTACAATAGAATTATTTGTTGCTAATTTTCCATTGTCTACAAATGTGTCAATAACTGCTAACGCATTATTTTGATAAATTGGTTGCAGATCAAAGTCAGTAATTGGTAGCTGTGCTGGATCTAAACTATCATAGTTACTGACATATTCTCGTACTTTGGTTTTATAAGGTTTTACTTCATTAACATAATCTTCAAAATTGGCTAGATTGTCAGCCTGATATGTAACTGGCTGATCTAACTGTCCTACGTTATGTTGTGCCTTGACAAAACTGGTTTTAAAAATCCAATCCACATACGGTTGTTCACTCAGTGCATATCGCACACTGGCAAAGAACAAATCTGAATATGCACCATTGAGGCTAGCATGTTGTGTAAAAATCTTATTTTTAAGTGTATCTAAAATAATTCTTAACTCAGTGCCTGCAACTTTATCATAGCTGTTGCTGTCAAAAATTGTATTGTCAAATCCCAAATCTGTATTAGATAGATCGTATAAACTGCTACTCAGTTGTATAGTACCGTTCTGAATACCCACAGTAGCATATGACTGTGTCCAATCTACACTGGTAGAATTGGAATATTTGTAAAGCAATTCCCAGCCACCAGCATTTGTAGTTCTAATTTTGACAGTATCACCGATGACGGGTCGAATATTGTTTAATTCTGTCAACGTAGCTACTGAAAATTTTGCAACAGTAAATTGTGAAGCTGTAAATATTACCTTACCTTTGGTGTCAACATAAGAGCCATACCAATCGGCATAATTCCAAAACTCTCTCACATCGTAACTCTGAGTTAGAATCCTTGCCCAAGAGCGTTGTGTTGGATCATAACTATAAATGCTCCAATTGTTGTTTGCTTGACTATCGCTCTGTACCAGCGCACAGTAATCTCGTACATTGATAGTAGTGGTAGTATCACTATAGCCTTCTCCCCTAGACACTACAGTGGCTCCTGTAATCTGGCCTTTATTATTAATGATAGATCTAACAACTGCACCAACACCTACTCCCACTATTGTAAGATAAGGTGCTATTAGATATCCTTTACCAGAATTAACTATTGTTATACCGGTAATTCTGCCGTCGGCAACTACTGGCATGATAACTGCTCGAGTAAAACTACCCGTACTAGCATACACTAGTTCAGCATCAGTAGGGAAAGTGATATCGTACAATCCAGATATCACAGTTGGTTGTGGATCATATCCTTGCAATGCAGTAATACTGGCTTCTTCAACAATTTGATTTGCTAGCAATATCTGATTTGCTGTTTCAACAAATTGCTTTAATGCCTCAAATCTATTAACAAACATGCCCTGACGTGGTCGGTTTTCGATACCATAACGTAATTTAACCGGCAAACTTAAATCAGGAACTGCACGACCTGCTGTATCTCTGCCGCAGAGACTTTCAATCCATTTTTGTTCAATCGGTAAAGGAATATAGGTTGTTGGGTCGTCGCTAATAATATTCCAGTGGCTATGTACATTTTGATCTGTCTTATCACCTGTCCAATATTCAACACTCAACACTACTTCATTGGATTTTAAATAAGATTTAGCATTAACTAAACTAAAACTATCAAGTCCGGTCAATGCAAGATAAGTGTACCCCTGTCCTCGAGGATTTGCAATTAAGCTAGATACATCTTGTGCAGCCATATGTCGTCCTGGAACATTAGGGGTAAATTTTCTGTTTTTGACCCAGAAATAATAAGTTGTAACAGTAGATAATGTTACTGTATTGTAAGTTGTCTTGATACTGTATTTTGCATCACCATACAAACTCTTACCACTAATATTATTGGTTAATCCAGCTGGCGTATCTGCTTGTGTATCCCATACACTTGGTTTTAATTTTGTTCCAACCCACTCGTAAATATCAATACTGGCTCCTGTTGCCAATGTATTCCAATTGGTATTTCTGTATATTGTGTCGTTTTCATAAGCGTCGATAACTTTTGCAGTGCGCACATCCCACCATAACTGGCCAACTTGTTTGGTAGTCCATACTGCGCCTGCCTCTGACGTTGTAACTCCATTAACTGTACTATAATTTGCTGGGTCGTAAAACGACTTATACATTATTTCTTCGTCAGCAGGCCCTGGAATTTTTCCTTGAGCAATATCTATAACGTCTAAATGTGTGATCAATTCTCCAGTTACTCTGTTGTACAAAAATGCTTGTTTAATTTTTGTAACATCGGGTTTGTCAACTTCAGAATGATCGATAGTCCAGGTATATGTGTTATTTGGTTTACCGTAATCATAAACCTTACCTGAATTAAATCCTTGATCAATTGATTCTGGCGCACCAATTAAGATATGATTAGAGCCCACGGCAAATCCTACTCCATATCCGTCAGCGATTGAAGTTTCATTAGTGACCAAGGCCGCAGTTCCCGTACCGTACCCGTCACCTGTTGCCGTAAAGGTCACTCCGATTGCATTGGTACTTGCGCCAATTGCTGTAAAATCTGTGGTACCAAGAGTTAAAATTTGATAAACATCATTTCTAATAAAATTGCCTGCTGTCTTTACCGGATTTGTTTTGGTTAAACTTTCACTGAATACCCACTTGGTAGCATATAGATCGTAAATATCAACACGTCCGCTATTGGTTTGTGTGAATGCAAAGTCTGTGCTATTTTTATCAAACGTAGTTGTATTATCGTCAAATGTAGTTGTGATAATCGTATCGCCATATTGACTATAAACTACTAAAGTTTCGTAATCGTTCATAAAAGATAACTTATTACCAAAATGTCCATTAATTTCTGGTTGATGGGGTATTAATGTTTGATAAGATGTGTATGTGCTATCAGTAAATTTATAAACAGTGACACCTCCTCGTTGTATTACTCCGCCAACTGTGGCACTGTCATCTGCCACTGCGATATATGTGCCGTCGTTGGAAATACTAGTACTGATACCAAAGTTTTTAGTAGTTCCCGATATAGTTTGTAAAGGCGCACCCGGATTAAATCCAGAACCTGCATTTTTATAAATGTTAAGTATACCATTTACTGTACCGGTATCCGCACCAATTGCCAATGTGAGATTGTCTTGGCTCAAACTAATGGAATTTCCAAATGCGGCGCCGGTTTGTGTGCCAGTGTATATTTCTGTAAAATCATATCCCCATCCCACAATTGCAAATTTTATAATACCGCTTGGAATACTATTTGGACTGCCACTTAGTATTACTGTACGAGAATCCAACACTTGTGCTACTGTTTGTTCGCTAGTAAATGCTGGATTAATTACATACATGCCAGCACGGACACCGGCTGTACTAGTAACCACTAGTGTAGCGTTGGTACTACCAACTGGATTATATGCACTTTGAGCTTGAATTGTTGTTGCATATTTTAATTTATAAACTCGACCGACACCACCATACCCCGGTGCTGATACATATACTGTATTATTTCCAAATACAATCTTGCTACCAAAATTTTCATTGGCGGCTGGGAACGGGCTAATGATGGTGTCAACTAAACCGTAAATATTATTAGGATCTTTTTTATACAAACTAATCACACCCTGACCAACTGGTCCAGCTTGAACACTTTGTTCTGCCCACTGGTTATTACCGCCTGGAGATGGTTGAGGTTGTTGAGTAGCTTGCATTGATCCGTATGCAGTTGTAACTGGTACCACTGACGTGCTATATTGCAATGCTGTAATTGTAAATGTAGTACTTGTAAGTACTGTAGAAACATAGTATAGTCCGCCGGTTAATATTCCACCAAACACATTACCTGTAAAAATAATTTGATAATTTGGAGCAAGGCCTGCTGTTGTATCGGCAGTTAAAATATAACTTGCGCCATTTGTACTCAACACATTAACTATTGTTTGACCATAGATCGAAGGCAAGCCCGATGTTGTTGCAGGAACAACATTCTTATATACTTTTGATTTGTAAACAACTAAGGTGTTTTCAAGATACGAATCATTGATTGACCAAGTTCCGTATGAATCAACTGGCAAATAATATATTGGGCTCCAGTAAGATAAGTTACTTGCTGGTGGTTTGTTTGCTGGAACATTACTTAATGCTTGCCAATATGTTGTACTGGTACCAGAACCAGTTGAAACAATTAGTCCCGGTCCGTATATGTTAGCAGTATTATACGCTCCCAAGAAATCTGTTACAGCATATCCGGCCAAAGGACTTCCACTGGCCATCCATGTGCCGTCTGCTGAAAACGCTATCGAGGTTGCTATTACTGTGGCAGGGTTTGGATTTGTTACAATTGTAAAAGTTGAAGCTGTGGTTGTTGCATTTGCTTTTTGACTAATTGTGATACTGACCCCGTTATTTACTGCCGTTACCAGTGTATCATAAGGAACACCAGGTCCATCAATAAATCCACCTATCATAGAAGCGTTTGCACTGGACATAGTCACTGTGGTACTGTTAAGTACAGTGTTACCGGTAGTTAATATAACAATGTTTGTTGCAATAAATGGAGAAGCTACAATTTGTCGCTGGACCCATGGAGTGACTGTTCCTACTTTGTCGTATGTTATTAACTCTCCAAAACTAGAACCAACTGCGGCCAGTGTGCCTTTGTTGTTCACAGCAATGGTATTGCCAAATCGTAACTGATTTTGCGGAGCTGAGTTGTTTACGTCCGATATTGTGTAGATAGGATTAAACATCCAGCTGGCCCATTTGCCGTTACCGCTGTCGTCTGTCCATATTAGTTCGCCCGGTAAAAGTTTTGTTGTAAGTACAGAATCTAATTTGTCGATACTACTGGTTCGTTGACTAATCAATGCATACACTACCAGTTCATTGCTTTGTTTGAATGGGCTCGGAAATCCAGTAATGGTTGCCGAAACCGTAAATGAGTTTAATTCAACACTGATTATTTGATAAAAACCTTTTAATTTTTCTACTTGTGCAAGTCCAATCCACGACCCTGATACAAATCCAGTAAGATTTTCTGCTGTAATTGTTAACGTCTTTGCAGAGTCGTTATAAGTAACATCTGTCACAGACATGTGAATATCTGTATATCTATATAGATTCCAACTAGGTCCTTCAAAGGCTACCCATATATAGGCTCCTTCATTAATTGTGGCAATGTCTAAGGCAGCAATTTCTGGCAGGTATCCAAGACTTATGGACACCTCTGTTGAATTAACGTACCCAGCACTACGTAAGAAAGGTTTGTAATTTGTTAATAGCGGCCAAGGTTTACTGTTGTAACCTAACGGTTTTAAATATACATCAGTAGATTTTTGTTGTATGATAAAAGTACCGTTGAGATTAACATCAGGTGTAGTTACCAGTTGGAATCCTTGAGGATTTAATCTAAAAGTACCTTCGTCTAATAAAAATTCAATATTTTCAAAAGCTCTACTAGCGCCATACTGTCCAGCCCGCACTGCCCATTCTTCATAAAATTTGAGACTTTCTTTACTGTCAGAACTTAATACATCAAATAATTTGTTAAGGCTGTTTTGTGTACCTTTTTCACGAATCATGCCTTGAAAGAATTTAAATTCGCTTACATTATCCTGAATAATATTATTAAGATATTGACGTTTTTGGTATCCAATTAAATGATGTGCCATATTTTGTTGGGCAGTATCAAAATTATCGTCGTCGAGACTATAAAAGTCAGTGAACTGGCCTGCTTTATAAGTCCAGTTGGGGATTAATTTAGGTGTTGGTTTCTTTTCTAATTGTACCCAATTGGTTGGATTGAATTTTTCCGTTCCAGGCAATGCCGACAATGCACTATAATAAAACCCTTGATTGTTTACAATATCTCCCAGAGCATAATCCTGCCATATTTGCCATTGTTTGATGTTGGCTTGATCAAATATAAAACCAGGAACATCAAGACCACCGTACCAGTCAATACTGACGTGGCCTGATACTTTGATACGCTCTTGTCTATAACCGCTTTGTGGATTATAAACTACATCGTTGAAAATTGTAGTGTTATCTATTGTAATAACATGTTCATTTTGTATTAGATAAAAACTAGCACCATATATCCCGTCAGTAGTTCGAGGACTGTAACTTACAACATTATTTTCTCTATAGCTGTCTAAAAACAGCGGAGTCAGAGGAGTACCATCAACTTTAAATATTTCATATTCGTAAAATTGATTGCTAATATTGTCTACTACAGATAGTGTAGTATTAAATGTTAGTCTATTTGCACTTGGGCTTAGGCTTATAACACTGCTACCAATGTTGCTTAATCCTTCTAATTTGGTATATTTGATTGGGTCAAATACATCTGTGGCAGCTAAGTTATACAATGCACTATAATAATCTCCATTGTATTTTACAATAGTTCCGTATGTAACTGGCTCAGCAGGAGTCCAGTCTGCCCAATTGTCTGCACCAGAACTCCAGTTTTGTGTAGTCCAGAATAAAAATTCTCTAGCACTATTTTCCCAGTTAGAAACAGCATTTAAATTGCTATTAAAATCATCAAAAACAAATCCTTGATCAGTCAACCATTCGCCGTAGCCTTGTAAAAAATCAACCACATCTTGAATTTTTGTAAATTCTGTGCCGTAGGGAACTACTACTGGTTTATTTCTATCCCATAATTTTCTTAAAACAGCGTTAGCGCCACCCACGACTGGCAATTCTCCTAGATAGCTAAATGCTGCCGGGTTGAATATTGCGGCTGCTGTTGTAGAAGATAATATTCGATAATATTGTCCTTTATATAATACAACTGAATTGGCCGCATACTGTTGGCCAGGTGTCCAAGTTGTATAGCTTTCACTAATACCGCCAACATTGATTCGTTGACCTGTTTGCAAGTAAGGATAATATTTAAAATACGGCTGTGTAGTACTGTAACCCTTGATTTCGTATCCCGAATGTAATTTGGTGATAATAACTCCGCTATAAGTTATTTTCTTGATAGGGCTAGAAGTATTAATATTAACCTGATAATTTTCTTGAGGTATAAAAACACCACCCGTGCTCAAAGGTGTTTTACTATCTAACAACAAGTTAAATTGTTCCTTGCTGGTAAATGCACCAACTCGATAGCTAATTTGACTTGTTAAAGTATCTAGGTCAGTAGCATACTGATTGTAACTTCTGACATTATTACTAAACACAAAGTTTAGAATATGATCTACAATATAATTAACCAATCCCGCGGTTTGTACACGAGTTGTACTTGAATAAATGCTGGGTAATACAATATCAGTTGGTCGCACACGTAGGTTAGTGTTTGTATAGATCAGCTGTCCCGCAAGATTACGTTTAATGTTGGCTCTATCTAACAACAGACCAAAAGTTTTTGCAGGATTTAAAAGTATAGAAGATATGAGCACACTGAATGGATAATGACTACTACGGCGCCAGGCAGATTCAACTGGATTGACATCTCCAAATACAAACCCACCATCCATTGTGAAATTAGTTGGCCCTGAGACTAATCCAGAATCACTAGGGCTTAATAATATTCCGTTGCTGTCAACTGGAATATGATTCATTAAAAATGGCTTGACATACTTGCTTAATTTAACTGCCGGAACTCCAGGTTCACGAACCATACCATCACTGATATCTTGCCACATTGGGAAATTATCGCCGGTATATGGGCCAACGCCATACACTGTGGCCCACCATTTGGGCTCGATACTAAAACCTAACATTTCCCATGGGCATAAATTAGGTCGATCAGTATCCAGCAACCAACGATAAATTCCTCTCCAATAACCTGGAACTGGCTTGCCGTCAGGTCCAACAGTATCGGAATAATTATATGTAAAGGTGTTATCAACAGAAAATGTACCCAATGGTTTTGTAAAGTCTCTACCAGCCAATGCAGTCCATTTGTAAAAATTAGGAGCTAAAACTTCATTGAATTCAGATAGACTGTAATCTGTTTTTCTATTGTATCCTGGAACTATATCAGTAACATCAAAAATTTCAGTGTCGTATTGAACTTTGATATTATTAAAAATTCTCTTTTCTAATTCTAAAATTAAATTATCTCGGTAATCACCGTAGGCCAAAATCTGACTGCCATCATGCCCTTGTATCATAACACGCGGTGTTAATAGCGAAGTATCTGTATAAATTTTTGGAGCAAACTTTGGCCATATACCCATCTTGGTCGGAGTTGCTGGTACAAAACATCCGTCGGTACTGTCGTATTCTCGTGTGGTAATCACATCGCCTGTGTTCATCTTGACCAAGCTATCGATCACAACAAATCCAGTATCAAGAAATATATAATCTTGTTCGTAAATTAATTGCACACCATTTAAATAAACACCCACAGCATCATTACTCAATGCTGTTAAGACAAACGGTTTGGTTAATGGATATTGTTTAATTCTATAATCAACAACATTGAGATCTGTAACTATACATGCGCCATACGGCACCATGTCACTAAAATAATAAGGGCTTGTTTTTGGCTTGTCTTTATTGATTTTTTGTAACACTAGATTTGTTATTGTAACAGTATCGCCGTCTACTCCCAAACTACTAGCAATTTTAATAAAATTTCTTTTAAAATTATTATAGTCATCCCGAGCCTGCTGGATGCTACGAATAACATTATTAGATTCGCTAGTAATATGATAGATTGCAAGGCTCATTGGACCACTGTGCTGTACAAATTTCGTACCGTATTGTGTTATGTTGCCCAAATCTCGCAAGTTGCCGCTGCCTGGAAATACTCCTACAAATGTAGTATCTAAATTATCAACTATTGAATTCACATGGTCTGATACTTCACCCAGTGTAAAATCTCCTATAACATTGTTTAACGGATTATTTTGTAAATTCACAGGAATTTCATAATAACCAACAGTGTTAATTGGTTGGGATGCAAACGCTCTAATAGTTAATACATCGCTTAATGCAATATCTTTTCTCAATTGAACTTGCTTATAAGACGGTGTATCGACCAATGTCCATGCCAGTGGATCTAGTCTATGTCCATTTACATAAATTCTAACTACTAGATCAGACAGATTCGTAATGTCATCAAAAATATCTATGTTGAAATAATTTGTAATTCTAGAATTTTTATAAATTCTTATAGCGGCTTGTGTGGTTGAAGCTGTGCAAAGCTGCCAGCCATTTTTATAAGTTGGTTTTCCAGCAAACGTTTGCCCCACAAGGTATCCCACATTAATTGCTTGTGTTAGAAGGGCAGTTCCTTGTTTATATTGAAACTTATCAGTGGCCAGTGTAAAGTTAAAAACAATATCGCCGATATTACTAATATTTCTGTAACTTAACGGAAATCCCAATGCACCGTCGTTAGTGCCTGCTCCAATTTTATAAGAAAACAAAGTTGTTCCTACAAATGTTGATCCGTTGTACACGCTGGTATCAGCATAACTTATACCGTTTTCGTCTACTACATCAAACAACGGTGCTTGATTCACTTTGGTTTTCAATTGTCCGCGGACCCATGTGGTACCGTTGTACCAATATGCATTGCCTTGATGTTTAGTTCCAAATTTGACCAGTGCTACTTGATGCAATGACGGCGATGAAATTTCTTCTAAGTGAATTTGTCTGCTTCCACTGTTGAGATGCAACACGTTAACAAATGTAACTTTAAAAACTTTATTTTTAACTAGCGTGTCTGGATCAGCAGTAAAAATAACTCGTTGACCTTCTGCTAAAGAAACCCCGTCAACGCTATATGCCAAAGATCCCTCAATCGTGCTGAATGCATCTGTGGTATAATCGTCAAGAACATCAACATCAGCAATGGCTGTGGTACCAAAATTTGCAAGTTTTAAATCTGAATTAAATTCTATAATGGGTCTAATAGCTCTTGCAGTTTGATCTAAATTAACTGGATTACCATTATATAAAGAACTTGCAGCAATGACATCTTTATGAAACCATCGATTGTATCGACTCCAATTGTTAGCATCGTTACTGCCCCTATCAATTACTATGTAATCCGATTGGCCAGCATAGCCGGTGGCATCGCTGAACGGTTGAGTATCAAATTTATCGCTATCAAAAGGTATTGTTTTTTCTTTAGTATAGGGATTAATAATTTCTAATCTACTTGTAGAAATTAGCTTGATGGCAACACCAACCCCTTCAACATAGAATTCTCCAGAAGCATATTCAACAGGAGTTACATTTCCTAAAAATGCCAACTTCATACCGTTACTAAGTTGTGTGCCGTTAGACAACCGATAGTGTTTTTTACCCAGTAACTCATTTTCAACATCAATATAAGTGTCTTTGGTAATACTCAACACTTGAATTGCTCCGCCCAACTGAAGATCTGATTCGCTTTGATAAAACAATAACGTAGGAGCATCCAGCGGAACACTAAATGTTATAGTTCCAACTTCAACTCCGTGATTATCAATAGTGTCAACTAGATATCTGTCAGCTTGCCCCGGTGTACGTGCAGTTTTGATACTGAACGGATTCCCAGGACTGTTGATTTCAAATGTGTATGTTTGTCCGCGATACAGTTTCAATACGGGATTACGGGTAAATCCGTTGGGAGTAAACAAATATTCGTTATTGCTTAATTCTCTTTCGATTGAAACAGTATAAGTACTGGTGATTGCTTTTTGCTGGCCCTGCAATCTAATAGTGTCTGGACCGTACGGGACCCAGTAATAATTTTGAAAATTAACAAACTTATCCCAATTGATGTGCGGATCCCAGCTATAAAATTCTTGTTTATTTAATCTAGCATGGTTAGATGTGTTGCCGCCAAATGTATTAATTTGATTAATGTAATCAATATAATCTTTAAAAAATGTTTGGTTACCAATATTATCGGTGATGGTTATGGCCGGCTCTAACTGATAATCTTGTCGTACTCGATCACTGGCTTCGAGATAGATATCTGTACCCGTAGAAGATTTGGCATTTTCGCGTCCTACAAACCCGTTGATTTTTTTAATACTACCAGGTTGGTATAACTGATCTAGTGTAGCTTGTAAAAATTTCTTATTAGAATCAGACTGGTAAAATTTAGGAAGAAAGTTTACAGTAAGATTCGTATTTCCTAATGGATTGTTTTTATTTGCCATTAGTTACTCCAAAGGTTGCACTAGTTATGTTTTGACTTGTTACTACAGATGACAATCCGCTGCCTGTAACTGTTCTTGAGTTGTCGCTAGTTAATCCTGCAACTACTTTAATATCTGCTCCAGTAGTACAACTAATCAATATCTGATTGCTTGGGCATTTTATTTCAAATAATGCACCAAAATATAAATTGCCTTGTTTAGGGACAATAACAAAGTTAGTAATATCCGGTGTGAGTTGATTCATTACATAGGTTGACAGTTCAGTAAAATAAAATGTATCGCCAAAATTCCAGTTATCTAGTGTGAAGAATCTATTAAATGCCGCAATGATTCTTGCAATAATATCATTATCGCTGGCTGTGCTTGTAGGATTTTTTACAACATTAAATGTAGCTTGTAAATTATCAGGAGCTTGTGGGCCAAACAATAACAAATAACTCACTGGATGATAAACAATTTCATCTGAAATAGATTTGATTAAATTTAAATTAGGTGCTAATAAACTGTTAAGTTCGCTACTGCTTGGAGGCATCGGTTCTTTAACATTTGCGCCTGACAACCACTGTCTAAATTGTGTATCATAATCAACTGTTAATACATACACATCAATAATATTACTAGCACCTGGATCAATGCGGCTATTGTAATCTGCGTTGTGTGTATACTGAAATTTTAATTTATCTCTTCCAACATAAACTTTATAATCTAAACTGGCATTCAGCGTACTGGTGGCAGCATCATATTTTTTAACAACTGCTTTGTCTACAAAATAAAAATATTGTCCGTCGGTGTATTGATTCAAACTACCAACCGATCCCTGTGTTGTGAGAATTTTTACAAGTCCGGTTGCATTACTTACATATCGATAATCTTCCTGGCCCTGACTAATTAAATATTTTTGTTGTACAATATATTTGGTCAACGGACTTGTATTAGGGGCTACAATATCTAAAAACAATTGAGGATTATCGACAATTCCATTGTTCAAGGTGTCTGCGAATGCAACAACAATTTTACTAGGGTCAACATAGCCGTCCTGCCCAGTGTATGCACTGATAATTTGCCAGTTGAGATCGGTGGTGAATGGTATAGTGTTATCAGGACGAGGATTAATACTTAATATCTTTAAACTGTCTAATATAGTTGTACTAGAAACAGTATCAAAAACTTTTAATGATGTATCAAAGTAAAACGATACAGCCTTGTCGCTTTCAAATATGTAGCGCAATAGTCGTGCGTTCACAGTATAATATTCGTTATTGGTAGTAAACAACAATAACCAGCTGGAATCTTGTTGTGTGTTGGTTGTATCGCCTTGGTAACCCAAACTAAAACTGCTAGTGGTGTTTAAATTGGTTTCAAAAATAATTTGCCAACTTTGTGTTCCAGCATCATAACGTAAACCAAAAGGTTTATTATTAAAAATCAAATCAATCATAGTAGTGATCACAGTTGATCCAATTGTTGAACTAAACTGCGGGATTATTTGGCTGATAATTGCTCTGGTTGGAATTGTTTCGTTTAATGTTACTACTCCGAATAGTCCGCCATTAATAGTTGTCTTTCCCGAATTGTTTTCTCCGTCGCCAAGGCCGTCACCGACAACAGTAGCAACTTGCGCCCACAAGTAATCAACACCGCCAAAAGGTAATATGCCAGACTCTGGGAGCGTCATTAATGCATTTTGATGGGTGGTGTCAAAATATCGACCTGCTGGTGCAAGAAATTTAACCAAAGCACCGCTAGTAAAATATTTTAAGTCGGTACTGGTATAACTGGACAATTTCTTAGGAATTAAGCTGGAGTCCCCAACATAACCAGTACTGCTGTTGCTGTCAGTGGTTACGTTAACCCACTGGATTGCTAAACTTTCAGAAATATAATTGATATAGTTTGCATAATAGAAGTTACGTAGGTTGGGATCGTTCAATATAGGAAAAATTGTATTATAGACAACACCTTCTACATCAGTCTTAGTCATGTAAGAAAAATTTATGCTAGAGGTATATAAATCTTGATAGACAACGCCATCATCTGCAAATAAATTAGTGCTACTATATTTTCCGGTTGGATCTGTCAGATCAAAATAACGACTAATGCCGCTACTTGTTCTGTTGATACTTTTTACTTTAGCAACTTTTTGTGTAATACTCAACGGACTAATACTATAATCTTCGCCGGTTATCATACGATTTTGTGTGTAATATGTCTGCGGAGCATTTGCTTTGATATTTGCATTGGTCTCAGTGCCGCTGGCATTTGACACATTGTTTACCAAACTCAATGTCACTGTTAATGTTTCAGCTTGCCCTTTGCTACTTGTGTAAGGAACACTGATTGCCACATTTAAGATATCGCTAGGGCTTATTGAATATGATAAACCGTTGCTGATTCTATAGTAACTTCTAAAATTACCTAACGGTAAATCTCCAAATGTGCCGTCAGAAAATCCTAGACTAATTGCATCTCCTGCACGAGTAATTACACTATAGATAGTTTTGATATTTTTACTTAAACTGTTATAGATAATATTGTTGCCAGTCAGCGCAGGAACTTGTGTCCATAGTGTATCTTCCAACCCGGTACTTTGATTTAAACTGTATAGCCACACATCACTATTATTGATATTTTGTGTATTAATATCAATAGTTTGATTGCTACTGGGTTGAGTAACACTAAATGCGCCTTGGTTTAGATTGCCTTGTGTAAAATTTAAAAAGAAACCGGTGTTGGTACTGCCGGCGCCGTAGCCATCGTCTTTGTAAATAAATGCCAGATGATTTCCTACCTTAGGGGCTTCTTCGTATATTACATTTTTATTAGCAAATGTTGTACTGGTAATTTCAAAATTCATGCTTCGGCCAGCGACCGATTTGGTAAAAGTATAAACAGGAATATCCGTGTTTCTAGCATTGAATCTATACTGACTTGTAGAAATATTATAGATACTGGCTTGGTCAACCGGATTGCCAAATTGTTGTGTAGTTGGCAGAGATGCATTCAGTATTTTAATAAATTGATCGTACCAACTGGAATTACTTGGATCATTCCAAGTAATAACTTGTCCAGCCAAATTGATGCCATTACTGTCCAACACATTTTCTGTAGTTTGTATAGTACTAAATTTTAACAAGCCCTTGGCTGGTACATTTCTGCTGGCGTTGTACCCAATCATTCGGCTTAAACGCAATATGCTGTCTCGGCGTTCTGCCAGTTCTAAAAAGTTTTCACGAGCGTTCAAATCCACACGGAAAGCTATGCTTTGACCCACGAACGCAATAAGGTCGATCAGGGCAAGGTATTCGCTAGACTCAATGTAATCGTTGAAATCTTCAGGAAAATTTGTACGGATATAGTCAATCATGGTACGGCGTAGATTTTCAAAGTCGTAGCTTTGGAAGTCGGCGTTCTTGAATGATTGATAAATTTTCTGCCAGTCTTCTGAAACTAACAGGTTATTTTGTCTATCCGTTGAGCTCATAATGTGTCCTAATAAGTGTATTTATTAGATAAAAATATGTGCGCAGTTTATCGTGTGATCAAGCCGTTGGCTTGATCAAACTTGAGTTGTAGATCTTGACTAATGTTGTAGGGCAAATAAGTTAATGTGCAGTGTATTTGTAAACCAGTATCATAGGGTGTTACAAGCACGTTACCAGCTTGTATCCTAGGATCATAGTTTAAAATCTGATTGACGTTCTGTAGTATAAGGTCTTTAACCTGATCAGTTAACGGTTCAAAAATCAAGTCCCAAATAATACATCCAAAATTAGGTTGCATCAAGCGTTCGCCTTGCCGTATGTTAAAGTGATTGAGCAAATCTTGTTTGATTAATTCAAAGTCATAAAGAATAAAGTTCTGAGTATTAGAATTAATTGTACTAAATCCCTTGTACATTTGTGGTCCGGCAATCGACGGATTAGGGCGAGCTGGTAATGTTATTTTATCGTATAAATTTGTGCTCATTGTTCCGATCCCTGTACTTTATTAAAAGTATCTGTAGTTGTTGAATACATACCAAATGCCGTAGGTGTTGGTTCTACCGGAGCAACTGGGTTGGCGCCAACTGCTGGTACTACCGCTTTTGTTTTAGCTGGAGTAAACAATGTTGGATCCAAGTTTTCGTGACCTTTCCACGGTTCCGTCTGCGGTACACGAACTGCTTTTGGTGCTTTGACTGCTTTCGTGGCTGCTGGCCCGTTCATATTAATTTTGCCAGCAGTTTCAGTATGTGTGGCAGCGTTGATATTGCTTGCTCCGGTCGCTGTTATATTTGTGGCAGCTCCTGAATTAATGTTAAAGTTTCCAGTTGATGTTAAGTTTGTCAATCCTGAAGAGTTAAAATTAATGTTGCCTACACTTGCAGGAAGGCCATTACCGGCAGCGCGGCCAGCTGTGAAATTAATATCTCTATCGGCAGTAAAATTTAAATCATTTTCCGTGTGAACACTAATACTATCTTTAGCATAGATATCAATTTTACCATTACTGGTTAATTCTATCCACGCGGTTCCTCGGCTGTTTGTAATATAAATCAAATCTTCGCTGGTATGTAATAATATCTGATGGCCAGTCCTTGTTCTTAAACGAATAAGTTCATTATGTGGAATAGTTACATCGCCGTCTGTTTCATTTTGCAATACGCTGGCATATACCGGAGCGCCTTCTTTCGCTGATTTTTTTCGAAGAAATTTATCATCACCGTCGTCCATAACAAAAGTACTGCCGCCCAATCGTCCCACAAATGCATTTGGAATTTTATAATCTGCTTTTCCGATTGGGCCTCTTGGACTTCCCGGGCGTTTATCGACTGGGCCCGGAGTACTCCAACCAAACACCATGCTGGGTATATCTCTACGGGCACTGCTAGTTGTGAGTCCGCGAATATCATCTTTTAATAATCCCTGAGATTGTAATGCATCTGCTAACGGATGTCGAGGTTTTTTATTTTTAGTGGCACCAGTGGCTTGTACTGAATTTATTTGTTTGTTATATTCAGCTACAGGCATTCTATCTGTTTCATCAACCACATTACTGGTAGCGGCAATGCCAGGAACCATAAAGTTCATGTTTTCGTCTTGAACACACCCCATCCAGAAACCACGCTTGGGATCGCCATCGATAAAAATTACAACAACAGTGGTTCCTACGTCAGGGGGAACTGCCCAGAAGCCATAACTTTTTTGAGTGTTATTATAGTTATTGGGATCTTCTCTAACAAAATCTGCGCTGGTAACTCCATAAAATGGACTCATGTATTTTACTTGATGTAATTGTCCAGAATCTCCAGTGTTACCAGTTGGTCTTAAAAGTTCAACTTGTAGCATACCCATAGAGGTGCTATCCAGGTGACTGATTACACGGGCTAAGAAAGGCCCTGGACGTGGTTCCGATCCTTGGGCACTGATTTTTGTTTGATCGTTTGACATTGTGTTCTCAGTTATTCATCTGTATATATGGTAGGTTCTTCAACTACTGTTCTAGTAGTCGACGGCAAATCTGCTGCCGTTGGTTCTTCTTCAAATTCTTGGGTGGGTCTGCGAAAACCCGTTAGTGTTTGTGTAAATTTTCCGTCCACAAATATGCTGGTAATAGTCTGCACACAATACAGTCCGCTGAACTGTGTGACCGGAGCAGTCTTGCTGGTTCCACCAAAGTTATATAATCCTGTACTTTGATTGATATCTATAGGAGTCCTAAATTTAACTAAAATATCAACTTCTCCACTTTCATAATTTACACTACCGTCAGTATTTAAATTACTAGTGGCTTGTTCGCTAGTAAAATTACCGGTACCACTTTGTGCAATATAATACGGATCTCCAATGATTGTCATATCCAAGTTATACATATCGAATGGATTATTAATAGCTTGATTGAACAATTTGGCTGCACGTTGCGCTTCGCCCTCTTGTCCGCCGCCGCCGCCGCGATCCTGTCCGGTCAGTGTGTTTACCCATTTTAAAATTGTAGGCGTTATGCCACCTTCTTTTGAAATTGGTTTACCGTCTGGCATGAATTTAATATTTGCTGTTTTGTCTGGCTCTTGTGCGCCTGTTTGGTTGGCCGTGACCTTGTCTTGAGTTTTTGTCAAGCCGTCTGCACCCATGATATACACAAATCCGTTTACAAATTTAATATCAAATCTTATGATATCTACATTATGTCCTGTGTAGATATATTCATATTTTTTAACAGCTTCATTTTCCAATGAACTAAATCCAGGGCCTTTGACTCCTGGAGGCAACAATCTACTAGCATGAGCTTTGTACGGCACCACTTGATACACAATCAATCTAGGTTTTAATCCAGTATTGAGTTGTGTATCACCTATGGTATAAACTTTATGGCTAATGCGATACCATTCTCTAAAACCAGATGCAGATATTTTACTACTATCAAGAGTTGTGTTTACAAAATTACTTTGAAGTATAACTTGGTTAATTGCTGCCGGAATACTGGTATCTTGGCTAAATCGCATTTCGGTGCTTTTGCCATCAACTACAAATTTGCCGGGATTGAACACACCAGTCTTCGAATCGTATATGTCTTGATCCTTGCCAAATGACGGATCACCTTTGCGTTTTTCGTCAAATCCCAAACTGGCTTTGCCTATAGCATTGCAATTGCCTGCATCTTGTACCAGTGTTTGATTGGTTTTACTGCGAGATACACCCAGTACACTATACAAACTGGCAGCATTGGGAGTGTCAGTAATTGCTTCCGTGGCCGCACTGGTATCTTCTGTGTTGTCTGCACTTTGACTTCCGTCTGCGCTACTTGCAACATCTTCTGGAAATAGTATCAAATACTCGTCAGCTTTTTTTACAATCCCTTGTTTCTCCATTTCTCTCATGCGCTGATTAAGAACTGCTTGTAAACTGTTTTCACCAGATTGTAAAATTTCTTGTACAGTGGCTCCTACCGCTGAACTATCGCTTTTAGTATTGGCAACATCATCTGTTAATGCTATCTGATTCCAAGGCATGGCTGTACATTTGTATACACTGCCTTTTTCGCTTGCTGTCATTTGCAAGTCTACAAAACTGAAAGGAATTTGTCTAGAGGTATTTGGAATATTTTTTATTAAACCAGTTTCAGTATTTCCACGAAAATCAATGGTCAATATAAACGGGCACTCACGCCAATTGTCCCAGCCGTTTGCCTGAGCACCTTGTTGCAAAGACAACATGAACAACCCCATACTATATGGCTCAATCACATCAAAACTAAAATTCATCACATTGGTATTGTTGCAACCTTGCTCAAATCCAATAACACTGTTCAGCACAAGATTATTAATAAAAAAATCAAACTTTCCGTATACAGTGTTTACTCTGTTGCTAGGATCGGTATTGGCATCTTTACAAATTAATGGAATACGTTTACCGGCCTTGTATGTTTTGTCCGGATAATTTAAATCTTCTTCTGTAAGTATGCCTATACCTAGTACATAGGTATAACTGGCATAATCAAACAAAGGATTCTTAAGAGGCAGTTGTTGGCCAGCGGCAAGACCTTTGAGAAAATTTCCAATACCGCTCAATGCTCCAGATATACTGCTAAACGCCGAAGTAAGTCCGCTGATAGAACTTGATGACACAACTGCATTTGCGGCTTTGGAAACACTACCAATGGTCTGTGTGGCCGAATCAATTATGCCGGGTAATCCATCTAAACTCATTTTATAATCCTAACACAATTTTTAAACTGCTACCTTTGGGTATGTATATTTGCGTTCCGGGAACGAAATCCAATATGGGGTCTTGAATAACATCCAAATTTCGTTGCATAAAAACCCACCACAGATTCTGTTCTCCATACAAGTCGTATGCTAACAAATCAGGACGATATGTGTATTGTGGTTCTATCGTATAAAGAAAATCGTCCACATCAGCACTTACTGGTCTAATAGATAAGATACCAAGATAATTCTTTTTTATTCTTGTGGTATACCAAGGACTTGTATTAGAGTAATTAACTTTCATAATTAAATATATCCAAAACTGTTGTTAAGATACCCACCGGTAACAAATCTATCAAGACTAAAGTTACGAGCACTGTTTCTACTATATATAGGGTGCAATGTTATATTATAAGAACTCTTGGTAGGCACGTGTGCAACTCCGCCGCTGGTTGTACCACCGATACCAAACGAACCTAACAATCCTGCCACTTGGCCCACACCACCAGCAATACTGCTGACACCGCCCAGTATTCCGCCTAGTGCGCTGTCGGCGCCTAACAAACCGGCACCCGTACTGGCAAGGCCGCCAATACTATCTGCAATGCCTTGTATTTCTCCGGCGGCACTGCCAACCACATTACATCCAATGTAATCCACATCGCTAGGCAAAGTAATACTCATTTTAGTTACTACCACTGGAATATTTTTAAACACATAATTTCCATAAGCATTAAAGAAAATAATCGGAGGTGGATTACCAGCCTTGGAATCATTTCCAGCAAACATTTTGGTAAGACTTCTTAAATAATGCACCATGGCAATCCAGTAAAGACCTTGGGTAGCATCTTCAACATACATGGATCCTTCAATCTGTATAGTTCCTGGATCACTATTTTTAAATGCTTGAAATTTGTAATTTGTATGTACAGTATCAATTGCCTGATAATCTGCATTACTGGCAATTGTAATTTTAGGAGTATATGGTAGAATTAAACCGCCAGCATCTTTTAAAGGCTTCAAAACAGGACTACTTTTGAAACTGGTCCAGTTGGCCAAACTTAATCTGGCACGCCAGTCGTTGGCATTGGCATCACCGCCAAATGTAGCAACTGCACTCAATATGTCGCCCACTGCTTCTCCAGCGGCGGGCAAGTTGATTGCTCGCATTGCGGCTGCGACACCGCCGCCTTCGCTGGAATATGCTGTGCTGATGGCACTAGACATGTTTTTAGCTGTATTAATAGCACTGGATCCTGCTCCTAGCAGATTCGATGAGGCATTTAATGTGTCTAGTAATCCCATGATATTATTCCTATTTTGGTATAGTATTTAGTTGACTTTTTAATGTGCGTAGTTTATAATAACTTATTAGAGGACTCTTCAAGGATGACAGCAAAAGTAAATTACCTAAACAACAAGGACATGTTGT
>Ga0136642_1000436_pt1 | contig 22432 bp, 21 predicted proteins | sample LowCatLa1302831Y_FD_115313 | JGI IMG/M metagenome (GOLD analysis project Ga0136642, IMG submission 115313) | Freshwater microbial communities from Lower Cathedral Lake, Yosemite National Park, California, USA - 13028-31Y | ecosystem: Environmental > Aquatic > Freshwater > Lake ... | reverse complement strand
GGCCTGACGGTATTGGACGTCGGGCAGGAATTGACCTTTGGGGTATTCGGTTTGGTAGAGGTCGAAGGCGACCTTGGTTTCCTTATACTTACCTTGGAAGAACTGGCAGAGGGCGCCCATGTAAAGCACCTGCTGTCGGACGGGGGAGCGTTCGTACTTCTTGAGGAAGGCATCAAAGGCCTTTTGGGCAGGCGCCCAGTCGACTTGCGAAAACAGGCAGGCTGCGATGCGGAAGTCGATTTCCTCGGCGGTCTCAGGGGTGAGGCTCTTTACATTATCGCGAACCCACGTGAAATGCTTGATGGCTTCGGGGTAGTCTTCCTGGGCCTGCGAAATATCCCCGAGCATCAGGCCGATCGCGGAGACTTCGTCGGCATTGGGGAACTTGCCGAGGAACTCTTTACACTTAGCTTGGGCCTCGGTGTTGCGGCCAATCTGGCGCAGGGCCGTGATATAATAGTAATAGGCTCCGGCGAGGCGGGAGAAGTTGGGGCTATTCTCGAAGATGTCTTTGAACGCTACATAAGCTTCCCAGGGGCGCTTGAGTTCGAGGAGGCAAAGGCCGATGCGGTAAGAGACGAAAGCGTCGTAGTCCTTGTTCGCGGTGAACTCGGTCTCGTATTTCTTGAACTGTTCAACCTCGAGTCTGGCTTTCTCAATGTTGGCGGCCTGTTCGGGGTTAGGTTTGGCGTTGGCTTTGACGAGGGCAGCGTGTTCGGCTTGCTTGGCTTCGATGGCCTTCGTGAAGGAGCTCGTTAGGTTCAGGCGGCGCAGGGTGCCTTGATAGTTGGTGAGGGCTTCGCGGTAGAAGTTGGCGCGAACGGTTTCGTCGGCGGCTTGTTCGCCAGCGGCAAAACGGGCATCGCCGATTTCGAGGCGCTGCGTGTTGGAGCGCACGACTTCGGCGGGGGAGCCGCTACTCTTAGCATCGATCTCGCTCTTAAGTTGCGAAGCTTCCTTGGTGAGGCCGAGCTTGGTGTAGAGCTCGACGAGTTTGTTCGCGGCTTCGCGGCGTTCAGGCGTGTTGATGCCTTCCGCGGTGGCCTGTTTAAGAAGGCCGATGGCCTGGGAGAGCGCGGCTTTCCTGACGTCATCGGGGGCGTTTTTAGCCCGGTCCGAAACGATTTTAGCGGACAAGGTGAAGGCATTTACGCGATCCTCCGGGCGGGCCAAGGTGTTGGTGCGAATCTTTTCAAGTCGGGCCAGGGCGGCCTCGAACTTGGCTTGGCTGGAAAGGACTTCAATCAGCGTCAGTTCCGCGATGCCCCGGCGATTGTCGGCGTCGAAGAAGTCATCGGTTCCTTTCGGGAACTTGGTGAGGAACGCGGTCAGCTCGGTTTCGGCTTTGGGCCAATCGCGCATGAAGTAGTAACAGCTCGCCTTGCGGAAGCTGACGACGGCCTTCAGTTTTAGTTCAACGTCGACGGCCTTCTTTTCGAGCTCTTCGTATTGTGCGAGGGCTTCTTTGTATTTCTTGGTATCGAGGCTTTTCTCAGCCTCCTTAAAGAGGACGGACAGAGGGTCTTCCTTCTGCTCGGCGGTCGGTAGCGGCTTGGTCTGCGCCTTGAGGTGAGCCACGACGGGCGTCACGGCGATCAGCACGGCGATGAGCGCGGCCTTGGCTAGTTTATAGGTGCGGGACTCTTGGATAAGCATCGGGAGAGGGGAGCCGAGGGCTCCGCATCAGGGGGTTGGATAAAGTTGTCCCGATGCGCAGGGGATGCCAAGCAATAAGCCCATTTTCTGGGCTTAATCCGGGGGTCTTTAGCCCCAGCCCTTACCCCTGTGAATAACTCACTTTCCCGCCTTGATTCCGCTGGCCAGCAAGGTCTCAAATCTCGGCTCTTTTTCCTCCTTGGCCACCACCCGGACCTCGGAATGGAAGAACCCAGCTTCCTCGAGCCAGTCATGCAGATCGTTTTCTTTAAAGCCGAGCCAGCGATCGGCATAAAGTTCATGGGCCTTCTCGAACTTATGCGCGCGGAGGTCGAGGATGAGCACCCGGCCGCCGGGTTTCAGGATGCGGAAGGCTTCGGAAATCGCCTTGCGTGGGTTTTCTGCGTGGTGAAGTGCCTGGCTCAAGAGCGCTAAGTCGATGCTGCCGGAAGGCAGGGGGACTTTTTCGATATCGCCAAGGACGTAGGTCAAGTTGCTCAGCTGCTCTTTTTTGGCCAAGGCGCGTCCGAGTTGAACCATACGAGGCGAGTTATCGATACAGTGCACCGTCTCCGCTTGGCGGGCGAGCAGGCGCGAAAGGGTGCCATCGCCCGCACCAAGATCGGCGATACGCACCTTGGGCGTGAGGAGGAAGAGCATCTGGCCGATGGCCTCCCAGGAGCGGCCCGGGCAGTAGTTGCGACCTAGGCGGTCGGCGACGAGGTTAAAGTGCTGCTCGGCTTTTTGGCGGCGCTTTTCGATGATACGTTGTAGGGCGCGCTGATCGGCGGAGGACTGTGCTTCCGCTTCGCTGGCGGTGAGCGCCGCTTTCACGACGCCTGAGGTGACGGAGGTCAGTCCGCGGGCCAGGGAGTAGTAAGACTTCTTCCCGTCACGACGGTCCTTCACGAGGCCTGCCTTGCGCAGCAGGGCGAGGTGGGTGGAGATGCGGGATTGTTGCAGCCCGAGAATCTCCTGCAGTTCGCCGACGGAGAGTTCGCCGCGATGCAGGAGGAAAAGCATCCGGGCCCGGGTGGGGTCAGCCAGTAGGCGCAGGGAATCCCATGGGTCGGACATAAGCACAAACTGGAGGGCATCCGTTCCCGTGTCAAAAGAGGAAGCCCCGAAATCGGGGCTTCAACGAAGGGTGCTGGCGGGCGGCTTACTTGCGCTTATCGATCCAGCGGGTAATCTTCACGACGGTCCAATTCTCGGCCTTGCCGTTGATGTTGGTCGTGAAGGTCTCGCCCTGCTTCTGGTTAAGGAACTGCTTAGCCAGCGGGGAAATGTAGGAGAGGATGTTCTCTTCCGGCTTACCATCCCAGGCTCCGAGGATGTCGTAGGACACTTCGGCTTGGTCGGAGCCGCGGCGCAGCACGATGCTCGAACCCACGCTGATGGCGTCGGTGGTGGCTTGGGAGAAGTCGACGACCGTGGCCTTCTTCAGGATGGTGTCGAGTTCAGCGCGGCGAGCGGAAAGGGTATCGTGTTCCTGACGAGCCATCTTGTATTCGGAGTTTTCACGCAAGTCGCCGTGCTCTTTAGCGACTTGAATGGCTTCCTTGATAGCAGGGAGGCGGGTCTGAACGATCTCGATGAGTTCGCGTTCTTTCTCTTCCTTGCTGCCCTTAGAGACAAAGAGGACTTTCTCTTCGGCTTCGGAGCCGGAGTGCTTGGACTTCGCGAGGCGCTGCACGTGCGGCTCGATCTTAGCGAGGCGGGAGAGGAGGGCCTTCTTGGTCAGTTCATCGAAGCCCTGGCTGCTCAGCATGGTGCGGGTGAGGTCGAAGATGGTCTCGCTGTCGACTTTCTTGCCGCCGATGGGGGCGAGGATGCTCGCGATGAGTTCCTTGTCCTTGATGAGTTCGTTGGCGAGCGGGATGCGGGCGGTCGAATTGGATTCGAGGGACTCCGTGTCAATCGAGGAGAGAATTGCGCCGAGCAGGGAGGGGGCGATGAGGCGGGAGACGATATCCGCGTACTTCTTGGAGTCGCGGTTCTTGATAACCCAGATGATGACTGGAGCGCGGAGTTCGCGGGTTTCCAGCCACTGAGCAAAGCGATTGGCGACGATGGGGGCTAGTTCCTGGTCGCAGAGGTAGGCAATCGACTCCGAGACGAGCTTGGCGGAGCCGCTCTTGGTGCCGCCGATGTCGCGATTGCGGAGCAGGTCGAAAGCGCGTTCTGCCCAGTTATCGCCGTGGTGCGCACGCACGAGGTCGAGCAGGCTGCGAATCTTCTCGGTGGTGTGCGGGATGTTCAGTGCTACGAAGGCGAGGTCGCTTTCGGAGCAGAGGGCAATGATTTCGGATGCGGTGGGGCTGACGGTCTCGACGGTTTCAACCGCTGAGCGGAAGAACTTATCGCGATTCCAGATGCCGCAGAGAATGGACGGAAGGTTATCGCGACGACGGGCGGTCTCGAGTTTCTTGATTTCCTTGGCGAGGTCGGCGGACACCTTGGCGAGGTTGGCCTCGTTGGCGGCAGAGCGGGTCTCGGCGGAAGCGCTATCCGCCAGCTCCTCAAGGAGGGCCAGCTTACGCTCGAAATTGGGGGCGGCTTCGTACTGAGCGAACAGGTCTTCGCCGAGGTCCTTGGGGGCCTCGAGCAGTGCGTAGATTCCGCCTTTGCGTTCCGGGACGAGGATGGCGCGGTCTTTCCGCAGGGCGGCACGACCCTTGGTCCACCAGGATTTGAAGGTGGTCGCACGGTCCTTGCCGGCAGGCAGGGAGGCGAAGTGGATGCGCTCGAGATTAGCTTCGAGGGCGTAGGAAGAGCATTCGCCGGTGGGATACTCAGCGAGCAGGGCTTTCACGACGCCGGCCGGATCATTGGCCACCATCGTGGCAACTTCTTGCTTCGAGGTGTCCGCGTAGGCCTTGGCCACAACGCCCGTGGGATTGATAACCTCGATTTTGCCGAGGAAGAAGGCGGCGTCCATGGCGTGGGCCTTCTTGTTCTGTTCAGGGAAATCCACGGTGAAGCGCTTGTTGGCTTCGTCGTAGGTACGGATGATGCCGATACCCCAAGCCTGGTGGAGGCAGAAGGCGGGCTGACCCGTCGCCACCCGGTCGATGGCGGCCTGCAGGGAGTTGATTTTACCACCTTGTGGGTTGGGGGCCTTGTTGCTCATTGCAAAAAGGGGTTTTGGGCATAACAATTCTCACTTGCAAGCAGGAAGGCTGGGGGCTTTGGGGTCTACGCCCTGAGCCGTCGTCCGACCTGCGTTATCTATGGCATTTAAGCCCGAAAAACCATCAATCCACGGAGAAACTCCCGAGAGCCTCGGCGAGCGACTCGTCGCCGGCGGTCACCCGCGCTACCGGGCAGGGCAGATTTTTGAATGGCTGTACCCTAAGCGAGTCGAGCGATCGGACCTCATGACCAACCTTCCCGCCCCTCTTAGGGCCTGGATTGATGAAAATTACGACTTTGAGGCGACTAGCCTAGTCCAGCGCAAGGCCTCCTCGGACGTGACCCAGAAGATTCTCCAGCGCCTGCGGGATGGGTCCCTCATCGAGACGGTCATCATTCGGGCCCCCATGGAGGGGGTCGGCCAGGAGAAGTCACGGCGGACGATCTGCATCTCGACCCAGGTGGGCTGTGCCTATGGCTGTAAGTTCTGTGCCTCCGGGCTCGAGGGCTGGAAGCGCGATCTCTCCATTGGGGAGATCGTCTCCCAGTTGGTACAGGTGTGCCGGATTGAGGATAAGTCCGACCCAGCTCGTGCCGCCGAAGGCCTCGCCTCTTTTGATAACATCGTGGTGATGGGCATGGGCGAGCCGCTCGCGAACTACGAAAACTTACTCGCGGCGTTGCGCATCGTGAACGCCCCGTGGGGTTTTGGTTTCGGCGCCCGTCGGGTCACGATTTCCACTTCCGGCGTGGTGCCAAAGATTCATAAGCTCGCCGAGGAGCCGCTTGGCTTCCGGTTGGCGATCAGTCTCCACGGTGCGACGAATGAGGTGCGTAATCAAATCATGCCAGTGAACAAAAAGTACCCACTGGAGGAATTGATTCCTGCGGCGAAGGCTTTCGCCCGTAAGCACGGCCGGATGCTCACGCTCGAATTCATCCTGATCGAAGATATCAATGATTCGCTCGATCAAGCTAGGCGACTCGCGGTTATCGCGCGCGAGCTCCATGCCCACGTCAATCTGATCCCGTATAATAAGGTTGAAGGTCTACCATGGGTGCGTCCCTCGCTCACTCGGCAGGAGCGCTTCGTGCACGAGTTACGCGGGTTGGGGGTGACCGCGACTTTGCGTCGCGAGAAAGGCCACGACATTGATGCCGCCTGCGGTCAGCTACGATTGCAGACGGAGAAGGCCGAGGCTCAAGGAGCTTTGCCGCCACCAGCCGCCACTTAGGCTGTCAGCTGTCTTGCGAAGGCTGCGCGATCTGGCGCCTTAAAGAAGGCGGTGCCGGCGACGAACGTGTCCGCTCCGGCGGTGCGGCATTGGCGTCCCGTTTCCACATTGATACCTCCATCCACCTCGATGCGAAAGTCAGCCCCACGTGCCGCGCGTTCGGCCGCCAGAAACTCGATACTCTTTAGGACGGCCGGGATGAATGCTTGGCCGCCGAAGCCGGGGAAAACGGTCATACAAAGGGCGAGGTCCACGGAGTCGAGATAGGGCAGCAGGCGGCGAGGGTCCGTATCTGGATTCATAGCAATACCAGCGCTCATGCCATGGCTTTTGATGGCGGTGATGGTCTGGTCGATGTCGTGGTCGGCTTCGACGTGCACGGTCAATCGTTCTGCCCCGGCTTTGGCGAAGGCGGCCACGAAACGATCGGGGTTCGTGAGCATCAGGTGCACATCGAAGTGGAGTTTAGTGAGCGGGCGTAGATCGGCCACCACTTGCGGTCCGAAGCTAATGTTGGGCACGAAATGCCCGTCCATGATATCCAGGTGCAGCCAATTCAGGCCGGCTTCCTCAACGATGCGAACGCCTTGGGCAAAGTCTCCATGATTGGCGGCGAGCAGTGACGGGGCGACGACAGCGTTAGGCATTTTACCAAGCGGTGGTGGCGGCTTCGCGGATTTGCGATGCGATATTAGCGAATAAGGTCGGGGCGAGGCTCAATTCCTCGGCGGCGCTGTCGCCCGCGAGTTGGAGTGTCGCCACAGATGAGAAGTCGCGATCCTTGAAGAGTACGCGGCGACCGCTGTCGGTCGTTAGGCTGCATCGCACCACAAACGTCACCCGGTAACTCGTGTAGGTGTAGGCATCGCCGGTCTTCGTCGTAAAGCCCTCGCGTCGGTATTGGGTTACTTCCGTGCTGAGCACGGCGTCGCCCGTGCCGATCTTGATGCGAGGATCGGCGGCCAGGGCCTCGGTGATTTTACCCTGTAGCACGGCATGCGTGCCCGGGCGGGGTGTGGAATTACGGATGGGCGCGACTTCAATCGAGCGGAACGCGGTCTTCGGCGCACCCAGATGATAGGATGAGCAGCCGGCGAGGCAGAGTCCGACAAAGGCCGCGAAGATTTTCCTCATCGACGTTCGGTCTCAGTGGCTGACTTGGCAGACTCTTTCTTAAACCCGAGCGAATCTAAATCGTCCCCCACCGCAGCCGGTTTGACGTCCGTGCCGATGCGCGGGCGCGGATAGGTACCGAGCAGGCGATCGGCGATCGACTTGGGTGGGTCCGGGTTTTTCTGGATCTCGGCCAGCATGACTTCAGCGTCTTTGGCGGCCGTGGATTCGGGGGAAATGTTACGGCAGGCGTTGGCCATCAGTTTGGCGGCCTCGGGGTTGTTGCGATTATACCAATAGAATTTCGCGAGCTGCAGGCGGGCGCGGGCGGCGCGGTCGCGAAGGATGGCGATCTGGGACGCTGCTTGGCTCGACCGGGCATCCTTGGGGAACTTTTCAGCGAGGGCCCTCCAGTGGTCAATCGCTTCCAGGGTGGTCGCCTGATCCCAGTCTGGCCCCATCGAATCTTTGGCCCGCAAGTTGGCGAGCATCTCGATGGCTTCAGCCGAGTATTTAGAGGCCGGGAAGTCGCTCACGATGCGTTCGAGTGCTTCGGTCAGCTGGGGAATCAGGCCGCGTTCTTTGGCGAGCCGTGCGGTCCGGATGAGGCATTCGTCGGCCAGCGGTCCGTTGGGGGCGAGCCGGATGGTCTTCTGCCAAATGCTGATGGAGCTTTCTTGGTCGCGGAACCATGGGAACCAGCCGCCGAGGTAGCGCCGCTCCCCTTCGGCCAGGTGATTGGCGATTTCAAACTGAACTTGCACGGCTTGCTGGAAACCAGGGTAACTAGAGTGCCGCGAGAAGAGGTCATCGATGAGCTCAGTCGCATTTTCAAATTGCCCGCGCGCCGTCAGAAGCTTGGCCCGCTCCAGTAAGGAGACAGCTTCGGCTTCAAACCCCTTATTAGCTTCGCCGATGGTAGCCCATGACTTTATCGCTGTTCCGATGTCGCCAGAGTCGGCCTCACGTGAGGCCGCGTTCATGGCGGCCACGACGATATCTTCGCGGCCTTGCGGGACGACGTCGCAGATTGTGCCCGGCTTAACCTTCCAGCTAGCCGCGCCCTTGTAGCCTTCCACGAAGGCTCCCGTGGCTTGGTCTAGCTTGGTGTCAGTGGTGCGTACGAATTCCGCTTGAGCGTGGGCGCCAAGCAGGAGTGCGGTGCAGAGAATGGATTTAGCGAGTGGGTTCATGCCAGCGAAGAAGGGTTGCTCCCCAGGTGAGCCCGGCGCCGAAAGCGACAATCAGCACGAGGTCTCCGTGCTTGATTTTGCCTGCGCGCCAAGCCTCCTCGAGGGCGAGGGGGATGGAGGCCGCCGAGGTATTACCATAGCGGTCTAGATTGGAAGGAAAGCGATCCATGCTCACGTTGAGCTGACTGGCAACCGCTTCCAGGATACGAATGTTCGCTTGGTGGGGGATGAACCAGGCGACCTGCTCGGATTTCACGCCACACTTGGCCAGCACCCGCTCGCAGGATTCAGACATGACGCGGACGGCATGCCTGAAGACTTCCTTGCCGTTCATCCGAAGGAGGTGTTTTCCGGCTTTAATCGACTCAGGGGTGGCGGGGGTGGCGGAGCCTCCCGCCGCACAGTGTAGGAGCTCGGCGTTATTGCCGTCGGCCCCGAGCAGATTGCCCAGCACCCCGACGTTCTTTGCGCTCGTGGTGGTAAGAATCGCTGCCCCAGCTCCATCGCCAAAGAGCACGCAAGTCGTGCGGTCGGACCAATCCACGACGCTGGAAAGTTTCTCGGCGCCGATGACTAAGGCGTGCCGATAAGCACCGGAGCGCATCATGTCGGTGCCGACTTGGAGTGCGTAGACGAAGCCGGAGCAGGCCGCGGAGACATCGAAGCACGGGATGTCTCGGCGGAGCCCAAGTTTCGCCTGGAGTAGGCAGGCCGTGGAAGGGAAGGGGACGTCCGGCGTCATCGTGGCCACGATGAGCAAGTCGATGTCGGCAGGGGTGAGACCAGCGCGGGTGAGAGCTTGGGCGGCGGCCTTGGCGCCCATGTCGGACGGGTTTTCATCCGCGGCCGCGATGCGTCGCTCAGAAATGCCTGAGCGGGTTTTAATCCACTCATCGGAAGTATCTACCATCGATGAGAGTTCCTCATTGGTGAGCTTGCGGTCCGGAGCATGAACTCCGAGGGCCTGAATGAAGACTGAAAGCTCCGCGCTGCTCATCGATAGCGGGAGGAAAGACCCCTTGGGCGGGGAAGGGAACACTAAAACCTCAAGCTTCCTCTGGGGTCTCAGAAATCACCTTATTAGCCTCCGCTAGGGCGGAAAGCATGCGACTGCCGGCGCCATGGCCAAGGGCCTCTAGTCCGAGCCGGATGGCACTAGCGATGCCCTGCCGATTGCTGGATCCGTGGGCCTTCATCACTAGGCCGGTGAGGCCAAGGAGGGGGGCTCCGCCGTAGCGTTCCGGCTTCAGTTTTCCCTTAAGGTCGCGCAAAAGTGGGAACATCGCGATTCCGCCCGCCAGGTACATCGGGTTACGCTTAACTTTACTGCCGACGAGGTCGCGTAGCATGTAAACGAGCCCTTCCAGGGTCTTTAGGATGACGTTCCCCGTGAAGCCGTCGGTGACAACAACGTCGCAGGCGTCGCCAAAGACATCAAAGCCTTCCACCGGGCCGATATAATTAATGCGGTCGCCCATGGCCTTAAGTAGGGCGTGGGTACGATTGATGCGGGGACCGCCTTTGCCTTCCTCGGTGCCGACCGTGAGCAGTCCGACCCGCGGATTGGCGATGCCGAGCGAGCTTTGTGCATAGATGGCACCCAGCACTGCATTGTGCACCAATTGAGCGGGCGTTGCCTCGGGGTTGGCTCCCACGTCCAGCATGATAAAATGTCCTTCCCGGCGGGGCATAATCGCAGCCAGCGCTGGGCGCTCGGCCCCTTCCATGGGTCGCACTTTAATCGTGCCGGCGGCCACCAAAGCCTTGGTGTTACCGGTTGAAACGACCATGTCGACCTCGCCAGACTTCAGCATTTCCAGCGCAATGACCATCGAGGAGTCGCGTTTCGATTTAAGCACCGTCATGGCGGCGTCATCTGGCCCGACGATGCTGGTGGCGTTCTTAAATTGGATACGATTGGAATTCAGCGAACGATGCTCAAAGGCCAGCAGGCGTAGATTGTCTTCATGGCCGACTAACACCAAGGTGTCGTCTGGCCCGATGATGCCTTCCTTTAAGGCAAGGGCGGCAGCGGCGACGGCTTCCGAAGGGCCCAAGTCGCCACCCATGCAGTCAAGGGCGATGCGGTGGCCTTTCTTCAGGGGGGCTTCGCTCATATGGTCGGGCAATGCCCGGAGGGGAGCTTAAGCTCCGGTGTCGAGCACCTGACGGCCACGGTACTTGCCCGTGGTTGGATCGACGCGGTGGGAACGACGGAGGGCGCCGGATTCGGCGTCCTTGACGAGCTTAGGGGCGCGGAACTGGTTGGCACCGCGACGGAGTCGGCTGCGGCGTTTGGACTGTTTGCGTTTCGGGTTGGCCATGGTTCTACGCTGGGATGAGGGTCGGTTCTACCCCTCCCGCCCCCTCGGTCAAGCCCCCTTTCCATTCCCTTGCGATTGTGGGTAGCTTTGTTTGCTTAGGGGCATGCCTGGCCGCCCTGCCTTATTCCTCGATCGAGACGGGAATCTTATTCGCGATCACCACCATACCTGCCGGGAAGACCAGATTGAGCTCATCCCTGGGGTGAAGGAGGCATTGAGAGCCTGCCTGCGAGAAGGCTACCTGCTTTTCATCCTGACAAATCAGAGCGGCATTAACCGAGGTATCTTTACCTGGGCGCAGTATGAAGCCTGTAATCGGCGGATGCTGGAATTGCTGGAATTGCCCGCCCCGGGCATTTTGGAAATCAAGGCGGCGCCCGAGCGGCCCGATGAGGCATCCCTTTATCGTAAGCCTAGCCCGCGCTTTATTTTGGAGAAGATCGCCGAGTATGGCATCGATTCGAGTCGCTCGTGGATGACGGGTGATCGAATTTCAGATTGGGAGGCGGGCTTCAATGCGGGAATCCGATCGGGCGCAATGCGCAGCGGGGCTGCGAGGCCAGAAGATCTATTAGCGGCCAGCCAGCGGGGCTTTGCTATCTATGCTGATTTCCCAGATTTTGTCCGTGTCGAGCTGGGGCTCGAATTTTAGGCCAACAAAAAGGACGAACCCTTCGGTTCGTCCTTTGATCGCCTGGATCCTAGATTAGGCCTTAGGCTTTTCCTTTTCGCAGGGGCACTTGCCTTCTTTTGCCGGTTCATCCGCTGCGACGAGCGCTTTAGGCTTCTCTTTTTCGCAGGGGCACTTGCCGTCGTCCTTCTTGGGTTCTTCGGCGACGATGGCCTTAGGCTTTTCCTTTTCGCAGGGACACTTGCCGTCATCCTTTTTTTCTTCGGCGCTAACAAAAGCAGCCGAGACGGCGAGGAGGCCGACGGTGAGAGCGAGGAGTTTGAGGAACTTGGAGTTCATGGTGAGAAAGGATAATCTTCTTCGAAATCCGAAAGGTGTCAATCGGCTCGAGGCTAAACCAACCAAGGAGATGCCCTATTGACCGAGCCCGTCTCGGATCTCTTTTAGGCCCGACTGAACTTTTGTTAAGCCACTGCCAGGCAACCAGTTACTACCACTATTACTTAGGTATATTTGGGTCTTTTTGACGCAGGCGAGGTCTTTGATTACGGAAATCCGGCTCATTTCGGCGATCTTTTCAGAATTTACCTGCACGGATCCGTTCGCTGGTGAATTTTGAATCCAAAGGATGGCATCAGGGTTGGCCGTCGCCACTAGTTCCCAGTCAAACTTCACCCAAGCCCCCCGGGGTAAGGCAGATTGCAGGGCCGCGACGGCGAGGGGTTCGGCGACATAGCTATCAGGCCCTGCCATGACGCCGTCCCATACGATAATAATTTTCCGGCTTAACTTGGCCGGGCGACGCTTGAGGAGGTCAGCGATCCGCTTTGCCTCATCGGCGCGACCTATCGCCTCGCCGATGAGGAGGATGTCGTTGCTGCAGGAGTTTCTGGATTCCGGATTAAGTATAATCGTGCGTAAGCCGGCCTTCGCGCATTTCTCCGCCCAGAGCGGATTGGCCATTCGTGGGATGATTACCAGATCCGGCTTGGTGGTGAGTAGTTTTTCGAGGTCAGGTAGGAAGACGTCGGCATCGCGCACGGCAGGGTGCTCTTTCGGCAGCGGGCACCAGCGCGTGGCCATGACGATCTCGGCGGAGCACCCGAGGTCGAGTAAAGTCTGCGTAGCGCCTGGGCTGTAGCTGGCGATGCGATGCTCGCCGGCGGTTAGCACAAGACAGGTCGATAGCCAGAAAAACACAGCCTGCATTAGACCGAGAGCAAGCGGGCGAGACGCATTGCCGAATCGAAGCTGCCGCGATCAGCCTCAGCTTTGCCTGCGATTTCATAGGCGGTACCATGATCAGGGCTCGTGCGCACGTGCTTTAATCCGAGGCTAAGATTGGCCGAGGTCGAGAAGTCTATGGCCTTCAGTGGGGCGAGGCCTTGATCGTGGTACATGGCGGCCACGGCATCAAATTCGCCCTGAAGGTGGCGATGGAAGATGGTGTCGCCAGGCAGTGGGCCGCTGACGTTATGGCCTTCAGCGCGCAAGGCATCGATGGCCGGCTTGATTGTAGCATCGTCTTCCTTGCCAAGTAGGCCGCCTTCGCCGGCATGTGGATTTAGGCCGCACACTGCAATGCGAGGAGATGGGTCGCCGAGTTTTTTGCGCAAAGCGATAAGGGCGAGTACCGTGCGGCGAATCCCGGCGGCGGTGATGGCATGCGGTACTTCGGCGAGCGGGAGGTGCCAGGTGACGAGCCCGACGGTCATCCGGCCACCCGCGAAAGCCATCACGGGCTCGCCGCTCCAGCGCGCAGCGAAGAACTCCGTCTGGCCAGGGAAAGAATAGCCGACCCCAGCCAGGCCCTTTTTGTTCACTGGGCCAGTGACGACGGCAGTGAAACGCCCACCCGTAGCGCCGCGTGCCGCCATTTCCATCGCTTCGATGGCGATGAGTTGACCAGCTTCGTCGGGCTTGCCTGGCCGGGTGACGAAATCTTTCGGCCCAACAGCGATGCCTTGGCCGAGTTGGGCAATCCAGTCTGCCGGGCCGATGGGTACGACTGAAGCCGCGGGCGCAGGATTCTCCTTCAGCCAACTCGCAAGTAGCTCCGGCCCAACGCCGGCGGGGTCTCCGCAGGTGACAGCGATGGGCAGGGTGCTCATTCGGGTGAAGCAAAGCGCCCGCGTTTTCCGCCGAGGAAGAAGTTCAGAAACTCTTTGCCCTCGAGGGTGGTGTACTCGTTCGTCGCCAGCGCGACTTGAGCGAGCGTCGCACATGCACCGTGCGTGGCATAGACGGCATGATAGGCACGTTTTATCTCTGCAACCGCGGTCGCCGGCACGGCCCGACGGCGAAGCCCGATGAGATTCAGTCCCGCGAGGAGATTACGGCCGTGGGCTAAAGCGTTCGGAGGGACATCCTCCGTGATGACGGCGTTACCTGAAGTCAGGGAGCCCCCGCCAATCCGACAGAACTGATGCACGGCGACGCCGCCACTGATAAAGGCTTTATCTCCCACGTGCACGTGGCCGCCAAGCATACAGCCGTTCGCCATGATGATATCGTCGCCCAGGATGCAGTCGTGGGCAACGTGGGCGCCAGCCATCAGAAGGCAACGGGAGCCGATGACGGTATCGCCCCCGGCCTTGGTCGCACGATGAATGGTGACGTGCTCGCGGATGATGGTGCGGTCGCGAATGAGCACGCCTGAGGCCAGATTACAGTCAAAGCCGAGGTCCTGCGGGTCGCCACCGACCACGGCGAAGTGGTCGACGATGACGCCGGCACCGAGTTTGGCTCCACGCTTGATGATGGCGTGAGCCGCGATGCGACAGCCTGGGCCGATGGTCGCGCCAGCTTCGATAACCGCAAACGGCCCGACCGCGACATCAGCGGCGATGTCGGCGTCAGGGGCGAGGATGGCTTGAGGGTGAATCACTTGGAGTTGTGGCCAGATCCGAAGAGTTCGAGTTGGGCAGCCTTGACCATATCGTAGACGCGGAGCAGTCGGAGCAACTGCAACGTGTCGGACTTCGCGTAACTCTGATTAGATTCCACCGCTTGGACGAGATTTTCCAGAATGGTCCGAAATGTGAGCACGTGGTCGACGCCACTTTCACGCAGGAGCGTGATACTTTCGGAGCGTTGCGGCTCTTGTGCAGGGATGCCGGGCAGCACGAGGATTTTAGCAAGCGGCTGTCCGTCGACTGGGCTGAGGTCGGCAAAGGCCTCCTTGGCCGCCTCGACGGCTTCCTTGCGCACAAACTCGAGCAGGTCGCCTTTCTTGATCATCGTGGGGGTGATGGCTTTGGTGGTGTGCCACGCCTTCACGGCCACGACTCCCGCGGCGATACCCGGGAGGTCGGAACTAAACAGCTGAAAAGGGGTTTCTCCGCCGCGGCGCGGTGAAGGGTTAATCACCAGTAAGTCGCCTTCTTCATCGGCACGCTTCCTCCGCGACTGGACGGCGTACTTGCGGGATTGCCGCACGAAGAAGCCGTTCATTTCGAAATACTCGCGGACCAGACTGTCGTCGAAACCCGCCATTGGCTCAAGGATGCGTCCAAACGGTGGGCGTGGTCAACCCGTCAAAAATCAGAGCACGAAGTCCGCAGGGGCGATGGCGACGGTGAATTCACCCTTCAGGGAGCCTGCTTTCATTGCCGGGACTAATTCAGCCAAGGCAGATGTCCGGATGGTCTCGTGGAGTTTAGTGAGCTCACGGCCGACGCAGACCACGCGCTCCGGGCCGAGTTCCTCGAGCATTTCTTCTAAGAAATCGCTAATGCGGTGGCAGGATTCGTGCAGGACCACGGTTTCATCGGCGGTCTTAATGGAATTGAGGAATCGCCGCCGGGCGGCTGACTTGGGGGCGAGGAAGCCCACAAAGCGGAAAGCGTTAGTCGGGAGTCCGGAAGCGGAAAGTAGGGCTACGATCGCACAGGGACCGGGTAGGGGGGTGACGGTGAGGCCCCGTCGCCGACATTCGCGAGTGACGCGAAACCCCGGGTCGCTGATGCCAGGGGTGCCTGCATCCGTGATGAGCGCCACTTTAGCTCCGCCCGCAACTTTGTCGGCAATCAGTACGGCAACGTCTTTCTCGTTGTGCTCGTGGTAGGCGAGCATCGGCTTGGAAATTTCCAGGTGGCGAAGCAGACCGCCCGTCACGCGAGTATCTTCGCAGGCCACTACATCGCAGTCGGCGATGGCTTGGCGCGCGCGCGCCGTAATGTCGCCGAGGTTGCCCAGCGGGGTGGCCACAACCCATAGGCGACCAGACGCTCCGACGGGGTGGCCGGCCGCGCCTGAGTTAGCCGTAGGCATTAGCGAAAGCCTGACCCTGGAGTCGAAACGCCAGGGAAGCCGCCTTGGAAGCTCGCCGGTGCCGATTGCGGTAGCATGGAGTCCGCAGGCTTCTCAACAGTCTGGCAACCTGCTAGGCCGAGGAGGCAGGCCGACAGTGCGAGGACTAAGAGGTGCCAGCGTTTCATTAGTTGCTAGCGAGCTTGTTGCTCGGGACGAGCGAGACAATGCCACCGCGGGCGAATGCCTTGAGGTCGAGGCCCTTCTCAAACTGAATCTGACCGAGGGAAAGGGAGGATTTCGCGGAGGAAATCTGGACCTTGCCGATGCGCTTGCCGTCAACCTTGACGTCAAAGACAGACTTTTCCTTGATGCCGCTGTCGCCGCCGACGGAGAAGGCGATGATGCCGGTCTTGGAGTCGATATCGATGATCTTGGTCAGGATGCTCTCGGAGGCGGCTTCGACCGTGGTGCCTTCAACGGTGCCAGCTGTGGCTTCTTTGCTGGGTTCGCCGAGGGGATCGCGAGGGAATCCGAAGGGGTTGGCGTTCTCCATGGCATTAGAAACCTTGGTGTGGAGGGCGACGTACTTGATGCGGATGGCTTCAGCGGTTTCCTTTTCCTTGGTGGCCTTGGCTTCGGTTTCGGCGAGCTGGTCCTTGGTGAACATGGCCGCGACTTTTTCCTTTTCCTTGACGAGTTCTTCCTTGGCGGTTGCGAGTTCGGCTACGGCGCCATCTTTCTTGCTATTGGCATCGGTGAGTTGGGTGACGGCTTCGTCGCGCTTGCGGGTGAGTTCAGCGACTTGAGTGTCAAGGGCGGCGGTCTTTTCGCCTAGGTCCTTAATTTTACCGTCCTTCTCGGTGACGGCATTCTGAAGGTCCTTTTTGGTCGCTTCGAGGGCGATGATGTCGGCACGCTTCTTGTCGATAACGCCTTTGGCGCTAGCGATGGCCTTGATGCGCGCATCGAAATCCTTCGGCGTGGAGAGCAGGGTGTTCAGGGGGGCAGGCGCCTTGATTTCTTCGTCTGCACCTAGTGTCTGGGTCAGGGTGATGGCGTCCGACATCTTACCCTTCACGAAGAGGGCACCTCCGACGGCGAGGCCGGCGAGGACGATGGTCAGGATGCGGATGAAGGCGTTAAGCTTCTTGTTCATGGGGTAGGGGGAAGGGGTGGAAAAGGCTTAGGAATGGGTGAAGAGTGTCTGCCCTGGATCGGGGTATTCCTGTGCGGAGACGGGACCGGGGTTGGACGCAACGTGCAGAAGAACTTTAAACACCAATTCCTCTTTGCCCACAAGACCAATTTCCTCGCAAACCTGTGTGGCGGTGAGCGATTTCCCTTTGAATTTGGTAAGCCCCGCGAGGGCTTGGGCACGTACCTTCAGGGTCTCGGCGGCAGCCTTTTTGCCGGCTTCGACCCCGGGCTGGTGATAGGCGTTGATGCCTAGAAGGCTGGCGTAAAGGCCGACGGCCCGCTCGAACAAGGCGATGAGCATGCCAACGGAATGGGCGTCCACCTGCTTGATGGTCAGGGTGATGCTGGCGCGGCCGTTGCTGGAAAGTGCATCCCGGGTGCCGAGCAGGAACGATTGCAGGTAGTCGCCAGAGGAAACCCCAGGCTCGACGGCGACCGAGGGTCCCTCCCGGTCTTTGAGGACTTCGACGAAGACTGCAAAAAAGTTATTCACACCATCGCGCAACTGCTGGACGTAGGCATGCTGGTCCGTGGACCCCTTGTTGCCGTAAACCGTCAGGCCCTGCAGGACCTTGCGGCCTTGGAGGTCGAGCTCTTTGCCGAGTGATTCCATGACCAACTGCTGCAGGTAGCGCGAGAACAGCAGCAGGCGATCTTTGTAGGGAAGGACCACCATGGCCTTGCTGCCGCGCCCCTCGGTGAGGTGATGCCAGGCGAGGGCCAGGCGGGCCGCCGGATTCACGGCAGCGTCGGGCACACGGGTGAGAGTGTCCATGGCCTTCGCACCTTCCAGTAATCCTAGGATGTCAATGCCCTGCAGTGCCGCTGGCAGAAGGCCGACCGGGCCAATCTCGCTGGTACGTCCGCCGACCCAATCCCACATAGGGAAGTTCGCGAGCCACTGCTCGGCCTTCGAGACCTTGTCGAGTTGGCTGCCTTCGCCGGTGACGGCGACGGCGTGCCGGGCGAAGGAGAGGCCGGCCTGTTGCCAGCGCAGGGCTGCTTCAATCTGGCCGTTACGCGGCTCGGGTGTGCTGCCGGATTTCGAGGTCACGATGGCTAGTGTGGTGCCTAGCCGTCCAGCCAAGGTGTCAAAGACGCGGTCGATGCCATCGGGGTCGGTGTTATCGATGAAGTGCACGCGCAGTTTGTCTGCTTTGGTGCCGAGCGCATCGGCCACGAACTGCGGGCCGAGCGCTGAGCCGCCGATGCCGATACATAGCAAGTCGGTGAAGTTGCCCGCCGAGCCTTTCACAAGGCCCGCGTGGACTTGGTGGGCGAAATCCAGAATCGCGGCGACGGCGCGTTTCACTTCAGCGGCGATCTCAGCGTTAGGCGCGAGTTCTGGCGCCCGGAGCCAGTAGTGGCCGACCATGCGTTTCTCGTCGGGGTTGGCGATGGCACCTTTCTCGAGCACCGCCATGTCGGCGAAGGCTTGGGCCAACGCGGGAGCGATTTGGGCTTCGAAGCCAGCCGGGGCGGGGGCTCGGCTGAAATCCAAGGTGATGCCGAGGTTAGGGAAATTCAGGAGGTGTTTCCGGAAGTTGTTAAAAGAGTTTTCCACGGGATGGATGTTTTCCCGCCCCGCCGTGGGTTTGGCAACAAAAAGGGCGGGTCGCGATGGCGCCCGCCCAGCAATTTTCGTCAGCTTAACTGATTTAGTCGCCGTCCGTGATCGCGCCATCAGAGGCCGAGGAGACCAGTTTGGCGTACTTGGCGAGCGTGCCGCGCTTTTCCTTACACGGCGAGGCCTTCCACGACTTCAGTCGCTGGCTGATTTCGTCCGCCGGGACGACCAGGTTGATCTCATTCTTCTGCGCGTCGATGGTGATGGTATCGCCATTCTGCACGACGGCGAGGACGCCGCCCACCGCCGCTTCCGGGGTGATATGGCCGACGACAAAGCCATGCGAGCCACCCGAGAAGCGGCCGTCGGTAATGAGTGCCACGGTCTTGCCCAGGCCCTTGCCCATGACGGCGCTGGTGGGCCCAAGCATTTCCCGCATGCCGGGTCCGCCTTTCGGCCCTTCGTTGCGGATGACGATAATGTGGCCATCCTTCACTTCGCCATCGAGGATGCCGCGCAGGGAGGCTTCTTCAGATTCGTAGACGATGGCCTTGCCGGTGAAGGCGTTGCCTTCCTTGCCAGAAATCTTCGCGACGGAACCTTGCGGGGCGAGATTACCACGCAGGATGCGTAGGTGGCTGTCAGCCTTGATGGGGTTTGAGAAAGGTCGGACCACATCTTGGTCGGCGGCGTAACTCCCGACGTTGGCCAGATTCTCGGCGACGGTTTTACCCGTGACGGTCATGCAGTGTCCGTGGAGTAGGCCCTTATCGAGAAGCATCTTGAGCAGCGGCTGCAGGCCGCCGATGCGGACGAAGTGCGCCATGTTGTACTTGCCGCTCGGTTTGAGGTCGGCGAGCACGGGCACGCGGCGACCGACGCGCTCGAAATCTTCGAGGGTGAGTTTGATTCCTGCAGAATGGGCCATCGCGATGAGGTGCAAGACGGCATTGGTGGAGCCGCCGAGTGCGATTACGACGGTGATGGCGTTCTCAAAAGCGGCCAGCGAGAGGATGTCAGACGGGCGGATGTTGCGCTTGAGCAACTCGAGCACGGCCTTGCCCGCACGTTCGCAATCGACGAGTTTGTCCTTGGAGTTAGCGAGCTGCGCGGAGCTGTCCGGCAGGCTGAGGCCGAGCGCTTCAATCGCCGAGGCCATGGTGTTCGCGGTGTACATGCCGCCGCACGAGCCTTCGCCTGGGATAGAGCATGCTTCGATTTCCTTAAGTTCGCTGTCGCCGATCTGCTTGCCGGCGTGTTTGCCCACGGCTTCGAAGACGGTGACGATATCGGCAGCTTGTCCGCGGTAAAGGCCAGGCAGGATGGTGCCGCCATACACGAAGACGGAAGGGCGATTAAGGCGCGCCATGGCCATGACGCAGCCGGGCATATTCTTGTCACAGCCGCCAATGGTCACGAGCCCGTCAAAGCCTTCGGCGCCAGTAACGGCTTCCACGGAGTCGGCGATAATTTCGCGGGAGACGAGCGAGTAGCGCATCCCGGGTGTGCCCATGGAGATCCCGTCCGAGACCGTGATGGTGCAGAAGATGACCGCTTTGCCCCCGGCGCCGTCTGCGCCCTTGGCGGCCTCGATGGCTAGTCGGTCGATATGCATATTGCAGGGGGTCACCATCGACCAAGTCGAAGCGATGCCCACGACAGGCTTCTGGAAGTCGGCGTCACTGAAGCCTACGGCCCGGAGCATGGCCCGGCTGGGGGCGCGGTCGGGGCCGTCGACGACGATGGCGGAGTGGTGGCGGCAGGAGTTGGCTTCGGTCATGGGTGTGAAAAGTCTGCGGTTGTCAGTCGGTTGCCGCCCCCTAATAAGAGGGCAGGGTGCGGACACTGAGCCGCCCCGCCGTTGCCGACAATCCGATTTAAGACCCCTCGTCCCGTGGAATTCAACCTCAAGAAAATCATTAAGGCCCTCCTGTTCTCGACCTCCGAGGCGGTGTCCATCAAGGACATCCAGAAGGTCGTCCAGCGCTACCATGCCCAGGCAGCCGCCGAAAGGCAGCCCGACCTGCTCGAAAGCGCCGGGGAGCCGACCATTCTGCCCGCCAGTCAGCCCGTGCAAGAGGTCATCCAGGATATCATCGACCAGGTGCCCACCCTCCTGACCGCGACCCAAATCCGCGAAGCCGTAGATGCGCTCGAAGCCGAGATGCGCGAGGCCAATGATGCCTGCCGTATCCTGCAGGGCCCCGAAGGTTTCCGCCTAGTGATTTCTCCCGCTTACTCGGATTGGGTCCGCCTCCTTCGCGGCGAGCCTCGTCCGCAGCGCCTGAGTCCCGCCTCGCTGGAGACGCTTTCCATCGTCGCTTACCGCCAGCCGGTGACGCGCTCGGAAATGGAAGCTATTCGTGGTGTCTCCGTCGACAGCGCCTTGAACCGACTACTGGAGCTAGAACTGGTTGCCGTGACCGGTCGCGCCGAACTCCCGGGTCGTCCCATTCAATATGGCACGACGGATAAGTTCCTCGACTTCACTGGCCTGCGTTCGCTCGGCGAGCTGCCCGCCTCCGATGTACTCTCGCCCGCGCAGATTTCCGAGTGGATCACGCGAGCAACCACCCCAGTCAATATCGGCGACTCCGAGGTCGGCTTGCCGCTCGACGATCAGTCCGCCGCCGTGGTCGCCACGGAGAATCCGCCGGAGCCTGATGTCCCCACTGCATGAGCCTCGAAGAGCATCGCCGCGAGGTTGATCGTATCGACCGTGAAATCCTGAAGTTGCTCGGTGAGCGTCTTCAGGTGGCCCGTGCCATCGGCGAAGCTAAGCTTAAGTCCGGTGCGCCCGTCTACGCCCCGCAGCGTGAAGAGCAGCTCTTACGTACATTAACTGAAGCAGCACCTGGCATTCCGGCCTCCGGTCTGCGCGCGGTCTTCCGCGAGGTCATCTCTCTTTCTATCGGTGCGCAGATGGCCAAGCCCGTTGCCTACCTCGGGCCCGAGGGTTCATTCACGCAGCAGGCCCAGGTGCGCGCCTTCGGCTCCAGCGTGCCTTCGCAGCCGCTGCGTTCCATCGGGGATATCTTCGCCGCGGTTGAATCAGGCGAGGCTTCCTATGGCGTGGTACCCGTCGAAAACTCTACCGAGGGCGTGGTCAGTCACTCGCTGGACCTCTTGGCCGAATCCGACCTCAAGGTGGTCGCCCAAGTTACTTTGTCTGTTGAGCAGTGTCTCGTCGGGCACGGCCCGCTTGATGCAATCACCCGCGTCCTTTCTAAGGATATCGCTCTTGCCCAATGCCGAGGTTGGCTTTCCCGCCATGTCCCAGGGGCGGCTTTAATTGAGGCCGACAGTACCGCGGCCGCGGTTGAAATCGTTGCCCGCGAGCCTAAGGGTCAGGCAGCCGTTGCCTCCGCCACCGCCGCTGAGTCTCGCGGCGTACCCATCCTGGTTCGGGGCATCCAAGATCGCCGGGATAACGCCACGCGCTTTTTTGTCATCGGTACCGCCGCCAACACCGTCGGGGCGAAGGATGAAGTTACCAGTGTTGTGCTCACGCTCAAACACGAACCGGGTGCACTCCAAGGTGCGCTCGCAGCTTTCTCTGATCGCGGGATTAATCTGATTCGTATCGAGTCCCGCCCTAGCCACCGCCGTGCCTGGGAGTATCTCTTCTTCATCGATTTCCCGGGACACTGGGACACCGCGGCCGTGCAGTCCGCCGTCACTGAACTCAAGGGTCGTTGCGAAGTGGTTAAGTGGCTGGGCAGCTATCCTCAGTCCGCCGGATGAGCCGTCGCGCCCTGGGTGGCGTGATGCTCGCAGTGTCGCTCGCAGCGATTCTGTGGTCTTCGTTTGCCTGGTGGCGTGCTTGGTCGGCTCCTTTGGTTCAAATTACCTTCCGGCCGTCTTATACGGTTGAGGGTATATCCACGGGCACACCCGTTCGCGTGCAAGGCGTGGTGGTGGGCCAAGTGTCCTCGGTCGGGCTCGATATGGATAATGAAGGCCGCCTTCGTCCCTCCGTACATCTGAGCCTGAACCCAACGACATTGGAGGATCGGGGTTTTGCCGACCGCCTTCGCAATGACCGTTTGCATGAAGAGGTGGAGCGCGGATTGCACGCCCGGCTCGTGGCGGTGAATCGCGCGTCGGGTCTGCTACAGGTCGAACTT
>Ga0136642_1000435_pt1 | contig 22450 bp, 19 predicted proteins | sample LowCatLa1302831Y_FD_115313 | JGI IMG/M metagenome (GOLD analysis project Ga0136642, IMG submission 115313) | Freshwater microbial communities from Lower Cathedral Lake, Yosemite National Park, California, USA - 13028-31Y | ecosystem: Environmental > Aquatic > Freshwater > Lake ... | reverse complement strand
TGGTTGTACTTCCTCACTCCATGGGGAATGCAATGTGAACTTGTAAGTTTCCCAAATGGAAAGGCGTATGAGAAAGATGCCGCGGTCAAACTCTGGCATCCCGCTCATCCGGAAAAATAAAAATCATGGTTTTGGTTTCAGACAATGATTCGGCTACCAGCCACGCTATTGCTGGTGACCTCAAAGAAAAAATTCTTGAGGGCAAGTACAAACCCGGCATGCGTTTGATTCAGGATGAACTTGCAATCGAATTCAAAGCAAGTCGCTCACCTATCCGCGAAGCCTTGCGTATGTTGGAAGCCGATGGACTTGTAACCATCAAGACACATTCTGGGGCTTGGATTACCGAATTAGATTTTGTTGAATTTGAAGAGTTGTATCAAATTCGCGAGCGAGTTGAACCATTGATGCTCCGCCTGAGTATCCCTCACCTCACCACAAAACTTATCAAAGAACTTGAAGCCACGTTAGATAAATTAAATAAAGCAACAAGTGTCGAGCAATTCTTAAAGCTTGATCGCGAATTTCATTTAATGACCTATGAAGGTGCTGCCACGTCATATCTTGGTGAAATAGTTCAACGTATGTGGAATACAACCCAGCCTTACCGCCGACGTTATAGCCAGATTTTGGAGCGTGAACACTTCACTTCAGCCCACCTGGAACACACACTTTTAATGAAGGCAATTAAGCGCGCAGATTTGGATGACGCAGAAAGAATCCTTTACGGGCACATCCGTCGTACGCGTTTAGAGCTGCAAGAAAAACCGAAAGCGGAATAAGCCTTAATTATGTATTAAGGAATAATCTTTTCAGCACGCAAACGATCAAAGAGATTCGTAAATGAATCAAAAGTCACGTTCACATCATTAAAGCCAGCGCGGCGAGATTTACCCATATCCGCAAAGGTTTCAACCTGACGGCCAAGGTCGGCATCTGTATGCCACCATGAAGCAAGATGAGTTGCCTTCATATCTTGGAGTCCGTGTTTGGCAACAATCTTTGCCCACACTTCATCGGCATCGCCCATCTTGGAATCTAGAGTCGTCAGCTGTGCTGGATACCCAGGATCTTCTAGACCAAAGTAATTTGCAATGTGTTTCCACAATTGGCGCCAGCGAAAAACATCTCCATTAACAGTATTAAACGCTTGGTTTTGAGCTGCTTTGGCGGTCGCAGACCAGACTGCATGACGAGCAAGCATGGTTGCATCGGTTACATCTGTAACGCCGTTGAATTGTTCAGTAGATCCAGGGAATACGAATGGACGACCTGTCTCTTTGCAGATACTTGCATAGAGAGCAAGTGTCACGCCCATGTTCATCACATTTCCGATGGCGTAACCAATCATTGTGTGAGGACGATGGACTGACCATGTGAAATTACGTTCTGCTGCATGCTTGAAAAGGATGTCCTCTTGGACGTAATAGAAGTTATCAATAGGAAGGCGCTCTTGGCTTTCGCGGAACGGTGTATCCATTGGAGTGGATGCATAAGATTCGAAGGGCCCGAGGTAGTGCTTGAGGCCTGTAATCAAAACAGCGTGTTCAAGAGACTTTGTTTGGCGCATCGCTGAAAGGGTATTTTCAAGCATCGCTCCATTGACTGCGCAGTTTTCTGCTTCAGTATTTTGGCGAGACCATGTGCAGAAAAATAAATGCGAGATAGGAAGGCCAGCAATCGCCTTCTCAACGCTTGCCTGATCTAAAACATCGCCATAGAGGTGATTAACGCCTGGAACGATGATTCCTGGCTTACGAGATAGGCCATGAACTTTCCAGCCATCTGCCAATAGAACTTGTGCAATGTTGTTACCTGCAATGCCGGTTACACCGACGATGAGCGCTTCTTTTGCCATGGTGAGTCCCTTTCGTTGGGTGGAATGTTAGGTGAGACTGTACGAAATGACAACAGAGCGCCAGTGAGAGCCAAGCCGGAGGGGCAGTGTTCGTTGACACTTGACACTCACACGGGGCGGTGTTTCACTTCAGTCGTATTAATTCCTACTACTCCTACCTAAAAAGGAAGCAACAATGGGAAGACTTTCAGGTAAATCAGTCATCATTTCTGGTGCAGGTAGCGGCATTGGACGCGGATTCGCGCATGCTCTTGCTGCTGAAGGTGCAAAGGTTGGCGTTCTTGATCTCAATGAGAGCGCAGCACAAAACGTTGTCGATGCAATTACTCAGTCAGGCGCAAGTGCGATGGCGCTCCAAGCTAACGTTGCCAAACGCGCAGAAGTTAAAGCAGCTTTTGAAAAGTTTGTTGGATGGGCTGGAAAACTAGATGTCCTCTTTAATAATGCTGGCTTCAACAAGCCGATGCCATTACTTGAGGTCACCGAAGATAACTGGCATGCAATTATGGATGTAAACGGACTTGGCGTTCTTATTGGAATTCAGGAAGGCGCGAAGCTGATGATTCCAAATAAGTCAGGAAAGATTATTAATACTGCTTCCATCGCGGGTCGTCAGGGTTATCCATCGTTTGCTCCATATTGTGCGAGCAAATTTGCGGTGAATGCACTCACTCAAGCCGGAGCTCGCGGACTTGCCGAGCACAACATCACTGTTAATTCATTCGCACCAGGTGTTGTTGCAACACCGCTGTGGGATGGATTGAATAAAGATTTATACGCAATGGGAGAAGCAAAAACTCCTGACTCTGCCATGGATGAATTCGGTGCAGGAATTCTTAAAGGCCATGCGGCAGCTCCAGAAGAATTGGCGGGGACAGCGGTCTTTCTCGCTAGCAGTGATTCAGACTATATGACCGGACAAACAATAATGATCGATGGCGGGATGGTGCTCTTGTAATGAAAGCTCTTCAATTTATGTCTCCAAATGTTATGTCTGTGAATGACATTGATATTCCTAAAATTGCAGAAGATGAAGTCCTTCTCGCCAGCCGCGCAGTAGGTATCTGTCACTCAGATATCGAGTTGCTTGAGGGCCGCTACATCATTCCTTTCAAGTACCCAGTAATTCCTGGCCACGAGTGGACCGGTGAAGTAATGGAGGTAGGCAAGAAAGTCACGACTCTCAAAGCTGGTGATCGCGTTGTTGGTGAATGCGTTATTGGCCAGGAGCACTTTGGTTTCAGCATTAGCGGGGCAATGGCCGATTACTTTGTTGCAAAGGCAGATTGGCTTCACAAGATCCCAGAAAATCTTTCTTATACACAAGGTGCACTTGTTGAACCATTTAGTTGCGGTTACTACGCAACTGTTCGCGCAGATAACCTAGACGGCAGCGACACTGTTGTCGTTTTTGGTGCTGGTCCAATTGGTCTTGGTGTCATCGCAGCTAGTGCGGCAAAACGTGCACGCGTGATTGTTGTTGAACCATCTGCGGCTCGTGCACAAGTTGCAATGAGTCTTGGCGCTGAAGATGTTGTTGATCCAACAAAGGGATCAGTTGCCGATCAGGTCATGGCTCTCACACGTGGAGAAGGGGCATCTGTCGTTATTGATGCCAGCGGACGTCCAGATGCAATGTCAGCAACCCTTGAAGTTGCTGGTTTCCGCGCACGTATCGTCATTATTGGCATCAGCGTCGGTGGAAGTGCACCTACTCAGATGGGATTGATTCAATCCAAGGAACTTCAGGTTCGCGGAATTATTGGTTCTCCAGGTGTATGGCCACAAACCATTAAATTCCTTGCTCGTACAAATATTGATTTATCAAAGCTTGTTACATCAACATTTGATATTAGTGAAGCAAACTTGGCTTACGACAAGGTACTGAGCGATAAGAGCCAAATTAAGGTTCACGTCACAAATTCCAAGTCATGAGCAATGCTAAAACAATGAAGGCAGCGGTATTACACGCCCTCGATGATTTGCGCATTGAAGATGTTGCCATCCCAACGATTGGTGACAATGACTTATTGATTAAAGTTGCATACAACGGGTTGTGTGGATCAGATGCGTCTGAATATCACAAAGCAACGTTGTTTGTTCCTTACGACAAGCCTCATCCAAATAGTAAGCATGTGGGACCAACAATTTTGGGACATGAGTTTGTTGGAACAGTTGTCGAAGCGGGTAAAAATGTGGCCTCATTCCTTGGCAAAAAAGTTGCCTGCGGCGCTGGTGTTTCCTGCGGAAATTGCAAACGTTGCAAAGAAGGACGTACAAATCTTTGTGCGAATTACTACACGCTCGGATTAAGCACGCACGGCGGAATGGCGGAATTTGTAGCCGCCCCGGCCAGCACATGTGTTGAAATTCCAGAGGAAATGTCTTTTGCGCGCGCTGCACTTGCGCAACCTCTTGCCGTTGGAATTCATGGCGTAAACCGTGCAGGAGTAAAAGCTGGTGACACTGTCTTTCTTCTCGGTGCCGGAGCCATCGGTGCTTTTGTTTGCGTGGCTCTTCGCAACAGAAATGTGCATGTTGTCGCAGCAGATATTTCTCAAGAAAGACTTAATCTTGTGAAAGATCTCGGTGTTGATAAGACAATTTTGATTACCAAAGATGCGACTGTTCAAGAATTAAAGGATCAATTCGGGGGGCAAGCCGATGTTGTATTTGAAACATCTGGCGCGCCAGATGGGGTCGCAAAAGCAGTAGCTCTCACTCTTTCTGGTGGTACGGCAATGCTTTTAGGTCTCAATAAGACGCCTCAAGAGCTTGTATTTTCTGATCCCGTTTTGCGTGAAGTTACATTGCAAACAACTGTTGCCCATGTATGTATGGATGATATCCCTGAGGCGCTCGAATTACTCGCTGATGGAAGTGTTGCAAAATTACTGAGCGGTGAAATATTCAAGTTAGTAGATTCGCAGGCCGCTTTTGATTTGCTCCTTGGCGGTACATCGCATGGAAAAATATTGATTGGAAATGGATGACAAACGTACTTATTGTTGGCGCTGGCAAGATGGGTTCGGCTATCGCCAAGGAACTTGCGGCAGACGGTGTTCCAACCACGATGTGGAATCGCACGGCTGAAAAGCTTGACGCGCTAAAAAAAGAAATTCCTGCGCCATCTTTTAGTACTGCAACTGATCTCAAAGCATCGGTACCTAGTGCTGACATCATCATTACATTTCTAACTTCTGGCAAGACGGTCGAAGAAGTTTTGCTCGCTCCGGGGTTGCTTGAAGCATGTAAGAAAACTGTAATCATTGTTGATATGAGTACAAGCGGTGTTGAGACGCCCCATGTTCTTAACAAAGCAATCACTTCTTCAGGTCTTCGATTTGTTGATGCACCGGTTTCTGGCAGCATGGCAACAATCGCATCTCACCAATTGTTGGTAATGGCCAGCGGAGAAGCGAGCGCAATTGAAGCCGTAACTCCAATCTTGATGAAGTTCTCAAAGAAAGTTGCAAACTTAGGCCCGGCCGGAAATGGTCAGGTCATGAAATTGGCCGTCAACCTGATCGTGCATTCACTCAGCGCGGCGATAGCTGAATCTCTTGCGATTGCCACAAAAGGTGGAATCGATATCGACGCCGCCTATGACATCTTGGAAGAGAGCGTTGTTGCCGCGCCGTTCTTGAAATACAAGCGCGCTGCTTTCACCAATCCAGATACGCCCGTGGCCATGCGAATCGATACCGTTGTAAAAGATATGAATCTCATCGCCGCCCTCGGGGAGCAACTTGGTCTGCCGTTGATCGCAACCCCAGCCGTTCTGGAAGCCTATTCCGAGGCGCTTACCCAGGGCTTGGCCGCCAGCGATATGGCCCGCCTGTTGGAAATCTTCCAGAAATAGCCCTGCCTTCCCGCTCAAAATCCACGTAATTATTGTTATCTAAGCGTTATCTAAGTGGGGCAAAAAACTCTTGTGGGCGACTCACGGCATCTGTACAGTCCCACTTCACAGCAAGGCAAAAAGAGGTGAACATGAGCTCAGTCCAAACCCGCGAAGTTAAGCGTTCTGCTCGCTTACAAATTTCGCGCGGAATGAAGACTGTCTTAGCTGGCGTAATAATTCTTTATGTAGCGAGCGCACTTCTTGCGCCAACTAGTGTCAGCCGTGTTGCTCAATTTGGAATGCTTCCATTCGCTGCTTGTTTAGCAATCGTTGGTCTTGGACAAACACTTGTCATTCAACAAGGCGGTATCGATCTCTCCGTTGCCGGCGCTGTATCTCTCACGGTTGTTATCGTGACATGGGGACCAGATCGCCACGATAATCGTTTGATTCCTGCAATTCTCGCTGCATTCGCGGCGGCAATCATTACCGGATTTATTAATGGCCTGCTCATTACAAAAACAAAATTGAATTCCATTGTGGCAACCCTTGGCGTGAACGCACTTCTTTATGGATTTATGATGGCTCTCTCCGGTGGAAGCCCACGCCGCACAACAGATCGCCTGGCTCACATAACTAATGACAAAATTTTTGGTCTTCCGCATTCCATTTACTTGGGTATCATTTGTGCAATCGTTGTAACAATCCTCTTGAAGCGCACTGTATTTGGTCGCCGCTTTGAAGCTGTTGGTGCAAACCCTCGCGCCGCTCTTGCAACTGGACTTAAGGTGGAGCGCTACCAAGTCGGTGGATATGTCGGTGCACAAATTCTTTATTGCATTGCTGGCGTTGTGCTTGGTGGAGTTATCTCCCAGCCAACTGCCTACCAAGGTGATGATTACGTATTGCCTTCTGTTGCGATTGTTGTACTCGGCGGAACATCTCTCCTCGGTGGACGTGGTTTCCCTGCAGCATCGGCTCTGGCAGCACTGTTTTTGAAGCAGCTCGATATGTTCGTGCTCTCCCTAGGTGTTCCATACGGCGTGCGCACACTTGTTATCTCGATTTCTTTGATGGCCGGTATCGCCCTCTACGCTGTAAATTGGCGATCTGTACGCTCAAAATTTAGCCCCAAAAATAAGGCAGGTAGCGAACTTCAACCTGCATAAAATAGATTTCGGCTTCACAAGATAGTCGAATAGTGCGTCAATGTTTGCCGCACAACTAGGAAAGGAAATAACTTGATACGCTTCAAATCTCGAGCCGCTGTGGTCGCGAGTGTCATCAGCGTTGCAGCCTTAACAATTGCAACTAGCGTTGTCGCTTCTTCTTCAAGTAGTGCTGCTGGCGTACCTTCATGGTGCGGACCAAAGAAAATTACAATGGGCTTCACTGATGGTTTCGGTGGAAACTCATGGCGTCTAGTAACAACAGCCGCTGTACGCGAAGAAATTAAACTCTGCCCAAGCGTTACAAAGCTTTACTACGCAGATGGCCAAGGAAAGACCGATAAGGCAATCTCTGACATCAAGGGAATGGTTGCTAAGGGCGTAAAGGCTCTTGTTGTATTCCCAGATGCTGGTGAAGCAATGCTTCCTGCTCTTCGCTCAGCTTACAAAGCTGGCGTTGTAACAATCCCTTACCGTGTATGGGCTGGCGGAACTGCTGGTAAGGATTACACAATGTGGGTTGGTTCAGATTTCGTTAACTCAGGTCGTCAATGGGGTAACTGGATTAAGAAGAACCTTCCAAACGGTGGAAACATCCTACGTATCTCAGGCCCAGCTGGTAACAGCCAAGGTGCAGATGAGTCAAAGGGACTTGAAGAAGTTCTAGGAACAACTGGAAAGTACAAGTTCATTGGAACTGCTCCATTCGAGCCAACAGGCTGGGATCCAGGCAAGACTCAAGAAGTTTTGACTGCAGCAATTGCTAAGTATCCAAAGATCGATGTAATCACATCAGACTTCGGCCCATCAATGGTTTCTGCTCTTGATGCAGCTGCTAAGTCAGGTTGGAAGGTTCCAGCAATCGCAACTTCAGATGGAAACGTTCTTTCATGTTTCTACAACGACAACAAGGCAACTCAACCTGACTTCAAGTTGATGACTGTCTCAACACAGAACGACCACTCACGTCTTGCTACACAGTGGGCAGTTGCTCTTGCAACAGGTGGAAAGACTCCTAAGGCAAAGATTTTCCCTTCAAACTTGTTTGAAGATTCAGTCTCAGGAAAGCCATCACCAGTTTCATGCCGTAAGGATCTCCCAGGAGATGTATACCTTTCAGCACAGATGTCTGGAGATCTACAAGCTAAGTTGAAGACCAACTAAGCAAAGCAACAAAGTAGGAAATCGAATCAGATTGGCTGCTGCAAAGTAGCCAATCTGATTTTCCACTGTAAGGCCCCTAAAGTTTAATAAATAAGAAATAGGTGAAAAAGTGTCACGTTCTCCTCTCATCCTTTCGAATATTTCGAAAAGCTTCGTAGGTGTAGCAGCGCTCCGCGATGTCTCACTAGAAGTACAAGAAGGAGAAATTCACGCCCTTCTCGGGGAAAACGGCGCCGGTAAGTCCACCCTTATGAATATCGCATCTGGAACGCTGCAACCAGATAGCGGAACAATTGAAATTAGCGGCGAGAAGATTGATTCGCTCTCTCCTCAGCAAGCTACAGATTTAGGTTTAGCAATCGTTCACCAACATCCAGCGGTTCTACCTGATCTAACGATTGAAGAAAATATTCGAATTTCAGTTCCTGAAAAGTTTTTGATGTCAGAAGGAAGCCCTGCTGCAACTATGCGCAAAATTCTTGATGACTTTGGCTTTACCGTCAGCATCAAAGACCGTGTAGAAAACCTTACTATCGCCCAACAACATCTGCTTGATCTAGCAAAAGCATTTGCCGTTAATCCAAAAGTCCTTATCCTTGATGAGCCAACCGCGCCTCTTGGCCAAGAGTCTGTTGAAATTCTTTTTGACCGCGTAAAGAAGATTGCACAATCTGGTACATCCGTCGTTTACATCACTCATCGCTTGGCTGAAGTTCGCGCATTAGCAGACCGCGTGACGGTTCTTCGCGATGGAAAATGGCGCGGAGTTAAGGCGATTGCAGATATTTCTGATGATGAAATCATGACATTGATTGTTGGGCGCGAACTTGAATCCACTTTTCCACCTAAGCATGGCGGGCAGAGCTCGGATAAAGAATTCTTCAAGGTGGCAGATATCTCTGGCGGAGAATTCCAAAACATCTCATTGACAGCAAATAAGGGTGAAATTGTAGGTATTGCTGGTGTTGTTGGAAATGGCCAAAGCCAACTATTGCGCGCGATTGCGGGCCTCGACAAGTTCTCCGGAACAATTGAAATTAACGGTGAAGCCATTTCTGGAAAGCAACTTCTCAATAAAGCTGCGTATATGCCATCTGATCGCCACGGCGAAGGTCTCATGATGACTTTATCGGTGCGCGAAAACTCCGCTGTAAATGCACTCAATAAATTTACAAGCGGTCTTTTTGTCAGCCGTAAGAAAGAAACAAACACAGTTCATAAGTCACTCACTTCCCTTGAAGTTAAGGCACCTTCGATGGATGCTGACGTTTCATCTCTATCTGGTGGTAACCAGCAGAAGATTGTCATGTCTCGCTCACTTCTTGCAGAGCCAGTCTTGATTATTGCGGATGAGCCAACACAAGGTGTTGACGTTGGAGCCCGCGCCGAAATTTACAAAATTCTTCGCGAAGTGGCAGAGAATGGAATTCCGGTAATCGTTAGTTCATCCGACTCGAAGGAACTTGAAGGTCTTTGTGATCGCGTATACGTAATGTCTCGTGGACATATTGTCAGCACTCTTGAAGGAGATGACATTACGGAAACAAAGATGGTCGCAGCTGCGGTCAGTTCCACAAAACTTAAGAAGGTTGAAGAGACTGCAGTTACGGAGAAGGCGCTTCGCCGCCGGCGAATTCTTCGCTCAGATTTCCTCCCGCCTTCTGTTTTGTTGGGCATGATTGGCCTTCTCGCGCTATTCATCTATTCTAAAAACTCTTTGTACTTTGGTTCTTACAACATCAACGCAGTACTTGGACTTGGAACTGGACTTGGTTTCATAGCTCTTGGTCAAACCATCGTCTTGATGACAGGAGGTATCGACTTATCCGTCGGACCCGCATCCGGAGTCTTACTGTGTGTTGCTTCCTTCTTTGTTAATGATAAAAAATCTGCGCTGGTGATTATCGTGGGATTCCTACTCATGTTTATCGTGGCGATACTGATTGGAATCGTGAATGGTTCCCTCATTAGATTTGCTCATTTCACCCCTGTAGCAGGCACTTTGACGGTCTATATCGCCCTTATTGGTATTGGCTTCTTGCTTCGCCCAGCACCGGGTGGATACTTCAACGCAACTATCACTGATATTTTGCTCAAGAAGATTGGCCCAATTCCATATACATTCATTATTTTGGTAGGGGCTGCGATTGCTTTTGAACTCCTCGTCCGCCGTACTGGTTGGGGTGTTCGTCTTCGTGCATCTGGTTCAGATGAAGAGTCCGCTCGTCGCCTCGGTATCAATATCAACCGCACAATCATTGGCGCATACATCGCGTCCGCTCTCTTTGCTGCGATTGGTGCCGTAATCATCATGGGATTGATTGGTCTTGGGGATCCTGCACAAGGAACTACCTATACTTTGCAATCTATTACGGCCGTAGTTCTTGGAGGAACATCACTGCTTGGTGGTCGTGGTTCCTTTATCGGAAGTTTGCTTGGATCTGTTTTGATGGTTCAAGTATTGAACGCTTGCGTCTTCCTTAATCTTTCACAAGCATGGCAATACGGATTCCAAGGTTTGCTTATTGTTTTCGCTGCTATTTCTTACTCACTTACTCGCTCAGGAGGAAAAAAATGAAGGCTGCACGTTTCCACGGACAAAAAGATATTCGCGTAGAGGAAGTTGCACGTCCTGGTGCGCCGCGTCCTGATGAGGTCGTAGTTGAGCCGCTGTATTGCGGAATCTGCGGAACTGATCTTCATGAATACATGGTTGGCGCAATTGTCACACCTACAAAACCACATCCATTGACTGGTGTTACAAACCCACAGATTTTGGGCCACGAATTCTCTGCACGCATTATTGAAATCGGAGCAGATGTTACAACTGTGAAAGTTGGCGATCGCGTAGCAATCATGCCTGCGATTGTTTGTGGCAAGTGCGATCCATGTCGTACAGGTCGTGGACATCTTTGCGAACTCTTTGCTTGCACTGGACTAAGCGCAGAAACTGGTGGACTCGGCGAGATCGCAACTCTTAAGGAATACCAAGTTGCAAAGCTTCCTGATTCACTTTCAGATATTGCTGGCGCAGTAGTAGAACCAGCGGCTGTGGCTGCTTACGGCGTTGATCGCTTGCAGATGAAGGGTGGAGATGTTGTACTCGTAACTGGCGCGGGCCCAATTGGTGCTCTTAGCGCACTCTATGCAAGTGCGATTGGTGCATCACAAGTAATCATCTCTGAACCAAATCCATACCGCGCTGCATTTGCAAAGACTCTGAACTTGGGTCCAGTTATCGACCCAACAAAGCAGAACTTGCATGATGAAATTATGAAAGCAACAGATGGGCACGGTATCGATGTTGCGGTTGAGGCTTCCGGATCAACACCAGGACTCACTGCTTGTATCGATGAAACTCGTCGCAGTGGTCGCATTGTTCAGACTGGCCTGCATACAAAGCCAGCAACTATCGATGCTATGAAACTATCTGAAAAAGATATCTCTCTCATCGGTTCTTGGTGCTACTTGATTACAGACTGGCCACGTATTATTCGCTTGGCTGCTACGGGTAAATACCCAATTGAAAAAGTAGTCACTGCGACAATCGATATTGATGACGTCGTTGCAAAGGGCTTTGAAGTTCTCACAAATCCAAATGGTGATCAAATGAAAGTTCTTGTAAAAGTTAAGAAGTAGAAAGCGCTTTACTTTAAAAGGGACAAAAATCCCCGCTCTCAATGAAGAGAGCGGGGATTTTTAATTTAGTAACTTATTTATTGAAAAGCGGCTTGAGTGTGCGCAGCGCTGGGCGGTTCTTAAGATATTGCGCAACAGCTGCTTCGCGTTCTTCCTTCTTGTAATAATCCCATTGGATCAATTCAAGAGCCAATCCATCTGGATCGCTGAAATAACACCAACGCCATCCAGCCAATGGGCCCTCATCAACAACGTTTACTTCGCTGTAGAACTTGACGCCATGGGATTCCAATTCAGCCTTTGTGGCATGAATGTCATCGACTTCAAAACAAACGTGAGCGGCGCCGAGATGGTTATTTGCAACTGGCTTGCCTGTTGTATCCGCGCGATCGGCATATTCGATCAATTCAAAAGTGGTGGTGTCATCAACCCACAATGAAACCTGGCGAAGTTTGGCGTTAGGGACGTTCACGCCTTTCTCAAGGTGTGGTCCTTCAAACCAACCTGTAGGTTCGTTTTGGAATTGAAACCCCAAAACATCGTGATAGAAATAGATCGATCGGTCCAAATCGCTGCAAATCAGTCCAACGTGGTGGACATAATTCATCTTCATAGAGCTCTCCTCCTGTAGTAATCCGTTACCAATACGATACGCCACTGTTTTAGGGGTGTACAGTGCCAATAAACAGTGCCATAATCGCCCACCGGTAATAGAAGTGAGGAGACGCTGTGTTTGACCCTATGGTGAATCTTGGGCCCCGCCTGAAGACGATCCGTCTTGCCAGCGAAAAGTCCCTCCGTGAGGTTGCTCGCCGGTTGGATGTGTCGCCCTCTTTTCTCTCGCAAATTGAAAACGGGAAATCCCAACCATCTGTCGCCACCTTGTACGCCCTGGCCAGATTGCTTGGAGTTCCGGTTGACACACTTTTTGCTCCTACTTTTGATGGGGATGCACCCCTCACCCCGAACGATGAGACTGTTGTAAATCGTGCATTGCTAGATCATCCAACCGATGCGTGGGATGAGGCAGGGGCCCGAATTTCCCTTATAAACCCACAAAATCGCAGTGTTTTGACGATGGATACCGGAGTCCGTTGGGAGCGCTTAGCTGCCACCCATGAGGCCGATATCAACTTCATGGAGATTGTTTATGAACCAGGTTCTGGAAGTAATGCCAGCGGTGAATTAATCGTCCACGATGGCTATGAATATGGATATGCACTTGATGGAGAAATCGAAATAACTATCGGAGATAGCGTCCTTAATCTTTCTAAAAATCAGTCCATTGGATTTGATTCATCCATTCCACACCGCTTTAGAAATACAGGGTCTGTAACATTCCGTGGGATTTGGTTTGTCCACGGCTGCCACCCATCCAAGTAAATCTGAGTAAATCTGAGTAAAAATTCTGGGCAAGTATTGACTAACCTCACCTTCTACTGTTAACTAGTAGCGAACACTCCGCGCGAATCAAGCGGGGCTTTGTATACAAAGGAGCGTATTGTGGCAATTCCAACATTCGGATTTAACGGCGTCGACTGGGAAGAGCGCGTTAATTTTGACCGCCTTCGCAATGAACGCCTCAACCGACTAAAGGCCACCCTTGAAGCATCCGAGCTTGGTGCGTTACTCACTTTTGATTTTCACAATATTCGGTACATGACATCCACACACATCGGTACATGGGCAATGGATAAGTTGATTCGCTTTTCCATCTTGCCTCGTGGCGGAGAACCAGTTCTTTGGGATTTTGGTTCAGCAGCAAAACATCACACGCTGCAAAACACTTGGCTTGATCGCGCGCACGCAGAGGCTAGTGCGAGCGGACGCGAACCACACCACAATGCAAAACCTATCGTTGGTTCACGCGCTGGAATTTCAACCCTTCGCGGTGCAATAAGTCCGAATGCAGGACAAGCTGAAAAAGTCGCCGACAAAATTTATGAAATTCTAAAAATTTATGGTCTCGAGAACGCGCCACTTGGCGTGGACATCATCGAGCCTCCCGTGATGTTCGCATTACAGAAAAAGGGCATCACCGTTGTCGATGGACAACAAGTATTTCTTGAAGCTCGTCGCATCAAGACAGTTGATGAAATCACTCTTCTTACCTCCGCTGCGACCATGGTGGATGCTGCCTATGATCGTTTGTATGAGTTCCTCCGTCCTGGTGTTCGAGAGAATGAAGCAGTTGGTCTTGTTGCTAATTCTTTGTACAGCATGGGTTCTGAGCACGTTGAAGGTGTAAACGCTATTTCTGGTGAACGCTGCTCACCGCACCCTCACGTATTTAGCGATCGCATCTTGCGTCCAGGAGATCCAGCATTCTTCGATATCTTGCACAGCTTCAACGGGTATCGCACCTGTTACTACCGTACATTCGCAATTGGTAGCGCTTCACCTGCTCAACGCGATGCATACAAGATTTGCCGCGAATATATGGACAAGGCAATCGCCCTCGTTAAGCCAGGCGCCACAACTGCAGATATTTGTGCTGTATGGCCAGCTGCTGAAGAGTTCGGCTTTGCAAATGAGGAAGCAGCATTTGCTCTTCAATACGGTCACGGTGTCGGACTTTCTATTTGGGAACGCCCAATATTTAGCCGCATGATTTCATTTGACCATCCCGAGACTCTTGAAGAAGGAATGGTCTTTGCTCTTGAAACATACTGGCCAGCAAAAGATGGTTGGGGCGCTGCGCGAATTGAAGAAGAAATTGTTGTTACTGCAACAGGCTGTGAAGTTATTACAAAGTTCCCTGCTGAAGAGCTACTCGTTGCAGGACAGCGTTACTTCACTACAGGTGGATTCCTCAACACAACTCGTGACTCACAATCTCATTTCAATACTTCCACCTTCAATAACATCGGCAACGGTGGGAAGTAGTGGATCTTGGAAATGGCTACGGGCATCTAACTTATTCCACTCTCGTACACCCGGGTGATACTTGGGCTGAGATGAAGAATTCACTCCAGACTTATCTGCCTGGAGTAAAGGCCAAATTCTCACCCGATAAGCCCATGGGCGTTTCACTTCGCCTATCGGGTTCTACTGTTGAAACTTTGCTTGCCGATCCTTCAGAGCGAACCTGGCTCAAAGAATTTCTCATCAAAGAGAATTTGTATGTCTTTACTGTCAATGCTTTTCCATATGGTCCGTTTAAGAATCAGATTGTTAAAGCTGAGGTCTACGAGCCAGATTGGACAACCGAAACTCGCACAAAGTACACAATGAATATTGCGGACATTCTTGCTGAGGTCACTGGCGAAGATGTAGAGCCGACTATTCAGACAGCGCCACTTGCATACCGTCCTAAGGTAACTAGTGCGGAATATGAAGATTCATTCAACCAAAATATCTACCGCGTTATTGCTCACCTAATGAACCTTGAAATTCGTACAGGTCGTCGCGTAAAGCTTGCAGTCGAACCAGAGCCATATTGTTTCCTTGAAACAATTCCTGAGACAGTTGATTGGTTTAACGCAAAGATTTACACACTTGATGCTGCCAAGGCGATCTCAAAGCTTTCTGGCCAACCTCTGAGTGAATGCTTCGGTGCGACTCGTCGCTACCTTGGAATCGTTCTTGATATCTGCCATCAAAGCGTTGAATTTGAAAACATCGCCGATGACATCCACGCGCTAAACAATGCGTGCATTCCTATTTTCAAGCTGCAAGAAGCTGCTGCGTTGCAGGTTGGAGTTGTTACTCCTGAGATTGTGGAAGAGCTCAAGAAGTACACCGGAACCATCTACCTAAGCCAAACAACTCAACTCAAAGATGGCGTACTTAAGCGTTTCCTCAATCTTGAAGATGCAATTGAAGAATATGAAAAAGATCCATCAGGAACTCGTGAATGGCGAACGCATTTTCACGTGCCTGTCTTCTTGAAGGACCTTGGACCATTCCAGACAACTCGTGGTGGAATTGATGCCGCTCTTAAAGAACATGCGAAGAACCCTCTTTCTAATCACTTAGAGATTGAGACCTACACATGGGATGTATTGCCAGAGCACCTCAAAACTGGCGACATTTCTGAGTACGTTATTCGCGAACTTGAATACGTTCGCGATGAACTCGGTCGCCAGATTGAAGCTCTTTAATTTTTTAAAGAAGTTACTTCTTCTTCCAGTCCGCTGCACCTGAATCAAATGTTGTGTAGGTGTATGGGTTCTCGTTGAGTTTTGTCTCTGGAACCTCTGGATACATTCCTGCATCCCATACATCCTTGCCCATTGTTGATTGCAAGTATTCAACAGTCTCTGTTACTGCCTTCTTAGCAGCTGCAAGCTTTGAATCTACAAGCTTGTGGTTCTGCTTCACAATCTTGCCGTCGACAACAACGGTGTGAACATCTCCGCGTTGTGCCTGCATAACGATGTGGCCATAAGGATTGAGAATTGGGAACATCACTGGTGAATCATCGTTCTTAACAAGAACAACGTCTCCGCGCTTTCCAACTTCGAGTGATCCAATCTTGCTATCCATCTTGAGCGCGCGGCTTCCACCGCGAGTTGCCCAATCAACAGCCTCTTCACAACGCATATGGAGCGCTGAAACAGTCTCTTTCTTGGCGTGCGCCTCAAGGTGCTCGCGAGAGCGATCTGCGCCTACTGTTGTGCGCATAGCCGAGAACAAATCTCCGCTCCACCAAACGCTTGTATCCATCGAGAGAGAAACCTGGATATCGTGTTGGCGTAGCTTCCATGTTGGGGGATATCCCTGACCAGCACTTTGCTCGCTCTCAGTTGAAACAGAAACGTTTCCACCGGTTGCCGCGATACGGTTGTAAGAATCATCGCTCAGGGTTGCAGCGTGAACATAAACAGTATTTTCATTCATAAAGCCGTTTTCATACATCAAACGAATTCCATCATCGTTTGTTGCTCCCCATACACCGGCGTGCGTTGTAACTGCTACGCCAAGATCGCGTGCAACTTCAAAGGCAGCCTTTTCAGGAAATGTTGGATCTCCAGGAATATCAAATGCCATCTGGAATCCGAGCATGTCACCCTTGCCATCGATACGGCGTTTGATGAAATCGCGGAATTCTGGCTTTGCTGACCATTCCCATGGTCCAGCTTGAATATTCCCATAAGCGAGTACAAAGCGTCCTGGTACTGCTTCTAGAGCATCAACAGCAGCATCCGCGTGCTCAATTGTCTGTAAACCGTGAGACCAGTCGACAACAGTTGTGACACCAGCATCGATTGCTTCTACTGCGGCGAGAAGGTTTCCGGCGTACACATCTTGTGGGCGGAAAGACTTTCCGTGTGAGAGGTAGTACCAAACGAAATATTGAGAAAGCGTCCAATCTGCTCCATATCCGCGCATCGCGGTCTGCCACATGTGGCGGTGTGTATCGATCATGCCCGGCATGATGATTCCACCGGATGCATCAATTATTTGCGCATCGGCTGGGCCTTGAATGTTATGTCCTACTTCTTTAATGACACCATCAATGATTAAAACATCGGCATCACGTAGCAACGTATGCGAGTTGTCCATGGTGAGGACGATTCCGTTTTTGAAAAGTACTGGTCGATTCGTAGCGCTCATTTCATCCTCTTCATTAGAAAATAAGGGGTGGACAGTGGCGATTAGTATCCGCCCGGCTCTAGCCTCTGTCAAGGGTCACTTCATTAATTGTTAAGTAACACTTCCGTTACCTGCCTCTTTGGGTTAGTCTGCGGCGAGCATTCAGAAAGAGCATTCCACAAGAACGATTGAAAGGTGCCGGCTATGACTACAGAGACCAAAAAGAGAGCGATTGTCCTCGGGGGAACTCAGGGCATCGGTAAAGAGGTTGTTAAGTTCTTGGCAGCGCGCGGTGAAGATGTAATTCTGACCGGCCGCACCCCAGAAAGCACTGCTGCGGCAGTAGCCGAAATTAACGCGACTGGATTAAGCGTCTCCGGAATCGCCCTTGATTTGTCGGAACCAAAAACAATTGCAGCAGCCCTTAAAGATATTCCATCTATTGATCACATTGTCATCAGCGCTATCGAGCGCGATGCCAACCAATTAAAAAGCTATGACATTGATCGCGCACTTCGTTTAGTCACACTTAAACTTGTTGGATACACCGAAGTTGTTCACCAACTTTCAAATCGCATCACCCCCGAAGGCTCTGTTGTTTTGTTCGGTGGACTTGCCATGGAACGCCCTTATCCAGGAAGCACAACTGTTTCTACCGTCAATGGTGGAGTCACTGGCCTCGTCCGTTCAATGGCTATAGAACTCGCACCTACGCGTGTAAATGCGCTGCATCCAGGCATTATTGGAGACAGTCCGTATTGGGCCGATAAAGATAATTCTCGCGTTGTCGAGCGCACGCCATTGGGTCGACTAGTAACTATGCAAGAAATTGTCGGCGCAACTGCATTTCTTTTGGACAACCACGGCATTAACGGAATAAATCTCGCCGTTGATGGCGGCTGGCTCATTAAATAAATTTCCACTAACCGGGGACTAGAAAAGATAGGAAAAATAATGTATTTCATCACTCGAATTGATAAGTCCAAAGCAATTGCGCCCGAGGTTTTTGCAGGCCATTCAACAGGATTTACACGCCAGGAATTGGTCGATCGCACCGTTGGATCACCGCATACAGATTTGTCTGCAAGTTGGATTGAACCAAATGGATCTATCGATGCTGTTCTACACTCATATGAATTCAGCATGTATGTCTTGAGTGGTGAAGTCACTATTTACATGATGGGTGAAAAAGTAACTCTCAAAGCAGACCACTGTGTTTTGGTTCCAATTGGAACAACGTATTCGTTGAAGGCTGGGCAGGAAGGTGTTCATTGGCTCCAATGCAGCGCGCCTGGTTCAGTAGAGCGCCCTCGTCGCAAAGATACATATTTCACCGGAGAAACTCTTGAATCTGGTTCTGGAGTAGAACTTGATCTTCGCGATCCACGAAATCAACGAGCATTTAAATTTGACCCTGCATCAATGAATCTCAACAACCTTGCTGTCGGCTCAAAGGTTTCAGATCCAACTGTCTCTGCAAGTATGGCCACCGCCCTTCTTGCATATAGCGGTATTGGCGTGCGCATGTTGGTTGATCAACGCGTTCACGCAAAATTGCACACCATGTTTATCGTGGATTACCAACCAACTGCAATTGCTCATCCACACGATCATCCATTTGAAGAGACCTACACATTCACACATGGGGAAACGATTGGTTTGATTGAGGGCAAGGAATACACATTCGTGCCGGGAGATGTCTTGTGGTGCGGGGTTGGCTCAGACCACGGATTCCAGAACAAAACCGATGGCTTGGTCCGCTGGATTGAGACGCAGTCCCCCCAGCCGCCGATCCAGCATTCCTACCGCTTTATGCGTGATTGGGAGTATTTGGACCAAAAGCTCGGCGAGGGCCATTCTCACTAAATCTGCTCTCACTTAACAGTTTTATAACAATGTTCAGTATTGCTTGACAGTGAGCATGAGTTCGAGAAGTATTTCAGTTACGAATATTTGAGGGATTCGCCCTCATTCATTTCAAGGAGGAAAAGTGATCCAAAGTAAGAGCAGTTTACGACGCGGTGCTGTAGTGGGAATTTTAGCCCTTGCAGGATCACTCGTCTTGGGAACAACCGCATCACAGGCTGCGGCAAAGAAAATCAACATCGCCTATCTTTCATACGCTGTAGCTAACAGCTACGACGGTCCAATGCTTGCTGCTGCACGCGCTATCGCAGATGCAAACGGAGCAAGCGTTACTGTATTTGATGCTGGTAACGATCCAAAGGTTCAATACACACAGCTTCAGAACGTTATTAGCTCTGGCAAGTACCAGGGTGTAATCACACAGCCAATCTACGGAGCAGGTCTTGCACCACTCGTAGCAAAAGCTATTGCTGCAAAGATCAAGGTTGTAAACATTGACCAGATCTTGGGCGCTGACTACACAACTGATCAATCACAGGTTAAGGGACTTTCTGCAAACGTAGTCTTCTTCCCATCAAAGATTGGTACACAACTTGGACAGCAAGTTATTGCTGCATGTAAGTCAAAGATGATCACAGCTTGCAAAGTTGGATACATCTACAGCATCAAGGCTTCAACACTTGACGTTGCAATCAACAAGGGCTTCACAACTGCAATTGCAGGATCTGCAGCAACAGTTGTAGCTGAAGGTGAATCATTCTTCACACCAAGCGTTGCTCTAGGAGCTGTTCAGAACATGCTTCAAGCTCACCCAGATATCAATGTGATTGTTGCAGCAGATCAGGGAATTCAAGGCGCTGTACAGGCGCTTGATGGAGCAAAGCTCACTGGATCTGTTCTTCTTGTTGGATTCGGCGGAAGCGCAACTGCTGTTGCAGGCGTGAAGGCTGGAACATGGTTCTCTGACGTTGCTCAAGCACCTGCTTCAGAAGGCTCACTTGGAATGCAAGCACTTATCAAGGCCATCAAGACTGGCAAGGTAACTGGTGCTCTTAACCCTGTTGCAGCTCTTCCAGACAACGGAGTTATCACTAAGGCGAACGCAAGTAAGTTCACTGGTGAATGGCTTGGCTAATAAGCACTAAATGCTTATAAGTAAACGAGACTAAAGAAAGCGACTCCATCAAGACATGACGAAGCAAGTTGGCGACTTAACCGTCGTCGGTGTTTCGAAAAGTTTTGGTGGAGTTGCTGCTCTCACAAACGTTTCAATCACAATTAAACAAGGTGAAGTACACGCACTCGTCGGAGAAAATGGCGCGGGTAAATCAACTTTAGGAAAAATCATCTCAGGCTTGCTTGTTGCTGATACAGGCCACATTCAAATAGGCAACGAAACCGTTGCATTTAAATCCCCCCGTGAAGCACTCGCTCATGGAATTGTCACTATCGCCCAAGAGCTTGCAATCGTGCCGGGCCTGACTGTGGCAGAGAATGTATTACTCGGTGATGAACCAAAAAAGATTGGATTCATCAAGCGAAAGAAATTGCGTAAAGATTTCTCAGCCCTTGCGAAAAAAGTTGGCTTCGAGTTTTCACCAGATACCGTTGCGGGATCCCTCGGTGTTGCTGAGCAACAGAAAATTGAAATTTTACGTGCTCTTAGCCGAAATGCCTCCATCATTATTATGGATGAGCCAACCGCAGCGCTCTCTCGCCAAGAAGCAGAAGCGCTGCATAAAGTTATTCGCGATCTCTCACAATCGGGCACAACCGTCATTCTCGTTTCACATTTTCTTTCAGAAGTGCTTGAACTCTCTGACACTATTTCGGTTTTGCGTGATGGTCATCTTGTTAAATCAATGCCAGCTGCCGAATCAAACCAAGATGGCTTGATTGAATTAATGTTGGGACGCTCACTCGGAGCCATCTATCCAACAAAAATATTCCCGCATCACACAGCCCCAACAGTTCTCTTTGTTAATAATCTTTGCGCAGGTGGAGTTTCAAATGCATGGCTCTCTGTGCGCGCTGGTGAGATTCTTGGAATTGCTGGTCTTGTTGGATCAGGCCGCAGTGAACTTGCTCGGGCAATTTTCAAAGATTCAAAGATTCACTCAGGTTCCATTGAAATCAATGGCGTTCGTATTACTGGGAAGAATCCACTTGCCGCTCTCCAGCGCGGAATCTCACTTCTTCCTGAATCTCGCAAAGAACTAGGTCTACTCCTGGAGCGCAGCATCAAAGAAAATATTACGCTCTCAAGCCTTGGCCGATGGAGCAAGTTTGGCTTGGTTTCAAGGCGTCGAGAAAATCTTGTTGTAAGTAAAATTCTCGAAAAGGTATTAGTCAAATACTCAACTGTTCGCCAAAAAGTTTCACATCTTTCCGGTGGTAACCAACAAAAAATATTACTCGCCCGCACCCTCATGAGTAATCCTCGTGTTTTGATTGTTGATGAACCCACTCGCGGGGTAGATGTTGGGTCAAAGCGAGCCATTTATGACCTACTTACCGAACTTGCAGCCGATGGTCTTGCGATCATCGCTATTTCCAGTGATCTTGAAGAAGTACTTGGAATTGCCCACCGAGTGATTGTTATACGTGGTGGAAAAATCGTTTCTGAGCTTTCGGGACGCGCGATGACAGAACACGCAGTTTTAGAAGCAGCATTTACCGGAACCAAATAAAACAAATAGAACAAATAGAACAAATAGAACAAATAGAAGAGGAAAAGAAGAGAATGTCTACAGAGACCGCAAAAAGCTGGAACCGCTTTCTGCCCCAGGCGCTTCGATCGTGGAGTGACGCCGGAATTATCCTTCCGTTCGCCATATTGTTCATTACCTTGTCTATTACGAGTCAGCCATTTCTGCGCAAAACAAATCTTCTCAATATTTTGGATCAGCAATCTGCATTTTTGATTATTGCCGCAGCCGGTGCGCTTATTTTGGTTTCCGGGGCTATCGACCTTTCGGTTGGAGCAACTTATGCCCTCGCCGGTTGTGTTTCAGCACAATATGCAATTAAGCATTCAGTGCTCTCTGCGGTCATCGTTGGATTAGTACTTGGATTGCTCGTCGGAATTGTTAACGGAATAATTGTTGCAATATTCAAAATTAATTCACTTATTGCAACTCTTGCCATGTCGTTTGTAATTGGTGGCCTTGGCGCAAAAATTACAAAAGGCAATCTCATCATGCTTACTGAGAAGCCTTCCTACGGAAAGATTGCCCAGTCCACGTGGCTTGGCGTTTCCTCTTCCATTTGGTTGATGGTCGGTGTTGTTATCGTTCTTGGTTTATTGCTCACACGTACAACAACCGGTCGATACATGATTGCAGCGGGAGGGAACGCACAAGCAGCACGTCT
>Ga0136642_1000434_pt1 | contig 22463 bp, 26 predicted proteins | sample LowCatLa1302831Y_FD_115313 | JGI IMG/M metagenome (GOLD analysis project Ga0136642, IMG submission 115313) | Freshwater microbial communities from Lower Cathedral Lake, Yosemite National Park, California, USA - 13028-31Y | ecosystem: Environmental > Aquatic > Freshwater > Lake ... | reverse complement strand
TCATCCTAAGATGGCTGGTCTTAAAGAAATTACTTTTGAAACTAACGGTACTCAAAAGCTAACAGAAGAGTTTAAACATTATCTTGGCGAATGGACTGCTGAACAATGGGATAGAGAAATTACATTTAGTGTAAGTGCTAAACTTCCATGCAGTGGTGAGAAGTGGGAAGAAGCTATCCTTCCGGAAGTAGTATGCGAGTATGAAAAACGTGGTACAGCATATTTGAAATTTGTTATTGCTACAGAACAAGATTTTGCCGATGCTGAGTGTGCTATTGCGGCTTATCGCAAACAAGGATTTAAAGGACATGTATATTTAATGCCAGTAGGCGGTATTGAAAGTGTCTACGCATTAAACAATAAAAACGTGGCATTAATTGCAATGAAACACGGATTGCGCTACAGCGATCGTTTGCAAGTGCCACTATTTAAAAATGAGTGGGGAACCTAATGAATAAATGGATTAAAAAAATATTTGGCATCGATAAAATCGAAGCACAAGCAGAACGTTCAATGGCAATAGCCGAGGCTGCAACAGAGGCGGCCAAGCAAGCTACTGATGCGGCGACTCGTGCTAAAGAAGCAGAGGATCTTGCTAAACTAACACCAAAAGAACGTGCTACTAAAAAGAAAGAACCGTGGGTAGCAGTTCTAGACACACACGTTAATAGAGATAATCCTGCAAATGGATTTTTTGAACTTGACTGGAACGAGTATTTTGTTGTACAATTAAGAGAAGCAGGCTTTGGCTTCGATGGAGATACAGACGAGGTCGTTGTTGACCAGTGGTTCAAGACACTAGCACGTAATATGCTTAGTGAAGAAGGCATGGAAAATAATCGTAGTCAAGGTTTTATTAATGTTCAGAAATTGGACGCAACTAGATCGGAAATTGGATGACCTATATTATAGTCGATACTGCTAACACGTTCTTTCGTGCAAGGCATGTAGTGCAAGGCAGTGCCGAAATTAAACTTGGCATGGCTTTTCATATTACACTTAACAGTATCAAAAAGGCATGGAACGACTTTGGCGGTAGTCATGTAGTGTTCTGTCTCGAGGGTAGATCTTGGCGTAAGGACTTTTATGCTCCTTATAAACGCAATAGACAAGAAACTCGTAGCGCAATGACTGTTAAAGAACAAGAAGAAGATAAATTGTTCTGGGAAGCATTTGATCAATTTAAAGATTTTATTTCCGAAAAGACTAATTGTACAGTAATGCAACATCCGCAACTAGAAGCAGATGATTTAATTGCAGGTTGGATACAATCACACCCAGATGCAAAACACGTTATTATCTCGACAGACGGAGATTTTGCACAATTGGTAAGTCCTACTGTTAGCCAATATAATGGCGTAGGCGATTTACATATTACACACGAAGGAATCTTTGATGCTAAAGGTAAACCTGTTAAAGACAAAAAGACGGGCGAGCCTAAGCCTGCACAAGACCCTGAATGGATGCTGTTCGAAAAATGTATGCGAGGCGACACATCAGATAATGTATTTTCAGCTTATCCGGGAGTACGAACAAAAGGGACAAAGAATAAAGTTGGTCTCATGGAGGCGTTTCAAGATCGTAACTCTAAAGGATATTCTTGGAACAATCTCATGCTCCAACGTTGGGTAGACCATAACGGTGCCGAACATCGTGTAATGGAAGATTATCAACGTAATGTACAACTATGTGATCTTACCGCACAACCAGATGACATTAAAACTATCATTAAAGAAACTATCAAAACACATGCTGTATCAAAATCGGTAGATCAAGTTGGTATTCGTATGCTTAAATTCTGCAATACTTGGGATATGAAAAAGATTGCAGATAACATTCAGTCTTACGCAGAACCCTTCCAAGCAAAATATAAAGGAAATTGATATGAGTGTATATCTAATCAAACCTCTCGAAAAGAAAAGTGTTGTTTACCACGTAGAAATGTTCCGCGAAAATGCGGATGGTTCTATTAGCTGGGTCAATATCGATGAAACTTATCGATGGGGACAAGGTTTTATTGAATTGGATATGGATTGCAATCTTCCTTATAAGGACAGCGATCTTGCCTACTGCGATCCTCATGCAGGTTGGGGTGCAGAACTAGACGATAGCTGTGCTTGCTGGTTCGAATACAGTGATGATTTTACAGACGAACAAAAAGAAGCATTTGAATCATCTTATCACGAAGGCGGTGCGGCTTGGTTATTTGACGGTGAACATGATTGGCAGGAAGAACATTCGGCTATTCATGTATTAGCACCTTTTCAAGTTAGTTTAGTCGAAGATGACGGCACAATTATCGAAGAAAACGTTAAACTTAAAGATAGGCCCAATCCTACTACAAGTTGGCCTTTCAGCCCGGAATTTCCTAAACCCGATAGCGAAGGCGGAGAAAACGATTAATACAAGAGATAAATACGTATATTACTCCAACGCCTTCGGGGAAGAGTAATACTAGGAGAAATATATGTATGATACAGTTTGTATATACGAAACAACATGCCCAAACAAAACTAAGGGATGTAAGGAAAAAACTATGACAGAAATACACGCAAAGCCCATCGTCGATGGCAAATTTTGGATTGTGGAAAAAGACGGCAATAAAATCGCCACACTACACAAAAAAGAAAATAACAAATTTGTACTTAGTAGTACTAATGGCGAAGTTATGTTTAATAAAAAACAAGACTTAACTAAAGAATTTGGCAACGATTTCTTTTTAACCAGCACCAAAGTTAAAGTTACCCAAGCGGAACCTGATGAAGTACACGGTTTTCCAGCAATGTGTAAGCCTTATAACAGTATGTATGATGTAAGACGTAAATTGCCATTGTTTACAAAAAGTAATCAGAGTAAGAGTCTATACTGTGCAGGATATTATACGATTAAATTTGATAAAGGCTGGGTTAAGTCATTTTGTCCTAAATTGATTACTATCGAACGTTACGAAAGTAAAGGTCCATTTAAAACAGAGTTTGAGATGAAACAGGTACTTGCTAATGCAAAATCAAATTAACACATTACCAGTAACACAATTTACCCAACTGTTAAAAGCGGCTGAGTTATCTCGCCAAACTGAGCTTAAGATGCCTATTCAACAGGCCAGACTGCTTAGTTTGGCTCTTAATGACATGCTAGGCAAATTAAATCAAGATTACGAGAGCATGTTCAATGCTCTTAAACAAGCCAGCAATTCAGAAGTTGTCCAGATCTCAGTAGACGGCGGTGGGTTTTCTGACAAATAATTGATAAATATATGCGTACTTATCGTGAGATGCATATATGTCAAGACCAAAACCTAAAGTGTTATTAGAACACACAAATAAGAAAACTTACAAATCTGAGCAGGTTTTAGAGTCTGAAGCCATCTGGGCTGTCTTCTATAAAGCCGAGCCTTTTAACCTAAAAAGTTTCAGTAGTGTAACTAGCTACCCCGGACCAAAGTATAAAAAAACTAGCTTTAGCAATCCTGGTCACGCATTAAATCTAGCAAAAAAATTAAATTTAACTTTTGGTACCTCGGAGTTTGAAGTTTACAAACTTACCACCGGTACTGTAGTTAAATGATCTCAAAAGAATCATATACCAAAATATTTCTCCAACAATGGGAGAAGAGTGCGGACGATATTAACATAAAGTTATATCAACGTAAATGGTTTACTAATAATAGAACCAAAGAAGGCGGTGGGCTCAGACTTACCGACGATGGTTACATGTTTTTAACCAGCGAATTGGATTTGAGAGAGTATGAAATTCCATTCACAGCCGACATCGAACTAAGTCCACAAACTATTATATTTTTGGACAGGTATATTGACTGCCCATATTACCTTACTAACCAAAGTATTACTGTATTTTCGGAAAAGAAAAGTTTTGAGCTGTACTTGTTTTCGGACGACATCCGCAAATTTGGGCTGATTAAAGCCATGAAAAATAGACAGAATACCGACTAAACCCGTTGACACTACTGCGACTTGGTGTTATACTATTAAAACAGTAACAGCACTGAACCACTTAATTTTTTAACAGTAAGGAACGGAAATGGCAGAAATTAATAGTCGCACAGTTGGCCCTAAAGGTGCTAAAAAATCTTTGCGCAAAGCATTTAACAGCAAACGCCCAATCTTTATCTGGGGTCCCCCAGGTATTGGTAAATCAGACATTATCAAACAACTGGGCACTGAGCTTGATGCCCATGTCATTGACGTCCGTTTGAGTTTGTGGGAACCTACCGACATTAAAGGTATTCCATATTTTGACAGTAACACTGGTAAAATGGTTTGGGCTCCTCCAAGCGAATTGCCAGATGCCGAATTGGCAAAACAGCATAAGACTATTATCCTGTTTATGGATGAATTGAACAGTGCCGCACCTAGCGTACAAGCCGCGGCTTATCAGTTGATTTTGAATCGTAAGGTTGGTACTTACCAACTTCCAGATAACGTAGTAATGGTTGCCGCTGGTAATCGTGAAACAGACAAGGGTGTTACATTCCGTATGCCTAGTCCGCTGGCAAATCGTTTCGTTCACTTGGAAATGAAAGTTGATTGGGAAGACTGGTTTGACTGGGCTACTGAAAACAAGATCCATAAGGATGTTGTTGGTTTCCTTACTTTTGCCAAGAAAGAACTTTACGATTTTGATCCAAAGTCTAGTTCACGTGCGTTTGCTACTCCACGTAGCTGGTCTTTTGTTAGCGAATTGCTTACAGACGACGACACAGACGAAAATACCCTGACTGATTTGACTTGTGGTTCGATTGGTGAAGGTCTTGCTATTAAGTTTATGGCTCACCGTAAAATTGCCAGCAAGATGCCTAATCCTACAGACATTTTGAGCGGCAAAGTTAAAAAGATGGATTCCAAAGAAATTTCAGCAATGTATTCTTTGACTATCTCTTTGTGCTATGAATTGAAAGATGCAAGCGAAAAGAATGCTAAAAATTGGAATGATCAAGTAAACAACTTTTTCGAATTTATGATGAATAACTTCGAAACAGAATTGGTTATTATGGGTACTAAATTGGCATTGTCTAGTTACAAATTGCCGTTGGATCCGGACGAAATCAAATGTTTTGATGCGTTCCACGCTAAATTTGGCAAGTACATTAGCGCCGCTACCGAAAAAGACGATCGTCGTAAATAATTCGGTTTAGCACCATTTGACACCTCCTTCGGGAGGTGTTATACTATATACATAGTAACAATTCAGGAGCAAGAATGTCACAAGTAGATCCGATTATCGATAAAATTATTGTAGCCCGTGTAGGACTATTGTTGCGCCATCCGTTTTTTGGCAACATGGCAACACGTTTAAAAATTCAAGAAGCAGAAGAATGGTGTAATACTGCGGCTACCGACGGCCGTTCAATCTATTTTAACCGCAAATTTTTTGAACCACTTAGCACTAAACAAATTGAATTTGTTATTGCACACGAAATCCTGCACAATGTGTTTGATCACATGACACGTCGAGAAGGTCGTGACCCTGCAATTTTTAATATTGCATGTGATTATACAGTAAACGGACAAATTGTACGTGATGGTATCGGTGATCACAATATTAACGGTATTAAGATTTTCCATGATGCCAAATACTACGGCATGGGTGCAGAAGAAATTTACGATAAAATCTTTGACGAAATGGATGAGCAACAACTTAATCAGTTGGGGCAGTTATTGGATGATCACATCGATTGGGGTAAAGAAGGTAAAGATGGTCGTCCACAGTACAGCAAAGACGAATTGAAAAAGATTCGAGATGAAATCCGTGAAGCAACTATTCAAGCCGCTAATGCCGCAGGTACAGGTAATACCCCTGCAAGTGTACAACGGATGATTAAAGAATTTACAGAACCTAAAATGAATTGGCGTGAAATTTTGCGTCAACAAATTCAAAGTGTGATCCGTAGCGATTTTACATTTATGCGTCCTAATCGTAAAGGCTGGCACATGAGTGCTATCTTGCCAGGTACTAATGTCGAGGAAACAATTGATATATGTGTTAGTATTGACATGTCTGGTAGTATTAGCGATGCACAAGCAAAAGACTTCCTAAGTGAAATCAAAGGCATTATGGAAGAATACCGAGAATTCAATATTAAAATTTGGTGTTTTGATACTAAGGTATACAATGAACAATCGTTTGATGGTTATAATATTGAAGAATTTGATGAATATGAACCGATGGGCGGTGGCGGTACTGACTTCGATGCCAATTGGAACTACATGAAAGAACATGATATTGTTCCTAAAAAGTTTATTATGTTTACAGACGGTTATCCTTGGGATAGCTGGGGGGATCCAGACTACTGCGATACAGTATTCGTAATCCACGGCAATGATAAAATTGTTCCACCTTTTGGTGAGGTAGCTTACTACGAAGCATTGAAAGAAACTGCATAATGGCGATTAAAAACGGCAAGCCCAATCCTTTAAATTATTTCAACTTACGGAGGGTTGAGTTTGCCGCGCCGCATTTTAAGTATGATAGCATCAATGATTTTAAACCAAATATAGCACGTAATTTAGATCTCTGGATCAGAGACAATCTAAACGGCCGTTACTACATTGGCCAGGATCTAACACTAGATCATAACAATAGCATTATATACATAACACGCATAGGATTCGAGCAAGAAAAAGAACTCAGTTTCTTCAAGATTGCCTATCCACAAAAATAATTGAGATAATTAAGTGTGTAGTTTAATAAGGAGATATCATGACTGATACAACAACACAAGTAGAAGAACAACAACCACAAACCGAACAGCAAGGTGCAGATTTAAGTATTCAAGATTTGAGTGCTATGAAGTCTATTATCGATGTTGTAAGCGCCCGTGGTGCTTTTAAGCCAGCTGAAATGATGATGGTTGGACAAGTTTATAATAAACTAAGTGCGTTTCTAGATGCAGTAACTAAGCAAGCAGAAGCACAGAAAACATCAGAAACACAAACGAACCAAGGAGCCTAATATGGCCGATCTAAAACATATTGGTAGAGTTAAAGCTACCAACAAGAAATGTATTATAGTATTTCGTACATTACCCGGTGATGCATTTAATTGTTTAATTGCACCTACCGAGAATTTACCAGATTCATATCACGATGCGTTAATTAATTTAGTTGAGAGTCCTAGTGGTCAAAATGCCAGTGAGTTTGGTGAAATAATGGCTCGCAGTCAATTCCCAGACGGAAGTGTTATGCTAGCCGCGTTGCATACACAACAACGTTTGATTAAAGTTTCAACAGATCAAATTGTAGTAACACCGAACGGCGTTATGAATTTACCATTGTCTGAACTTAATCAAATTATTGCAGAACAAATGGGAACTACTGTAGATGCGTTAGCATTAAAATCTGCCATTGCACAAGATCCAAAACCAGCTAATCCAAATACTACTATTCAAGAAATTGCGACTGTTGCAGAAGTTCCTGCATCAACTCCAACTTCATTTGATAGTCCAGAAGCCGAAGCTAAGTTTTATCGTAGCCAAGCCGATAAGTTAAGCAAAGAAGCTGCCGAAATGCGCCGTAAAGCAGAAACTATATCGCCGACCAAAAAATTAAAGTGACATCCACGGGAAAACCTCTTCCCAAAGAAGTTATCGATTGCTGGCCCGAAGTATTTTCGGAAATACAATTAAATGTGTTGCCGTTAAAATACCTAAATACAGTCTTGATTAATTTTAAAGACGGCAAAACATGGGAAGTTAAAATTACTGCCGAAGCTAAAAAAGATGGATGGACTGTCTTTGAAAAACAACTTAGCGAGCTTGTAAAAAACTACGAAGATTCTATCGACAATGTGGACTTCAAGTTAGATACTACTCGTGTACGCAAAGATATTGAAAAAGCTAGTAGCCAATTTTTAAAAAGAAAGAAGTTATAAATAATGCATGTTCGATTACTCAGTTATAGTCAACCCACACAAGAATTCGCAGATCTTGGCATCCAAAATGCACAGGAACTCATTGCGTATTGCGCCCGTGTCAGCAATCCCTCCAATCAACTCAACACAGACACATCAGAAAAACTCATCCAATACTTGGTCAAACACCAACACTGGAGCCCACTTGAAATGGTCTCCGCCTGTATCGAAATTACCACAACAAGAGATATTGCACGACAGATCCTTAGACATCGTAGCTTCAGCTTTCAAGAATTCAGTCAGCGATATGCTGACCCTACTAAAGACCTGTCGTTTGTACTGCGAGAAGCACGACTCCAAGATACAACTAACAGACAAAACAGTATCACAACAGATGATAAAATGCTATCAATCGAATGGGAACGTGCTCAGAAAAGAGTTATATACGCCGCACAAAGAGAATACGAGTGGGCTATCGCTAATGGTATAGCTAAAGAGCAAGCTCGTGCTGTATTACCGGAAGGGCTTATCGAAAGTCGTTTATATATGAATGGTACACTACGTAGCTGGATTCATTTTATCGAATTGCGTAGTGCTAATGGTACTCAGAAAGAACACCAATTAGTTGCTATTGAATGTGCAAAAGTTATTGCTAAGATCTTTCCGCTTGCCGATCAACTTGTTGCAGGGTAAATTGTTTTAACAACCAATCAAAATCATTGATTTTCTCAAGTGCCTCTAAGTTAGAGGCATTTTTTTCCCCGTAACTTTTACCAGCAAGTGCCCCGGCAATGGCAAAAATACCGTATTCTCTATCGTCACCCGAACTACACCATGTAATTAATCTTTGTAAAGTTTCTACATCGTCCTGACGATCAATAGCGTTACTAGATAGTTTAACACACTCTCTAAAAGCACTACGCCAAGTAGTAAATGGATCGGTATTAAACCGTGTAATATTACTTACCTCTGGCATAGCTTTAAACAAATTACTGATGCTGGTTGTCATATCAACGTTTGCAGTCATCATGTTCATTGTTAATTTTTTTGGTAATAGTTTAACTCCGCCGTAGCCATATTCTAAATCGTTTATAGGATTAATACTACGCCAAACATGGACATGATCTACTTCATTATTAGGAACTTGATAACTAAAATCAAACGAATCTAATACTTCGGCATCCCCGTCTACTACCCAAAACATTTTAGTCATTGCTTTTTTAGCGGCCGCTATATGTGCATTATGTATACCATCTATACCATGTACACGTTTTAATGTAGGATTGCTAAATCTAGCTTGTAATCTAGCAAAATTTGCATCTGCATTTGGTTCATTATAGCTAATAAAAATTATATCGTACATTATCGTTTCCTAATAATCCGGGGAGTATTTGCGTATACAGTTTTAAAAAATTGACTACCTGCTTGATCTAAATTGGCTATTTCCAATTTACATTTTTCTTTAAGCTCTTGTCCTAAGAAATTTATGTATTTTGTTACTTCATCAGGTTCTGCCAATGCATGGGTAGTTTCCCACATAGTAGTAAGATAATCAAAATCACGTACATTTGCATAGTCCCAGTCTGTACAATTAGTTTTCCAGCAACCTTCTCTTGCGCCTAATATACTCCATATACCATTTTTAACATCGGCCCCTACACTAGACCATATCAATAATCTATGATAATTTTGCCACCATATAGTGCGTAGGCTTTCAGCTTTGGTGCCTTGATCCAGTGACATTTTTACGCCTTCGCGAAAACCCGCTCTCCATGCTTGGAAAGGAGTTTCGTTAGTGAAGCTTTCACTGTAGTTTTCATTAAATTGATAATACTTATTATCAAAACAAAACTCAACTAGACCTTTTTTATCTTCCGGATCACTATTTTCATGTGTGCGCATTTCATTAACAAATTTCCGTGTCCACATTTTTAAACCGCCATTACCATACTCTAAGTTGTTTACATGAACTTTTCCGCACCAGGAAAATACATGCTCGGATGTTAGACCCAATGCATCTATATCCACATCAACTTCGAGGAATTTTGGATCAATAATATTGTCTGCATCCACAGTAACAAAGTATTCCGTTTCACTTAATGCGGCACAGGCTTTATGCGCGGCGTCGCTGCCTTTAACTCCATGCACACGTTTGGCCCACGGGGCTTTGCTTAATAAATCGGCATAATTCTTTTCAGCATTTGGTTCATCATAGCTGAGAAAAATAATGTCCTGTTCTATAATTTTAATTTTTTCCATAATTGATTGTCATTCCGTACGATTCGAAAAACGGCAATGTAAACATTGCAATTTCAGTTATGTTGCTTTCCTCAAGTGTAGTAAATTCTACAACAACTGATTCAGTAGTTACTAAATCTTTAATTTTTATTTCAATACTACGAATTAAAAAATTAATATTATTTTCTTTAATTACAAAAAAGTTTATTTTACTATTTAGGCTTTTACTACGAGGATTATTTAAAAAATCTTTATTAATTGTAAACACCCATTTGTTAGTATGCCAAGTAACTTGTAGTATTGCAGTATTATCTTCAACTATCCTTATATACTCTACGATGTTGCTTTTAAACACCACAGGACTTTCTTTTTTGTTTACGAATTTTATAGCATCTTCTTCATCAAATTCTAATCTAAAAAATATAAAATTATCTTTACCTATTAAAAACCTTTCAACTGTGCTAAAGTCAACTTCAACTGTTTCGTATGGCAGGCTTGACAGTTCATTGGTTATTGAAACAATATCACCGGTATCCTTATCGTAATAAATTCTATATTGATCAATAAAACTACGATTATAGAATTTAGCATATTCATCATTTGGCATGTATTCATCTTTCATTGATAATTGCCTTTAATTTAGATATGATATGATTATCGGAAACAAAATCTTTTTCTACATAATGAAACAGATGATATTGTTTAATATTACCAACCATTAGTTCACCGTGCTTTGTATAGATATGAGGAATGGTTTCTGTCCATTTGATTGGTATTGGATTCCAATCTTGTACTCCTGGTTTCATATGTACAAACCTTAACGGGCTACAATTATCAGCTGACGAATTATATCCAGTCATTTCCAATGCAATAGCACTGGCTAAATCCATACTGAGCCAATCTTGATAATGTTCTGGTGCAAATTTTCCATAACACCATGCCCAGTTATTAACTACAAATTCTAATGTTTTATAAAAATATTCTGCTGTTTCACTTTTTCTAAAATAGTGTAAAGCATGGTGTGTGTTAGGCAATTGATTAACTGTAAAGGTTTTTCTATACACACTATCATTAATAATATCACCTTTATAATTTAGTGTTTTTGAACAAAATAATAAATCATGATCTTGTGCATACCACCACCAGTCTCCGATGTCTTTTAACATTAGCATATCTGCATCTAGCACTATTGTTTCATCGTACGGAGTAACGTGATAAAGTTTCCAACGGTGCTCGGCTGACAAGTCTCCCCCCGCAACTTTATACCACGGGATTGGAATAATTTGATCAAATACTTGTTTATATTCATCATTTAATAGATCATTAGTAACTATAGAGATATCAGTAACTTCTGACTGTGTAGCCTTAATACTCAGAGCAAGAGCGTATGCTTGTTTTACATAATCGATATTGTTTTTATTTTCTGCAAATAATAAAAATCCTTTAGACACCATAACCCCCATCGATAAATCGTGTAAGGCTTTGCTTGTTCATAACATGTACGTCTAAATTGTTTGTAGATACTAGTGTGTATTCGCCTGGATAATATTGTTTTTCTACTAAGAATTTCATAACGCTATCCTTCATACTAACAAATATGTCTCTGTCTAACACAAAGTTCATTTTACCAGGAAGCTCCCACCCAAAATCTCCTTCAGTTAAACCATTCATGACGTGTATAGCAATACTAAATGCAAAATCGTTTCTAAATAACGGGCTATCTATTTTATAAACAACCCTAAAATATTCCCAATTTGTTTTAATATATTCTATCAAATTAAAAAACGATTCGGTACTTGCCGTCTTTTCAAAAATAAAAACAGTACCCCAATAAAAAGGAATACTGTGCTGATTTATACGATCATAGGCATTTGAGCGCCATCCTGATAAATCAAAGTTTTTACGGTATATTTGAAATTCATAATCGTTTTTAAGAGCTTTGGCCAGTGTATTGGAGTTGATAATAAAATCACTGTCAATAACTAATGTACGATCGTATGGAGTAATTGCATACACGTGATTCCTAGTTAAGTTTTTCCACTCGGCCGTACTGAATGCCAGTGTACCGTCGTAGAATTTTTTCTGTTGATTATTATTACCAGATATAGGAATTATTTGGTCAAAAACTTCATTATGCTCGGGATAAAAACTTAGATAATCTATACTATCGGTAGCAAGACTAACTGGAATATTTAAAAATTGTTTAACACGTTTGGCGGCAAACAATGCTAATTTTACATAGTCTACACCAATAGTATTTTGAGCAAATATTATGCAACCTATTGTCATAGATCCACTAGGTCTTTTACATTACGTTTACGTTTTATTTCTGCAAATTTAGTATGATATTCGTTTACTGCTTCAAAATATACGCTGACAATATTATCTAAAAAATCCTGAACATCTTTAATAATTACAGGTTGATTGTTTGAATCAACAAATACAATGTCTTCTGTATGTCCTAAATCTGTTAAATTTTTAGCAAAATTGATTAGGTTGTAATCAACATTAAATGTTGCACCGTTGATATAGTATACTAATTTTTGAGTATACTCTTCTAAAATGATTCTACGTTGATTTGATAAGGTAGCCATGTAATTGGCTACTGCAAATGCTTTTTCAATTTTCTCGTCCATAATAACCTCAGCTGAATGCTTATAATATACTCTTATAGTTATCAAGTCAATCGATTAGAAAAATTATTTATGGCCCCCAGACAACAATAACCATACCAGATCCACCGCTGCCGCCTGTATAACCAGTTATGGCTGCGTCAGTACTAGTAGTTCCATGAGGAGTGGCTGGACTAGCATCGCCACCGCCGCCACCAGAACCTGTATTTGGAGAGCCATTTAACCCATTTCCTGGCCAAGGATTTGCTGTACCGGCGCCACGGCCATAGCCAGCGGCACCGCCTGTTGTTGTGCCGCCATAGCCGCCGCCGCCCCATTGTACATTCCAATTATCATATCTTCCAGATAAAGAAAGATTACTAGATAAACCGCCCGATTCACTAGTTGAAACAGCTCCGCCTGCACCTCCGCCGCCGCCACCATAAAACCCCCATATTGTGCCTGCTGTACCAGTAGTTCCGGCGCTGCCAGGATTACCAGATCCTGAACCACCTCCAGTACCACCCGACAAACCGCTACCATTAGTGCCAGGATTACCGCCAACTGCTTGGAAACTACCAAATTGTGTTGTTCCGCCGGTAGCACCTTGTGCGCCGCCATTGCCTAGAGCAACACTGATACGTTGACCCGGGCTGACTGATTGTATCAGTGAACTTCGAACTTGGGCGCCGCCGCCGCCGCCGCCAGCACGGTTGCCGCCACCACCGCCGCCACCAACCATATAGATACCTAATGTATATATACCTGTAGGAACAGTAAAAATTCCATTACTGTATTGAGCTGTACCGGAACCATAGCTACTATTTTGTCCAGTAATTAATACTTCTCCTGCTGGAGTAATAGATGTGTCGTTAACATTAATACTAACCGCGGCTAAACCATTATTTAATGTGATGGTCATAGTTGTTTGGCCGTCAGTATATAAATCGTTAATTATGGTAAAACCTAAAGAGGCAGCGCCGCCTGAAACTGTAAAATAACTAGCAGTAGAAGTATATCTGGTTACGCCGTCTGGGGTAGCTCCAAAACCAGAAACTGTATAATATAAAACTGCTCCTTCGTTGACATTCTGTGTTTGTAATAGAACTGTAAACGTATCGCCCTCACTTACATAATACGAACTAGAACTTAATCCGTATAGTGCAGGTGCGCCCGACATAGTTTGTAAATCTCCTGCAAAGGTAATACCCGGAGGATTAAGGCTGACATAACTACCACTCGCACGGCGCATGCCAATATATTGTGTTAAAATTCCATCAATATATTCATCACCTGCATAAAAAACAGGTGTTCCGCTACTAACTCCTGCATCGTCGTTGTATTGACATTGTAAGTACATATAACGGCCAGAGCCATCTAAATATGCACGAACTTTAAAACTGTTTGATGCATACGCACCGCTTGGGGGTGTTTCTGTAAAAAGTGTCTGAGCACTAGTTGTAAGTTGGAAAAATCCTATATTAGTAGGAGTACTGGTATATCCTGAAGAAACTAAACCACCGCTAGTGGTAGTTGTATTGGAACCGATAATAATAGTTCCCATTGCCCCAAACATTCCACTCCATGTATTATCTTTTGTAGAACTTTTTGAACCAAACGATCCTGTTAATGTACAAGCAACTGTAAGATATCCACCAGCATTAAAAAATGCGCGAGCGCCGGACGGGCTTCCAAAATCTATAGTTGCAGTACTTTGTATATTTCCGTTCCAAACTGTTGCTCGAGCAGTAGTTCCTATGTTGGCTGTTGCTGTTTGATTTGCACCAACTGAATTAGCGTTGGCTAATACTAATTGTGCAAAATCGTAATAATTTTTTCTAAATGCTTCTGAAATAATATTAGATGTAGTAGGAATTAATAAAGAATTTCCAGCATTAACATCGCCTGTTTGATGAACTCGTGCTTTAATCAAATCCGAAGCTAAATTAGACCAATTGTTTTGATAAATTCGTGCATCACCACTTCCGGATAATGGAACTTGTACGCTTGCAACTGCTTGGTTATATCCAAAAGTTGGAGCGGCATCTGTCGGTGCTCCTAGTACTTTTGATGCAATGGTTTGTATTGTATTAAAGTCGCCGGCTGTGTTGGCAGTAATTATATTGCCTACTCCTGGGCCACTTTGTCCATATCCGACTAACGTCGCAGTTCCAGTGCCGCCAGAAAAACCTTGCGCTGTCCCGTATATGCTAGCACTTAAAGTTATTGTGGTAGGAGTTAATGCAATGATCCAATATGTAGTTCCAGTTTGGAGTCCTCCAAACGTTGTGCCTGTAAATCTTACAGATTCAGTCACAGCAAAGCCAGTAGTTGAATCTACTGTAACTATTCCGCCTGTTGTAATTGCACTAGCTATTGCCACGCTTATTCCTTATACCTATAATATAGTTAGCTTAGATTTAGTTTACTAAGATAATTATTGAATTAATGTTGTGCTAACGAGCGGAATAGGTGTTGAAACGTTACTTCCGCTAGCATAAGTTGTTGAAAATGCTACTGCCAAAGATCCATCTACGTTTTCGTCAACATTTCCAGCCGCATCATCTTGGAAGCGAACAGTAATCAATAATTGTGTAGCCGATATATCTGTACTAGCATACACAGTCAATGCATTTGAACTGTATGCTCCGCTAGGTGCATTTTTTTGAAAGATTAGGCGAGGTGCAGTAGTTAGTTCAAACCAACCAACTGTACTTACTATACTCGGGTTGCTAGAAGAACTATCAAAACCAGAACCGCCTACACTAGTGTTATCTTGAGTAGTATCGTTAGCTCTAAAAATAATTTTACCAATTTGTTGAAACATTGTTTGCCATGTTTGATCTTTAATAGTAGACCCTGCACTAAATGTTCCCGTTAATGTTGGAGCAATTTCAATCTGACTACCTGCGTTAAAAAATGCACGGGCCGCATCCGTTGTTGCTACGCTGTTAGAATCTTTAAATGTAAAAGTAGCAGTAGTCTGAATATCACCATTCCAATTAGTGTTTCTAGTTACAGTTGTTAACGACTGAGTAGCTAACTGGCTAGCCGCAACCGTTTTTATACCAGTAGCAAGACTAATAGTATAACTTGCACTAGATGTTACTTGTGTTGCATCTTGCCCAAGAGTTATGCTTACTCCTTGCACAACGCTTACAATAGTTGCTCCAGCAATTCCTGGCCCTGTTATAGTTCCGCCTACCATTATAACTGCCGCAGTATAGCAAGTTACTACTCGAGGAGTACTAAGAGAAGTCACAGAAGCTGTTACTGCTGAAATCGTAGGATTGTATGCAGTTATGTACAGTCCTTGAGCATAAGACAAATATCTTGACATTAAATTATATGTTAGTACACTAGCTATGTGAGTTTTTCCATTGATTGGATCATATGTTCCAGGATTACTAACATAACCCAATGTTACACTAGTAGTTGTACTTGCTGTGGATATAAATGTACCATTATAACTTGTATTTGCACTACCAGTAATTTTGTAACTTGCGCCAATACTTGGTGCTATGTCTTGAATGGGTATGTTAAATGTTACTAGATATAAACCAGCACTCAATGTAGGCGCTGTAGTACTACTGACTGTTATAGGATTTAAATTTCCAGGAACTGGTAAAGTAACAGTTGTAGGAGCTGTACCAGTTTGATGCGTTCCTATCTTGGCTAAATCTGTCCTTAAATTAACCCAGTCAAGTAATTTAACCTTGGCTTTAACTGCAACCTGATTACTAGTAATAGTTTGGTTATATCCGTATTGTCCAATACCTGGACCTAGTATAGTATTAACTAAATTCCAAATAACATTGTAATCGGATGCTAATATTTTTGAGCCTGCGCCTGCCATGTTTTATCCTTATAAGACCAGTGCTTCAATGACTACTACGCCAACATTTTCAGTTGTTTCTAACGCAATGGCAAAATAATCACTGTTAGTTCCATAAGATGCTTGGGCTGTTCCGTTAGGGCCGGCAACTAATTTTTGACCTTTCTTTACTTGACCTGTGACTTTTACAGGAACACGACCTTTTAGTGCAACATAAACGCCGCCTTCAAGACCACTGTTCATCATGTATGCTGGATTTCCAGACACTGGCCCAACTGCACAACATCCAACTTCACAAGCTGTTACTTCTTTATCACCGCCGATCATTAAAACTGTACCTACTTCGTATTCGGCATCAGCTAGATATTTTTCTGCTAAGTCAGCATAGTCTGCTGAACTTGCAATACCTTGGAATATGTTTGCAAATATATCGGCATTGTTATCACGGACTGCAACTGTGTTTGGAACAGTGCCGGTATTACCTGTGCGATACCCGTTACTAACACTTTCTAATAAACTGCTGGCCTGACTAGCGGTACCAGAAAAGTTAGTAGCATAAATTGTATTATACTGGCGTGTTGAACTACCAATAGTAGCAATGTTTGCCATGTTGATGTCAGGGATAATTGCAGTGCCAGATATTGTTAACGGACTTACTTGAGCACTGTTAACAGTAACTTGGAATACTAATGTATTTCCCTGTTGATTTGCTAAAGTTGGTATGCCACTAGCAATATTAAACAAAATTGGATTACTAGCGCCTAAGAAAAAGCCAGCATCTCCAAATGATACACGATTAGTAAAGCCAGCATTACCGCTACGTAGATAGTCACTAGCCGCATATCCACCTAAACTATCGGAATCACTGGCAGTTCCCCAAAAGCGCATGGCCGAATCTGATGTTGTAAATTTGCTTTGTGCATTTAATGAGCTACTTGATAAGGTAATACCTTTTCTGATATCACTAAAACCATTTGTTGGATTGCTTGCAATGTTTGGATTTAATGTAAATGCCTGTTGACTAATAACATACATTACCTGACCACCAACGTAAGCTAAAATAATCGAGTGCGATCCACCGTTGACATCCGTTACGCTTGCACTTCGCATTTGCGTAGTTCCAGCGCCTGCAACACTTTGCGGCCCAACTAAAACATAACCAGCGCCGTTATTAACGTATACCTGCTGATTAACAGAATCAAACCAAAATTCGCCTTGTTTTGCGCCGCTTGGCTGTAAATTTGTTACAGTAACTTCGCAACCGCTAGTTACACGATAACGACTACCGTCCCAAAAACGTAATTTTGAATTAGCTGTATCGTACCATAATTGTCCAGTAAGCGGATTATTTGGACCATTGGCATTAGCAAAATGTTCTAGCATATACACCAGGTTTTCGCTTTGAATTTCGCCGTATCCAGCATAATTTTTACCAATTAATTTAATCGGTAGTGTGTTATCTACAGTTCCGTCCGCTACTACTGTTAGCTGGGTTCCTCTAGAATTAAGAATCGTGTATGACATCAGTTATTCCTCGTTTTTTATATTTATCGCTACCAATTAAAAGCTATTCAAGGCCACACGTTTCCACGTATTTTCGGCTGTACAAATGTACAAATAACTCGTATCCCAAGCAAATTGTCCCAGTGTGCCTGTACTAGTTCCAGTTTTAGTAGCACTTAACCCTATTGTTAGACTCGATCCTGTTAAACTTAACGTTCCTCGGATAATTGCACTTCCGTTAACATCTATTGTAGCTTGTGGAGTAGAAGTATAAACTCCAATCTGTCCAACATTTGAATTTACAAAAATAGCACTGGTTGAACTGCCGCCTACTGGGACTACGTTTACTTGAAAATTTCCGCCCGGTACAACTGATTCAACTTTTAAAGTATCTGTACCTGAATAAATTTTTCCACTTTGATTACTACCTAATTGTAATGCATTATCATTTGCAATAACTACTTGGTTTAATGTAAGGCTTTGTCCGTAACTACCGTTAGCTTGTAAATCCCCAGTACTCATAAAGTTTGAAACAGCTTTGATAGTACCGTCAGTGTCTATAATGCCCGATGCTGTACTGGCCTGCACATTAAAAGTTAATCCGGGATAGCTACTGATATTAAATCCAGCTTTGATAACTTTATTACTAGCACTTATTGTTGTACTAGCAACTGTTTGACTTGTACTAACACTGTATGTTCCGACTCCGCCGGTTCCTGTTTTAAAAGCAGTAACTACCGTACTAGATGCAATGCCGGTTCCTGATAAAATTTGTCCTACACTAATTTGTCCGGTCGTTACTCCAGTGATAGTTAATGTAGTACCAGTTTGAAATCCTAAAAAGCTACCAAATGTATAACCACTAATTGCAGTTAAAGGTGTAAATGTATCTAAACTATAAATTCCAACTAGGTTATTTGCAAGATAAAAATATAAAACAGTATGCGGACTGCTGTACTGATCTAAAATTGTTACTGTTTTAAATCCCGATTGGCCTTGATTTTTTGTATATATCGGAGCGGCTAGTACTGTTGCATTGCCATCATTAAAATACATTTGTTGATTAGTACTATCTATCCAAATATCACCAGCGGCAAGTTGGGCTGGAGGAGTAGCACTCACTAACGCTCCTCCTGTTACTTTAAATAAGTTTCCATCGTATACTTTCAAGCGGCCCGACGATTTGTCAAACCATACTTGACCTGTAATTGGCTTAGTTGGTGCAGATGTTCCGGCAAAATTTTCTAATAAGTAAACAAAATTCTCATTAAAATAATTACCATAGCTACTTGAATTTTTTCCAACTAAAGTTAAACTAGTAGTAATTTGATCAAACTGGCCGTCCAACACCTGAGTTAGTTGTGTTCCGTCGGTTGTATATACTGTGTAACTCATTAAACGGCTCCGGTAAAGATAATATAGTTAATAGTCAAATATGGATTCATAATAGTCACTGGGTTACCGATAGTTTCGCCTGAATCTAAAGATATAGCTCCAGAGTTTGACAAATACTGTGCTTGATTAGCGGCAATAGTTCCAGGGCCCTGTCCTGCAATAGCATCGCCGTCTTGCGGTGCACCTGCAATGGGTCGTATTGCATAATACTGAGTACCAGCCGCGCCTTTTAATGTGTGCGTATGGGCCGGTAAATTTCCCTTAGCTAATTTAATTTGGAAAGTTCCAGATGCGCCGCCTACTGTCTGACTTGTAACTGCACCTCCAAGGCGGCCAGCTGGGCCGCCGCCTGCGCTTTGAGTATCTTTAGCGGAATCAATGACTACGCTTAAACCGTTATTCATATTATCTAGGCCTAACGGGAAACGTCCACGAAGGTCGGGTAATGCAAATGTACTACCAGTTGGATATCCAACTAATTGTGCGGCAGGTTTATAAACATATCCTGCAGGTGCTCCGATAATATTGTTTAATGCACCGTAATCTTTAATAGAAACTTCACTGCCGTCACACCATAAAAAACCAGCTGGAAGAGTTTTTCCACTATAAGGTAATATTGTTCCGATTGGAACTTGTAATCCGCTAACAAGATTGCTTCTTGTAATTGTGTTTAATCCAGCATTGCCCGGACGATAAAACAAAAATATATCGGTAGACTGTGGAGCGCCAATTGGTTTTGTAGAATCTGTGAATGAACTTGTTGCAAGTGCTGTGTTAAATGTAATAGTTGAATTAGTATTACCAGTAGATCCTAATGTAGGGAAAGAACTGATATTAGAACCGTCTGTAACAATAACGTTACTGTTAACATCTCCTGCTAATACAAAATTGATTGCTTGTGCTAGTCTGGTCGCAGATCCACTAATACTTACACTTGCTGTTGCACCGCTTGCAAATGTTCCGTTAAATGTTCCGTAAAAATTCTTGGCATAAACTGAATTTAATCTATAATTTGTTCCGCCTAGTGCCGGGTCGGCGCCAATATTCCATATTTCATTTGCAGTGGGTTGAATATTTGAACTTAAATTAACTAATTTTGAATTAGCGCCGCCTGACAAATTTACTATGCCAGCAAACGTTGCTGGGCCAGCAACTTGGAATCCGCCTGATGTCGCAAGGCTATCATCATCCGTTCCGTTGATTTTAATTTTGCTATCAGTTTGTATAACACCCGATACATCAAGACTTTGTGTCGGGTTTGATTTATTAACGCCAACAAATCTGTTAGAGTCAATATGTAAAACTGTAGCTGGGCCACTATTACTGTAATTAACCCTAAACTCAATACTATTGCCTGTTTTGGCATAAAATGCCGCAGTATTATTTGTATCTGTAAAAATACTTAAACTTCCAGTATCACTGCCAAGTGTTAGGCCGCCGGCGTTTTTAATAGTTAAACTATAATTTGTTGTACTGGGTTGATCACTGCGCAATAAACTTGTTAGGCTTAACGGAGCGGCTGCATTGGCAGGATCTGTTAATTTATCTGCTTGGCTAATGATACCAGAAAACTTATAAGAATTACTGATATTATTAGTGTCAGTGTATACGTTTACACCTTTATTGATTACGTTAAATCCTAAAATAGTTGTTTTAGGAATAAATGTATTGTCGCTAATAACCATTGCACGGTTATTGTTTACAAAAATACTTTGTACCACGTGAGTTATATTATTGACGTCTGCAAAACTTTCTAATTTAGGACCAGTTTGTGCTCCGGCACTATATGTTGGACCTACAAGCAACCATTGACTACCTGTGTATAAATTTAATTGTTGATTAACTGTATCAACCCACAAATCGCCTTGGATACTGTTGGTAAGATCAGGAGCCGCAGCCGCTTTACGAACGTTACCGGCGGCCTGCCAACCATTTGCAGTACCATCAATGTTAACTTTTAACTGACTAATTCCGCTTGTGTTGTCAAACCATAATTGACCTTGTACTGGAGTAGCCGGGGCACTTGGGCTGGCATAATTTTCTAACAAGTGTAGGAAATTTTCTGCAATTAACGGACCGTAGCCTGCATAGTTCTTGCCTACGAAAGTTACATCAGTTTGTGTATTAATTGTTTGATCAGCAACAGTAATTGGTGCTTTGGCCGAGTTGTTTGTTTCTGTAAATTTAACGGTATATGACATCGATTAAACTCCTGCCAAGCCAGTTAAACTTTGAATTCGAACTGTATAATCAATTTGGATTAATCTATTCAACGATTTTTGTACTGGGTTAAAAATAACATGAGTTAGTAATAGTCCGGTTGATGTAGCATCTGCCCCTGGGTAACCAACTAGGCCTAGTTCGTCAAATACAAAACTACTATTTGTACTAGTGGCATTGTCAAATGCCTGCTGAATTCCATTACCATCACCATAATCTAGTAAGCAAGTTACAAAAATATCTGTATAATTTGTGCCTGTTACATGGCGAACTTGAATATAATTTCTTGTAGGATCTGTATTGTTGCTATTGCTAGCATCAACTACTTTGGCATATTGTTGGTTATATAAACTAGCATTGCTTCCTGAACTATTCGGAGTTAGATATGTAATAATACCAGTCGGATCAACTGCTGTGCCGCCGTTACCAAACGCCATTTGATAAACAGTACCTTGTCCAGTGTTAGCCATAGTATTTGCCAGGGCAATACTCATGTTTTCATAATGGATAGCGTTACGTTTATTAATGTAGATTTCTTTAGATTCAGGGTCAAATATCTTAATATGTCCCTCAATATGAATTCCTGTTGCGTCTTTAGTCTGCATATCAATCTCTCTTTATCTTGTATTTAGCTGTTTTCATTATGTGCTAGTTTAATCTCTTAGAATGGTTTACTTGCTGAAGTTGTAACTGAACCTGTGGGTTTTGTTAACATTGTTTTTCCTTATGGCGGGCCTGTGTTGTCCCTGCACGTTATTATTTAGTATCCAAATCTTGTCTTGTATGCGTTA
>Ga0136642_1000433_pt1 | contig 22542 bp, 23 predicted proteins | sample LowCatLa1302831Y_FD_115313 | JGI IMG/M metagenome (GOLD analysis project Ga0136642, IMG submission 115313) | Freshwater microbial communities from Lower Cathedral Lake, Yosemite National Park, California, USA - 13028-31Y | ecosystem: Environmental > Aquatic > Freshwater > Lake ... | reverse complement strand
TTAGTAATAAGGAGAGCGTCGGCTTGGTCGCTGGCATTGGTTGTGGCGGCCAGCAGAATCCGCGATCCGTGCACTTGCCGGACGATGCAGAGCTCCTCCGCCCCCAAGGCCGCAGCCACGCGGCTCCGGTTTTCGTGAACCTTCTCCGCGTCGTCGCCGACGTGAAGACCCAAATTGAGCGAGTCGTAGCTGCCGGAGCTGACCCCGCCGAGGCGTTCGGTCACAATCACGTCCAGACCCGGAACGGTGAGCTCATCAAAGACGTACACCCCGAGGGATCCTCGACTCTGGTGTCGCAGGGGGCTGGTCGGTGGCACGGCGTATCGTATCCAATGTGGCGGACCTTTTATCTCAGTGTCTCTTCCCTCCTGCGGGGAGTCTGGTTAACCTCGCGGTGTCGGGCGGTCCCGACTCGGTGGGAATGACCCTGCTGGCCGTGGAAGCCGGACTCGTTGCCCACCTCCACCACGTGGATCATCACGTGCGGCCCCGCAGTGGCCAGGACGCCGAATTGGTCCGGCACTTAGCCGCCGATTTGTCTCTGGCCTGCACCGTTCATGATGTCGTTCTCGACGGGGAGGGAAACTTTGAATCCCGGGCCCGCGCCGCTCGTCGTGGCGTCCTGCCCCCCGACGCCCTGACCGGTCACACCATGGATGATCTGGCCGAAACCCAACTCTTGAACTTGATGCGGGGAGCCGGACTGGCAGGTCTGTCGCCCATGGTGGGAGATCCCACCAAACCCCTTCTTCGGGTGCGCCGATCGGAGCTTCGTGCCTACGTCGAAGCCAGTGGTCGTCCCTTCGCCCACGATGAGTCCAACGACGACCTGGCACTCAAACGCAACGCCGTGCGGGCGCAACTAGTTCCCGTTTTAAACGAGCTGGCCGACCGCGACGTGGTGCCGATTCTGGCCCGCCAAGCCGAACTGATGGCGGGAGAGCGTCAGTGGTTAGAAGAAGTGGCGTCCCCGGACGCGGCATTCGGTATCGGCGAGCTGAACTGCCGTGAACTGGCCACCTGGCCGGTGGCGCGGCTGCGGGCGTGGTTGCGACCACATTTGACCACCGCCGATATGGGCGACGGCACCCACCCACCCACGGCGGCCGAGGTGGAACGGGCCATCGAAGTGATCCGGGGCGAGTGCCAGGCCACCGAACTTTCCGGTGGTCGACGGCTCTCTCGACACGAGCAATTTCTGAAACTGGGCTAAAGCCCACCCACTACGCTGGGTGCCAATGACCGACCACCGCGACGACGAAATTCCGCAGTGGGCCGCCCACGAATTGGGCCGGGTCATCATTTCGCCACAGGAACTTCACGCCCGCGTCGCGCAGCTCGGAGCTGAAATTACTCGTGACTACGCCGGTCGCCCACCCCTCTTAATTGGAGTGCTCAAAGGCGCCATGGTCTTTATGAGTGATCTCATGAAGACCATCGAACTCCCCGTGGATATTGACTTCATGGCCGTGTCCTCCTACGGAGCGGCTACCAAGTCCTCGGGAGTGGTGCGCATCGTCAAGGACCTTGACGCCGAGATCGCCGGACGCCACGTCATCGTGGTGGAAGACATCGTGGATTCGGGACTCACCTTGAACTATCTGCGTCAGTATCTCGGAGCTCGCAGTCCGGCGTCACTGGAAGTTTGCGCGTTGTTGTTTAAAGAAGGCGAGCAACGCGTCGAGCAAACCATTCGCTACACCGGCTTTCGCATTCAACCGGATTTCGTCGTGGGTTACGGCCTCGACGTTAACGAACGACTGCGTAACTTGGACGGCATTTACGAATTCACGGGTACCCCGTGATCGACCAGCCCCGCGCCGCCGCGGCCATCCGCGAACTCTTGGCCGCTATTGGCGAAGACGTGAACCGCGACGGCTTGCTCGACACTCCGCGTCGCGTGGCCGACATGTACGAAGAACTCTTCGGGGGTATGGACGAGGACCCGGGTCGGCACTTGCAAGTGACGTTCGAGCAAGGTCACGACGAAATGATTCTGGTGCGCGACATCCCCTTTACCTCGCTCTGCGAGCATCACCTGGTGCCCTTCATGGGCCACGCCCACGTGGCCTACCTCCCGGGCGACAGCGGTCGCATTACCGGACTTTCCAAAATGGCTCGCTTGGTCGAGGGCTACGCCCGTCGCTTGCAAGTCCAAGAGCGCATGACCACCCAAATCGTGGACGCCATGGAGCGAGAGCTCCAGCCGCGCGGTTCCATCGTGGTGGTTGAAGCCGAACACTTTTGCATGAGCATGCGCGGAGTGAAGAAGGCCGGTTCCACCACAGTGACCTCCGCGGTGCGCGGTACATTCCGTACCGACCCCGCCTCGCGCGCCGAAGTTCTCAACTTTATTCATCAACGGCGGGGCGCATGAACGCTGGTCCATCGGTGATGGGCATCATCAACGTGACCTCGGATTCATTTTTCCCCGCGTCGCGGGTCGCTTCCATTGAAGAAGCGCTCACCACCGGGATGGCGATGTTCGCAGCGGGAGTCGACATCGTGGACGTGGGCGGCGAGTCCACTCGTCCGGGTGCCGATGACGTGTCGGAATCAGAAGAACTCGCCCGAGTTGTTCCCGTCGTTCAGGCCCTATCGGCCTTCGGACCCGTTTCCATTGACACCCAAAAAGAAGCCGTCGCTCGTGCCGCAGTGGCTGTGGGGGCGACCGTGATAAATGACGTCTCGGCTACTTTGGCGGAAGTTGCCGGAGAATTGGGCGTTGGTTACGTCGGCATGCACCGCCAAGGTGACGCACGCACCATGCAAGTAAACCCCACCTATACCGACGTGGTGGCGGAGGTTTCCGCCTTCCTCGATCACCTCGCCCTTCGGGCCAGGTCGGCGGGAGTGACGAAGCTCTGGTTAGATCCGGGTATTGGCTTTGGCAAGACCACCCAACACAACGTGTCGCTGTTGGCGGCCACGAGCGAACTGCGCGAGATGGCCGATCGCCACGGTGCGGGACTGCTCATCGGCACCAGTCGCAAGCGCTTCCTCAGTGACCTCTCGGGAAGTGGTCTGCCAGTGGAAGAGCGTTATGAAGCATCTTTAGCCGCAAACGCCTTCGCGATGATGGAAGGCGCGACTATGGTTCGTGTGCACGACGTGACGGCTGCCGTGGCATTGCGTGAATTATTGGAACGACCGGCCGAGGAGGTCATCGCGTGAGGGGTAAGTGGGCAGCGGGCATCGAGCCACGTAATTTCACCTGGGTATTCCGCGAGCGGCTGGCCGTTTCTGAACGTCCCGGTGGCTCCACGCTGGCCCACCGCAAGGTACGCCGCGACGAAGAACTCCTGTGGCTGAAGCACCAGAGCTTTACCCGAATTATTTCCATTCTTCCGGCCATGACCAACCTCTCCTCCTATACCGAGCACGGTCTCAAGGCCAGCCACTACGCCCTGCGTCAAGGCCCCGAGCAGCACCAAGTCCTCCTCGCGTGTTACGAAGATCTCCACAAGGCCCTCACGGGCACGGACGTGGTGCTGTTGCACGGCGACGAAGTCAGCGACCGACTGGTCGGCGTCATCGCCGGCTACCTCATTTTCTCGGGACGGTGCACCTCGACCACGCAGGCCATCACCATGACGGAGCGACTCTTTCGGCGTTCTATCGGTCCCGACGGCCGTGCTCTGCTGAACGACCTCGGTGGTGGGGCCTAAGTGGACATCGTCGAGATTCGCGATCTGCGCGTCAGCGCCATCGTGGGCCTGTTGCCCGAAGAACGTGATCGCGAACAGCCACTGAGTTTTGATATTGACTTCACTCGTCCCTTCGCCGCCGCGGCGACGAGCGACGACGTGCGTCACACCACCAACTACGCCACGGTCATCACTTTGACCTCGCGCCTCACGGTGGAGGGCAAGTTCCTGCTGCTCGAAACCCTGGTGAGCCGGGTGGCGGAGAAGATTCTGGCCCTCGACGGCGAGATTACCGAAGTGATGGTGCGCGTGCGCAAGCTGCGTCCACCGGTTCCCCAAGACGTGGGCACCGTCGGAGTGAGCACTCGCGTCACTCGCGGGTAATGGCTCTCGCCTACTTTTCCCTCGGTTCCAATCTTGGTGACCGCGAAGCCTTCTTGCGACTCGGACTGACTTTTCTTTCTGATCACGAAAACCTCCGGGTCTCTTCGGTGTACGAAACCGAACCGGTCGGGGGAGTGAGCCAAGATGATTTTTGGAACGTGGTGGCCGAAGTGGAGACCACGGCTACTCCCGTGGAACTTCTGGCGCGCTGCCGCGCCGCCGAAGCTGCCGCTGAGCGGGTGCGTGATGTCCGTTGGGGTCCGCGGACCCTCGACGTCGACCTCTTGTTGCTGGGGGACTACGAGTCCGATGATCCCGAGCTGATCGTGCCGCATCCCCGTATGTGGCAGCGGCGTTTTGTCCTGGCCCCTCTGGCGGAATTGCGTCCTGACTTGGTGTCGGAAGAAGTTCTCGCACTGGCGAGCGGTGACGTGCGCGTGATAACTACACTCAACTAAGCAGCATCTAGTACGACCGGTACCCGCCAGGGACCGGAACCGAAAGAAGGCATCGTGAATATCAGCATCGTGGGGCGTGGTCGCGCCGGCACCTCTTTTGAACTCGCCCTCCGGGCTGCGGGTCACGCGGTACGCATCTTCGCCCACGACCACCTGTCCACCGTGACCCCCTGCGACCTCATTCTCCTCTGCGTGCCCGACGACCACGTGGCCGAAGTGGCCCGCAACCTACCCGCCGACGATCAAGCAGTCGTCGCACACATCGCCGGCTCGCGCACTCTGGAGGTCTTGGGCGATCACCCTCGCGTGGGATCGCTACATCCCTTGGTGGCCCTTTCCTCACCCGAGATTGGCGCTCGTCGTCTCCAGGGAGCCACCTACAGCGTGGCGGGCGACCCTGTGCTGTTCGAAGTAGTCGAATCCCTCGGTGGCGTGGCCATCAGAATTGATGACGCCCAACGTGCGGGCTATCACGCGGCCGCCTGCGTGGCCGCGAATCACTTGGTGGCTCTCATGGGTCACGTCGGCACTCTGGCCGACACGGTCGGGATGAAGCTCGACGACTTTCTCCCCCTGGCCTTCAGCGCTCTGGAAGACGTGCGTGAGCGTGGACCCGTGGCCGCGCTCACGGGTCCGGCGTCGCGTGGGGATCTCAGCACTATTGATGCGCACTTGGCGGCCATCCCGGAATCCGAGCGGGCTACCTACGTGGCCCTGGTGAACGCTGCCTTATCGCTGGCGGAACAACAGCGCATATCTACTCACAAGTAAATGGAAGTAGTGAGTGATCTCGCCGGTTGGCGAGAGGGATGTGACGGCGCGCGCCGCCGCGAACTCTGTGTCGGGCTGGTGCCCACCATGGGGGCCCTGCACGCGGGACATCGCAGTTTGATGGCGGCGGCGCGGGCCCAGTGTGACTTCGTCGTGGTCTCGATTTTCGTCAACCCCCTGCAGTTCACTGACGCCCGTGACCTCGAGAATTACCCTCAGACTTTGGAAGCCGATCTGGCTCTCTGTGAGGCCGCGGGAGTGGACGTGGTGGTGACCCCAGGTCGAGAGGAGATGTGGCCCGTGGGTCACGCCACCCTCACCCTGGACGGGGAACTCACGCGCATGCTTGAAGGGCGTGATCGGCCGGGCCATTTCGATGGCGTGGCCACGGTGGTGGACAAGCTCTTTGATCTCACCGGCCCCTGCTGCGCCTTCTTTGGCGAGAAGGACTTTCAACAATTAGCCGTCGTGCGTCAGTTAATCGCCGCGCACGAGCTACCAGTCACTCTGGTGGGATGCCCCATCGTGCGCGAGTCCGACGGTCTGGCATTGTCGAGTCGCAACGTCCGGCTCAGCGCGGAAGGTCGACGCAGGGCCCTGTCGCTCTCCGTGGCGCTGCGCCTGGCCGCGAGCACAACTTTCGACACGGTGGGTGAATTACGCCACGCACTCGCGGAAGTGATGAGTTCGGCGGGAGTAGTGGTTCACTACGTCAGTGTGGTGGACGAGGAGTCCTGGGGTGAGGTTCCCGATTTTGCCGCGCCATTCGGGAGAGTATTGATAGCGGGAACCGTGGACGGGGTCCGCGTGATTGATAATGGACCGTTGGGAATGAAGGGGAGAACGAGTGCTGCTCGCAATTGATGTCGGAAACACCGAGACGGTCATCGGACTTTTCGGCGACCCTCCCTCGAGCGCCGAGGGGGCGGGCTTCGCTCGTGCCGACGGACAACACGGACTCGCCTATCACTGGCGATTGTCGACTTCGGCGGAGAGAACCCCCGACGAGCACGCCATGAACCTGAGTCAGTTACTCGAGCTCGAAGGACTTTCCCTACGGGGCACGGTGACCGGCATCGCCATTTCTTCGTCCGTGCCCGCCGTGAATACCCAACTGCGTCGCATGTGTGCTCGTTGGTTTAACGACATTCCCCTGACCGTCATGGGGCCCGGTACCAAGTCGGGCATGTCTATTTTGGTGGACAACCCTCGCGAAGTGGGTTCGGACCGCATTGCCGACTCGGTGGGGGCCTACGACCTCTACGGCGGTCCCTGCATCGTGGTGGACCTCGGCACTGCCACCACCGTCGAAGTGATTTCTAAGGACGGGGAGTACCTGGGTGGATCGATCAGCCCGGGCGTGGCCATTTCTCTCGAAGCCCTCTACTCCCACGCCGCGGCGCTGCGTTCAGTGGAACTGGTCACGCCTCGGTCGGTGATCGGCAAGACCACCGCGGAATCGATTCAAAGCGGCGTACTCTTCGGCTTTGCCGCCCAAGTGGACGGCCTCTGCGAACGAGTACGCCAAGAGCTCGGGCCCGCCCCGGTGATAGCCACCGGCGGACTGGCCGGGCTCATTGCTCCGTATTCCACGACTATCGAACACGTGGAGCCTTGGCTCACCCTCCACGGACTGCGTATCGTTCATGAGCGAAACCACTCGGGAGCCCCTTCGTGACCACGCCGTATTCCTTTGCTCATAACGCCTACGCCGGCGACCTGCAGTCCACGTACGCCGCCTTGACGGATGGCGAAGAGTCGGGCGTCGTTGTCAACGTGGCCGGGCGCATCATGTTGATGCGCGAACAGGGCAAGTTGGCCTTCGCCACCCTGCGTGATTCCACCGGGGAGATTCAACTCTTCGCCCTCTCCGCGGTGGCCGCGGATTTTGAGAACTTCACGAAGTTGCACCTCGGTGACTGGGTGGGGGTCACCGGACAAGTAGTGCGCACCAAACGTGGCGAACTGAGCGTCAAAGTCGAAAGTTTCGTGCGCTTGGCCGAAGCTATGAATAATTTCGGTGACAAGTGGGCCGGCATCTCGGACTTTGACCTTCGTTATCGTCACCGCGAAGCGGACTTGGTGGCGAACCCCGCTTCACGTGACGCTCTGGCCAAGCGCAGTGATGTCATTCGTGTGATTCGCCAGTACCTCTGGGGCATGAACTTCAAAGAAGTCGAAACACCGATGCTGAACGCCATCGCCACCGGGGCCGCTGCTCGCCCCTTCACCACGCACCACAACGCGCTCGACGCGAAGTTCTTTTTGCGCATCGCGCCGGAACTATGGCTGAAGCGTTTGGTCGTCGGTGGATTCGAACGCGTCTTCGAAATTGGTCGGGTGTTCCGCAACGAAGGCATTAGTCCGCGACACAATCCCGAATTCACCATGATGGAGCTCTACAGCGCCTATTGGGATTACGAGGACATGATGGTTCTGGTCGAGAATATGGTGGAGAAAATCGCCGTAGAGATTTTGGGCACCACCGAGACCACCTACCAAGGTCGCGAAATTTCGTTGAAGGCCCCGTGGCCCCGCCGCACCATGGCGGAGTTGGCCAGTGAGGCCGTGGGCGAAGAAGTCTCCGTGCACACGGACCGCGAGCACCTCGCATCGCTGCTGCGCGAACGTGGCGTGGAAGTTCACGCTAGTTGGGGTGCCGGGCGCTGCTTGTCGGAGCTCTTCGAAGAGACCTGCGAAGCCAACCTCTGGGATCCCATCTACGTCACCGAGCATCCGGTCGAGATATCGCCGCTCTCGCGGCAGTCACGGCGTGACCCCGAGGTCACCGAACGCTTCGAGTCCTACTGCGTGGGACGCGAACTATCGAATGGCTTTTCCGAACTCATTGACCCCGTCGAGCAACGTCGCCGCTTCGAAGACCAGGCACGACTCGCTGCGGCCGGTGATGATGAGGCCATGGCCATTGACGAGGATTACATCAAGGCCCTCGAGTGGGGACTGCCTCCCACGGCCGGACTGGGAATTGGCATCGACCGCTTAGTCATGTTGTTAACCGACTCGTCGAATATCAAAGAAGTCATCGCCTTCCCGACGTTGAAGCCAATTATCAAATAGAAACTTCTCCTTGAGAATTGTGAACGGAATAGAGGTTCGTAGTTCTTTGGACGGATTCAAGTGAGGCAACTCGCGCCGTGCGTAATCCCTTCGAAAGTGACTCACGCGTGACGTCCGTGTGAAAGGTACGTACATCTGAAAAAAACAACTAGCGTTTTCGCGGTAGTGCACGCACGTGCCGCGGAGGGATGTCATGGCCAAGGTTGTTTTAGAAAACGTTACGAAGAAATTCACCGACAACACCGTGCTGTCTCACCTCACTCTCGAAGTGCACGACGGTGAATTTTTGGTGCTACTAGGCCCTTCGGGTTGCGGCAAAACCACCGCCCTGCGCACGGTAGCGGGTCTCGAAGATGTCACCGCGGGTCGCGTGCTGATAGGCGACCACGACGTCACCACCCTGCCGCCGCGTGAGCGCGATATCGCCATGGTGTTTCAGAGTTACGCGCTGTACCCACACATGACCGTGAGTCGGAATGTAAGTTTTCCCTTGGAGAACTCCAAGCTCCCCGGCGGGGAAATCGCAAAGCGCGTCAGCGAGGCCTTATCGGTCGTCGAATTGAAGGAGTATGCCCAACGCAAGCCAGGGCAGCTCTCTGGCGGACAACGTCAGCGTGTGGCTTTGGCGCGAGCCATCGTGCGTCGACCCAGCGTCTTTCTGATGGATGAACCACTCTCGAATCTGGACGCGACTTTGCGGGTACAAACACGCGCCGACATCGTTCGTTTGCAGCGCGAGCTCGGAACGACCACCATCTTTGTTACTCACGATCAAGTCGAAGCCATGACCATGGGCGATCGAATTGCCGTGATGAACGCTGGGGTTCTCCAGCAGGTGGGTAAGCCAACCGACATCTACAACGCTCCGGTCAACGCCTTCGTGGCGGGTTTTCTTGGGTCACCCGGAATGAATCTTTTGCGGGGAGTGATTAGCAATAATCAGATTCTTGTGGGCGGCAGCGTGGTTGCCCCCACTTCCTTCACTGCGCGCGAGTCGGTAACGGTGGGAGTGCGCTCAGAGCACCTCGAGTTGTCCGGCGAAGGTTTCCGGGCGAAGGTAGTTATCGTAGAAGACCTCGGTTCGAGCTGCCACGTGGTCTGTGTCACTCCCGAAGGCGATCGCGTCGTGGTCACGCAGTCGGCGACTCACCCGCGTCCGTTGAGTGGTGAGAACGTATGCCTGAGCGTTCGCGGAGACGACGTTCACCTCTTCGACGCGCAGTCGGGACTGCGGGTAAGCGCGTGAGCACCTTGGTGGCTCCCTCAACGGCACGTCAACGACGACGAAGTTCTCGATCGACCTCGACGGCAGCTTTTCGAAGTCGTAGTGATAGGTTCCTCGGCCTCGCACTCACGCTCCCTGCCTTGGCCGTCTTCATGGTCTTTACTTACTACCCTTTTCTTCGGAACTTCCAAATCGGTCTGTATCAAAGCCCTCCGTTTCCGGGGCTGCCCAGCAAATTTGTCGGTACGCAGCAGTTCACGTCGATGCTGTCCTCACCGATTTTCTGGGACTGCGTCAAGACGACCGCTCTCTTCGTGGTCTTCGTTGTTCCGCTCGGGGTCTTTGGTGGTTTGGTCATGGCCGTGATGGCGCACCAACGACTGAAGGGTATCCAGATTTACCGCACCATTTTTTCTTCCACCGTGGTGAGCTCTGCCGCCGTGGCGGCCTTGGTCTTTGAGGCCTTCGTCAGCCCCGTGAACGGCTACCTGCGCGCCTTGGGTATTCACGTCTCGGATCTCACGGTGAATCCCACCTGGTCGCTGCCCGTGGTGGCCCTCGTCTCGGCCTGGCAGTTCGTGGGCTTAGCCTTCATTATCTTCACTGCCGGTCTGCAGTCGGTACCGGACGACATCATGGAAGCAGCACGGGTCGACGGGGCGAGTAGTTGGACGCGCTTGTGGCGAGTAACCCTGCCCCTCTTGTCGCCGACGGTGTTCTTCTGCATCGTGGTGGGCGTCATTTTCTCACTGCAAAGTTTTGGCCAAATTGACATCATGGTCACGTCACCTAATTCCGCTTTCGCGCACACCAATGTCTTGATCTATTACGTCTATCAACTCTTGCGGGTTCAACAAAATCCTGGCCTGGCCGCCTGTTACTCGGTGGCCCTTTTCGTTATCACCTTGGTCGTGACGCTGATCCAATTTCGTCTGCTGGAAAAGCGGGTGCATTATGGTAATTAAGTCTCCGCTGATACGCCAGCGTCTCGCACGCTGCGGCTCCTACCTGGGCTTGACAATTTTGGCCATCATTGTGGGTTTCCCGCTCTACGTGATCTTCGCGGACTCTTTGATGTCCCTGAAGGAGATCGCCAGTTCACCACCAGCTATCTTTCCCCTTCACCCTTTGTGGTCGACCTATCGTGACGCCTGGGTGGGTGGGAACCTTGGTCGCTATCTTGTCGTTTCGGTGTTACAAACCGCACTTATCGTGGCTGGTCAGGTCCTGACCTCGGTGGTGGCGGCCTTCGCCTTCGCCTTCTGCGAGTTCCCCTTTAAGCGGACGATCTTCGTGACCATGTTGGCTACGTCGATGATTCCCTTCGAAGTCACGGTGACGGCCAATCTTCAAACTATGGCCAGTTTTCATCTCACCTCGACTTTGCCGGCGCTCGTACTGCCGTTCCTCGCTACCGGTTTTGGCATCTTCCTGCTCCGCCAGGCTTTCTTGCAGATCCCCAAGGAAATGCACGAAGCTGCGGTGATCGACGGGTATTCGGCCTGGTCCTTCCTCTGGAAGATAGCCGTGCCATTGGCGCGTCCCGCCATCGCCGCGCTCTGCGTGTTCTCTTTTCTCGGCGCGTGGAATCAATATCTATGGCCCTTGGTGGAAATGGGTTCGAATACCAGCATCGAAACAATTCAACTAGCCATCAAGGGTGTCGGCGGAACTATTTCGATGGCCAATATTTCGCTCGCCGCCGCCGCCATTGCCGTGGCCCCACTACTTATTCTCTTAGTCTTTTTCCAGAAACACTTGATTCGCAGCCTCACGGCTGGCGCTGTTAAATAGTTTGCAGGCATCACCTTCTTTTCACGGCGAGATAACTTTCGCTGTGTAAGGTACTGGTTGTGAAACTAAACCCCAACATAAAAATTATTGCTAGTTCGGCGATGGTGGCGTCTTGCTTTGTGGTTAGCTCCTTGGTGAGTTCCACGGCACAGGCCAGCACCGCAGCGCCCTGTTCTCCTACGACCTTGTCGTCGAGCCACAGTGTGACCAATATTACTTTCGAAGAGTCCATGGCCGGACCCGCACTCCCGGGCTTGACCGGGAGCGGCAACCACGCTGCCTTGCAGACCTTGATCGCGGCGTATAACAAGAGCCAGTCGAAGGTGCACGTCACGGACCTGAATGACACGGGTGGGTACACGGATACTTGGTCAAAGTATCAGGCGGACCAAAGCAACCCTTCGAGCATTCCCCAAGTGGTGATGTTCGACCAGTACGACACGCAGGCGGCTGCCGACAGTCAGACCATCGTTCCTGTTTCCACGTGCTTAGCCGCCGACAAGAGCGCATCGCTGAAGACTTTCGTGGCTAAGGCCACGGGTGCGTACACCTTGGGTAAGACCATTGAGGGTATGCCTTTCTCGGTTTCTACTCCGGTGATGTACTACAACAAGCAAGCCTTCGTCAAGGCTGGTATCACTACGCCACCCACCACCATGGCGCAATTGGCCACCGACCAAACCAAGTTGCAGGCCGCGGGCTACACCAACGGCGTGGCCATCAAGCGCGACCCGTGGATCACCATGACCTGGCTGGCGATGGGTAACCAGCCCTTCATCAATAACGGGAATGGACACACCGAACGCGCTACGGCCGCGTCGTTCAATACGGCCAACGCCGTGAGCTACTGGAACGCCATTCAGACCATGGTGAAGAACGGCGCCTTAGCAACGGGCGCCACCGGCACCATCAATCAGGCCTACGCGAACCTCTTCGCCGTGTCCGGTGGTCAGGCTGGAATCACCTTCGACACCACCGCCGCCCTCGGATCCATCGAAGCGGCCCTCCATTTGTTCCCGACGGTCACCATCGGTGTGGCACCACTGCCTACTTTGACCGGCTCTATCACCGGCTCGACACCTCCTGGTGGAAACGGTCTCTTCATTCCGAAGCAGGACACTGCCTTACAGGCCGCCGCCGCGTGGGACTTCATCAAGTACCTGACGAACGCGAAGAGCATTGCTCAGTGGGCCTCGTCCACGGGGTACCTGCCCATTCGCACCGACTCGGTGAGCCAGTGGACCAAGAACTTGGGCGGGGCAACCTCGCAGCGCTTTGCGTGGTACAACGTCGCTTACAACACCTTCTCAACGGGCCCTAGCAACACCGCCACTGCTGGTCCTGTCTTGGGTTCCTACGCAACTGTGTCCAACGAACTGGTTACGGCACTTGACGCATTGACGCAGTCACCCTACCCTTCGGCGAGTTCACTCTTGAGCGCCGCGCAGTCCTCCGCTACCGCCGACATCCTGTCCTACAACGGTCGGATCCATTAAGACCTCCGGAGTTAAAAATCGCCCCGTACTTTCGGCACATCGAAAGTACGGGGCGATTTTGTTGTAACGACGTTTAGTACTCGGGAAGATCGTCGAGCAGGTCGGCGATAATCACGCCAAAGCCCTTGGCCAGGTCGGGTTCGCCGAGCGACTGCAAATTTTCGAGCGCTTCGGTGGCGTAACGGTGAGCGATCGTGAGGGTCTCGGTAATAGCCCCACTTGCCACCACTAACTGGCGAGCGTGTTCGCGCTCCTGGTCGGTGAGCGGCTTACCCAAGAGAGATCGCAACTCGTCGCCGATGTCGGGGTGGCGCAGAGCGATCAGGGTGGGCATGTTGTAAATGCCTTCTTGGAGATCTTGCCCAGCCGGCTTGCCGAGTTGACCGTCGGTGGCGATGAAGTCCATGACGTCGTCGCGGAGTTGGTACACCACACCGAAGTGGCGTCCGTAACGCGTAAGGGTTTCGACATCGGCAGCAGAACGACCAGCGGTGAGTGCACCCACGCGGCAACTCGAGGCCATGAGTGAAGCCGTCTTCCCGTCGATGGCTTCGTAATAGTCGGCCTCGCTGCGATCTACCGAATAGGCGGTTTTGACTTCCGACACTTGACCACGCGTCAGCAGGGCGAGCGTGTCGGCCAAGAGGGCCGCGATTTCGACACCCAAAGAAGCGGCGATGCTCGCCGAACGTGCCATGAGGTAGTCACCCGCGACGATGGCGATCAAGTTGCCGTAGCGAGCGTTCACGCTGTCCACGTTGCGACGAATATCGGCTTCGTCCATCACGTCGTCGTGATAGAGCGAGGCCAAGTGCATGAGCTCGAGACAGATTCCTCCGAGCAGATCTTCTTTCGAAGCTTCGCGCTGTCCTGCCGTGGCGGAGGCGATGGCGAGGAGTGGGCGGATGCGCTTGCCACCGGCATAAATAAGGTGGGTGGTGACGCTGTCGAGATACTCGTCACCGATGATGACCGAATCCGCCAGGAGGCCTTCGAATCGGACGAGATCTGACTCGAGCAAGGGAAGCGTAAGCCGCTGGAGGGGGTTCACAACCACCACCTTAGAAGTTCATTCTTTACGGGCGTTCGAGGCCGACATTCGGGCACGAAATTGCCACGGCTGATTGGGAAATTCTTCACGTGGGCCGCGAGTTTCGCTGTCACAGACCTCCGTTAGTCTGTAGTCACTAACTGGGAGGTTGGAATGTTCGAACGTTTTACCGACCGTGCCCGCAGGGTATTGGTACTAGCGCAAGAAGAAGCCCGTGATCTCAATCACTCCTTCATTGGTACGGAACACATCCTTTTAGGCTTGATTCGCGAGGGCGAAGGCGTAGCCGCCAAAGCTCTGGACTCATTGGGTGTCACCTTCGAGGCCGTCCGCGAGAAGGTCGAAGAAGCGATTGGCTCCAACGGAAACCCCACCCCGGGATCACCTCCCTTCACGCCCCGCGCCAAGAAGGTTCTCGAGCTCTCACTGCGCGAAGCGCTGCAGCTCGGTCACTCCTACATCGGCACCGAGCACATGTTGCTCGGTCTCGTGCGCGAGGGCGACGGTGTCGCCGCCCAAGTTTTGATTCAACTCGGAGCCGACTTGGCCCGTGTGCGCCAGCAGGTCATTCAGATGATGTCGGGCCAGCCCGGCAAGGATCAGGGGTCTGCCGCACCCAGCTCGTCGAAGAGCGACGGTGAGTCCTCCAGCGGTTCGGCCGTGCTCGACCAGTTCGGTCGTAACCTCACCCAACTCGCTCGAGACGGAAAACTCGACCCCTTGGTGGGGCGCGAGAAGGAAATCGAGCGCGTCATGCAGGTGCTCTCGCGTCGTTCGAAGAACAACCCCGTTCTCATCGGTGAGCCCGGAGTTGGCAAGACCGCCATCGTCGAAGGATTGGCACAGCGCATCGTCGCACACCAGGTTCCCTCCACTTTGGCCGACAAGCAGATCTACACCCTCGACCTCGGTGCCTTGGTGGCCGGTAGTCGTTACCGCGGTGATTTCGAGGAGCGCTTGAAGAAAGTTCTCAAGGAAATTCGCACCCGTGGCGACATCATCTTGTTCATCGACGAAATCCACACCCTGGTGGGTGCCGGAGCCGCCGAAGGTGCCATTGACGCCGCTTCCATCTTGAAGCCCATGCTGGCTCGTGGCGAACTCCAGACCGTGGGAGCTACTACGACGGACGAGTACCGCAAATACATCGAAAAGGACGCCGCGTTGGAGCGTCGTTTTCAGCCGGTCAAGGTGGACCAGCCGTCGGTGGCCATGACCATTGAGATTCTCAAGGGACTACGCGAGGTCTACGAAGAGTTCCACGCCGTCACCATCACCGATCAGGCCTTGGTAGCGGCAGCCAACATGGCCGATCGCTACATCGCCGACAGATTCTTGCCGGACAAGGCCATCGACTTAATCGACGAAGCCGGAAGCCGTCTGCGTATTCGTCGCATGGACGCTCCGCCCGCGCAGAAGAAGATCGAAGAAGAAGTTGCTCGTCTGCGCGCCGACAAAGAGTCCGCCCTCGAAAAAGGCGCTCTCGAGCAGGCCAAGGCTCTTGAAGAGCAAGAGCGAGAGGCGCAGTCACGTCTCGACGAGGTCGACGCCAGCGTTAAGGCGGCCGGCGGCCAGACTTTCGACATCGTGGACGAAGACACCATCGCCGAAGTGCTGGCGGCCTGGACCGGTATTCCGGTCTACCGCATCAGCGAAGAGGAAACCTCCAAGTTGCTGCGGATGGAAGAAGAACTCCACAAGCGCATCGTGGGTCAAGAAGAAGCGGTCACCGCCCTGTCACGCGCGATTCGTCGCACCCGTGCCGGTCTGAAGGACCCCAAGCGCCCCGGTGGATCGTTCATCTTCCTCGGCCCCACCGGAGTCGGCAAGACCGAACTGGCCAAGACCTTGGCCGAGTTTCTCTTCGACGACCAAGACGCACTCATTCAGCTCGACATGTCCGAGTACATGGAAAAGCACACCGTCAGTCGTCTCGTGGGTGCACCCCCGGGATATGTCGGTTACGACGAAGGTGGTCAGCTCACCGAAGCCGTTCGTCGCAAGCCCTTCTCCGTGGTGCTTTTCGACGAAGTGGAAAAGGCGCACCCCGACGTGTTCAACACCTTGTTGCAGATTCTGGAAGATGGTCGTTTGACTGACTCCCAGGGTCGCGTGGTCGACTTCAAGAACACCATTTTGATCATGACCTCGAACCTGGGAACCGCCGACCTTCGTCGGGCGTCCATTGGTTTCGCGAAGGATGGCGAAGCAGCTACCCACGAGAAGATGAAGGTCAAGGTCCACGCAGCTTTGAAGGCGCACTTCCGTCCGGAGTTCTTGAACCGTATCGACGACGTGATTGTCTTCCACGAGCTCACCAAGCCCGAAGTCATCGAAATCGCCGACCTGTTCATTACTCGTCTACGCGACCAACTGACGCTGCAGGGCCTGGGCCTCGAGCTCTCCGCCTCGGCGCAGAGCTTTATTGCGGACAAGGGGTACGACCCCGAGTTGGGTGCGCGCCCACTGCGTCGCGCCATCCAGCAATACATCGAGGACACCCTGAGCGAGAAGTTGCTCTTCAAGGAATTCACGACCGGTCAGACCATTGTGGTGGACACCACCGATGGTCCCGACGGCACCGTGTTGACCTTCGAGGCTGTTGATGGACTCCCGCCCACGGTGGATCTCGAAGACTCTGCTCCGAGCGCCTAAGTCAGCTATCAGGGCGCTTCGCGCCCCAAATATCGGTTATGGAAAGTTCCGCGGAAAAGTGCGGTACAATAGATGACCCCCTAGCCCCTACGGGCCCCTTGAGGAGTTCTCGCATTTATGACCGCTGCCCGCAAATACAAGAAGGGTGACCGCTTGGTCTACCCCCACCACGGTGCCTGCACCGTCGAGAAGATTGAGAAAAAAGAAGCTTTCGGCACCAAGCAGGACTACCTGAAGCTCAAGGTCGCCTACACCGACCTGGTGCTCATGGTTCCGGTAGCCAAGATTGAAGAAGTGGGCCTGCGCGAAGTGATTAACGACGAGGAAGTCGAAGAAGTATTCGCCGTTCTCCGCAAGAAAGAAGCGCGTATGCCGACCAACTGGTCGCGCCGTTTCAAGAACCACTCGGAGAAGCTCCGTAGTGGTGACATCTACCAAGTCGCCGAAGTCGTGCGGAACTTGTCGATTCGTGACAAGGACAAAGGACTCAGTGCCGGTGAGAAGCGCATGCTGACGCGCGCCCGTCAGATCTTGGTCTCAGAGCTCACCTTCGCTCTGAACGTGGATGAGAAGGCCGCCGAAGAGAAGCTCGCTTCGGCGCTGCCCTAAGCATGTCGGTGACCGCGGTCGTGGTGGCCGCTGGTCGAGCGGAACGTTTCGGTTCGCTCAAACAATTCTTGACTCTCGGCAACGAGACCGTCGTCCGTCACAGCGTCGCCCGCGCGCGCAGCGTGGCTGACCGTGTGGTCGTGGTGGTCCCCGCGGACTACGACGGTGACGGTGAAGGTGCGGACGTGATTTGTATCGGGGGCGCCACCCGGTCGGCCTCCGTGCGTTCGGGTCTCTCCCAGATTGGTGATGCCGACATCGTGGTGATCCACGACGCCGCACGTCCTTTTGCCAGCCCCGCGCTCTTTTCACGCGTGGTGAGCGCCGTGGAATCGGGTGCGGACGCTGCTATTCCGGGCATCGCCGTCGTGGACACTCTCAAGCGCGTCGCCTCGTCGCTCCCGTCATTTTCCCTCGGAACGGTGGAGCGCGACGAGCTGGTGGCCGTGCAAACCCCTCAGGCTTTTCGCACCGCAACTTTGGTCGCGGCCCACGCTCACGACGCGGAAGCCACGGATGACGCCGCGTTAGTCGAGCGCGTCGGTGGTCGGGTCACTATCGTCGAAGGTGAAGTCAGCAATCGCAAGATCACTACCCGTGACGATTACGAATGGGCGATCTGGTTCGAGGGGAGTCGGTCGTGAGAATTGGTCAAGGTATCGACATCCACCGCTGGAGTGACGACCCCCGCCGTACTCTGCGGCTCGGGACGGTGGAGATTTCTCACTCACCAGGACTCGACGGACACTCGGATGCCGACGCGGTGACCCACGCTCTCTGCGACGCGCTGCTCAGTGCCGTCAACCTCGGCACCATCGGCCAACACTTTCCCGACACGGATGAGACGTGGCGCGGAGCGAACTCCGCCGATCTCCTGACACGGGTCCTGTCGTTAGTGGCCGCCGCCGGATTCGTTACCGAGTCCGCCACCGTGACCGTGGTGGCCGAACGGCCACGGCTGGCTCCGTATTTCGAATCGATGAGTGCGGCTCTCAGCACGCTCGTCGGCGCGCCCGTTTCTCTCTCGGCCACCACGGCCGAGGGATTGGGTTCGCTCGGCAGCGGCGAGGGTCTCGCCGCGGTAGCAGTAGCTCTCGTGAAGGAGAAATAATGAGTCCCCGCCCCCCCGCCCCCCGTTCGTCTGGTTCATCTCGCCCCGGTCGCCCCGGTGGGGCCGCCCGTTCGACACGTCCTCCTCGTCCGGCGGGGGCACGCACTCGCCCGGAACACCGCGCCGCGCCCGAAGGCCTCGGTGGCGACCAGGTCGAAGGGCGTCAAGCCGTCTTGGAGCTTCTGGCCGCCAATCGTCGCACGACGCGCAAGATTCTTATTGCCGAAGCTCAGGAATCCGCCGACATTTTGGACAAAATCGAGAACTACGCCCGTGGGCGTCGCATTCCCGTGGAGTTCGTGTCCTGGGCACGTTTGGACAAGGAAGCGCGCACCGAAGGCCACCAGGGCGTCATGGCCTTGGCCCACAAGCTACCCTCGGTGGCTCTCGATGACGTGATGACGGGAACCGATCCCTTCTTGCTGGTCTGCGACGGCGTGACCGACCCTCGCAACCTGGGAGCGATGTTGCGCAGCGCCGACGGCGCGGGGGTCAGCGGCATCGTGTTGCCGCGTCACCGCACCGCACGCATTACTCCCGCCGTGACCAAGACGGCGGTGGGGGCCATTGAGTACTTAACCTTCGCCGAAGTCGGCGGAGTGCCGAGCGCCATTGATCGTTTGAACAAGGCCGGATTCTTGACCGTGGGCCTGGCGGGAGAATCCAAGATGTCGCTGTACGACCTCGACCTCGCCAGCACGCCCATTGCTCTGGTGGTCGGTGGCGAACAAGACGGGCTATCGGCACTCACACGCAAGCGTTGTGGCGCGGTGGTCTCGATTCCGCAGCTGGGAAAAATTTCTTCCCTGAACGCCGGAGTGGCGTCGTCGATAGCGATGTTCGAAGCTGCACGTCAACGCAAACTCCGTTAGTCCTTCGCTTCGCTCCAGTCAGCACCGAGTGCTTCGGTGCAGGCCGGACAGCGCGTGGCCGATCGACTAATTTCCGTGGTGCAGGCGATACACGGCGCAGTGGTGGGCGTCGATTCTTGGCCCGTGCGACGCCGCAGGGCGTTGAGAGGTTTGACGACGAAGAAGAAGAGCACCAGAGCCACGATGAACATCGAGATGATGGCGTTGATGAACAAGCCGTAGTGGAATTGGCTTCCCCTTATAGAGAAAAAGAGTCCGGCGAAGTCCTTCTCACCGAACACCGCTCCGATGATCGGGGTCATGAGCCCGGTCACGATGGAGTTAACCACCGCGTTAAAGGCAGCGCCAATGGCCACACCAATGGCCAAATCGACGGCGTTGGCTTTGAGGGCGAAACTGCGGAACTCTTGCAGGGTCGTTTTGGCCCCGTCCACGTTGACTTTGGTTCGCCACTTCATCATTGTCTCTTTCGCCAGTGCTTGCTCAGTGAATTGTAGGTTCCTTGGTCGCGAAAGGTCCGTATGGGAGATGTGGCGACAAAGTCCTAACCTAGAAGGATGCCTGCACCGACTTTCTCGAATAGTTTTCTCTGGAGCGTCGCTCACGCCGAAGCCCCCGAGGTTGTCACTTCGGCGTGGATCGACGAGCAATTGCGCGAAACCTACGAGCGGTGCGAGATTCGTCCGGGCCTTTTGGAATCCGTCGCCGGGATCATCGAGCGCCGTTGGTGGCCCACGGAGATGACCTTCGACGAGGCCGCCGCCCTCGCCGGTCAGCGTGCCATTGACGCCGCCGGTATCGCCGCCAAAGACATCGACATGTTGATCTCCACCTCGGTCTGCAAGCACCACCTCGAGCCCAGCGTGGCCTGCGCGGTGCACTACCGCCTCGGACTATCGACCTCGGCCGTGAACTTTGACCTCGGCAACGCCTGCCTGGGCTTCGTGAACGCCATGGACATCGCCGCCATGGCCATTGAGACCGGGCGTGCGCGGACGGTGTTGATCGTTGACGGTGAAGGCAGCCGCTTTACCCAAGAAGCCACGATTGGTCGTCTGCGCCGCAACAGCACCACGGTGACCGACGTGTTTGATCAATTTGCTTCCTTGACGTTGGGCTCCGGCGCCGCCGCCGTGGTCATGGGTGGACCGCGATTGGGCGCGCACCAATATCTCGGGGGCATCGCTCGGGCGGCCACCGCGAATCACGATCTCTGCGTGGGCGACCTCGACACCATGCGCACCGACACCGCCGTGCTCTTGCTGCAAGGACTTACCTTGGCCAATGAAGCATTCGCGGCGGCCTTGGACCTCGGCTGGGAGTGGACCAACTGCGACCGTTACGTCATGCATCAAGTATCCAAGGTGCACACCAGCCGGCTCTGCGAAGAATTAGGGGTTCCTCTCAACCTCGTTCCTTTGACCTACCCGCACTTCGGCAACATGGGTCCAGCCGCCGTCCCCTACACCTTGTCGACGATCGCCGATCAGATTTCCGAAGGCGAGCGGGTTGTGCTCATGGGCATTGGTTCGGGCCTGAACTGCGCGGCCGCCGAACTTCGTTGGTAGGACGCGTGTCGCGGCCCACCACGCCGAGCCCCGCTCAACTCACTTCCTGGGGACTGCGACCGGAGTGGTCGCGCGTCGTTACCTTTCCCAGCGCGGATGGGGCGCCGGTCACCTGGCACCTTCTCGACACCGGTGAGCCCATGGCCCCCAGTCGTGGCACCGTCGTGTGCGTACACGGCAATCCCACCTGGGGATATTTGTGGAAGAACGTCCTGACCACTTTGTCGTCGCAGTGGCGAGTGATCGCGGTGGACCAAACGGGTATGGGTTACTCCGAACGTGGTCGACCACGCCGCCTCGGCGAACGCATTGACGATCTCGTGAACTTCTGTCGACAAGAAGTCAGCGGGAATCTCGTTCTCGCGGCGCACGACTGGGGTGGCGCGGTGGCGGTGGGGGCCATGGGTCAACTCAGCGTGGACGCGCTGGCACTTTCCAACACGGCCGTATCGAAGCCGGAGCACGTCGCCGTTCCGCCACTAATTGCCGTATCCCGAAGTCTTTCCAGCCTCGTGTGCCAACTCACCCCCGGATTCGTGTGGGGCACCGCCGCAATGACCAATCGACAACACCGTGCCGCCTTGCGCGCGCCGTATCGGGGGAGTCGCCGTCGACGCGCAGTGCGAGACTTTGTGGCCGATATTCCCGTGCGTTCGTCGGATCCTTCCTTCATGAGCTTGGCGGGTGTGGCGAGGGTTTTCGATACTTCTCGGGTGCCGACGGTTTTGCTCTGGGGTGGTCGCGACCTGGTGTTTCATAACCGTTTCCTCAGTGATCTTCGTCGTCGTCGCCCCGAGGCTCGCGTGGAACGCCTGGAGAATGCGGCCCATTTAGCCCCCCTCGATGACGCCTGGGCAGTCAGGTTCGAAGAGTGGCTCAATTCTGATAACTCCACCAGCGAAGCAAGCTCCCCAGGAGCGTCGCTCCTTCAGCCCGTTATTGACCGTGCCGGCGATCAGTCGTCGGTCTACCTCGGCCCTGACGGCACCGTGAGTTGGCGCGAACTCGCGCAGCGCTCGGCGCGCGCGGCGGGCGCGCTGCGCAGCGCGAAAATTCGCCCGGGTGACCGCGTGGCGGTGTTGACGCCGCCTTCCGCTGATCTACTGGTGACGGCCGTGGCTATCTGGCGCTGTGGGGCCATCCCCGTGGTGGCCGATGCCTCGGGAGGTCTGCGTCAATTACGTCGACTACTGCGGGCCAGCGGATGCTGCGCGGTGGTGGGAACTCGCCGCACCCTCGCGGCGAATTACGTGGGTCGCTTGACCAAGGCCCCCGTGCGTTTTTCGATGACGCAATTGGACCGCGGGGTTCCTTCGAACGAGGACATCGCATCGACGTGCGGTTCGGACGTGGTGGCCATTGTGCACACCTCGGGCGCGACGGGTCCGGCCAAAGCCGTGCGCTACACCCGCGACGCTCTGGTCGCTCAACGGGCCGCCGTTCAGGGTCTGGTGCAACTCGGCGATCACGAAGCCTTCACCACCTCCTTCGCCGCCTTCGTCCTCTTGGCTCCCGTGTTGGGAGTGAGCTGCGTGCGTCCGGACATTGATATCGATAAACCTTCCACCTTGGGCTTCGACGAACTCCTCGCCACCACGACATTGGCGAGTGTGCACGCGGCCTGGCTGTCACCCGCCGCCGCTGAGCGTCTGGTCGCGACGGCGCAGGGGCGAAAACTGCCCGTGGACCGCGTGTTGCTGGCGGGAGCTCCGATCAGTGCGGAACTCGCGACTGCGGTGGGCTCCGTGGTGAGCGGCGAGGTACTGGCCCCCTACGGCATGACCGAGTGTCTTCCCATCACCGACGGCACGTCACCTACCGTG